>Ga0076930_100259_pt1 | contig 63726 bp, 54 predicted proteins | sample HotLakConsoUCCRE_FD_71149 | JGI IMG/M metagenome (GOLD analysis project Ga0076930, IMG submission 71149) | Hypersaline microbial mat communities from Hot Lake, Washington, USA - Hot Lake Consortium UCC-RE (version 3) (version 3) ...
AAAGAGATTGAATCACGATAGCGTCCGCGAGGCGAGCGACTTCTTCAACAGCCTGCTAAGGCACGGGTCGCCACCATCGTTGCATCCGGTCGCGGGGTCTCATGCCTCACGCCCTCCTGCCTCACGCCCTCCTGCCGCGCAGAATCGCGACCAATGATATCCTGACGCCCGGCATCTTGGCGGCCGTGATCCTGGAGCGCGGGATCCCGACGCCCGGCTTCTTGGCGTCGCAGGCTCGCTTCTCCAGCCTCGCGCCACGACATGCCATCCGCGAGATTGCGACCAGGGGCGGCGCGCTCGGGACTGCGGGCCGTTTCCAGATGCACGACCGGCCCCTGCTCCGGGCGGAGGCGCTCCGGATTGCGGCGCAAAACCGGTTGCGGATCGGAGCCGGCCCGGTCGGTCTCGTCTCGGATGGTCTCGATCACATGCCGAATCTGGCGGTCACTGGAGCGCACTGCATCCATGAAGTCACGGCGCGCCCGCTCGACCGTCTTGTCACCGACGGGTTCGACAGGGGGGGTGAGGCGCGAACCGTTGACCGAGGACACCACGTCAGGACTCCGTGACCAGAATGCGGGTTATCCACTCATCCGACCATAAAATACCAAAAATTGTATTGATCTGCAAATCACAGCCGATCGACATGCCTGCCAGACCGGCAATATCCCGCAACAGGGTAAATGCCCGGTGGCAAAGTGACGACGCGCGATTGCGCGAAAGCTCCGCGCATGCCAGCAGGGGAGCATGTCCATCCGTCATCTCCTCCGTGATCACGGTCCCACGATCGGCTTCGGATTCCTGCTCGCCCTGCTGTCCTCCTTCGGACAGACGTTCTTCGTCGCGCTTTCGGTCCCGGGAATCCGGCACGATTTCGGGCTCTCCCACGGTGCGGTGGGCATGGTGTTTTCCATCGCCACGCTGACCTCCGGCCTCGCCATGATCTATGTCGGTGCTGCGCTCGACCGGGTCCCGGTGCGGCCTTATGCGCTGTTTTCCCTGTGCGGACTGGCGCTTGCGGCTCTGGCGATGTCCTTCGTCAGCGGGATCGTCGGCCTCGCCATGGTGATTCTCGCGCTGCGGTTGTTCGGCCAGGGCATGCTCAGCCACGCTGCGGTCACGAGCGTCGCCCGCCTGCCACAAACGGTTCGCGGCCGGTCGCTGGGATTTGCGACGCTGGGCTTCCAGGTGGGCGCCGGCTTGATGCCTGCTGCCGGAATCCTGGTGATCACCATGCTCGGATGGGCCATGTCCTGGCGTGTCGTCGCCGGCTTCCTCGCTCTCGCGCTGCTTGCCATGCTCGCCCTGCGCCCCCGCGAGGCGCTGCGTCCGGTCGGGGACGGCGCCGACCGGACCATGGAGCTGCCCCCTTTCGAACAGCGCTCCCGCCTGCGCCGCCGGGACTTGCTGCGCGATCCGCGCTTCTGGATCCTGTTTCCCGCCATGCTGGCCGCGCCGGCAATCTCCACCGGCTATTTCTTCCATCAGCGCTACATTGCCGAGATCCGGGGCTGGGGCGTGGAATTGCTCGGCGCCGGGATGACCGCCTTCGCGCTCGCATCCGTAGCCGGAGCGATGGCGGCGGGGTTCCTGGCCGACCGGGTCGGATCCGTGCGCGTCAGCCGCTTCTTCCTCGTTCCCCTGGCTCTGGCGGGCCTGCTCCTGCTCGGCCCGGGAGCGCACGACGTGCCTGGATTGCACGGCACACCCACCGCACAGGCCGTCGCGACCGCTCTTGCCTTCTTCGCCCTGGTCGGCCTCACCGGCGGGGCCAGCCAGGTCACGGTCACCGGAGTGCTGGCCGATCTCTACGGCACGGACCGGATAGGCATGATCCGGGCCATGGCGGCGGCGATCATGGTGGTGGCCTCCGCGCTCACGCCCGGCCTGTTCGGCATCGCCGTGGATGCCGGTATCGGCTTCGGCGTGATCGGAATCGCCGGCGCCGCCTATTGCCTCGCCGCATCCGGCCTGGCCATCCTTCTTCCGGCCCGCCCGATGCACTGAGCCATCAGCGGGTACGATCAGCCAATGCGGCGCAGGCGGGCTTCGACCTTGTCGAGAAAGCGCTTGCGGGTTTCGACCGGGACCGAATCCATCCTGTGCAGGCCGAGCCAGAAGGTCTTCACCTTGGGGGCGCAGAGCACGGAAATGCCCGTCAGCAGGGTGCGGCGACCGGGCATCCCGATGAGCCACCACCACCAGCGGGGGGAACCGAGCGTGGAGATGGCGCCAACCAGCCGGATATTGGTCATCACCCGGGCGATCGGCTTGCCCGGCTCCGGCATGCGGAAGGTGGCATGCGGCACCCAGACCCGGTCGATCCAGCCCTTCAGCATGGCCGGTGGGCCGTACCACCAGGTGGGATAGACGAAAAGCAGGCCCTCACAGGCCTTCAGGCGCTCCAGATGCGCCGCGACCGGCTTCTCGTTCTCACCCGGGGTATGATAGCCACGCCGCTCCTCGGCCGAAAGCACCGGGTCGAAACCCTCACCGTAGAGATCGAGCAGATCGACCTCGTGGCCGGCCTGTTCGAGCGACGCGATCGCCCGGTCGCGAATGGCGGCGGAATAGCTTTCTTCGCAGGGATGGCAATAGACGAGGAGAATGCGCATGCAGAACTCGCAGACGCCTTGCGACCGGGGTCAGACAGCGCGTCTGAGGAAAGCCCGGTAGGGCAGGCGCGGCTCGGGAGGGGGTTCGGAATCGGAATTCGGCGGCGTGTCCTTGCGGCGATTGCGCATGCCAGCTTCGGGATCGGTCGTCGCGCTGCCGGCATTGGCGCGCGCGCCCCGATCCACCCCGGCATCCGCGCCCGCACCGGGGCGTTTGCCGCCCGGGCGGGCGGGCGCTGCCTGCGCCTTGCGCTCCGCAGCCGGACCGGCGTTGGATCGCGCGCGCCCGCCACCGAGGATATCGGCGCGAACGGCACGGGGCATGGCGAGGGCAAAGCCTTGCGCCAGGGGGATTTCAAGATCGATCAGATCGGGGGTCCAGCTCTCCTGCTCCACCTTCTCTGCGACGAGCCTGATACCCGCCCGCGCCATCACCGCGGCGAGATCGGCCGGCTGGAAATCCAGCCCGTGGCTCGGCTTGGGATCGAGCAGCATGGTCGCGGGCAATTTCGCATAGGCGACGCCGCGATCGGCCAGGGTCAGCGGATCGAGACGCAGATCCTCGGCCCGGTCCAGCACGAAAAAGGCGCCCCGTGCCCGCAGGCTGTCCAGTGCGCCCGCCGTCTCGGCATCAAGGGTCCGCCAGGAGCGTTGCGCGATCTCGAAGGCGAACTGGCCCAGAACATCGGGATAGGCCTCGAGAATGCGACCGAGGGCACGCAGGAAACCGGGCGTGCGCACCGAGGCGGGGCTCAGATTGCAGGTCACGAAGGCATCGCTGCCGCGATTGATCAGGTGCCGGGCGACGGCGGCGGCACGCGCCGCGATCTTGCCGTCGAGCTCGGGAGCGAGCCCGGCCTCTTCCAGAACGGAGAGGAAATCGACCGGCTCCAGCAGCGTCTCCTCCTCCAGACGCAGACGCGCGAGCGCCTCGTAGAAGCGTGTCTTGCGCTGCGGCAGGGTGACGACGGGCTGCAGGTGCAGTTCAAGCCGGTCCGCACGGAAGGCGGCGATGATCGCCTTGCGCCGCGCCGCTTCGCGTGGATCGGGTGCCTCGGGCATGTCCGCTTGGGCCGCCTCGTCGAGATCTGCGGGACCAGCGGCTCCGAACAGAGCATCCTCGACGGCTCGGTGATGCTGCGCGCCGCGCGATGGCGCCGGCATGGATGGCGCAGAGATGGCGGATGCACCGGGCGTCAGGTTGCGGTCATTGGCCGGCGGCGAGGACGGCGTCACGCCGGCAGGGGGTTGAGCCTCTTCGACCTGCCCCATCGTGGGAGCGCTCTGCGGCGCAGGCAGATCCTCCAGTTGTCGCGCCCAGGAGGGATCACCGGAATGCGCGCGGTCGTGATCGACCGGGGAAGCCTGCATCGCCGCGGCGGTATCCCTGGACCCGGCGCTGCCCGCACGCTCGCGCAGATGCACGATCTCCTCAGCGAGGGTGGCGACGTCCCGGTCATGGCCGGACACGGTCGCGGCCAGATCCCGCAACAGGCCGCTGAGCAGGGCGATCTCGCCGGAGACCTCCGCCACGGTCTTGCGCGTCTCGGAATGGGGATGACGCTCGATCTCCGCCAGACGGGCTTCAAGACGCAGCAGCCGGCGGGCCAGGATATCGAGATCCGAGGAGGTCTTCTCCGCCGTCACGGCTGCCTTGCGGGCGCGCAAGGCCGCGAGGCCGGCAAGGCCGAAGACCGCCGCACCGCCGATCGCCGTCACGGCAAGACCGGGCGATACCGGCGGCCCGAACAGGCTCCACAGCGCCGCACCCGACAACATGATTGCGACGGCACTCGTGCCCAAAAGCGCCCAGCTCTTGATGGTCCCCATGAAACGACTCGCTACACGCCCCGATGAAGCACGGTCGCAAATCCGGAAACGAATCACTAGCATGAAATCCGGATCAGGATCAGCATGTCCACAAGCTATCCGTAAAACAGCACGTTCAGGGAGGGAAAAATGCCCGAATTCTTCAACCCGACCGACATATACGCCCCGGCATCGGCCTGTTCTCACGGGGCGGCGCATCGTCTCTCCAGGCGTCGAGGCGCAATGTGATCGCGCCTGGGCCAATCTCCTCGCCGTGCCGCAGAAGGGGTGAGGGAGACGCGCCATCTCGTCAAGGTCACTATGTTCAGCACCCTTCCCGATACGGTGAAGGCGTTCCGGACTTCGCAGGACAAGGCCCTGCAGGAGCACGCCCCGGCCACGGCCTGTCTGCAGGTTTGCGGACTTGCCCGCCCCGATTTTCTGGTCGATATCGGGGCCGGAGCCATGTTTGACGATCCCGCCTGACAGCGGGCCCCGTGGGCGGGGACGAGCGGCAATCGCCAGGACCGGGCACGAAGCGAAGGAAGCAAGCAATGACTGACCAGCCTGCCACCGGACGAACCACCATGCGCTTCACTGTCGAGGGCATGCAATGCGGCGGCTGCGTGAAGGCCGTCGAGAGGGTGCTCGCGCGCCTCGATTCGCAGGCCGAAATCGCCGTCGATCTTGATGCGGCCACCGCAACAGTCACGGGCACTTGCGCCGCACCGGAGATCGCCGCAGCTCTCGCCCAGGCCGGTTTCCCGGCAAGACAGACGGGCTGAATCGGCCTGTATCGGTCACCGGGCCCATGTGCGGCGTTGACTCGCCCGCCCGCCATGCTAATCACGCCGCAATCCTTGCCCAGGCCCTTTCCAAGGCTGCGCATGCGGCGTCGCATCCGGCGCGTTTCATGGCAGCAGAAACGGACAGCGAACCAGTGACCGACCAGACCCCTTCGACGCCCGTCTCCCATTCGCAGATGGCCAATGCCGTGCGCGCCCTCGCCATGGATGCCGTCGAGAAAGCCAAATCCGGCCACCCCGGCCTGCCCATGGGCGCCGCGGATATCGCCACGGTGCTGTTCACGCGCCATCTCAAATACGACGTCGCCGATCCCGCCTGGCCCGATCGCGACCGTTTCGTGCTCTCCGCCGGCCACGGCTCGATGCTGCTCTATGCGCTTTTGCATCTCACCGGCGTGAAGGGCGTGACCATCGACGAACTGAAGAATTTCCGCCAGTTGCATTCGCTGACGCCGGGCCATCCGGAGAATTTCGTCACCCCGGGTGTCGAGACCACGACCGGCCCGCTCGGGCAGGGCATTGCCACCGCAGTCGGCATGGCCTTGGCCGAGCGCATGCTCGCCGCCGAATACGGCGCCGATCTCGTCGATCACCACACCTTCGTGCTGGCTTCCGATGGTGATCTGATGGAGGGCGTCAGCCAGGAATCGATCGCGCTGGCCGGGCATCTGAAGCTCAACCGGCTGATCGTTCTTTTCGATGATAACGGCATCTCCATCGACGGGCCGCTCTCGCTCGCCGATTCCACCGACCAGATCAAGCGTGTCGAGGCCTCGGGCTGGCGCGGTATCCGCGTCGACGGGCATGATCCGGAGGCGATTTCGCAGGCCATCGCGGAGGCCAAGGCCTCCGACTGCCCGGTCCTGATCGCCTGCAAGACCACGATCGGCTACGGCGCCCCCAACCGCGCCGGCACATCCAAGGCCCATGGCGAGCCGCTCGGCGCCGAGGAGATGGAGGGCGCGAAGAAAGCGCTTGGCTGGCCGCACGCGCCCTTCGAGATCCCGCAGGTGATCAAGCAGGCCTGGGAAGCAGCCGGGCGCCGCGGCGCACAGGCCCGCGCCGACTGGCAGGCCCGGATCGGCAAGCTGGAGACATCGACCCGCGCCGAATTCGAGCGTCGCCTCAAGGGCGCGGTTCCCGCCGGGCTCGCCGGTGCCGTCACGGCGCTGAAGGACAAGCTCGCCGCCGAACCGGCCAAGGTAGCGACCCGCAAAGCCAGCGAGATGGCGCTGGAAGCGATCACCCCGGTCATGCCGGAACTGACGCTGGGCTCCGCCGATCTGACGCCGTCCAACAATACGAGGACCAAGGCCGCCGTGCCGGTGAAGCCCGGCGAATTCGCCGGTCGCTATATCCATTACGGCATTCGCGAGCACGGCATGGCTGCGGCGATGAACGGCATCGCCCTGCATGGCGGGCTGCGCCCCGCCGGCGCGACGTTCTTCGTCTTTACCGATTACGCACGCCCGGCGATCCGCATCGCCGCCCTGTCGGGGCTGCCTTCGGTCTTCATCATGACGCATGATTCGATCGGACTGGGCGAGGACGGGCCGACCCACCAGCCGGTCGAGCATCTCTCCGCCTTCCGCGGCATGCCCAATATCAGCGTGTTCCGCCCCTGCGACGCGATCGAGACGGCGGAATGCTGGCAGCTCGCGCTGGAGCGCACGGACGGGCCGAGCATTCTGGCGCTCACCCGTCAGGGTCTCTCCCAATCGCGTGAGATGGGCGGGGCGGATAATCTGTGTGCCTTCGGGGCCTACGAGATCGCGCCGGCGAAGGGCGAGGCGCAGGCGAGCCTGTTCGCTTCCGGTTCCGAGGTCGAAATCGCCTTGCAGGCAAAGGCGATTCTTGATGAACGCGGAACGCCGACGCGCGTTGTCTCGGTGCCCGCTCTCGATCTCTTCCTGGCGCAGCCCGAAGAGGTGCGCGCACGCATCATCGGCAAGGCGCCGGTGCGGGCGGCGGTGGAAGCGGGTGTGCGGTTCGGCTGGGATGCCGTGATCGGGGAAGACGGCATCTTCGTCGGCATGGCGAGCTTCGGTGCGAGCGCGCCCTACAAGGATCTCTACCAGCATTTCGGCATAACGCCGGAGAAGCTGGCGGATGCGGTGACGGCGCGGCACAACGGCTAAGGGCCGGTTGAACGTGACGCGGTTGAGACAGATTTGACAGGGAGATTGACGTCATGACGGTTAAGGTCGCCATCAACGGCTTCGGGCGCATCGGGCGCAACATCCTGCGCGCCATTGCCGAGAGCGGACGCACGGATATCAAGGTCGTCGCCATCAACGATCTCGGCCCGGTCGAGACCAATGCGCATCTCCTGCGCTATGATTCGGTGCATGGCCGCTACCAGGGCGAAGTCAAGGTCGATGGCGACACCATCGATGTCGGCTCCGGCCCGATCAAGGTGACGGCGGTGCGCAATCCTGCCGAATTGCCGCACAAGGAGCTCGGCGTCGATATCGCACTTGAATGCACCGGCATCTTCACTGCCCGCGACAAGGCGGCGGCGCATCTGGAAGCGGGCGCCAAGCGCGTGATCGTCTCCGCGCCGGCATCGGGGGCGGATCTGACGCTCGTCTACGGCGTCAACCATGACAAGCTGACCGGGGATCACCTCGTCATCTCGAACGCATCCTGCACCACCAACTGCCTCGCGCCGGTGGCCAAGGTACTCAATGACGCGGTGGGGATCGAGCATGGTTTCATGACCACGATCCACTCCTATACCAACGACCAGCCCTCCCTCGACCAGATGCACAAGGATCTCTATCGCGGACGCGCTGCGGCGGTCTCGATGATTCCGACCTCGACGGGCGCGGCCAAGGCGGTCGGGCTGGTGCTGCCGGAACTCGACGGCAAGCTCGACGGAGCCGCAATCCGCGTGCCGACGCCGAATGTCTCGGTGGTCGATCTGAAATTCGTCGCCGCGCGCGAGACCACGATCGACGAGATCAACGACGCGATCCGGCAGGCCGCAGACGGCCCGATGAAGGGCGTGCTCGGTTACACGCTCGAGCCCAACGTCTCCATCGATTTCAACCATGATCCGCATTCCTCGGTCTTCCACATGGATCAGACCAAGGTGACTGGCGGCAAGCTGGTGCGCGTCGTCTCATGGTACGATAACGAATGGGGCTTCTCCAACCGCATGGCCGATACCGCCGTGCTGATGGGCAAGACCCTCTGAAGCCGTGAACGTGCCGGGCGGCCTGCGGGTCGCCCGGAACCCTGCGCCGGCCCGCTTTTCTTTCCCGCTGATAGTTCCGGAGCCCTGTTGATGAGCGATTTCAAGACCCTCGACGACGTCTCGTTTCAGGGCAAGCGCGTATTGCTGCGCGTCGATCTCAACGTCCCGATGGACGAGGGCAAGGTGACAGACAAGACGCGGATCGAACGCGTCGCGGGAACCATTCGCGAAATCGCCGGCAAGGGCGGGCGTGTGGTGCTGCTGGCGCATTTCGGACGTCCCAAGGGCAAGAAGGTCGAGAGCGAGAGTCTCGCACCCGTCGCGGAGGCCGTGGCCGGGATCCTCGATCGCAAGGTCTCCTTCGCCGATGATTGCATCGGGGAGTCAGCAAAAGCGGCCGTCGATGCCCTGGATGACGGCGAGATCGTGCTTCTGGAAAATACCCGCTTTCACGAAGGCGAGGAAAGCAACGACCGGGATTTCGCCAAAGCGCTGGCCGCAAATGGCGATATCTTCGTCAATGACGCGTTTTCGGCGGCCCACCGGGCGCATGCATCGACCGAGGGCCTCGCCCATCTGCTGCCGGCCTATGCGGGCCGCGCCATGCAGAAGGAGCTCGAGGCCCTGACGAAGGGACTCGAAAAGCCGAACCGTCCAGTCTGCGCCATTGTCGGCGGAGCGAAGGTCTCGACCAAGATTGATCTTCTGGAAAACCTCGTCGGCAGGGTCGACAAGCTTGTCATCGGCGGCGGCATGGCCAATACCTTTCTGCATGCCAACGGCATCGCCGTGGGCAAGTCGCTGGCCGAGCGCGATCTCGCCGACACGGCGCAGAAGATCATGGCGCGGGCGCAGGAAACGGGCTGCGAGATCGTTCTGCCCGTGGATGCTGTGGTCGCGAAGGAATTCAAGGCGGGTGCCGCCAGCAACGTCCATATGATCGACACGATCCCGGAAGACGGCATGATCCTCGATCTCGGCCCCGCCTCGGTGGAGCGGGTCAAGGCGGCGATCGGCGATTCACGCACCATCGTGTGGAACGGGCCGCTCGGCGCTTTCGAGATCAAGCCATTCGACAAGGGGACCGTGGGCGCGGCGCGCTATGCCGCGCAACGCACTCAGGCCAGGGCGATCGTCACCGTCGCCGGCGGTGGCGATACGGTCTCCGCGCTCAACCATGCGGGCGTGGCCGATGATTTTACCTATGTCTCGACGGCCGGCGGCGCCTTCCTCGAATGGCTGGAAGGCAAGGTGCTTCCCGGGGTCGAAGCCTTGCGCAAGAGTTGATGCCGGGTCCCGGCGCTGTTTTCGCTGTAAAAGGGGATGAAACGTGATGAATCTGGATCAACTGACCGATATCGCCGAGAAGATGGTCGCCCCCGGCAAGGGCATTCTCGCCGCTGACGAGAGCTCGGGCACGATCAAGAAGCGCTTCGACGCGATCAACGTGGAATCCACGGAGGAAACCCGCCGCGACTACCGCGAACTCCTGTTTCGCACCGAATCGGCGATGAAGGAGAACATTTCCGGCGTCATCCTCTACGACGAGACCATCCGCCAGAAGGCCGCCGACGGCACCGCGCTGGTCAAGCTGATCGAGGCGGCGGGCTCGATCCCGGGAATCAAGGTCGATGCCGGCGCCAAGCCGCTCCCGGCCTGCCCGGGCGAGACCGTGACGGAAGGGCTCGACGGGCTGCGCGAGCGCCTGAAGGAGTATTACGAGCTTGGTGCGCGCTTCGCCAAATGGCGCGCGGTGATCGACATTGCCGACGGCATCCCGACCTGGACGAGCGTCAAGACCAACGCCCATGCGCTGGCGCGCTATGCGGCGCTCTGCCAGGAGGCGAATATCGTCCCGATCGTCGAGCCGGAAGTGCTGATGGACGGCGATCACGACATCCAGCGCTGCGCCGATGTCACCGAATGGGTGCTCAAGACGGTCTATGAGGAGCTCTACGAGCAGCGTGTCGTTCTCGAAGGCAGCATTCTCAAGCCGAACATGATCGTGCCGGGCAAGAAATGTCCCAGCCAGGTCTCCGTCGAGGAGGTGGCCGAGCGTACCATCATGGTCCTCGAACGTTGCGTCCCCGTCGCCGTGCCGGGCATCGCCTTCCTCTCGGGCGGCCAGTCCGACGAGCAGGCCACCGCGCATCTCGACGCCATGAACAAGATCGGCGGCTTTCCCTGGAACATGACGTTCTCCTATGGCCGCGCCCTCCAGGCCGCGCCGCAGAAGGCCTGGTCCGGCAAGAAGCAGAACGTTCCCGCCGCGCAGAAGGCTTTTGCCCATCGCGCGAAGATGAACGGGCTGGCCTCGCTCGGCGAATGGAGCAAGGATCTCGAGAGCGCCTGAGAGCACAGGTCCGGAATCCGGCAATGACACAGACAGGTCCGCCACCGGGAACGGGGGCGGACCTGTCCCGTTTGAGGCATCACCTTCATGCAGCGCCCCGGGGCGCGCCGAAGCCCCTCCCCCCCCGCGATCCGCACGGGCGTTGTGCATCTGCGAAAAAAGGCGTAAAGGGGGCGACCCGGTTTTGAGGCGGGGGCGGCTCATCCATGTAACATGTGCATGGACGGGCCGGTGGCAGAGGGCCGGCGCGCCCGCGATTTGTTTAGCCGCCGGGCGGGTGGCGACGATCTGTGCGCCGGAAAATTGTCGTATCGGAACCGGCAGGGGGCCGTTTTCCGCCATGAAGTCACACTTCTCATGAGAATCATCGTCTGCGGCGCCGGTCAGGTCGGCTCGACCATCGCGCGCCATCTCGCTGTCGAGGGCATGGATGTCACGGTTGTCGATCTCGATGCCGCACAGGCACGGCGTGTCGATGAATCCTACGACGTGCGCGGCATGGTCGGTCACGCCTCCCATCCGGAGGTGCTGGAGAAGGCGGGAGCACGCGACGCCGACATGCTGATCGCGGTGACCCGCTCGGACGAGGTCAACATGGTCGCCTCTCAGGTGGCCTATACGCTGTTCCGGGTGCCGCGCCGCATCGCCCGTGTGCGCCATCACGGCTATCTCGACCCGCTCTCGCGCGCGCTCTATGCTGCCGACCAGCTCCCGATCGACGTGGTGATCTCACCGGAAGTCGAGGTCGCCAACGGGATCGCCCGGCGTTTGCGCACCCCCGGCGCCTTCGACACGATGCCGCTCGCCGATGGCAAGGTCCAGCTCATCGGCATCCATGCCGATACGCATGACTGCGCCTTCATCGGCAAGCCGATCCGGGACGTGCCGACGATCATGCCCGATCCGCACATGGTCATCGTGGCGGTGATCCGCAACGGCGAGGCCTTCGTGCCCAATGGCGACGACAAGATCGAACTGGGCGACGACGTCTATGTGGTGACGGAACCCTCGCGCGTCGATCGGGTGATGAGCGTCTTCGGCCACCAGGAGCGGGTGGCGCGGCGCGTGGTCATCATCGGCGGCGGCAATGTCGGGCTCAACCTCGCCAACATGCTCGCGCGCGATGCGCCCTATGTGCGTATCAAGATCATCGAACATTCCCGCGAGCGGGCCGAATACATCTCCCGCGAACTCGGCGAAAAGGCCGTGGTGCTGCTCGGCGACGCGCTCGATACCGAGGTGCTCGACGAGGCCAATATCGGCTCGGCGGAGACGGTGGTCGCGGTGACGAATGATGACGAGACCAACATCTTCTCGTCAGTGCTCGCCAAGCGCATGGGCTGCAAGCGCGCCATCACGCTGGTGAACAAGTCGAGCTACGAACCGATCATGCCGTCGCTCGGCATCGATGCGGTTGTCAGCCCCAACGCGATCACCATCTCGACCATCCTGCGCCATGTCCGCCACCGCTCGGTGACCGCGCTCTACACCCTCCGCGAGGAATTCGGCGAGGTGATCGAGGCGCGCGCCCAGGAGGGCTCGAAGCTCACATCCGGCCCGCTCAAGGATATCGGCCTGCCCGAGGGCTTCCTGATCGGCGCGGTGGTGCATGACAGCGGCGTGTTGATTCCCACCGCCGAGACCCATATCAAGCCCGGCGACAGCGTCATCGCCATGGTGACCTACAAGGCCCTGCGCAAGGCTGAGGCATTTCTCGCAGGAGACAAGCGTGACCGAGGCTGAACGGCGGGTTGGCGGGCGGCTCTCCCTCGACAACTGGGCGCCGCCCTATCTGCGACCGATCCTGTATCTGATCGGGGGCATGCTCACCGTCCTTTCCATCGCCATGCTGATCCCCGTCGGCGTCGATCTCTATGCCGAGAACGAGGACTGGAAGGCCTTCGCGATATCCAGCGCGATTACCTTCACGGTGGGCATGCTGCTTCTGTATTTCGCGCAAGTGCAGCTCGATAGCGGGCTGACCCTGCGGCAGGCCTTTCTGCTGACGCCGATGGCCTGGCTCTCCGTGGTGCTCTTCGCTGCGTTGCCGCTCTACATCTCCGATTTCGAACAGATGCGCGAGAGCTACGCCAACGCCTTCTTCGAGGCGATGTCGGGATTGACCACCACGGGTGCGACGGTGATCGTCGGCCTGCAGGAGGCCCCCCCGGGCGTGCTGATCTGGCGGGCCATCCTGCAATGGCTGGGCGGAATCGGCATCATCGCCACCGCCATCGCCATCCTGCCGGCGCTGGGCGTCGGCGGGATGCAGCTGTTTCGCACCGAATCCTCCGATCGCTCGGAAAAGGTGCTGCCGCGTGTGCGGGAAGTGGCTGCCGCCATCACCACCATCTATGTCGGCTTCACCATAGCCTGCATTGCTGCCTACTGGCTTGCCGGCATGAGCGGTTTCGACGCGGTGGCGCATGCACTGACGACGATCTCGACGGCAGGCTTCTCGACGCATGATGCATCGCTGGGGCATTTCACCAATCCGATGATCCACTGGATCGCGGTCTTCTTCATGATCGCCGGCGCGATCCCGTTCGTGCTCTATGTCCGCCTGTTCCAGGGCGAGACGGATACCTTGCGCAACAGCCAGGTGCGGGTGCTGCTCGTCTTCCTGCTGGTGATCGTGCTCGTCATGACCTTGTGGCTGAGTCTTTCAGGGCGCTTCGGTTTTCTCGATGCCTTGCGTCTGGCTGCCCTCAACGTCGTCTCCGTGGTGACAACGACGGGATTCGCCTCCGCCGATTACGGTGGATGGGGCAATGTGGCGATCGGCATTTTCTTTGGGTTGATGTTCGTCGGCGGCTGTACGGGCTCCACCACCGGCGGCGTGAAGATCTTCCGCTACGAGGTGATGGCGAAGCTGCTGCAGAGCTATTTCCGGCATCTGCTGTTTCCGCGCGGCATCTTTCCGCGCACCTATGCAGGGCGCGAACTGCCCGACGACGTGATCCATTCCGTCGTGGTGTTCTTCTCACTGTTCTTCATCTGCTATGGCGCCATCACCATCATCCTGATGGCCTTCGATCTCGACTTCCTGACCTCGGCCTCGGCTGCGGTCAGCGCCCTGTCGAATGTCGGCCCCGGCCTCGGCCCGATCATTGGGCCGGCGGGCAATTTCGCCACCCTGCCGGATGCGGTGAAGTGGATCCTCGCCTTCGCCATGCTGCTGGGCCGGCTCGAATTGTTCACCGTGCTCATCCTGTTCATGCCCCGTTTCTGGCGCGGCTGAGCCCGGGTGCCGCGCGCACGGGCGTGATCGCGCAGGCGAGGGAGCGGAATTTCACGCACCGCAATCCATGCGGGTGAGTGATACTCTCCGGAAGGCACGCTGTTTGCGCGTGCGTGAACCGGGGGCTTTGGCGGGTGCGGGCGCAGAACACGCTCATCGGTGTCGGCTGGATGCTGCTGACGACCCTGCTGCTAGCCAGCGTCACCGCCATCGTGCGCCATATCGGCGCGGATCTGCCCGCCGCCCAGGGCGCCTTCATCCGCTATGCCGCGGGCGCACTGATCATGCTGCCCTTCATGGGCGCGCTGCTACGCCATCGCCCCTCGGGCCGGATCCTGCATCTGCATCTGCTGCGTGGCGCGGTGCACGGTGTCGGGGTGATCCTCTGGTTCTATGCGATGGCGCGCATACCCATCGCCGAAGTGACGGCTCTGGGCTATGTCGCACCGATCTTCATCACCATCGGCGCGGCCCTGTTTCTCGGCGAGGCGCTGCATATGCGCCGGGTTTTCGCCGTCGTGGCGGGAATCGCGGGCGCACTGATCATCCTGCGCCCGGGCTTTCAGGAAGTCTCGATCGGCCAGATGGCGCAGGTCGCCGCGGGGCCGTTCTTCGCCACTTCCTTCCTGATCGCCAAACGCCTCAGCGGCACCGAGGATACGGCGGTGATCGTGGGGCTGCTTTCGCTCTTCTGCACGCTCGCGCTCGCGCCCGTCGCTGCCGTGCAATGGATTACCCCGAGCTTTGAGCAGGTTGCCTGGCTGAGCCTCGTCGCGGTCATTGCCACGTCAGGGCACTGGACCATGACCAAGGCCTTCCAGAATGCCCCGATCACGGTGACGCAGCCGGTGCAGTTCCTGCAACTGGTCTGGGCGACGCTGATGGGGATCGTGCTCTTCGCCGAACCGCTCGACCCCTTCGTCATCCTCGGCGGCGGCATCGTCGTGGGGGCCGCGAGCTTCATCTCGCATCGCGAATCTGTGCTCGCGCGCCGCGCCGCAAAGGCCGAGAAGGCCGCGACCCAGGCCGAGCCGGTCGCGATCGTGCGCCCGGAACGTGAGAAGCACTGACGGAGGCCATGATGACGGAAATGCCCAAGGCCCTGCTTTTCGACGTGTTCGGCACCGTGGTAGACTGGCGCTGTTCGATCGCCCGCGAGGCGCGGGCGTTACTCACGCCGAAAGGCCACGCCGTCGACTGGGACGCCTTCGCCCGGGACTGGCGAGCGCGCTACCAGCCCGCCATGGAGCGGGTCAGATCCAGTGCGCGCGGCTTCGTGCGCCTCGACATGCTCCATCGGGAAAACCTCGTCGAGACACTGAAGGCCTTCCGCGTGAGCGGTCTCGAAGAGACCGAAATCGACCATTTCAATCGCGCCTGGCACCGGCTCGATCCCTGGCCCGACGCGCCGTCCGGGCTCGCACGGCTCAAGCGCGCGGCGATCATAGCGACGCTTTCCAACGGCAATATCGCGCTGATGGTGAACATGGCCCGCCATGGCGGTCTGCCCTGGGATGCGATCCTCGGCGCGGAGGTCGCGCGCGCCTACAAGCCGCAGCCCGAGGCCTATCTGCGCAGTTGCGCAGCGCTCGATCTTGATCCCGGCGAGACCATGCTGGTCGCCGCCCATAATTCCGATCTCGCCGCCGCCGCGGCGACGGGCATGCGCACGGCCTTCGTCCTGCGCGCGCAGGAATACGGCGATCCGAACCACGAGGACGCGCAGGCGCGCGGGCGCTACGACATCCTCGCCGAGGATTTCCACGATCTCGCCGACAAGCTCGGAGTCGCCTGACTCCGATCTTGCAATTATGCAAGATACTATATGTCTGAGTCGTGTAGAATTTGCAAATAATATCTGTAGCGTCTCGATCAAGGCGATGGCGACCCGTCGACAGATTGCGGGTTTCCCCTTGCCGCCAGCCATTACCAGCTTTGATCCATCCCATCGCTCCTTTGCGAGAAGGGGCCACGCCATGTCGAGAACATCCCAGCTCAACCGGATTCCCGGTCGCTTGCTGCGCCAGATCGCTCTCCCTGCCATGCTGTTGGGCGCGCCGATCGCGGCGCCTGCGGCCATGGCCGAGGATTACGTGCTCGATGCCAGCCACAGCCAGATCCTTTTCAGCTATGATCACCTCGGTTTCTCCACCAGTTACGGCATGTTCTCCGGTTTCGAGGGCGAGATCAGCTTCATCGAGGATGACCCCGCCGCCTCGCAGGTCAGCGTGTCCTTTCCGGTGCGCTCGATGCTGACCGGCTGGGAGGCGCGGTTTGCGCATTTCATGTCGGAAGACTTCTTCGACGCCGCCGATGACGAGATGGTGAGCTTCCGCTCGACCGCGATCGAGGTGACCGGGGACGACACCGCACTGATTTCCGGAGACCTCACGCTCAACGGCATCACCCGCGAAACGGTTCTGGATGCACGGCTCAACCAGGCGGGAGAACACCCGATGGAACAGCGCCCCTGGCTCGGCTTCGATGCCACGACGACACTTTTGCGCAGCGATTTCGATCTCGGCGAATTCGCTCCCTTCGTCAGTGACGAAGTTGATGTGACGATCTCGATCGAGGCCATGAAGGCAGAGTAATTCCGGATAGCCGGCATGCCCGGCCCATATTGCGCCAGCCGGTCGGTGACGGATCGGCTGGCCCCGCGTTACGGCGAGGACGAATCGGATGCCCGGCAACACCATGGCGCGCTTCGACAGCGTCACCAGAGCCTTCCACTGGATGACCGCGATCCTGATCCTGACAGGCTTCGCACTCGGACTCGTGGCCAATGCCTGGCCCTATGACACCGCGGACCAGCTCGCGGTAAAGGCACGCCTGTTCAGCACCCACAAGACGCTCGGTGTGACGATCTTCTTCGTCTCCCTGGGGCGGATCGGCTGGGCATTGACGCATCGCCATCCCCCGCCCGTGCATCCGGAACGGCGCCTCGAGACCCTGGCCGCCGCCACTGTGCACTGGGCCTTGTACATCTCCCTCATTGTCGTGCCGCTGACGGGCTGGGTCCATCATGCGGCGACGACGGGATTCGCGCCGATCTGGTGGCCCTTCGGGCAGACACTGCCCTTCGTGACGCAGGATGCACGTATCGAACATGCGGCCTCCAGCCTGCATCTCGCCTTCACCAAGCTGCTTGCGGCTGCGATCCTGGTGCATGTGGCGGGTGCGCTCAAGCACCACCTGATCGATCGTGACGATACCCTGCGCCGGATGTTGCCGGGCACCCTCCACCTGCGGGAAGACATCCGGTCCCGAACCGGGCGGCGCAAGCCCGCCGCACCCGTTCTGGCCGTCTTCGTCTTCCTCGCAGCAGCCTTCCTCGCCATCGCATTGGACCGGAACGAGACACCCGAACCCGGCGCCGAGCCCATGGTCGCGCAAGTGGCTACGGAACAGGCGGGGGAATGGCAGGTCGTCGAAGGCGCTCTGTCCTTCAGCGTCACGCAGATGGGAAGCCCGGTCACCGGTTCCTTCGCCGATTGGTCAGCCGAGATCGGTTTCGACGAGAATGCGCCCGGCACGCGCCACGGCGCCGTCGCCGTCGTGATCGACATCGACAGCCTGTCCCTCGGCTCGGTGACGCGGCAGGCCAAGGGGGCCGACTTCATGAATGCCGAAGATCACCCGGTCGCGCGTTTCGAGGCGGACATCCTCACCGCCGGAGATGGTATCGACAGCGATGGCGGATACACCGCTCAGGGCACACTCGCGCTGGCTGGCGCGGAAGTCCCGGTGTCCCTGCCCTTCAGCCTCGAGATCATGGGGGACGAGGCTCATGCGCAGGGGAGCGTTACCGTCGATCGCCGCGATTTCGGGATCGGCGAAAGCCACTCTGACGAAAGCCAGGTCGGCTTCAGCGTGGAAATCCGGTTCACCCTCACAGCGAGGCGCTCCGCGCCCGAGGGCTGAAGCGCAACATTCAAGAGAAAGCTATTGATTTATCGGGATATTTTCAGATGGTGGGCGCGACAGGGATTGAACCTGTGACCCTTCGCGTGTGAAGCGAATGCTCTCCCGCTGAGCTACGCGCCCTTTATGGATCGCTTACTATGCCTGCAATCATCTGCCGTCAAGTGGCGTTTTTCGCCTGTTTCAGCCCGTCCGGAAACCGACCGTTCACGGAAAGCTGATTAAGGCGATATTGTGGCGCACGCGACTTCGCGGCATAGTTGCCCCATGTGCATTGCGCAGGACTGCATGGCAGCTTGTGCAATCACGCTTGCAACACGTTGCGGATCAGCATTGCCGGGTATGCGCTGGCGCCCCTGCAAGGAGGTGGAGATGTATCAGTTCATCAAGGTCATCATCGCCGGCTTCATCGCCGTCGGCCTTTACGGGATCAGTATCCCTGAAACGCAAGCGGAATGGATCAATCCGGCCAATGTGGATTCCACGGGGCATTTTCTGGGGTCATCCCCGGTGCAGCGACGGACCGTCGATTTCGAGACCCGGCATCAGCCCGGCACGATCATCGTGCGCAATTCCGAACGTCGCCTCTATCTCGTCCTGGAGAACGGGCGGGCGATCCGCTATGGCGTGGGCGTCGGACGCCCGGGTTTTTCATGGACCGGAGCGAACCGCGTCAGCATGAAGCGGGAATGGCCGGATTGGCGCCCGCCGGCCTCCATGCGCCGCCGCCAGCCGGATCTGCCGGTTTTCATGGCCGGGGGGATCGACAACCCGCTCGGGTCGCGTGCTCTCTATATCGGGAGCACACTCTACCGGATCCACGGCTCGAACGAGCCGCATACGATCGGCCAGGCGGTCTCCTCCGGCTGCATCCGCATGACCAACCGCGATGTCGAGCATCTCTACGAGCGGGTACGGGTCGGTGCGCGGGTGATCGTCGAGAACTGAACACTCCGCAACACGGCTCAGCGGGCGCGGATGCCGATCAGGGCGAGCGCGCCCGCCAGCAGCGGCCAGAGCCACGGCCAGAGGTAATGCGGTGCAAACGCCACGACATAGCCTCCGGCAATGACGGTCATGCGATGGGCGAGGTAGATGATCGCATGCGGGTCGCCGGGATCGGCAAACAGCCCTTCCAATTCCGCAGCACTGTGAAAAAGGGCGAAACTGCCATAAAGCGCACCGAGAATGACAAGCGGCGCCAGAGCCAGCGCGATCACAAGGCGCGCGGCCAGGCTCCGGCGACGCAACCCGATCAGTGAGATGCCCTGCATGACCAGCGCCGCCACGGCGCCCGTCACCCCGAACAGGGCGATCACGGCGAGCGTGCGGTCATTGACGGACTCTCCCGTTTGCAGGATGCGCAGATAGCTCGCTCCGGCCGCAAAGAGCCCGAAGAAGACGACCACCAGAAAACGGTGAGCCCAGCGTCGCCATAACGAGCGTTGCCACGAGCCTTCTGGCGTGGAGGCCCGTCCCGGGGCTGGCTTTGCGGCCATCGCGACGCGTCAGCCCCGTGCCGGCTTGCTTGCCGGCTTGCTTGCCGCCTCGGCGGCATCGCGGATGGCGGTGATGTTTCCGGCATAGGCTTGCGGCCCGCCCTTGAAGGCGGCGGACCCCGCCACCAGAACATTGGCGCCCGCCGCAACGACCAGCGGCGCGGTCTGCGGCGTCACCCCGCCATCCACCTCGATCTCGATGGGGCGATCCCCGATCATCGCCTTTACGGCTGCCACCTTGCTGCAGACGCTCTCGATGAAGGCCTGGCCGCCGAAACCCGGATTGACCGTCATCAGCAGTACCAGATCCACCATGTCGAGCAGAGGCGCCACCGCCTCGACGGGTGTGCCGGGATTGAGCACGATCCCGGCTTTCTTGCCGAGCCCGCGAATGGCCTGAAGCGAGCGATGCGCATGCGGACCCGCCTCGACATGGATGCTGATCAGATCCGCCCCCGCCTCTGCGAACGCCTCGAGATAGGGATCGACGGGTGCGATCATCAGATGCACGTCGAAGACCTTCTCCGTCACGGGACGGATTGCCTTCACGATCTGGGGGCCAAAGGTGATGTTGGGCACGAAATGCCCATCCATCACGTCGATATGGATCCAGTCACCGCCGGCCTGTGCGATCTGATCGACCTGCTCGCCCAGCCGGGCGAAATCTGCGGAGAGAATGGAGGGCGCGATGCGCAGGGGATGCGGGGACGTCATGAGCCTGTTCCGTCGAGAATGCCTGCGCGCCGCTAGCACTAATCCCGGGCGGGCGCAACTCGCAGGCACATCGCCCGCACGCGCCGGACTCAGCCGGCAATGGCGGCGAGGATGAGCGCGGCAGCAGCCCCGCCAGCGAGGATCAGCCGCAGATTGCCGAACCATTCCGGGGCATTTTCGCGGCAGACCATGCCGTAATCGATGAGCCCGGCGGCGACGATCAGCACGGCGAGGCTTCCCGGTTGCCAGGAAGGTGGCAGCAAAAGCACGCCCCAGGCCAGCAGCGAGGGGATCACCGAAATCCCGTATTCGCGCCCGGCATTCTCCTGCTCCTCCATCATCACCGCGATGCCCCAGCGAATGCCGCCGGTAAAGGAGAGGATCACCGCGCCATAGGCAGCGAGCGCGAAACGCAGGGTCTCGGGATCACGTCCGAAGCCGATCCCGGTGACGAGCGCCAGGGCCAGCAGCCAGAAGGGAACCAGACCGGCGAGGCCGAGCATGCGGGGGACGGGCGGGATGGTCTTGGCGCTGCTGGTCATGTCGCTGTATCGGAACTCGCAGAGGGCGGGACGCGGCGTAACTGACGCCGCTTCGCAGAGACTTAACGCCTCCGGCTGCGCTTGCAAGGCCCAATCACGAGCCCAGGTCAGTCACGGCGGAAGATCACGCTGGCAAGCCAGCCGAAGAATACGGCCATAAGCACCGTGAACAGCCCGTACAGGGCGGAACTGGACTCCGCCCAGACGCCGACGCGTTGCTCGAGACCGGTCTTCACCAGTTCGAAATTGGTGACGTCGCGCGCCAGCAGAATCCCGTCCGCGAAAAGCAGCGTCTCGACCTCGTAATTCCCCGGCGGCGCCTCGGCGGGAAGCGGGATCGCCGCGCGGAAGATCGCCGGCGTGATGAAGGTCAACCCGCGCCCGATCTCGAAGAACATGCCGTCACGCATGCGCAGGCGGATCAGCGCGTCACGAAAGCTGGAATCGGCCATCGCATCCATTTCAGCCTCGGCTTCCGGCTCCGTTCCGGCCACGATCGCATCAAGGCCCAGCCGCAGCCGCTCGCGCAGCACGGGGCTCGTCAGTTCTTCCAGCGGGCGCGAGGAGAGGATGGCGACGTAACGCGGCACATCGTTGAAGACATGCTCCCGGCGGTTGATCCAGATCGGACCAAGCCGTTCCTTGCGGCGCACCGTCATGGTCTCGACCCGGGGGCCGCGCACGATGACGGCCGCGTCGTATCCAGATGTGCGTGCGATGGTCTGGTCGTCACGCTGAACAGCCCCGAACAGGGTCAGCTGCGATCCGGTGTAATTGGACGTGATCAGAACCTGATGGTTCGACAGGGAAACCACCAGCCCCTCGGCACGAGCGGGGCCGGGCTGGAGCATCAGGACGAAGAACAGCGCCGCGCAAATGCGGAACAACCGGCAGGTCGTTCCGCCGGACAGGTGCTGAGCGGGGCGGGCAACGGCACCCATATCAGCCCCCGTTCGCAATCGAGAACAGCTCGGTCGGGCGCAGCACCAGTTCGATGGCAAAGCGCAGGCCGACACCGAGGATCAACAATGCGAGCAGGAAGCGGAACATGTCCGCGCGCAAATGCCGACCGGCACGGGCGCCGAACTGGGCGCCGAAGACACCGCCGATGATCAGGATGAAGGCGAGAACGGCATCGACCGCCTGGTTGGCGATCGCGTGCAGCATCAACGCCGCCGTGCTGGCCCACAGGATCTGGAACTGCGAGGTCCCCACCACCATGGATGTCGGCACGCGGAAGAGATAGAGCAGCGCCGGCACCATGATGAAGCCGCCGCCGATGCCGAGAACGGCACCGGCAAATCCCACGAAGAAGGCAACCCCCAGAAGCGGGATCACGCTGGCATAGAGCTGGGAGCGGTGAAACCGCATGCGCAAAGGCAAGCCGAGATAGGCCGGATGCTCTCCCGCGCGCCGGCGCGAGCGCACCTTGCCCTTCCGGCTGGACCAGAATTCCTTGAGGCTCTCCATCAGCATAAGCCCGCCGACGACGGAGAACAGGGTGACGTAGGAGACCACGATGACGATATCGAGCTGGCCGGCGGCGCGCGCGGCGGCGAAGAACCAGATGCCCAGCCCGGTCCCCACGAGGCCACCCACGGTCAGAAGGGAGGCGAGTTTTACATCGAGAGCCTTGCGGCGGAAGGCGGAAAGACCGCTCGTCGTCGAGGATGCCACGATCTGCGCCATCTGGCTCGCCACGGCAATGGCGGGCGGTATCCCGAGAAAGATCAGCAGCGGTGTCATCAGAAACCCGCCACCGATTCCGAACAACCCGGAAATGAAGCCGACAGCCGCGCCAAGCCCCAGCAGGACGAAGACGCTGACAGACATTTCGGCGATGGGTAGATAGATCTGCACGGACGTTCAACCTTTGCCGCCAGCATACGCGAAAGACCGGCGCGGTGATCAAGTCCCGCGCCGGCCCGAACTCTCTTTTCACCACCCTATGGCGGTGATGTGACACGCTGATCAGGAAGCGCTCGACCTGGACGGGCTGATACCTGCCTGCGTCAGCGTGGCGGAGCGGGCCTGCTCCGGCACGATCACCTCGTTGGCCTGCGGATCGGGGACGCGGGCGCGCCAGACCTCGACTTCAGCCTCTGCCTCGGCGCGGGCCCGTTCATCGAGCCGGGCCGCGACCTCGTCACGCTTGCCTGCCGCATCCGTATCACCCTGCTCCGCCGCGATGGCGAACCATTTGAACGATTCCGCCAGATCCTGCTCACCGCCGAGACCGCGGGCCAGAAGGACGGCGAGATTGTACTGGCTGTCGCGAATCCCGTATTCCGCCGCCCTGGCGAACCATTCCCGCGCCCCGGCGAAATCGGCCTCGCCACGCACCCCCTCGGCGAGGAGAACCGCGAGATTATGCATGGCCCGGACATTGCCGCTGCCGGCAGCACGCTCGTACCAGAGACTGGCCAGGGTGAAGTCGCGGCTGACGCCGATGCCTTTCTCGTAATGGCTGCCGATGCGGAACTGGGCCGGGACGAAACCATGCGCGGCGGCGCGCTCGAACAGTTTGGCCGCAAGTGCCGGATCACGGCTCAGGCCCTCTCCCGAGGCGGCACGATCGGCCAGGGTATAGACAGCGGCGACATCACCCTCGAGCACAGCGTCGCGCAGGCCCGCCAGCCCCATATCCTCGGGAATTTCATCGGCGGAAACGATGTTGGGATGGATGACGGGTTCGGCATCGGGTGCGGCCGTCTCCTCCCCGGCCTCGCGGCGCGGGGGTAGCATGACATCGCCACCCGGGCTGGCCTCTTCGGCGAGGAGGTCGTCCATTCCCACGACACGCGGGATCTCGGGGCTGTCGAAATTGTCCTCGGCACCTTCGGGTACCGAGGCCGTCTGCATCGGACCGGCCTCGTCCGTGGGCGCGGCGGCGGCCAGCGATTCGCCGGTTTCAGGCAGGGCCGGATCCGGTTCGGCATCGATATCTGCGGTCTGCGTGGTCTGCGTATTGTCACCGATCTCGCCGATGATGACCGGAGCGTCACTGTCGGTGAGCAGGTGCGACCCGATCTGATAGGCGCCGACGGTGAGCACAACCGCCGCTGCAGCCATCAGCATGGGGCGACGACGCCCGACAGAAGCGGCGCTCGCGCTGGCCGCATCGACCTCGCCTTTCGCCCCGTGTCCGGGCTTCTTCGGCGCGATCGCTCCGCTGCGAGCCCGCGCACGGGCTTCGCGGGGATCTCCCTCGCGCCCGCTCGCCGCCGCTTCCGCAGCTGCATTCTGAGCGGCGCGCCGGGCGGCGGCGATGAAGTTCGCCTTGATCTCGGCGGTATCGTTCTCCGCCGCGCTCGCGTCTGCTGCGGCATGGGAACCCGTGGCCGCACCGGCACCCGTGTCAGCCTTGCCCTGTGGGCGTCCGGCACCCGGCTCGAGCAGGGATTCGGCCCCGAAAGCGCCGAAACTGGCCAGCGCCGGCAATTCGTGGGCTGGCGCCCCGCTGCGCGCGGATGGCTGCTTGCCGGTCTCGTATCGGGGCGCCGCGTCGCGTTCGGCCCGGTGCTTTTCGGGCTGCGCCTTGTCCTCGTGCGGCTTGGCGGTCTGCTGCGCCTTCACCATGTCGAGCAGCTGCGCCGGAGACAGATCCAGCCCGGCGAGATGACCGGCGCCAGCGGGTTTCTGGCTGCCGGGTGCGAGCTTTTGCGGCTGGGCAGGCGCAGCGGGGCGTACGCCCCGGCGCGGACCGCGGGCCTTGCTCTCCAGCAGGGTCAGCCGCTCGACCAGCTTGTCGAGCGTACCCTGGACGCTGCCCAGCGTATCCATGCTGCGCTGTTCGGCAGCGCTTTGAAGTTCCTTCAGATCGGACAGGGAGCGGGTCAGGAAATCGAGCTCCGCCGGTACCTCGCCTTTCGCATCATTGCGCGGCAAAGCCTCGAGCGTATCGGCGATCGCGGTCTTCGCCGCGCGTTCCGCTGCTTCGACGGCGCCTTCGCGCATGCTCTCGATCTGGCGCATCAGATCGGTCATGGCGCGGTCGAGAGGGCTCGACTCACCGGATTCACCGCGCTCCGATTCGAGGCGTCGGGCGATTTCACCGATCTGGGCCTCGAGCGCGTCGATGGCGTCGAGACCGGCATTGGGCTGGGAGGCGGTGTCGAGTTTGCCGGCGAGTTGGCTCAACATCTCTTCCAGGGGCTGCAACTGGCCCTTGACGTCGACACCGCGCAAGCTCTCGTCCAGCCGGTCCATGCGCGCCATCAGCGCATTGATACCGTCCGATTGCGTATTACGTGCGGCGAGACCTGCTTCGAGATTGGCCTGCAATTGTCTGAACTCGCGCTCCAGCGTCGCGCGCGGCGCAACATCGATCGTGGCGATCCGCTCGCCGAGCTCATCGAGTTTCTGCGAGAATTGTGCAAATTGCTGATTGAGTGTCGAGAGTGCCGGCGCGGCGGATTCGGGGAGGCGACCGAGATCGGTCGAGATCTCCGCAATCTCGTCGGCCATGGCCGTTGCCTGCGCGTTGGTGAGGCGGTCGGCCACCTCCTCCAGCTTGCAGGCCATGGCGTCAATCCGCGCCCCCATTTGCGCAAGCGCCTCGCTGCCGTGACCGCCGGCGGAAATCTCGTCCATCTTGCGGCTGAGCGCACCGAAATGCTCGCGCATCTGCTCGGCATCGGCTTGTGAGTTGCGTCCGGATTTCACGGAACCGCGAATATCGTCGACCGCGCTGCGCAGGGTGGCGAATTCCACGGCATCGACCTGGGAACGGGCCATGTGATTGAGGCGATGGGACATCTCGCGCAGCTGCGCATTCATCTCCTCCACGCGCCCCGGCTCGGCCAGTTGCCCGTAGAGTGTGCGCATCGCTTCGAGCTCACGGGTGAGCGTGGCAGCGAGATCGCGATCGGAATGGCCGAGGGCATCGATCTTCCCTGCGAGCGTCTTGTAATCCTCGACGATGCGCGCATGAACCTTGTCAGCAGTCGCATCGCCCGCCCGTGAAATCTCCTCCTGCACGCGGGTGATCAGAACGTTGATCTTCGCCAGATCACGCTCACGCCCGGCATCGGCCGCCTTGATCGCCTCGCGGGTGAGCTCGGACAGGGATTCCTCCAGATCCGCAATATCCTCACTCATGGCGAGGCCGGTCATGCGCTTGGCCAGATCACCCATGGCATGCCGCAGATCCGTGGCGGTCTGGGCCTGGCGGGCCGTATCGCGCGAGCCGTTCTCCTTGACCGCATGAAGCTGCGCGCCGAGCCGCGCCACATCCGTGCGCAGGCGTTCGAGATGTTCTTCAGCGGCATGGGCACGCGCCCCGTGCTGGGCTTCTTCGGCGTCGCGGCGACCGCGGATTTCGGCGAGCGCATCCTGCAATTCACCGGCGAGGCCGGATTTCGCACGCCCCTGCGGCGCCTGCGCATCGCTGCGCGCATTGGTCTCGGCAAGCTTTTCGGTGATCGAGGCGATGCGTTCCTCAAAACTGCGCAGCGCGTTCTCGATTCCCGCCTGCTGGGCCGGATCCGGTCGTTTCTCCGCCTCGGTGTCCCGCACCGGCGAATCGCCCCCGTCGCGGCTGAGCTTTTCACGGCTGAGCTTTTCGAGTTGAGCCTCGACCTTCGCCACGGCCTGCAGGGCGGCATTCATGGCCGGCTGATGCCCTTCACTGACCTTGCCTTCGATCTCGTCGAGGCGCTTCGTCATCATGGCCAGGGCTTCGCCGAGCACGTTGGCGGTGTGGTCCTGACGCTCCAGCGCCATGCGCGCGGTATCGGAGAGTGAGCGATTACTCTCGTTCATGCGCTCTTCCGTACGCTCGATCCAGCGCACCACCGAGTCGAGGGCTTCCGTCGTCTTCGCCGTGCTTTCGCGGGTTCGCTTCTCGGTCTCGGCCGTAACAGCAGCGATGATCGAATCGATGCCGGATTTCTGCGATGGGGCGTGAGGCGGCGTCGGCGAAGCGCCCGCCTCCGGGGCCGAAGCCACCTGCCCGCGCGTCGCGCGCGCGATCCGTCCGGCAATCGCGTCAAGTTCATCATACAGCGAGTTCTTGCGCGGCTGCGTCGGCGCCGGACGCTGCGCGCTCGCCTTTCGGCGCACGGTCGGAGCAGCATCGTATTCGTCGCGCGCCGGTGTCGCACGCTCGTAATGACCCCGATCCGGATAGGCGCGCTCGGCATAACCGCGTTCAGCGAAAGCCCGCGCGGCGCGATCGGAAATCGTCGCCTGGAGCCATTCGTCGAGACCCATCCCGGCGCGCCGCGCAGCCTCGCGGGCCGCATCACGGGTTTCGGGATCGAGACCTTCGAGGTACCAGGGGGTATTGCTCTGGACGTTGTGCCGCATCGCTGCGTTCCCGGCTCTGGCGAGGCGTTTTCGGGAAACCCGGGTCCGGCGCCGCCCCGCGCACCGTTCCCCCGATCAGCGCCCCGGCGGCAACCAAGCGCCGCACCGGGAAAGACCGTGAATCAACTCTTTCGCTTCAGGGTAAACAACCGGTTAAGATAACATTCATTGATTGTTAAATTTTAAGCTCTGGAGATGCCGGGGCGCCAAGGCGGGCCCGCAAAGCGGCGGATCAATGCCCGCATCTGCGCCTGAGATTGCATCGGCCAGCGGTTCACACAGCCCAGAGGTGCAAGCGCACAGGCGTCCCGCGAATCAGATCTCTCAGTGATTCGCGGGCATCCATTCATCCGGCGATGCAGGGGAGCGGCGTTTACGCCGCCTCACCGGAAGGAGGTGTAATGCGCTTCATCACGCGGCGTCAGCGGCTGTGCGCCCGGCAGCAGCCCGGCGCCGCGCTGCGGCGGCGTCGGAGCCGTATCCGCCGAAGGATCTTGTGACGCGCCGGTCCCGCCGGAGAACAGCCCCCGCGAGAACAGGTTGCCGAACAGACGCTGGTGCAGCGGACGCTCCTCGCCGGCGTTCGGCGCTTCCGCTTGGCTGCGCGCCACGCTGCTGACCCCGTTTTGCGGCGCGGATTGCGTCGGCGCGGAGGCGACGGCGCCCGACCGGGCGGCCTCGAGCGGCTGACCATTCCCGCCGACGCGGATCGTCTGCGGCCCGGCGGCAATCGCATCAGGACGCGAAACCTCGCCGAGACGCCTTGCCCGGGAGGAGAGCTGCGAAGCCTCTGTCGCGCTGGCGAAGGCCACGGCCTGGCTCGTGAACGAGGGGTGGCTCCCACCATCCTGGTAGACGAGGCGCACGGCAGGCGTGCCCCGCTCGATCAGTTGCGCGATACGCGTCTCGTCACGCCTCTGGCGCTCGGCAACGGCCTGGGCGATGCGGTTGTCGGTAGGTGTGCATCCCTCGGTATTGAAGGAATAGCTGCGATCGCAGACTTCCACGCGCGGCGGGCGCTGCGTCACCTTGAAATGATCATGGCCTTCCTTGAGATTGCGCCAGAAGGCGATGTTCTCGTCATAGCGCTTCTGCGCCAGATTCTCGGGCGTCATGCGGAACGGGAAGGATTGCACCTGGAATCCGCGCTGACCACCGGCGAAAGCTTCCCGGGCGATCGCGTAGATCTCGGCGACCGATTCATCGGTCATGGCGAAACAGCCGGCGGAGGTGCACGAGCCATGCACCATCAGGTGCTGGCCGGTGCGCCCGTGTTCGCGGTCGAAACGGTTGGGATAGCCCAGATTGAAGGAGAGGTAATAGGCCGAATTCGGATTCATCAGATCCGGCGTCACCGTGTAGAAACCTTCCGGCGCCTGCCGGTCGCCTTCACGCTTTTTGGGGCCGAGCTGGCCGGACCAGCGGCAGATCGGATAGGTGTCGAGCAGCGCATAACGCCCGTCCGACCCTTCCTTCCAGATCTCCAGCTCGGCTTCCTTCTTGAAGATGCGCATCATGATGGGATCGGAGGGCGACATGCCCTTTTCCTCCATCAGCGCGACGGTCTGTGCGGGGATGGGCTGGAGATGCCGGTTCGACGACACCGTGCGATCGGCGTTGCAGGCGCCGAGGGCAACGGTGATGCCGGCGACGAGAACGATACGCTTCAACATGGGGTCCCCGCTCACTTCGCGATTCCAGTCCCGCACGCGCCGCAACCCCGGAAGGCCACAACCGCGCGACGACGACCCATAGCCTTATGATCGTTAGCGTTAGCGAAGCGTTACCGCAAGGGGGGTGAGGCTTCGAACGTGGTTAACGCCGCATGAAGCGTCACAATTTCCGCCCGATGGCGAGAAATTTTTCGGCGCGATGCTCCCGCAGGGCCTGCGCATCCATTCCCGCAAGATCTGCCAGCGCTGCCGCGATCGCGTCTCCGGAGGAGGCGATGACGGCATCGACATCGCGGTGGGCGCCGCCCAGCGGCTCCTTGACGATCCGGTCGATGACGCCGAACCTGAGCAGATCCTGCGCGGTGATCTTCATGTTGGTGGCCGCATCCTGCGCCCGGGCGGAGTCACGCCAGAGAATAGAGGCCGCGCCTTCCGGCGAGATCACGCTGTAGATGGCGTGTTCGAGCATCAGCACCTTGTTCGTGCTCGCGATGGCGATCGCCCCGCCGGAGCCGCCCTCGCCGATCACCAGGGTGATGTTCGGGGTGCCGAGTGCGAGGCAGGCCTCGGTAGAGCGGGCGATCGCCTCGGCCTGGCCGCGCTCTTCCGCCTCGATTCCGGGATAGGCACCCGCAGTATCGACGAAGCTGAGCACGGGCAGGGAGAACCGGTCGGCGAGTTCCATCAGGCGCACGGCCTTGCGATAGCCCTCGGGCCGGGCCATGCCGAAATTGTGGCGGATGCGCGATTGCGTATCCGAGCCTTTCTCCTGCCCGATGACGCAGACGGGTTCCCCGCGAAAGCGCCCGAAGCCGCCGACGATGGCCTCGTCCTCGCCGAAGCTGCGATCCCCCGCAAAGGCCGTGAAATCCGTGATGAGCCCCTCACGGAACAGTTCGAAATGCGGGCGTTGCGGATGGCGCGCCACCTGCGTCTTCTGCCAGGGCGTGAGCGCGGCGTAGATTTCGGACAGGGCCTGCGAGGCCTTCTCTTCCAGACGCGTGACGTCTTCCGATATCGCCACCGCGTCGCTGGCCTCGCCCATCCGGCGCAATTCTTCAACCTTGGCTTCGAGTTCGGCGACGGGTTTTTCGAAATCGAGATAAGTGCGCATGCGTGTCCGGCCGGAAGACGAAGGGAAACCGCACGGGGCGGGATGCGGGGGCGGACACTGACCGCAACCGGGCAGCAAGTCAAGCAAGTCGGGAATTTGCAAGGACCCGCGCGGTGGTTATTCGTCCCCCTGATGCGGAATATCGCCGGACAGACCGGCGAGGATGCCGCGCAACGCGCCCGGCAGGCGGGCCGCGCGACCGGCGCGCATCGAAGCCACCTGTACCGTGGCACGCACGAGCATCTCTGCATGCTCAACCGATTCTCGCCCGCCGGGCGGCGGTCGAACGAGTTGCTGCGCCATCATGAGCGAGGCTCCCTTGACGGCCACGAGCCGCGTCTCGACCCGCACCAGATCATCCATCAGCGCCGGCTTGCGAAAGTCGATCTCCATGCGCCGCACCACGAAGGCCAAACCCTCGCCCTCACGGTACAGTCGCGACTGGTCAACCCCGGCGAGCCGCAGGCAATCGGTCCGGCCGCGCTCGAAATAGCGCAGGTAATTGGCGTGGTAGACGATGCCGGAGAAATCCGTATCCTCGTAATAGACTCGCAGGTCGAGCACGTGAGTGCCGCCGTCGAAACGGCCCGCGAGCATCGCGTCCGGCGCGTCGCGCTTCCCGTTCTTCATGATGCTGCACCCTTCCCGGCCCGGTTTCGGCTGCGGGCAATCGCCGCTGCGCCTGCATGGTTTCGCCCAGAAATAACCGTGTTACGATGCGAAGGGAACCGATGTGGCACGAACCGATGCTGGAAGATTCATGCGAAGCGTCTTGCGCAGGCTGCACGCCCTGATCGCCCCCGGGAGCCGACGCGATGCCGCCGGGGCCGTACCTGGTACGCCACCGGGCAACCAGACGCCGGATGCCGCCTCTGCCGGCATGCAGCGCAGCCGTGTGGCACTTGACACGCTGGTGCGCCGGGCCCGGCTGACGCTCATGCTGGAGCGCATCTGGCCGAGGCTATGGCTGCCGGTCGGGATCGGCGCCGCCTTCCTCGTCACCGCCTGGCTCGGCCTTTTCGGCCTGATCGCACCCGGTGCGCGTCTTGCCGTCGTCACCCTCTTTGCCCTCGCCTTTCTCGCCGCGCTCGCACCCTTGGCCGTCGCTCTGCTGCAGCGACCCACACGCGGCGAGGCGCTGATACGGCTGGAGTCGGATTCGCATCTGGGTCACGCCCCGGCCCGCACGCTCGACGACGCGCTGGCCCTCGGCGGGCGCGATCCTGCCGCCCTCGCCCTGTGGGAGATTCATCGCCGCCGCGCCGCCTCCGCCCTCGCGGCGCTGCGCCTGCGCGGGCCCGATCCGCAGATGGCCCGCCGCGATCGCTATGCCCTGCGCGCGGTGGCGATTCTCGCCGTAGCGGGAAGCGCCTTCGTCGCCGGGCCCGAGCTCGGCTCGCGCATCGGCGCTGCCTTCGACTGGAGCAGCCCGGCGCCGCCGGGAACAGCCACGCGCATCGATGGCTGGATTGACCCGCCGGTCTATACGCGCATGCCACCGCTGATGCTCGATTTCGCGCGCAGCAGCCAGCATCTGCGTGTCCCGGTGGATTCCACCCTGGTAGTGCGCATCGCCGGCGGGCAGGAGGCCGTGTTCGATCCGGTCAGCGGGCTCGATCCTGCCGATGGCGATGACGTCCGCAGCCCCGCAGAACAAGAGGGCGGGCATGATGGAGCGCGCGCGAGCCCGGGCGAGGGGCTCGAGGAACAGCGTTTTCGCATTCGGGAGGATGCCCGGCTCGAACTCGAGACCGGTTCCGGCGAACGACATCTGCTGACCATCGCCGTCATTCCCGATGCGCCACCGGAAATCGCCTTCACCGGGCCGCCGGAAATCCAGTCCCGCGGGGCCTTCGACCTGAGCTACGAGGCGCATGACGATTACCGCCTCGCCGAGGCGCGCGCGCTGGTGATGCGCCCGCCGGGCGCGCAGGAGCGCCGCACCCTGGTGCCCGCCCCCGAACTGCCGCTGGCTCTGCCCCGTTCGGATGAGACCGATGAGACCACCACCAATTTCGACAGGACGGAGCATCCCTGGGCCGGGGCGCGGGTGCAATTGCAACTCGAGGCCCGCGACGATGCCGGTCAGGCCGGGTATTCCGACACGATCGATGTCACCCTGCCGCAGCGCCCCTTCAGTGAACCGCTCGCGCGCGCCCTCGTCGAGCAGCGTCGCAATCTGGTGCTCGATCCCGACCGCCCGCAACGGGTGAGCGCCGCCCTCGACGCACTGATGATCGCGCCGGAGCGCTTCCAGGTCCCGTGGGGGGTCTGGCTCGGCCTGCACAGCGCGGCGTCACGGCTCGCCGCCGCACGCGGAGACGATGACCTGCTCGCCGTGGCCGACTGGCTCTGGGTGATGGCCCTCGATATCGAGGATGGCGGCCTCTCCGACGCCGAGCAGGCCCTGCGCGCCGCGCAGGAGCGCCTGCAGCAGGCGATGGACGAGGGTGCTTCCGACGAGGAACTCGCAAAGTTGATGCAGGAGCTGCGCGAGGCCATGGATACTTACATGCGCGAACTGGCCCAGCGCATGATGGACGATCCGCAGGCCGATGACGCCACACCGATGCCGCCAGACGGTCAGCGCATGATCACGCAGCAGGATCTCCAGGACATGATGGACGCCATGCAGGAAGCCATGCGCAACGGCGACATGGCCGAGGCGCAGCGCCTGATGGATGAGTTGCGCAACATCATGCAGAACCTTCAGACGGCCCAGCGCAACGAGATGTTCTCCGACCCGCACACACGCGAGCTCAATCGCCAGTTCGACGAGCTGGACGCACTGACCCGCGAGCAGCAACGCTTGCGCGACGACACGTTCGGTGAGTCACAGGATCGCCGCATGGGGCGCGAGAGGGGCCAGGACGAGGCGGGCGACGGCGCCGAGGCAGGCGAGGAAGGGCTGGCTGATCGGCAGCAGGCCCTGCGCGACCGCCTGCAGGAGCTTCAGGAACGCATGCGCGAGCTCGGCATGCAGGGCGAGCAGGGGCTCGACGATGCGGAGGGCGCCATGGACGAAGCCGAACAGGCGCTCGGCGAGGGCCGCTCCGATGATGCCGTCGATTCCCAGGGGCGCGCTCTCGAAGGGCTCCAGCAAGGGCTCCAGGGCATGGCGGACCAGATGCAACGCATGTTCGGCGAGGGCGAGGGCGAAGGCGGTGGCCAGCCTGGCGAGATGCGCGGTGAGGGCGGCGAGGGGCGCATGGGCCGCGCCGAAGGCCGTGATACCGATCCGCTCGGACGCCCGACCCGCGATCGCGGACGATTCGAGAGTGACGTGCGCGTTCCCGGAGCGGATGAAAGCCCGGCCCGGCGGGCGCGACGGATCATCGAGGAATTGCGCGGACGCCTGTCCGATCCGGATCTGACGATCGAGGAGCGCGACTATTTCGAGCGTCTGCTGCGCTGACGCGGTGTCGCGATCAGCCATTGCAACCGCGTGGAGCGGCGCAGGTTCTGGTCGGGCGGCTCTTGGTTAAAGGTCTCTTAACTGAACCGCCCTAGAGTGCTGTGACCAGCTCGCAGTGTCATCGGATCATGCCCAAATCACGTCGCCAAGCCTCACCTGCGGATGAACTCACCGACGCCCTGCGGGCCTTCGCCAGGCGGCGGCTGGTCGAGGGGATCGGCTTGCTGTTGCTCGCTTTCGCCGCGGCCATGGCTCTGGCCCTGGCGACCTGGTCGGTGGAAGATCCCAGCCTCAATCACGCGGTGGACGGGGCCGTACGCAACTGGCTCGGATATCCCGGTGCGGTGGCTTCCGACCTCGCCATGCAGCTCGTCGGCCTTGGCGCGCTGGCGGTCCTGCCGCCCCTGGCGATCTGGGGCTGGCGGCTGTTGCGGCACGGCGTGCTGGGACGGCTGCAGATGCGTCTCGCCCTGTTCACCGGCGGCGTCGTCGCCGCGACGGCGCTGGCCGCGAGCCTTCCCGCAACAGCCCATTGGCCCCTGCCCTCGGGTCTCGGCGGCGTCGCGGGCGATGCGGTGCTCTTTGCCACGCATACCCTTACCGGCCTTTCCGAAGGCCCCGCCGCCACGCTTCTCGGCTTCGTCTTCGCCGGCATTGCCATTCTGGCGCTCACCGCTTCATGCGGTTTCGGCCTGGCCGAGGAAGCGGAAGACGCCGAAGACGAGGATATCCACGTCGCGCCCTCGCGTGGCCGCCCCGTCGATCTCGACGATTTCGACGAGACCCCGCGTGATGACGAACCGGGCCGGGCCATTGTCTGGCTCGGTGCAGCAGCCCACGCCCTGCTCAGTCTGAGGGTACATCTGCGCCGGGCGGGCGCCGCACTCGTCGGCGCAGTCTCGGCACGGCTGCGCCGCGACGATGCAGACGCTTTTGCTTATCCCGCCGGGTATGCGCGCCGCAATGATGCGATCGACGACGAATTGTCGGATTTCGTACGCCCCGCCGCAGCCGGTCAACGCCGCGAGCCCGTCCTCGATACACCGGGCCTGCCGGAGCCCGATGGCGGCTGCGGCGCCGATCGACACGGCGGAGCCGCTCACGCCGGATATCACGATGACGGGCGAGACACCCCGCCGTGGAAGCGCACCCCGCCGCTCGACGATGACGATGCCTGGGAGAACACCGATTCCTGGGACGATCCTGCACCTGTAGCAACGCGCCCGCAGCAGCGTGACGCCCACCACCATGAGACCCGACCGGGCGACACCTCCCACAGGCCGGAGGATGCCGCCGGCCCCGCGCCGAGCCGTGTCTCCATGCCCGTCGCGACGCCGAAACCCGGCAAGCGCATCAAACGCGAGGCACAGCCCTCCTTCCTGGATCCGCAGGAGGATTACCAACTGCCCGCCCTGCAGCTCTTGTCCGAGCCGACGGGTTCGAATCTCGTCAACATCTCGGCAGAGGCGCTGGAGCAGAATGCCGCCATGCTCGAATCGACGCTGGAGGATTTCGGCGTGCGGGGCGAGATCATCAACGTGCGCCCCGGTCCTGTGGTCACGCTCTACGAGCTTGAGCCGGCCCCGGGCACCAAATCGAGCCGCGTGATCGGGCTCGCCGACGACATTGCCCGCTCGATGAGCGCGGTCTCGGCCCGCGTCGCGGTGGTGCAGGGGCGCAACGCGATCGGCATCGAACTCCCGAACATGAAGCGCGACACCGTCTTCCTGCGCGAATTGCTGGCAAGCCGCGATTTCGAATCCTCCAAGCAGAAGCTCGCCCTGTGCCTCGGCAAGACCATCGGCGGCGAGCCGGTGATCGCGGATCTCGCCAAGATGCCGCATCTGCTGGTGGCGGGCACGACCGGCTCGGGAAAGTCGGTGGCGATCAACACCATGATCCTGTCGATCCTCTACCGGATGTCGCCGGAGCAGTGCCGCATGATCATGGTTGATCCCAAGATGCTGGAACTGTCGGTCTATGACGGCATTCCGCACCTGCTCTCGCCGGTCGTGACCGATCCCAAGAAAGCCGTCGTCGCGCTGAAATGGGCCGTGCGCGAAATGGAGGACCGCTATCGCAAGATGTCGAAGATGGGCGTGCGCAACATTGACGGCTTCAATGCCCGCGTGGCGGAAGCGAGCGCCCGCGGCGAGGTGATCACCCGCTCGGTCCAGACCGGATTCGACCGCGAGACCGGGGAGGCGATCTTCGAAGAGGAGGAGATGAGCCTCGATCAATTGCCCTATATCGTCGTCATCGTCGACGAGATGGCCGATCTGATGATGGTCGCCGGCAAGGAGATCGAGGGCGCCATCCAGCGCCTCGCCCAGATGGCGCGCGCGGCCGGCATCCACCTGATCATGGCGACCCAGCGCCCCTCGGTCGATGTCATCACCGGTACGATCAAGGCGAATTTCCCCACCCGCATCTCCTTCCAGGTCACGTCGAAGATCGATTCACGCACGATTCTGGGCGAGATGGGCGCCGAACAGCTTCTCGGACAGGGCGACATGCTCTACATGGCCGGTGGCGGGCGCATTACCCGCGTGCACGGGCCTTTCGTCTCTGATGACGAGGTCGAGCATGTCGTGGCTCACCTCAAGACGCAGGGACGCCCGGCCTATCTCGATGCCGTCACCTCCGAGGAGGAGGAAGGAGGCGGCGGCTCCGGCGGCGGTGATGGCGGTGCCGTTTTCGACAAGGGTTCCTTTGGCGATCCCAATGCGGATCTCTACGATCAGGCCGTGGCGCTCGTGCTGCGCGACAAGAAGGCCTCGACCTCATACATCCAGCGGCGCCTGCAGATCGGCTACAACCGGGCCGCATCGTTGATGGAGCGCATGGAGAACGAGGGGATCGTCGGGGCGGCCAATCATGCCGGCAAACGCGAGATCCTGCTCGAGGCACCGCGCCAGAACGGCTATGATGACGCCCTGGCCGAGGAGGGGGATTGAGGCTGCGGATACGGCGCATCGGCCCGAAACCGGCCCGATCGCCGTCGTGCTTTCGCCACAGCCGCGGGTTACCGCATGCTGAGGAGCGCATTCCGGGCGGGATGACCGGAATGTCATGGTTCGGGACGTCACGAAGGAAGGTTGGGCATGCAAATTGGTGAAACCACGCGAAAGACGATTGCAGGCGCAGCCTTCGCCGTGTTCGCGCTGGCGCTGCCGGGGGCGCCGCTGACCGGTCAGGCCGTGGCGCGCGACGATACTGCGGGAAGGCTCGCTCAGTTGCAGCAATTGCCGCCGCCGCGTCCGACCGATCTGGTCAGCGATCGGCGCGAGCTGCCGCCGCCGCCCCCCGACGTGGTGGGGATCGCGCCCGGCTCGGACCCGTCACAGGCCTCCGACGCCGGGGATGACGCCACCCTCGGCGCCGAGCAGGTGGTGGCGCGGGCCAATGATTATTTCAACGGCCTCACCACACTCTACGCGACATTCACCCAGGTGAATGCCAACGGCGATCGCCTGACCGGGCAATTGTACCTGCATCGCCCCGGTCGGCTGCGGTTCGACTACGACCCGCCAGCCACGATGCAGGTGATCGCCGACGGGCGTCAGGTGGCCATCAAGGATAACAGCCTGTCCACGCAGGATGTCTATCCGATCAACCAGACCCCCTTGAAATTCCTGCTCAATTCTCGTGTCAGGCTGGGTCGCGACGTGCGTGTACTGGGTGCCGAACAACATGATGACGAGATTGACCTGCATCTCGAGGACAGTTCCACCCTGGGAGGAACCTCACAGATCGCCCTCACCTTTGATGAAACGATGAGCACGCTGAAGCGCTGGCGCATCCGCGACCCGCAGGGCTTCAGCACCACGGTGGCGCTCGACGATATCGACCGGCGCTCGCGGCTCGATCCGAACATGTTCACGATCATGCGGGACATGCCGGGCGGCTGAGCCAGTTGGGCAGACGGCGCCGGACGCCTGATCGGCGTCGCGCCGTGAACAGCCTCTTATCAAAGTCGTTGAAAGGGCTTACACCGCCCCCATGGCTCCTCCACTTCTCCACCTGCAGGGGGTGGCGCTGACTTTCGGCGGCACACCCCTGATCGAAAATGCCGAACTCGCCGTCGGGGCGCAGGATCGTATCTGCCTCGTGGGCCGCAACGGCTCGGGGAAATCCACCCTGCTCAAGATCGCCGCCGGCCTCGCCGAGGCGGATGCCGGTTCACGCTTCGTGCAGCCGGGCGCGACGCTGCGCTATCTGCCGCAGGAGCCGGATCTCTCCGGCCACGAGACCCTGGGCGCCTATGTCGCAGCGGGACTGGCTCCGGGTGATGAGGCCTATCGCGGCGATTACCTGCTCGGTGAACTCGGGCTCGACCCCGCCCGCAGCACGCAAGCCCTGTCCGGTGGCGAGGCCCGACGGGCAGCGCTGGCGCGGATGCTCGCACCCTCTCCTGATATCCTGCTGCTCGACGAGCCCACAAACCATCTCGACCTGCCTGCCATTGAATGGCTGGAAAGCGAATTGCGCGCCATGCGCTCGGCCCTCGTCCTGATCAGCCATGACAGGCGCTTTCTGGAGACATTGTCACGCGCCACAATCTGGCTCGACCGGGGCGTGACGCGGCGACTCGATCAGGGTTTTGCGCATTTCGAGGCCTGGCGTGACAAGGTTCTGGAAGAAGAGGAACGCGACCGCCACAAACTCACCCGGAAGATCGCGGCGGAGGAGGACTGGCTTCGCTATGGCGTGACGGCCCGGCGCAAGCGCAATGTCCGCCGTCTCGGTGACCTGCACGGCCTGCGCAAGGAATTGCGCGAGCAGCGTCGCGCCACGGGCGACGTCAGGCTCGCGGCCACCGAGGCGGAAAGCTCGGGCAAGATCGTCATCGAGGCGGAGCATGTGTCGAAATCCTTCGGCGAAGGCCCGATCGTGCGGGATTTCTCCATACGCGTCGCCCGGGGCGATCGCCTCGGCATCGTCGGGCCCAACGGGGCGGGCAAGACCACGCTGATCAATCTGCTCACCGGCGCGCTCGCGCCGGATACGGGCGAGGTGCGTATCGGCGCCTCGGTGGAGATGGTGACGCTGGATCAGCGCCGCGAGAGCCTCGATTCCTCCTGGACCCTCGCCGAGGCCCTCACGGGCGGCAGTGGTGATACCGTCCGGGTCGGTGGCGAGACGAAGCATGTTGCCGGCTACATGAAGGACTTCCTGTTCCAGCCGGAACAGATGCGCACCCCGATCGGAGTGCTCTCCGGCGGTGAACGGGGCCGGCCGATGCTGGCGCGGGCGCTGGCGCGCCCTTCCAACCTGTTGGTGCTCGACGAGCCGACCAACGATCTCGATCTCGAAACCCTCGATCTGTTGCAGGAATTGCTGGCCGATTATGCCGGCACGCTGATCCTGATCAGCCATGATCGCGATTTCCTCGACCGGGTCGTCACCTCCACCGTCATCGCCGAGGGTGAGGGGATCTGGCGCGAATATGCGGGCGGCTATTCCGACATGGTGGCCCAGCGCGGCATCGGCGTGACCTCGCGCGGCGGCACGGCGACGGGCAAGGAGACCGGCAAGGAGACCGGCAAGGAAGCGGGCAAGGAAGCGGGCAAGCGTGCGGCAGAGAAGGAGGCGGGCCGCAAGGACGGCACCAGGGACAACGCCGGCGGCAGCGGCAAGCGCCGGCTCTCCTTCAAGGACAAGCACGCCCTCGAAACCCTGCCGAAGCAGATCGCGACCCTGGAGGGTCAGATCGCGAAGGTGCAGGCCATTCTCGATGATCCCGACCTGTTCAGCCGCGATCCGGGGCGTTTCGAGGCGGCAACCGCAAAGCTTCTGGAATTGCAGACCGCTCTGAACGAGGCCGAGGAGCAATGGCTCACGCTGGAGATGCTGCGCGAGGAGATGGAAGGCTGAGCGCGGCCCCGGAATGTGCGGCTCGACCGCGCGGCCCCGGCGGGCGCCGGGGTCGCAAGGATCGGGGTCCAGATATTGCTTTATGACCGCATTTTATTCTAAAGGTTGCATCAGCGCTCAAGCGAATGGCTATCCTTTTCACGCTCACCTGTCTCCCGTGAGGCCTCGACATCGCGCACCGCCGCGCCGTCCTTGAGCTTGCTCTGCCTGTCTCGCTCGAATTCTTCAGCACGGCACTCATAGTCAGCACTATAGTACACGCCCTCCTCCATCGAGATCAGATGGTCTTTTGCTTCCCGCTCACGATCAGCGAGTTCGAAGGCACGCCGGTTTTCGGGTTCCTTCAGATACGGATCACGCGTCTTGATCTGTTCACAAATAGCCATCCACTTGTCGTGGCGAATCTTTTCCTCCTCATAGCTGGCGATTCGATCGCGTTCCGCTTCGATGCTTTCACGCGCCGTCTTTTCGACATTACTCGGGGCCTGTGAATCATACAGGCAATCCGGCTGCCCGGCAGCATCCGGCGCGCGGGCATAGACCCGGATCCTGTCCGCTCGCATCTCCGGGTCTTCCTGCGCTTCGAGCCGGTCGATGGCACGCGGCATGCCGTCATAGGCGTCGTTGCGAACCTCTTCGGGGACCCAGCGCGCAGCACCGGGCGCGTCCTTCATGTCGTTCTCGTAACGCTCATAGACGCCGAGTTCACTGGTCTCCTTCGAGACGGCCATGGCCCGGACCTCGACCTCGTAGCCGCTCCTCTTGAAATCCCGGACCAGGGTCTCGGCCTTGTCCGGATCCTTCAGGGTCCCGTCGAGGATGATGTTCTTGTTCTGGTCACGCGCATCTGCGAGCAACCGGTCGCCCCAGGCACTGGCATCGTTCTGGACTTCCGAAGCGGCTGTCCGCGGCGTATCCCGGACAAGCCGGTTATAATCAGGATGCTCGCTACGCAGTGCATCGATATCGATGGAAACGGCACCACCCCTGGAATCGAATTCACGCTCTGCCTGAGCGGTAAGCTTGGATTTTCCCGCTCCAGGTTGGCCAGCAATAATGATGATTTTTGGCTTCTCGCGCGATTCGCACTCTTGCAGGGCGGGTGCAATTGATTTTTCGTATATTCTACGATTTTCTTGCTCAGATAACGTAAATCTTCCAGTCATCTGTCATCCCTCCAAAAAAGTATTTTTTCTAATTATTTTTAGCTTTCGAATTTCTTCGAATAACTCTTCCTCTTTCTTCTCATCATTGTTGCGCCTTGCATTTCCTGCCTGCTCACTGAGAAAAGCTATCTTTGCATCAATCTGGTCGATATTTCCTTCAAGTTCTTTGATGCTCTGTTCATATTCTTGAAGGGTGATTTTTTTCTCTGTCATCGTACGCACTCCGTAGTTTCTGCCGGATATCTGACAGCATTCATTGTTTCAGGATATCGCATAGCCGTTGCTGTTGCATTCCTCCTTTTCTGAGAGTTTTACGGAAACATCCACCAGAAGGTCGTCCTGATGAAGGCGAGCACCACCTCGACCACGGTGGCGAGAAAGATCAGGGCGACGATGACGAGGCCGATCATCAGCCATCTGATCAGGCGGCGCATGGGTTTTCCTTCCGATACGGCATGAGGCGCCTCAATCCTTCAGCGGGTGGACCTTCCAGCGCAGGCGGCGATCGTCGATTTCGGCGCGTGCGGCCAGATGGGCCATGGTTTCGGCATAGAGCACCCCGTCATCGGGCGAGGGGATGGCGAGCTGGGTGAACACGTCCTTGCGGATCCTGGCGCCGAAGGAGGAGGCGCCGGAGAGCGAACCGCCTCCCTTCAGCCCGTCCGAGGCACTCGAAGAACGCGAGACCAGCGTCTCGATCTGCTCGCCGAATTGCAGCGAGGCGTATTCGTTGGTGTCCTTGTCGGTATTGCGCAGGAACAGCTTCGTGGCGCAATTGCCGAGCAGATTGTAGACCGGCTCCGGGCGCGGCGTCTGCTTCAGGAGCGCATTGAGGTTCTGGAAGGCAACGATATTGGCGTGATTCGACTGGCGCGTGCGCTCGAAGGCATCCGCATCACCACGGCCCTGCCCGACGGTAAAGAAGGCCTGGAACTCATCGCAGAGGAAGAAGCTCGGCCTTTTCTTGTCCGGACGCTTGAGGATCTCGCGGTAATATTCGAGCTTTATGAAGGTGCTCACCACCCGCGCCATTACCTCGCGATCGGCAATGGGCATATAGACATAGAGGATGCGTCCGGCATCGATCATGTCGCCGATGCGCTCTGTTGATCGCCCCGCAAAGAGCGTGTCATAGGGTGGTGTGGCGAAGGCGCCGAGCATGTTCGAGACGAAGGCGCGCACGCTGCCCTTGGTGTTGTCGGGCATACCGGTCCATTCGCCACGCAGATAATCGCAGGCGCGCCTGAGATTCGCATCCTTTTCAAACTGGCTCTTGGTGACCTTATGCAGTTCGGATTTCGTTGCCTCGTCCGACATGGCCAGCCGGTAGATCTCGGCGGGCGAGGGCGGCAGGTCCCGGCGCAGCCCCCGCATCAGCCCGATCAGGGCCTGAATCAGCTGTTTCGAGCTCTCGATCCAGAAACGGTCATTGTCGCCGGTCGGGCTGAGGATTTCCATGACCGCACCGAAACGTCCGGCGACTTCCATGACATCGTCCGTGCTGTCGAGCGGGTTCCAGACCATGCCGTTCTCGCCGTCATCGGGGTCGATGATACGCAGATCGCCCTCGCGCCCGTGCCTGCGGCAGAGAGAGGCGATCTTGGCCCGGAAATCTCCCTTGGGGTCGAGGATCAGCCCGGCTGCCGGGCGTCCTGCCGCCTGTGACGAGGAGAGCAGGCCGTCGAGCAGGGCGTTGAGCACGCACACGGTCTTGCCCGAACCGGATTGTCCGAAGATGGCGGCGTTCTTGTAGAAATCATCCCAGCGCCATTCATATTCGCCAGCGACGAAACGCATCGGTGACGCGACCCTGACCGGCGGCAGCTTCTCCTGTTCGCGCGCCTGTGCTTCGATGGACTCGTTGCGCAACTGCAAGCCAGCGATCTGCATCTCCTCATGGATGCGATCGCGCAGCTCGAAAGCCTCGTAGAGCAAGGAGAGCTTGCTCGCGGCGATGACGGGAATGGCGAGCAGGCAGGCCAGGGCGCCGATAATCGCGATGATCTGCACGAAACCGGGAAGCGGCAGTTGCGGCCATTCGCCCAGCACGGCGATGCCCATGGCCGCGACCGCACCCAGCCCCGCCCCTGCGATCTTGTGGGCAAAACGCGCATAGCGCGACACCATCAGATCGACATTGCGCTGGATGACCGGGTTCGTATCGGCAAAACGCCAGTGATTCAGCGCATGCAGATAGTCCCTGAGCGGCTGCATGAAACTCCACGGGACCATGGCGGCACAACCGAAGAACAGAATCACGAGAATCAGGCGCATGAAGGGCGCATCGCCAAATTGCGGCGCGATGACGTAATGGATGACCGCTAGAAGCCCGAGCGCTCCCCACAGATTGGCGTGAAACGCGACCTGCTTGTGCCGAACGGTGGCCTGCTCGACTTGCCAGCGCGCCATGATCAGCCTCCCGCCTGCGCCTTCAGCGCCGTGACGAAGGCGTCCGACGCGCGCTCCGCCGCCTGACGGGCGGCGCCCTCCGCATCGGCGCGCGAGCCCTGGCCGGACACCCGGGCATCGAACGCGGTGGCACCCGTATAGATCCATTTGCCACCGAGATGCATCTGCAGTTCGGCTGTCGCCACCCGCTGTCCACCGATGGCGATTTCGCGCCGAATGACCTCGTCCCGGCTGAGCACCAGCGAGACAGCACTGTCCTCCTCGGCTCTCACCACCTGGAAACCCTCGGCCTCCAGCATCCGGCGCAGATGCGTGAGCGCGTGATCGATGAGCGGATCTCCGGCATCGCCGCGCAGGAACAGCGGGACATCGCGCGTCAGGATCTGCCGATCGGTCGCCTGCACCACGGTCTGCGCCTGCCGGGCGAAGGTGAGGATCCGCGCATCCTGCAGATCCATCCGCGCCTCGTCGAAGGCTGTCAGGGCCCCGAGCGCCGCGACCACGTCGCGCCCGGCGCGTTGCGAGCCCTCCTCGCGCGCCAGGTCGACGCTCTCGCGCAGCCCGGCGATGCGACGATCACTGGCTTCGAGCGCCGCGTCGGCCTCACGGGCCCGCGCGAGGGCATCGGCCGGAAGATCCTGATGCGCGCCCTCGCGCTGATCGACCAGAGCGAGAAGGTCGCGCAGGCGTTCATATTCGGCGGGCGTCGCATGATCGGGATCGAAACCGGCGGCAGCCGTGGTGAGGGCCTCGGCGGCGTGGCGCGCGGCATCGGCCTGCGCCTGCGCGATCAGGGCAGCATCCTCGCCGCCGGCGCGGGCGTGATCGAAGGGCTGGAGCCGACTCACCGCCGCGAACAGATCATCGCGCGCACCGGCATCATCGCTGCGGGCCCGTGCTGCAGCACGCAGATTGGCCAGACGCCGGTCGCTGTCGACAACCCGGCGATCGGCGGCCATGGCCAGTTCGAGGAGCCCCTGCTGGGCCTCGTCGAGGCGACTGCGCTCCAGCGGCCCGATCCGGCGCCCGGCAGCCGCGAGACGTTCCAGGGCGGCGGCATCTCCCCCCGTGGCCGCAGCCGCAGCCGCCTCCAGATGGCCGATGCGCACATCGCTTTGCATGATCCGGTCCTCGGCGCGCGCTCCGGCCTCGCGCGCAGCCGCGAGTTCGCTCCAGCGCTCGCGTGAGGCGTCGAAGGATGTCAGGGCCCGGGTCGCTGCGGCGAGTTCTGCCGTCGCCTGGGCACTCTCCACGGAGCGGGACTGCTCGTGGGCGGTGTTCATCCGCGCGAACCGTGCCTCGGAAGCAGCGAGGTCACCTTCGCAGCCGCGGGCGACCGTGAGCATGCGCGTACCGTCGGGCTCGCATTCGGCATAGGCGTAATCGTTTGCTTCCAGAACCGCGAGCGCACCTTCCATCTTCTCGCAACGGGCCCCCTCGCGCGTTTCCTGCTCGGCCGCTTCGACGATCGTGGCGAAACGGCGAAAGCGGGCCTGCATGCCGAAATCCGGTTGTGTGGCGGTGCCCAGGGCGGTGACGTTCTGGGGCTGAACGCCGCCCGGAGCCGAGACGAGGGGGGCGTGCAGGCCCTGGTTCTGGAGGCAGGCGGCAGATCGTGACGGCGCCGGCCCTGTCGCGCTGCTGCCCGCACCGGGACTGCCGGAACCCTGTCCACCGGAGCCTCCCGGCGGGGCGCTCCCCGGGGCCGAAGCCATGACGAACACGGCGAGCCCCGTCGCCATACAGGCCCCGATGCCGCAATAGCGCCACAGCGGCGCGCGCGACCACAATTGCTTGATATTGCCGATGATCGACACGGCGGGCGCCTCACATTCTGTCGGCGTATTGCGCGACGTCGTCAACGGTCAGGGTCATCAGCGTCTCGTTGTCGAGCGCCTCGATATCGTCGCTCTCGTCGAGCGCGGCCGCGATGCGCTCTGCCTGGATCTGCTGCAATTCCTCGAACATGCGCCGGATCTCGCGGGCATTGCCGAAGCTGGCATCGGAAAGCGGCATCCCGGCGATCAGCTTGGCCGCCTCATCGAGGGTTCCCGACGCCAGCCTGTAGGAAGAGCTTGCAGCGAGTGCCCCGAAGATCTTGACGAGTTCATCCCGGTCGTAGCCGGGAAACTCGATCTCCCGCGCGATGCGCGAGCGCAGCCCGGGATTGGCATCCAGGAAACGGCGCATCTCGCCCGTATAGCCGGCAAATATCACAACCAGCCGCTCGCGCTGGTCTTCCATCAGCTTGATCAATGTATCGATCGCTTCCTGGCCATAGGGGTCGGTGCGCCCGAGTGCTCCGCCACCACCGGCCAGCGTATAGGCCTCGTCGATGAACAGAACCCCGTCGAGGGCCTCTGCCACCTTGTCCTGCACCAGTTTGGCTGTCTCGCCGATGGCGCTTCCAACCAGTTGCGAGCGATCCACCTCCACCAGCTTGTCCTTGCGCAACAAAGACAACTCGTAGAGCAAGCTGCCGACATGGCGGGCGATGGTGGTCTTGCCCGTACCGGGCGGCCCACTGAACACCATGTGAAAGCTCGGATTCGAGACCGGCAGGTCGCGATCCTTCTTGAGCTTGACCACCCGCGCGAAATCGATCAGCCGGCTGACCTCCAGCTTTACCGGGTCCAGGCCGATCATCGCGTCAATCTGGTCGATGATCGGCTGCAGATTGTCGCCGCGGCGACGCCGAGTGCCTGCGGAAGCTGCGCGGTTGCGCCGAAATCTGTTCTCCATCAGCCCCTCCTCATTGATCGAAATCGCGCAGCATGGCGCTGGTGATCCGGCTCGGTGCCTGCACATCGCATTCCGGGTGTCCATGCGCATGAGAGCCGATCCGGGCGGCAAGCTGCAGCGCAGCCTTCCGGTTGTCGAAGCCCTCGCTCTCGCGCTTGCGCAGTTCGCGGATCATCTGACCGATCCGCGGCCTCGCCTCCCCGGCCAGTTCCCAGCCCTGGCGCGCCAGGCCGGCGGCGCATTGCTCCACCAGCACTGCGTCCGGCAGGGCCTCGAAGGGGATCTCGATCTGTGCGAATTCGCTGAGCCAGGGGCGATGAACCTTGTCGTTGACAAGCCGCGCCGCCTCGGCATCACTCAGGGTCAGGATGGTCACGATGCGGCTGGGATGGTCTTTCACGACTGCGAGCAGACCATGGCCGAACTGAACGCCGCGCGGCGCCATCCCGTGCGGCTCGCTTTCCACGAGGAAGCCGGCATCCTCGACGATCAGAATCCCGTCGATGGCGCGTTCCGCCGCCTGGCGGGCGGTTTCGCCGAAATCGACCCCGGCGCCGGCACGCATGTCGTCGCTGTGGAGGATCTCGCAATTCTCGCCGGCGATGGCACCGAGCCCGGTCAGAGCCCGGGCGAGCGCCTTTGCCGTGGCGCTCTTGCCGATTCCGGGCGGGCCACTGAGCAGGATCAGGGTCCCCGGCAGGCCGGAGGCGAAAGTCTCGGCGCCGCGTCGCCGGGCCGGTTCGAGCAGCTTCTCGCCGATCATCGCCCGAGCCGAATCGATGCCCTCAAGCGCATCCAGTGCGCGCTCCGCCTCGCCGAGCATCCGCGCCCGCGCCGCCGCATCGAGACGCGGTGGTGCCGCCGTGGCTGCAGCGGCACGGTTGGTCAGACGATCAAGGGCCCGGCGCAGGGGCGGCATGGCCGACATTCCCGGCATTCGCCCGCGCTCATGCAGCAGCCCGGCAAGAACCAGCGTCCAGAAGATCACGGCAAGGGAGAGCGGCAACCAGAGCGGCAGACTGCCCAGGAGCTGAAACAGCAGCAGCCCCGCGACGACGAAGAGCGCGATCCTCAGGGGCCAGGGAATGGCTGAAAGCAATGCCATATCCAGCCCTCAGAATACCGGACTTACAGGCAGGTCGAGGACATCACCCGGCTGCATGGTCGGCCACAGGATCCGGGTCTCGCCGGATTCGAGGCCGACCGTGATGCCGCCCCCACCATCGCGCACACCGGTCACCCGCACCATCCCGTCTGCAGGGAATGGCACGGCGAAGGTGGTTTTACCGTTGAGGGCCATGATCTCGATCGGAATCGACACCGAACTCTCGAAGCGCAGGACGTCGCCATCCTCGGCATGGGTATCCCAGACCGTGAGCCAGGCGAGACGCACGTCGCCGGCTGCCACTTCGGCGCGAACCTGCTCGCGTTCAACGTCGCGGACCGTTTCGGGCATGGCGTCGATGGCGGCATCGACATCGGCAGGCGCCACCATGCGCAACGGCATGCCGGGACCTGCGAACAGGGTCTCGTAGGCGGCCTGCCGCTCCGCGACCTGCTGCGGCGAAACCGAGTCACCGCCGGCGAAAAGTCCCATCCCCGACATCACCGCACCGGCGAGGACGAGCGAGGCCGCTGCGATCAGGACCCGCCGGGTCCAGCCGGAAGCGGAGCGCCCACGGGAGATCCCGCCCGAATCCCGTGCGGAGGCGCCAGGCTGCCCGGATGCCTCGGGAGCCTGCCCGGTCTGTGCTGCGCCGGAGGCATCAGATGCATCCGGCGCCTCTCCAGCCGCAGCAGGCTCTGATTGCCGGGAGGTCACGACCCGTTGTCGCCCCCGCGCCGCATCAGGCGACGCGCCCTGACGTTGCCGCATCTCCTGATTGAGGTTCGCGCGTTTATTCTGATCAGTCATGTTGATTGCATCTGGTAGGAATTTGGCGACGATTCGGATTTATATTGCTATTATCAAACTAATTTACGACTCTTACGCAACTGTGAATCATGAGGCCTGATCATGAAAAACGCTCCAGCGGGAAAATTCCCGCTTCGCGTCTCATGTTGGAGAAAACCCGCCCTTGCCGGTCTTTCTCTGGCAATGATTGCATATTCCGGCTCTTCCGCAGCGCAGATCGCCGCGCCCGGGGCACAACCGCAAGCCACGCTCGCGAGCGGCCTCCTGGCCGAGTATTACGCCCTCGACCCCGCCGCCAACCCCACGGCGCCCGAATCACCGCCGGATTTCTCGCTGGGGCAGTTCGTCGATGAAACACCGCCGCTGTTTGATCTTGCCGCTTTCACGGCGGTGCCCGATCTCGCGCGGTTCTCCCAGACGGCCTTTCCCGGCATGCGCTGGAGCGGGCATCTGGAGATCAGCGAGTCCGGCCAGCATGTCTTTGCCGGCGAGCTCAGCGTCGGCGCCGAGCACCGCCAATCCTCCTGCGCCCTTTCGGTGACGCTGGCCGGTGCACCACTCTTGCAGATCGCCGAGGCCAATGGCGGGCGCCATTATCATGCTCCGCTTGACGGGCGCTGGAGCGCGACTGCGGCGCTCTCGCTGGATGCGGGGCGTCATCCGGTGGAAATCTGGCTCGCCTGCGTCTCGCATCCGGACTGGGGGCTCGGCACGCCCGAAGTCGCTGCGACACTGTCGTGGCGCAGCCCGCGCGACAGCGTGCTGCGCCCGGTTCCCGCTTCCGTTTTCGTTCATAACCCCTGAATTAAAGCGAACGGCCTCATCATGACAGACAACCTTTTCCTCGCCATGCGCCGCAGCCGTTGCGTACGGGCCTCGAGCCGCGCGCTCCTCGGCCTCGCATTCCTAACCGGAATTGCCCTTGCCCCCGCGCAGGCCCAGATCGTCGATGATTCCGCACCGAGCACTTCAGTCGCGCAGGTCGAGAATGGCGGCATTGCAGTCGAGATTGCCTTCATCGGGCGCAATCCGGACGGCAAGCGCCTGACCGTTGCCGCCGAAATCAGGAACCTGCGTGACGAGCGCGTCTTCGTTGCCGTGATCGGCCCGCCACCCGGCGCCATCGACAACCAGGGTGTGACCTACAGCCTCGCCAGCAGCGCAGGCATCGCCCAGTGCGACAGGCTTGCAACGAGCCACATCGAAGGCTGCATGCGCAACTCGAACAGCATCCTGCCGGGCTATGCCTTCAGCAGTCTCGATCCGGGCACCTCGGCCCTGGTCAGTCTCACCTTCGAGGCGCCGGAAGTGACACAGACCGGCTTCCTCAGCCTCTCGCTCAATCTCGCCCTTGGCGTTGGGGAAATGCCGTCCAATGATCGCAGTGTCGATCGCCCCCTCGACAACATCGCCGTCACCTTCCCGATGATCCGGCTGAGTGACGCCACGCCCTGACATCGGCGATCACACCCGTCCTCGAAACCCGCGAGTTCCTACAATGATACCTTTCCGCCTCGCCTTCGCTCTCGCCCTCTGCCTTGCGGCGACGGCGACCATGGCACCGCGTGCCGCAGCAACCGAATATGTCGATCGCGCCGTCTCGCTGATCGCCCAGCGTTTCGTCGAGGCCCGAGGGCCGGATGAACCGGTCATGCGGGTCGCCGTGACAGCCTTCATCCAGTCGGATCGCCGCACCACACAATTGACCAACCTCCTGATGATCGCGCTCACCGGGAAGATGGTGGAATATGGTCGTGGCCGGTTCAGCGTGATCGAGCGCGCCCAGCTCGAGACCGCGCTCGCGGAAATCCAGCTCTCCGATGTGCCGATCTTCGATCGTGATACGGCCCGGGAACTGGGCAGCTTTCTCGGCGTCGATGCCCTGATCGTCGGCGAGATCACGCCCCAGACAGACGATGTGCGTATCGATGCGCGGCTGATCGCCGTCGATACGATCGAGACCCTCGAACAGGCCGTGGCGCGGGTGCCGCTCACGCCCACGGTGCAACGTCAGCTCGATACCCAGGCAATCCTCGTGCGGGCGCGCATCGGCGACGGCGATAGCGATGACCGGCGCAACGGCATCTGGCGCGGTGTCGGGCGCTGCGGTGACAGCGAGTTCGGTCTCGCCGTGTCGATCGTGGTCAATGCCGACGAAAGCCTGACCGCGATGCAGACCTACTTCCCGCGTCGTCCGCGCGACAATGTGCAGTCCGGCGTGCTGGCCATGGAGGGGCGCATCGCGCCTGACGGGGAATTCAACCTCGTCCCCGGTTCCTGGCTGTACCAACCTTCCGGACATTCCGCACTGGGCTTCTCCGGCCGGCTCGACGCGGATCGGGGGCGCCTCACCGCAAATTATGACCAGGAGGGTTGCGAGCGGCTGACGCTCGAGCGGATGCGCTGAGGGATCGAGCGGGGCGAGATGAGAGCCAGCGCGCGTCGTGCGCCGGAGGCCTGATCGAAGCAGGTCCGGGAGTGGACAGCTTGACCGTCGCCGGGGCCGCATTCTTCACCGCCCAACCGACCGCATCGCGCGACGGGCTGCCGCTCGGGTGCGACGATGCAGCAGGGCTCGCCCTGTTCTGCGTCATCGGGGCGAAAAAGGCCCTGCTCGCCGAAACCGGGTCGCCGTTGCTACCGGTGCCGGGGATGATCACCGTGGCTTTCGACAGCCTGATCCGCGATGTGCTTGGCGCGGCGGGGGCGCTGATCCTCACCCGCGAAACCTGCCTGGCGGCAGCCTTGCCACGCTACCGCCCCCGCGCCGGACGCGTGCATCGGGATGCCCCAGTCCTGACACGGCGGAACGCGGGCTTCCGGATGAAACTCCAGAAAACCGGTTGGTCATCGGCGTCCCGCAGCCTATCTTCGCGGAAACCGGCCCGGAATCGAAAGCGCCCGCATGAACGAACCAGCCCTGCACGAACCGCAATACGCCCTGCATGTGGAGGACCTCACCGTCGCCTATACCGAGGAGCCGGTCCTGTGGGATATCGATCTCGACATTCCGCCCGGCGTGATGGGTGCGATCGTGGGGCCGAACGGTTCGGGCAAATCCACCCTGATCAAGACCTGTCTGGGGCTGGTACGCCCGGTCGCGGGGCATGTGCGCTTCTTCGGTCTTCCCCACCGCGCCATGCGGCGGCGGATCGGCTACGTGCCCCAGCGCTCCAGTGTCGACTGGGATTTTCCCACCGATGCGCGTGACGTCGTCACCATGGGGATGTATGGCGGGCTCGGCTGGTTCCGCCGTCCCGGCCCGGTCGAGCGGGAACGGGCCATGGCGGCGCTGGAGCAGGTCGGGATGCAGGATTACGCCGCGCGGCAGATCAGTGAGTTATCCGGCGGCCAGCAACAGCGTGTCTTCATCGCCCGCGCCCTCGCCCAGGATGCCGATCTGTATTTTCTGGACGAGCCCATGGCCGGTGTGGATGCCACCACGGAGCGGGTCATCGTCGATGTCCTCAAGAGTCTGCGCGATGCCGGCAAGACGGTGATCGTGGTGCATCATGATCTCCAGACCGTCGAGAGCTATTTCGACTGGCTGGTGATGCTCAACGTTCGCGTCGTCGCCCAGGGGCCCGTACGAGAGGTCTATACGGCAGAAAATCTCCGCGCTGCCTATGGTGGCCAGATCGCGCTGATCGAGACCCCCGGCTGAAGCCGGACGGTCGGCGAGGCCAGGCGTTCTGCGAGAACACGGCGATCAGGCAAGCCCGATCATGCTGCGCAAGGCGGGCGAGAACTGGGTTGCGAGATAGACGAGGTAGAGGCCCGCCAGCACAGCCCCCTCGCCGCGCCCGATGCGCCAGCCCGTCATGGCGAAGATGACGAAGACGATGGCTGCGAATGCAGCCACCCAGACGTCAAAGACGGCGATCTCGGCGGGAACGGACAAGGGCAGGACCAGCGCCGTGACGCCGAGAATGCCGAAAATGTTGAAGATGCAGCTACCCACGATATTGCCGAAGGCGACATCGGCATGGCGCCGCCAGGCGGCGACCACGGCCGTGGCCAGTTCCGGCAGGGAGGTGCCGATGGCGACGATGGTCAGGCCGATCACGGCTTCGGAAAGACCGAAGCCCCGGGCGATGCCGATGGCGCCATCGACGAGCAGATCCGCCCCGTAGAGCACGGCCACCAGTCCGCCAGCGGCCATCAGGAGCGCGACAGGGATACGGCTTTGCGGGATCTCATCGACCTCCTCGGCCTCCTGCCCGTGCATCACGGCCCCCGCATCAAGGGACCGGCGATCGCTCCACCAGGTGAAACTGGTATAGGCGATCAGCAGCATTAGCCCGATCGCCCCGGCGATTCGCCCGATTTCGCCGGAGAGCACCATCATCACGAGGATCGCCGTGGCGAGGATGAGCACCGGCCCGTCGCGCCGATAGGCTTCGCGGTTGGTCGCGAGCGGAAAGATAAGCGCGGCTACGCCCAGCACGAGAAACACGTTGGCGATGTTGCTGCCCACGACATTGCCCAGCGCAATCCCTGGCGATCCCTTGAGCGCGGCATTGATGCTCGCCACCAGTTCCGGAGCCGAGGTGCCGAAGCCGACGAGCGTCAGACCGATCACCATGGGTGAGATGCCGAAGCTGCGCGCGATCGAGACCGCGCCACGCACGAGATATTCCCCGCCTGCGAGCAGCAGCACGAATCCCGCGATCAGAAGAAGAGCATCCTGCATGAAACCCGAATCCATATGTCTCCGGAGCCGACCGGGGGCCGGCGCAACCGAAGCGCGCGATGGTGCCTGAAGCGCCGGAACGCAAAAGTCAAGCCTGCAGGTCCGCCCGATAGGCGGCACGACCGCTGGCCAGCGCATCGTCGAGCAGTTCCACGCGATCCTGTCCCCAGAATACCTCGCCGTCGCGAACATAGGATGGTGCACCAAACACATCCGCAGCGACGGCCCCCTCGAGATTGAGCGCGTAGAGGGCATCGATGGTCGCGGCTTGCGATTCCGCCAGTACGGCCCCGGCCTCGTGTCCGGTTTCGTCAAGGAGCGTCTCCAGCGTCGCCGCATCGGCGATATCGCCTTCCTCCTCCCACAGGGTCTCGAAGACCCGGCGCATGAAAGGATCGGGATCGGCATCACGGGCGATCAGGGCGAGCACGACCTTGTCCGCCGGGCCCGCATCGACGGGGAAGTGGCGCGGCTGAATGTTGAAGGTCATGCCGCGCCGGTCCCGCCAGCGCTGCAATTCGAGCAGCCGGTAGCGCTGGCGCGAGCGGGACCGCTCCGAGAGAACGAGACCGCCCGTGCGGGAAAAGACTTCGCGCGTCGGCATCGGCTTGTAGGTGATCTTCAGCGCATGGCGCTTGGCCACTTCCATGAAGGGGTCATGGCCGATATAGGTCCATGGGGAACTGCAGGTAAAATAGTAATCGACCGTGCGCAACATTGCTCATGCTCCTGGCAGGCGCCACTATTTCGCGCCCCGTCAGAGCTGACAAGAGCAAAAGCGCCCCATCCCGATCGGCAAACTCGGCGTTGCGTCGCTGCACGGCTATCGGCCCTTTCGTGGATGACGCGTGCCCTCGGGCAGCGTAAAAGGATAGCGTGATGCTCGACCCCTCGCACCCGGATGCGGCGCTGGCCGCCCTGATCAGCTTCTATGACGATGCCGGCATCGATTGTGCCCTGGCGGAGCTGCCGTGCGACCGGTTTGCGGAGGAGGCAGCACGGCGCGCGAGGGGTCCGGCAGCGGCGCAAGGCGCACGCAGCGCACCCGTGGTGCCGCAGGATCTGCAACCTGTACATCCGGGACGGGCACGGGCGGACGCGGCCCGCTCGCCCCAATCCGGATCGGCTATCGCCGCCGCCGGTCCGCGCGAGGCGGAAGCGGGGGCGCGCGCCCTTGCCGAAGGCGCGCCCGATCTCGCCACTCTGGAACAGAACCTCGCCGGTTTCGAGGGCTGCGCCCTGAAAGCTTCCGCCAAATCCCTCGTCTTCGCAGACGGCAGGCCCGGTTCACGGGTGATGCTCGTGGGAGAAGCGCCGGGGTCGGAGGAGGATCGACTGGGCAAGCCCTTCGTCGGGCGCTCCGGCCAGCTGCTTGACCGCATGCTGGCCGCCATCGGCCTCGATCGTGACCATGTCTACATCGCCAATGTCGTCCCGTGGCGCCCGCCGGGCAATCGCACCCCGACGCCACAGGAGGTGGCGGTCTGCCTGCCCTTCATCCGGCGCCAGATCGCATTGGCCGATCCCGATTTCCTGATCTGCCTCGGCGGACCGGCGGCCCAGACCCTGCTCGGTATTCGCGAGGGAATCCTCAAGGCACGTGGGCGCTGGCGCGAATACGACACCGGCGCGCGAACCATTCCGGCCATGGCGAGCCTGCATCCGGCCTATCTGTTGCGCCAACCCTTGCAGAAACGCCTCGCCTGGCGGGACCTGCGCGCCTTGCGCCGGGCTCTGGAAGGCGGCTGAAAGGACCGGAGCGCCCTCGGCTCAGCGGAACAGCATGACCGGGACGAGGCAGGAACGCACCATTTCGCTGGTGGTGGAGCCGATGATCAGGCTGCGGATGCGCGAATGGCCATAGGCGCCCATCACCAGGAGGTCGATCTGTTCGGCCTCGATCGCCTTGACGATGACGTTCTCGGGTTGGCCCTCACGAATCTCCGTCGAGAGCGGGAAACCCGCATCGCGCAGCAGGATTTCAGCGGTTTCGAGCCGCTCGCGCACCATGGTTGACGGCTGGCCGACAGTGAGGAGGCGGCATTCCATACCGGTGAAGAGCTTGCCGGCGGCGATGTGGCGCACCGCCTTCATCGCGCTGTCACCGCCGTCAAAGGCGATCAGGAAACGGTTTTGCGGCTTGAACGCGCGCGAGGTGACGAGAACGGGCTTGCGCGAGGCCCGGACCACCCGCTCCAGATTGGAGCCGAGATGCATCCTGGCGAAATCCGCCGCCTCGCCGCGCTTGCCGACGATGACGAGGGCGGCATCGCTCTCGGCTTCCTGCAGGGCCTCGACGAGATCGCCGTTGCGCAGGCGCGTGTTGATCGGTTCGACACCCTGTCCGCCGATGCGTGCGCGGGCTTCCTCGAGGATCAGCCGCCCGCGCTTTTGTGCCAGCCGCGCCCGCTCCTCGTCATGCGAAGCCAGTTCGGCCAGAAGGTTCTCCCGCGCATCCGCATTGATGGCGCCCGAGAGATCCGCCGGCGCCGTCGAGACGTCGCGACGCCCGAGCACATGCATCAGTTCGACCGGGTAACCGGTCTTCTGCGCGACCCACGCCGTATGATCGCAGACGCTTTGCGAATAGATCGAACCGTCGATCAGCGCCACCAGTGCGGACATGCCGCCTCCCTTTCGATTTCGCTTGCACGCCCATGGCCGCAAACCGCCACCATCGCGTCCGTTCCTCGCAGAATGACGGGGTCCCGGTCAAAAAACCAGCCGAATCGGGCCAGACCGGGCATGGATGCCGATCAATGCCCCATCAGCTTGTCCATGGCGCCCGGCTTGTCGTGGATGGCGAGCCTGTCGACGAGGGTTTCGCTGGCCTCGTTCATGCCCACGAGTTCGACCTCGGCGCCCTCACGGCGGAATTTCAACACCACCATGTCGAGGGCGGCGACGCTGGAAATATCCCAGATATGGGCGCGTGAGACGTCGATCGTCACCTTCTCCAGCGCCTCGCGGAAATCGAAAGCGGCGGAGAAATTTTCAGCCGATGCGAAGAACAGCTGACCCTCGACCCGGTAGGTGCGATGCGTCCCGTCGGATGAGAGCGTGGAGGTGATGCGGAAGATCTGGGAGATCTTCCAGGCGAAGAATATCCCCGAGAGCAGCACGCCGACCAGCACGCCGATCGCAAGGTTATGGGTGCCGACCACGGTGATCACGGTCGCGAGCATCACCACGGAGGAGGAGCGGGGGTGATCACGCAGATTGCGAATCGAGCTCCACGAGAAGGTCCCGATCGAGACCATGATCATCACCGCAACGAGCGCGGCCATCGGAATCACGCCCACCCAGTCGCCCAGCACCACGACCATGAAGAGCAGGAAGACGCCGGCGGCGAAGGAGGAGAGCCGCCCGCGACCGCCCGATTTCACGTTGATGATCGACTGCCCGATCATGGCGCAGCCGGCCATGCCGCCGATGAAACCGGTCGCGGTATTGGCCACGCCCTGCGCCACGCATTCCTGCTTCTTGTCGCTCGGCGTATCGGTCAGCTCGTCGACGATCGTCGCCGTCATCAGCGATTCGAGCAGACCCACCGCCGCCACCGCCGCCGAATAGGGCAGGATGATCATCAGGGTGTCGAGATTGAGCGGGATATCCGGGATCAGGAAGACCGGCAGCGTCGAGGGCAATTCGCCCATATCGCCGACGGTGCGCAGATCGAAGCCCATCATCAGGGAGACGGCGGTGAGCGCAACGATGCAGACGAGCGGGCTCGGCACCGCCTTCGTCACCATCGGCAGCAGGTAAATGATGGCCAGCCCGGCTGCGACCATGACATAGGTGAGCATCGGCACGCCGGTCAGTTCCGGGATCTGGGCGAGGAAGATCAGGATGGCGAGCGCATTGACGAAGCCGGTCATCACCGAGCGGGAGACGAAGCGCATCATCTGCGCCACGCCGGTCATACCGGCGACGATCTGCAGGATACCGGCCAGAACTGTCGCTGCGAGCAGGTATTCGAGCCCGTGATCGCGCACGAGCGTGACCATCAGCACCGCCGTCGCGGCCGTCGCTGCGGAAATCATGCCCGGTCGCCCGCCCACGATCGCCGTGATCACGGCGATCGAGAAGGACGCGTAGAGCCCGACCTTGGGATCGACACCGGCGATGATCGAGAAGGCGATCGCCTCCGGAATCAGCGCGAGCGCCACCACGAGGCCGGCGAGGAGATCGCCGCGGATATTGCCGAACCAGTCCCGGCGCTGGCGGCTCCAGAATGCGTGTGTCACGTCTTGCTCCGCCCGCAACGTGCGCGGGTCGTTTTCTTGCTGAAATCTGCGGCAAGGCCGAAACTGCGACCGGCTGCGAAACGGAAGATCCCATGTTGCATCGCAACATGGGATCCGGCCTTTCTAGGCGCGTCGCGCCGTGAACGCAACGCCTTTTCGAAACCGGTCTCGGCAGGCGCCCTCAGCCGCGGGCAGCCTTCTTCTCGCGGCGACGGTCTGCAGGCTGATAGGCGATCTGCGCGTGATGTTCGCAATAAGGCGAGCCGATTTCCGACCGCGCGCCGCAGAAATGGAAATCCGGCGAGGTCGGATCACCCACGGGCCAGCGGCACATGCCCTCGCGCAAATCCATGATGGTGACCCGCTCGGGGAAGGCGATCCCGGTCACGCCGGCCCGCGCCAGATCCGAGGGCACGCCGTTCCCGCCGGAACCTGCGTCGATATCCGCCTGTACGGTCGGGCCCTTCGCCGCTGATCGTGGGGTGGCCGGGTCCGCCGCTCCGGCTTCCGCAGCGGGCGTGGCGGCGCGTCGGGAAGATACCCCTCCCGTTCCCGGGCGACTTGCCGCCGGAGCGCCGGCATGATCACGGCCCTGGCTTTCGGATGCGACTGGATCACCATGGGATTGTGATTGTGCGCCCGCAGCGCGAGGATGGTCCGCCTGCCCCGTCCCGTCAGAGCCTCTTGCCATATCCGCGCCGCCCTTCCGGGGCTTGGAACTGCCACCTGCCTTGGGGCGCCCCGAAAGACCGAGCCGGTGGACCTTGCCGATGACCGCATTGCGGCTCACGCCGCCGATTTCGGCCGCGATCTGGCTGGCGCTCTTGCCTTCGGCCCAGAGCTTCTTGAGCTGCTCGACGCGCTCATCGTTCCAGGTCACGCTCGCATCCGTCATGCCGCCTCCTCGCGGGCTCGCCGTTCTCCGAATCCCTCTCCCCGCGGACGATCGATCGCGATCGCGCGCCGTTCCTGCGAAGACTGGGGAATTCGCCGCATCAGAAGATTGATCTGACAGCTTTGACCCTACACAAAGCGGTGACTCGGGCGCAAGAGTCCCCCGGCGCGCTGATTCGTTTTCAACAGGAGAAGTTCCTTTTCCAGAAATTACGCATCAGGGCTGCGCGCGCGAGATTGACGTCTCGGTTGCCGCAATTCCCTCGTGCACCTTCACGTCTCGACCTGAAAGAGGTGTCATGTCCCCCGCTCTCGCCACGGCCATGGGCAGTCTGGCCATCCTCTCCTGGGGCCTGCTCGCATTGTTCACGGCGGCCTCCGGGGCCGTGCCACCCTTCCAGCTCAACGCCCTGTGCTTCGCCATCGGTGGCGGGCTCGGACTGCTGGTGATGGCGGCCCGGCCCCGGAGCAGGCATGCCCTGCGCCAGAGCTGGCGGGTTTATGCTTTCGGTATTGGCGGCCTGTTCGGCTTCCATGCGCTGTTCTTCGCCGCGCTGAAGCTGGCGCCGCCGGCAGAGGCGACGCTGATCAACTATCTCTGGCCCCTGCTGATCGTGCTGTTTTCAGGCTTGTTGCCGGGCGAGCGGCTCAAGGCGATCCACGTAGCGGGAGCCGCGATCGGTTTTTCCGGTGTCGCCGTGCTCTCTGGCGGGGCCGGTCCGGCGGATATCGCAACATATTGGCCTGGCTATCTCTGCGCGATCGGTTCGGCCCTGTTCTGGTCCGGCTATTCGGTCCTGTCGCGGCGCTTTGCCGCTGTGCCCACCGATGCGGTCACGGGTTTCTGCCTCGGCGCCGCCGCGCTGGGGGTCGTGACCCATCTCGCCTTCGAGACCACGATCTGGCCGGCGGATCATCTTCAATGGGCTGCCGTTGCAGCGCTCGGCCTCGGCCCGGTCGGCGCCGCCTTCTACGCCTGGGATATCGGTTGCAAGCATGGCGACATCCGACTTCTGGGCGTCGCTGCCTATTCCGCCCCGGTGGTCTCGATCCTGACACTGACCCTGGCCGGCTTCGCGCAGACGAGCCTGAACCTGTGGGCCGCCTGCGCGCTGATCGTCGGCGGCGCCCTCATCGCCTCGCTCGACAAACTGCGCGCCCGGGGCGCTTGAGACGGCGCCCCCTTTCGCTGCAGCGCAGGATATGGCCTTATTCGAACGACGGTACCAATCATGCGCAGGGCACCCGCTCCGCGCGCACGACACTGGAGGAACACATGCCGAGCGAGAAAGACCTGGCTCTGGAGGGGAAGAACGCACTCGTCACCGGCGGCACGTCCGGGATCGGTCTCGCCATCGCCCGGGCGCTGGCAGCCGAGGGGGCCAATGTCGTGATCAACGGCCTGGGTGACGCCGAGGCGAATGCCGAGACGGCAAATGGAATCGCGCAGGACTGCAAGGTCAAGGCCTATACCTCGCCCGCCAACATGTGCAATCCGGACGAGATCGCTTCGATGATGGCCGAGGCGAAGGAGAAACTCGGCACCATCGACATCCTCGTCAACAATGCCGGAATCCAGCACGTCTCCGCGATCGAGGAATTTCCAGTGGAGAAGTGGGACCAGATCATCGCGATCAATCTCACCTCTGCCTTCCACACCATCCGTCTGGCCGTGCCGGGCATGAAGCAGAAAGGCTGGGGGCGCATCATCAACACGGCCTCGGCGCATTCCCTGGTCGCCTCGCCGTACAAGGCGGCCTATGTCGCGGCCAAGCACGGAATCGCGGGTCTGACCAAGACGATCGCGCTTGAGACGGCGCAGGCGGGCGTCACCGTGAACTGCATCAGCCCCGGCTATGTCTGGACGCCGCTCGTCGAAAACCAGATCCCCGACACCATGAAGGCGCGCGGCATGTCCAAGGAGCAGGTGATCGAGGAGGTGCTGCTCAAGGCGCAGCCCACCAAGCAATTCGTCACCGTAGACCAGATCGGGGCCATGGCCGTGTTCCTGTGCTCGGATGCGGCGAGCCAGATCACGGGGGCCAATCTCTCCGTCGATGGCGGCTGGACGGCGCAATGAGCGGGCGGGCACCAACCCTCCGGGAGGGGGCACGCGGTCTTGCCGGCCCGAAGGCGGAAAAGACCGTGAGCCTCGCCCTTCAGGGCGGCGGCTCGCACGGCGCCTTCACCTGGGGCGTGCTCGACGCGCTGCTCGAGGACGGACGCCTCGCCATCGAGGCGATTTCCGGCGCCTCTGCCGGGGCGATGAACGCGATCGCGCTGGCCGACGGCTGGCAGGCAGGCGGGGCGGAGGGCGCGCGCGCGAGGCTCGAAGCCTTCTGGCAGCGCGTCAGCATCGGCGGGCAGCTCACACCCATGCAGCGTGGCATCTTCGACCGGATGATGGGGTTCTGGTACGATGACGACTCGTTCGGGCGGATGTGGCTCGAATCGTTCAAGAAATTCTCCAACCCCTACGATTCCAACCCCCTCGACGCCAATCCCCTGCGCGATGCGCTGGCGGATCTGATCAATTTCGAGAATGTCCGCGCCTGCCCCCGGGTCAAGCTGTGCATCGCCGCGACCAATGTCTGGACCGGCAAGCTCGAGGTCTTCACCCGCGAGGAGCTCACCGTCGATCATCTCTTGGCCTCCGCCTGCCTGCCGCAGGTCTTCAAGGCGGTCGAGATCGACGGGGTGCCTTACTGGGATGGCGGCTATATGGGCAATCCGCCGCTCTACCCGCTGTTCTACGGGGTGGCGACTGATGACATCCTGCTCGTGCAGATCAACCCGATCGAGCGCCGCGAGACGCCGCGCACGGCGCGCGAAATCGCGGACCGGCTCTCGGAGATCACCTTCAATTCAAGCCTGGTGAAGGAATTGCGTGCCATCGAGTTCGTCACCCGGCTGATCGACGAGGGCAAGCTTTCGCACGAGGATTACAAGCGCGTCTTGATGCACCGGGTCGAGCCGACGGGCTATCTCGACGATTTCGCCGCTTCCTCGCGCATCCGCCCGGACTGGAGCACGATCAAGACCCTGAAGGATCGTGGCCATGCGGCGGGGCGGGCCTGGCTGGAGCGCCATTACGACGATATCGGCAAGCGCGCCACGCTGGATCTGCGCCCGCAGATCGATTGATGGGAGAGCACAAAGGGCACAAATCAGGGCCGGAAGCCCTGTCGCATTTATACTTCCACTTGCGCCACTCTATCCTGTATTGTGCCAGCGCAAATACTTGATGGTTACGGCGTGGATGACAAGGGGGAGCAAAAGCGATGATGAGGGATTTGACCGAAGCACTCGACGAGATTCCGCTCGCCGGATGGGCAGCCATCGCCACCATCTGCTTCATCATACTCCTGGGCGCATCAGGGGAATGGGCTTACATGACGAACTACCCGTCCTGGGCCCTGCATCTCATCGCATTGATTTTTGCGATTGCGGCTGTCTCCGCATTCTTTAAATCTTTGGTATTGATAATAAAACACCGCAAAAATAGAAACGAAACAAGAAAGACTCGTTTTCTTGAGCCAGACATAGAAGAAGAAATTCAGAGGATGACAGACAAACAGATTTCAACGCTTGAAAATGTAATTCGACAAAATAAGCTGTATTTCATAGTCAACAATAAAGACCAAAATCTTGAGGCGATTGCAAGTCTTGGGATAATAATAAAGGTTGAAGAAAAAATAGAATTGGATGAAAACAAGCAAAATATCAAACCTGATAAAGATTCAGAATTTTTGAAGTATTACATCAACAAAAGATTCATACGAGATGACTTTCTAAAATTAAGACAGGAAAACTCAATTAAATTGACGACAACTTCAACGAAAAATCACAGTTAAGATATGAAAAACTTCATATCAGCATATACTGCAGACTTTTCGCGCAAGGCAAAATTCCGCGTCTATAGCCCGCCTCAGCGCTGGCCGGGGCGAAGCTGATAGAAGATATGACGGCCGATCTTGTCGCGGCGCAGGAGCGCGCGGGCCCAGCGCGGATTGACGTAATCCGCATGGTAGTGCGTGGCCAGCCCGACGCTCTCGATAAAGGTCGTGCCGCTGATGATCTCCGTCGCCAGACGCTCGGCGCGGCGCCAGGGCGCCGGTTCGCGAATGCGCAGGGAACGGCCCTCGCAGGCGAAGGTGAACTGGCAGGCGAGGTGCCGGTGGCGGTTCTGGTAGACCACGCCACAGATCGAATCGGGATAGAGGCTGCTGGCCACGCGGTTCATCACCACCTGCGCCACGGCGGACTGGCCGAGTTCCGGCTCGCTGCGCGCCTCGAAATAGATCGCCTCCGCAAGACAGCGCATTTCGGCGGAGCGCTTGCCGGGATCGATCAGGGCCGCGTAATGCGGCTGGTTCGAATAACGGCGCACGAAACGTGAGGCACCAGTTTGCAGGGTCACCGGCACCGCAGCGACCTCGACCGGGCTCCAGCTATGGGTGACCGGCGTCATTGCCGCGAAAGTCTCGACCCGCGCGACGGGCGGGGTGGCCCCGTCACGACGCGGCGTGATTCCACCAGCCTTGCCGATCCCGGATGACCCCTGTCTTGCGGCTAGAGGCGAGCGCTCCGTCGTGGCACGATCATGCGTCATCGGCACGTGGGGACGCACCAGACGCCAATCCGGTTCGATTGCGACGGGCACGGCGCCGCGCTTGAGAGCCGGTCTCGAACTGTTGCGCGTATCCGGCACGGGAGGGGAGAGGAAGCCTGCAACGGGGGCCAGATCGCGCCCACGCCGGCTGAGGCTCGGCCGGAGCGGGACATAGGGATCACCCTTGTTGTCCCGGTTGATTTGCGGCGCATCCCCCTCTTTGACGCCTTCCTTCAGTTCGAAACGGGGCGGGGCGATCTGATCGTCATCGAAAACGGCCTCGGGGAGTCGGTCGCGCAGGGCGGCATTCCGGATCGCCGGAGCGATCAGGCCCTCCTGCGCATGGTGCTCCAGAGTCGTGGCCGGGCGTGCCGGCAGGCTGAGACGGTCGGCCAGCACCAGGTTGCGCCCCGGGGCGGTGTCACGGATGGTATGGCCGATATCGGAGAAGTCGTTGCTGGCGACGGCGGTGAAGGAAACGAGCATGCCTCCGCCGAGCGCCCAGGGCGCGACAGTGGCGCAGATCCACCGCATTCCGAAGAGTCGACGACGCCTTGGCACGCGAACACCTTTACGCTTTGCATCCCCTGGCATGCCGCAGGCGGCTGGCCGGAAGAGACCGTGACCGAAGCGACACAGGTTGCCGCTGTTACGCTGATCGGCATCAGGATCGCGAAACACGGTTCAAAAAGAGTTAAGGCCATCGAGAAGATTCACGCGACCGGTCGCACCACGCAATGGATGCCGCGCCGCGCAAGGCCTTGCCGCACGCGCCAGCCTCGGCTATCCACCACGCGACCGGCGCATGACGCGTGATGCCGGGGGAGATCATGATGGCGCAAGACGAGACCGACATGTCCGCAATTTCGGCCGGCACACAGCCCCCCGTGGCGATCATCATGGGCAGCCAGTCGGACTGGGCGACGATGCGCCATGCGGCGGAAACGCTCGACGCGCTCGGTATCGCGCATGACACCCGCATCGTCTCCGCGCACCGTACGCCCGAGCGGCTCTATCAGTTCGCGCAGGACGCGCGCGCGGCGGGGTTCAAGGTGATCATCGCCGGCGCGGGCGGGGCGGCGCATCTGCCGGGCATGACCGCGGCGCTGACGCCCTTGCCGGTCTTCGGCGTACCGGTGGAATCGAAGGCGCTGTCGGGTCAGGATTCGCTGCTCTCGATCGTGCAGATGCCCGCTGGCATACCTGTGGGCACGCTGGCGATCGGGCGCGCGGGCGCCGTCAACGCGGCGCTCCTCGCCGCCGCCGTGCTCGCGCTCAACGACGAAGCGCTGGCCGGGCGGCTGGACCTGTGGCGGCAGGCGCAGGGCGAAAGTGTCGCGGAACGCCCCTCGGAGGCATCATGAACGAGACGATCATCGCGCCGGGCGCCACGCTCGGCATTCTCGGGGGCGGCCAGCTCGGGCGCATGATCGCCTCCGCTGCCGCACGGCTCGGGCTCAAGGTGCATGTCTTCAACGATACGCCGGCGAGCCCCGCCTTTGCGCTGGCGGATGCCACGACCTGCGCGCCCTTCACCGACGAAGCGGCGCTGAGGAGTTTCGCCGAGAGCGTCGATGTCGCCACCTATGAATTCGAGAACGTGCCGCGCGAGGCCGCCGCGCTGGTCGCAGGTCTGGTGCCGTTGCGCCCCGGCGTGGGCGCGCTCGCCACGAGCCAGGATCGCCTTGCCGAGAAACGCTTCATCGCCGATCTCGGCATTGCAACGGCCCCGTTCCGCCCGGTGGATGATGCCGGCGACCTTCGGGCGGCGCTCGGCGCCATCGGCATGCCCGCCATCCTGAAGACACGCCGCTTCGGCTATGACGGCAAGGGCCAGGCCGCGATCCGCGAAGCGGGTGATGCGGATGGCGCACTTGCCGCGATGAAGGGGGCGCCCTCCATACTGGAAGGCTTCGTCGATTTCGTCTGTGAGCTCTCCGTCGTCGCCGCCCGCGCGC
>Ga0076930_100260_pt1 | contig 63715 bp, 49 predicted proteins | sample HotLakConsoUCCRE_FD_71149 | JGI IMG/M metagenome (GOLD analysis project Ga0076930, IMG submission 71149) | Hypersaline microbial mat communities from Hot Lake, Washington, USA - Hot Lake Consortium UCC-RE (version 3) (version 3) ...
ATGAGCGACACGCTGGAAGACTCCGATTACACATCGGCTCAGTCCCGGTTGAAAGCACGTTCGGAATCCGGACTGTCCAGTGAGAAACTGCTCGGCAAGGCGCTCAAACCCGTCGCCGGTCTGGACGCCGTTGCCCTGCTCGGCATGACCGAAGCCAGCTACCTGGATCTGGTCCAGTGGACCGGTGAACAGGCGCATCCAATGAAGCGCGGGAAACTCAACCCCAGCAAGGAGCCAGCAGCCGATCGGCCACCAGAGATCCTGTGGTCACTGGCCAAACACCCGAAGCAATGGACCCGGCAGGTACAAGGCACTGAACGAATCTACTATCGCGCCATCGGCTCTGCCGAGGCGCTCATGGCAAAAGCTGCTGACATCGGTCAGCGCTGGATGAAGGGTGTCAGCGGTGAACGCGCTTGGAAGATTCTCAAGTCTCAGATCGAATAGCGCTCACGCTCGGAAATTGCGACCATTCGCCAGGCTTGGCGGCTTGGCATGCCAGAAATTCGACAACGAGATGTTTTTGAGGCTTGCGACGATTCCGGCGCGGCGAATTCCGGCGAGAATCCACCTTTAAGCTGTGCTTGCCCTCTCATGGTGCAACCGAAGTAGCATTCTTGGCTCAGTTCCAGATTTGCTGGATGTCCTGGATTGCTTGGCGGTACGCCAAGGTCCTGATTGTTTGCGAGGGCGAAAAGACCGAGCCCTACTATTTTCGCGGTCTGAGAAACTATTACGGACTGAATACGGCCAATGTCGAGGTTTGCGGTGATTGTGATTCTGACCCGTTGGCCATCGTGCGTTACGCGAAGCAGCGCTATCGCGAGGAGAAGGACGCGGGCGATGCCTACGACAAGGTCTTTTGCGTCTTCGACAAGGATCAGCATGCCAACTATGCGCCGGCGCTGAATGACATCGCCTCTTCCAGGCCTGGCAACTGTTTTGTGGCGATCACGTCCGTGCCCTGCTTCGAGTACTGGCTGCTGCTACACTTTGTCTACAGTACGCGACCTTATTCACCACTGCCGGGCAACAGTGCTGCCAATCAGGTCAATACCGAGCTTCTTCAATTCTGGCCTGAGTATGAGAAGCGGGCCGAGAATGTATTTGCCCATTTGCTTGAACAGTTGGAATTTGCGAAGAATAATGCCATTCGAGCCTTGCGTGAGGCGCAGGAACGCGAAGATGGAAACCCGAGTACCCGGGTGCATGAGCTGGTGACATTTGTACAGGGGATCAAGGGATGAATTGGCAGGTCGTTCAAGCGGCAGGAGCGTAGCGAGGTGTCTGAATACACCGAAGTAGAACGCCCTTTCCTGCAACACCTGCAGACCCTGGGCTGGGAGATTATTGACCAGGGCCGGGAGATTCCTTCGGACCCGACGCGCAGCCTTCGCGCCAGCTTCCGCCAGTGGCTGCTGCCGGAGGTGTTCAACCAGGCGGTGGCAGCGCTTAACCCTGGCCAGAGTGGGAACACCTGGTTGACCGCCAAACAGTTGGCCGACCTTCAGGAACAGATTCTGCGCCAGCCCAACCGCACCCTGTTGGAAGCCAACGAAGCAGTGCAGAAGCTGCTGTTCAAGGCGCAGGTGGACGTCAACGAGGAAACCGGCGAGCGCGATCCGGTGGTGCGCCTGATCGACTTTGAAACGCCAGAGAATAATCACTTTCTGGCCATCAATCAGTTCCGCATCGACACGCCCGGCGCCGGTCGCCAGTTCATCATCATCGACCTGGTGCTGTTCGTAAACGGCATTCCGCTGGTGGTGGTGGAGTGCAAAAAAGGCGGGCCGACTTGCGCCAACCCCATGGCCGAGGCTTTCGTCCAGCTCCAGCGCTATATGAACCGGCGCGAGGATACTGCCCGGCAGGGCCTGAAGGAAGGCGAGCCGCGGCTGTTTCACAGCAATTTGTTCGTGGTTCGCACGACCGGGGTCGAGGCCGACTACGGCACGATCACTTCCGGCGAGGAGCACTTCTACCCCTGGAAAACCCTGTGGCCCCGTGACGAGGGTGAGGCCGAGGGCCTGAATTCGCAGCAGCGCCTGATCGAGGGCATGCTGAACCGGACCAATCTGCTTCGCATCTTGCGCACCTGCGCGGTATTCATGGATACCGACAGCGGGCCACGCATCAAGGTGGTGTGTCGCTACCAGCAGTTCCGTGCGGCCAACAAGATTCTCGAGCGCCTTCGTCGTGGCCAGAATGCCGAGGAAAGGAGTGGCGTGGTTTGGCACACCCAGGGCTCGGGCAAGAGCCTGACCATGGTCTTCGTTGCCCGCATGCTGCGCGCCTCCAAGGACCTGCATGACTACAAGCTGGTGCTGATCAACGACCGGGTGGACCTGGAGGAACAGCTGGCCCAGACCGCGACCCTGATCGGCGGGCGAGTCAACGTGATCGACAGTCGCCAGGCTTTGCGCCGTGATCTGGCCACGGACCAGTCCGACATCAACATGGTGATGGCGCACAAATTCCAACTTGCCGACCCAGGCCTACCGGTCTCCGTGGCCGAGGCGCTGGGCACCTACCAGACCATTCCCGGCAAGGACACCTTTGGCGTGGTCAATGACTCCGACCGCATCGTGCTGATGATCGACGAGGCCCACCGCACCCAGGGCTCGGAGCTGGGTGAGAATATTTTCGAGGCCTTCCCCAACGCGGCGCGGATTGCTTTCACCGGCACGCCGCTGATTACCGAGCGTCATGGCGAGAAACGCACGGTCAAGCGCTTCGGCGACTACATCGACCGGTACAAGCTGATGGATGCGGTCGAAGACGGCACTACCCTTCAGATTCTCTACGAGGGCCGCACGGCCGATGCCGCCCTGAACGACAAGCACGGTTTCGATACCCGCTTCGAAAACCTTTTCCGTGAGCGAAGTGAGGAGGAGTTGCTGGCGATCCGCAAGAAATACGGGGCGACTGGCGACATCCTGGAAGCCGAGCGGCGCATTGAGGCGATTGCGAAAGATCTGGTGGCCCATTACCTGGCGCATATCTTTCCCAATGGCTTCAAGGCGCAGGTGGTTTGCCACTCCAAACTGGCGGCGGTGCGTTACCAGAAAGCCATTGAGCAGGCCCTGGCCGACACCGTGGCCGCTCTTAGGGTGGAGCCGGAACCGAATGAGGAAAGGATTCGGCGAATTGAGTTTCTGAAGGCCGCCGTGGTGATTTCCAGCGATGGTACCAACGAGGCAGCCTATCTGACCGAGGCGCGCAAGCAGGCGCGAGCCTGGAATGCCGTGGAGAATTTCTGCAGGCCCTTTGCGTTCGATGATCCCGACCGGCCCTACAGTGGTATTGCCTTCCTGGTCGTCTGCGACATGCTACTGACTGGATTTGACGCTCCGATCGAGCAGGTCATGTACCTGGACAAGAAAATCCGCGAACACACCCTGCTGCAGGCCATTGCCCGCACCAATCGGGTAATGAAGGGCAAGCAGCGTGGCTATGTGGTTGACTACGTGGGCCTGACTCACCGGCTGACCGAGGCGCTAACGCTGTATGCGGCCACCGATGAGCAGCAGGAACTGGCCAGCGGCTTGAAGAACATTACCTCCGAAGTGCCGGTGCTGCAGGAACGCTACCAGCGTCTGCTGCAGTTGTTCTCGGAGCACAAGGCTGCTGGAATTCAGGACTTCGTCGAAGGCAAACTCGCCTCGGTTGAAGAAGACGCCGGCGTTGTCCACGAAGCGGTCAGGCTGCTGAAGGACGAAAAGCTGCGGGCGGATTTCGACGTCTATCTGAAGAAATTCCTCAGCAGCCTGGACATCATTCTGCCGCATCAGGCGGGCCAGCCCTACCGGGTGCCGGCCAAGCGTCTGGGCTATATCCAGCGAGTGGCCAAGGAGCGCTACAAGGACGATACGCTGAATCTGGGCGATGCTGGCCAGAAAGTGCGTGACCTGATCAATGAGCACCTGATCAGCTTAGGGATCAATCCCAAGGTGCCGCCAGTGGAGCTGCTGTCCGATGACTTCCTCGACCAGCTCGAAGCGCATGCCGGCGGCAACGCCGAGGCGAAGGCCAGCGAAATGGAGCATGCCTTACGCAAGCACTGCACGGTGCACCACGATGAGGACCCGGCCTTCTACAAAAGCCTGTCGGAGAAAGTCGAGCAGCTTATCCAGCGCCACCAGGGCGAGTGGGAGAAACTGGCCGAGGAGCTGGAGGCTCTGCGCAAGGTCGCGGCGGAGGGGCGCCAGCAGGGCGAGGCGGGCATGAGCCGGGAGGCGACTAGTTTCTACGAGCACATCGCCAACGAGGCCTTTGGCGGCGAGGTGCCAGCCAGCGCGAGGCCGAAGATGCGGGCATTGATGGAGGCCATCGTCGACACCCTTCAGCACAGCATCGGCAGCATCGATTTCTGGCACAACGCCGACAAGCAGAAGCGCACCCGCAGCGATATCAAGACCGCCCTGACCCTGACCGGCATTCCTGAGCTGAAAACGCACCGCGAGCGTATCGCAGTGGAAATCATGAAACTGGCCAAAAACCGCCACGATGCCCTGCTTCAGGGCGCTGATTCGAAAATGGCCGCAGAATGACCTCCAGACGCGTCAGAGACATCGAGTACCAGCTGCAGCCCGGAAGTCAGCGCAAGACCACCGATATCGTGATCGAGCGCAATGGCCAGGTGGTCGTGCGCCCACCGGAGGGGCTGACGCCGGAGCACGTGGATGCCTTGGTCGAAAGTAAACGGATGTGGATCTACCGCAACTTGGCCGAGTGGAAGGATCTGAATGCCGCTGCCGTGGCGCGCGAATGGGTGAACGGCGAGACCTTCCTGTTCCTCGGCAAGGCCTACCGCCTGAGTCTGGTTTCTGGTCAAGACGGAGACTTGAAGCTCAGAGAAGGTCGATTTTGCCTGAGCCGCGAGCTGATCGAGCAAGGAGGCACACAGGCGGCCCGGGAGGCCTTCGAGTCGTTCTACACCGACAAGGGCCAACAACGTTACGCGAATCGCGTCGCACATTACGCGCCCAAGGTAGGTGTCGAGGTCTGCCAGATTCGGGTCAAAGACATGGGCTACCGCTGGGCCAGCTGCGGCAGCACCGGCACCCTGAATTTCCACTGGAAGTGCATGATGGCCCCGCCCCGGATCATCGACTACATCGCCGTCCACGAACTCTGCCACTTCCACCACCGCAATCACTCCGACGCCTTCTGGAACGAAGTCGACAAGATCCTGCCCGACTGGCGCGAGCGCAAGGAATGGCTGCGCGCGCGTGGAGCTAGCTTAGAGATATAGTTGGGGAGGAAAATAACCGCCCCGCTATCAATCGCTTGGGCGTTATCTTACTTGTCAGATTTTAGCCAGTATTCACTCGATCGCTGCAAAAAGCAGAGATGAATAAGAAGGAGGCTCTCAGTTGGCTTGGTGTAGCCTAGAGACCCGCTATGGGCTGGGAAGACCGCCAGTAGGAACATACGCACCGCCTGAGTCGGGATCAATGGACAACAACATTCTGTAAAAAGAACCCTGGGAGTTCCCAGAGTCAATTTCCGCACCCATGGTGACAAATACAGGCGGTGCATCCGGATGATTAGAGAACTCTGACAGCCAAGTTCGCCAGGCGGGATCTTCTGCGCTCGAATACGCCTCTGCAAGACAAAGTCTGAGACCACAAGCAAGCCTGCCCAGTGAACGCTCATCTCCAGACTGGGCTGTATAAGCGTTCAGTGCCTGCGAATATATATCGTTGATTTCAGCCGCTAACGGATCTGAAGTCATGTCGATAGAAAGCGCGTGAAGCGCATCTTCAAAACTACCATCATCTGCAGGAAGCAATGTAGACGCTGCACTCGCGTCGATTTGATCAAAGGCTAGTAGTCTTCGTTCCGTAGACAGCGCATCAGACTGACGCACCCGCTCTCTGAGGGAATCCATTTCGTTAGAAGCGGATGATCGGGTGCGCCCGTAAGAACTATTGTCGCCGCTTGCGAGCCGATCACCCGGCTGTCGACTTTGGGCATCTTCCGGCATCTCGACGTTAGATTCTTGGCCGGTCACATTAGAGCCTTCGGTCCCAGAATTGAGCTCAGATCCATTCTCTAAAGTGGTAGCCGAGCCATTCGAGACATTCGAATTTGTCGCGTATCTGCTACTTTCCGAGGCCCAGAACGAGCTGAAAGTCACATAGCCAACAAGTAGCAAAACGATTGCAATTAAAAGAACTTTTGTAATTCCAGACATAGAGGTACCCAGTTAAGTTGTCTCAATTAAGCGCCGGCTGAGCCGGCGCCAAAACTTTCATGCACCCTCAATTTAGTACTCGATCATTACGTACCCGCCGCAGCAGTCAGTTACTGTATACCCACCATCGCCATGCAAGGTGACATTGCAACTGTTGCTGCAAGTCCATGTCATACCATCGATCGTCACAGACTCCTCCGCAAATGCATGAGTCGGCAATGAAACGATAACAGCAAAAGCAACCCAAATCAAAACACGCATTGTTTTCTCCCACAGGTTTGGATAAAGTAGTTATCCCCCTTAGTAATGAAGTTAGCCGATTGAGGAGCAATAGTCAACCCGAAAAGACATTTGTTGTGGGTTTTTTTGGTTACGTAAATAGTATTCGCGCGTCCACGCTGAATGTATCGCTCCCCCGCGATGGTCACATATGCGTTGAAGATACCCGATACCCCCCGAGCGGCCTTCCAACAACTTGGGAAGTATATTGTCTGCTTTGCCCAAGGCCTAATGGTGAACTCTTCGGCGCAGGAGAAGCAGTGCGATGACAGCGGCGGTCTTCACTAGCAACCGACTTAAAGCCAAATCATCACCCGTTGGGTTTGCAAGATTCCTTTAAGGCAGACGCTCACGATTGGTTCGCTATCAGTGCACCCCTCGGTTGCTAACAATGAGGATTTCCCAGCCACTCGACTTTAAAGTATTGGGTGCGCCACATCAGTAGCTCCGGAATCGGTAGTTCCAGATTAATCGTGCTTGAAAGGCGTAAGGAAATTGGTGCCCACAACGGAGATTAGGAGCAAAACGGCAACAATTGAGCGGCTTTCAAAATCCCAAATAGACAAGCAATCATGTAAGTTCTAAAAAAACCAGCGCCGGCCTCGCCGGCGCTGGATCCTACATTTAGCCTGGAGCTAGTAGAGTTCCACAGAAACCTGACCGCCGCAACAGTCTTCTACTGAATAGCCATCATCATGCAAGGTGACATTGCAACTGTTCGTACACGTCCATGTTATGCCATCGATCGTAACTGATTCTTCCGCTAACACGTAAGTCGGAAAAGAAACGATAAAAGCAAAAACAACCCAAATTACCAAGCGCATTGATTTCTCCCAGATGTTGGTTAAGTAGTTATCCCCCCCACGATATAAAGAATAGCCGCATCTAGGCCATTGGTCAACCCTGAAGGCTGTTCGCCAATAAACGCTCTGGGCGTCTACCGCTAAAGGCACTGCCGTCGGATATATTTCAGGCCAGTTTAAAATGCCTGTCACCATATTCCAGGCCTTCATAAGGCCCACTGATTGAGGAAGTGCGGCCATTTCAAAATTCGGGAGACTATCCGGAGGATTTCTTCGGTTTCATGATTTTTGACGAGCGCCACCGGGGCGGGGCCAATCACAAGGGAACTTGGAGGGCATTCTTGGTTACTTTGCCCCGGGGTGCAGATGGGCCCTGACCGACGCGCCTGAACGGACCACATGCCGATGCCTAAATATGTTTCCGCGGGCCGGTTTACGGCTGCTCATTGAAAGAAGGAATCAACGACGGATAGTTGACCCGTCCAAAGTGCGCTAGATTGCCAAAGCGCTGGATGACTAAGTCAACACCGCCGATGATCAGGTGATCAAGGAGGCGGGCCGGCGCTACACTGAGGACAATTTCATTCAGATCATCGAAATCCGCGAACGCCAAGCCTATCTGGTCCAACTAATTATGGACCAGTTCGATCAGCGACTACGATTTACAGTAATTGCGGGAGATTGGCACTCTGATTGATGCTGACTAGAGCGACCTGTTCGATGAACTGGGCAGCCCATCAGCCGGACAGAGCGGGTTAACCCCTAATTATCAAGGGGATCGACTGCTCATTGAAGGAGTTGTTGTAATTGGTTTTCGATCACTACGTCGAACGCGGGATGGCCGAACTGGACCCGGAAAAGCTGACCCATCTGATCGACCTGAAATATCAAACCGTAAATGACGCTGCACGCGAGCTGGGTAGCGTCGCCAACATCCATAGCGTATTCGTGGACTTCCAGCGCAGCCTGTATTGAGGTGCCTGAAATCCGGGGGCTCCAGGCGGGAAGTTTTTCTGCGGCAAACTGGCCACTTTATGCTTCCCTGGAGACCATAAAGTGGCCAAAACGGCCAATATATGGTTCCCCAACCAGAAACTCATTGAATTCAATAAGATGGTGGGCCCTGTAGGACTTGAACCTACGACCTACCGATTATGAGTCGGCTGCTCTAACCAACTGAGCTAAGGGCCCGGGACGGGGTTTCAGTTCTGGGGGGACTCGGCTTCGCCCTTGATTTGGGCGATGGGCTTGGGTTCCAGGCCCTGGGCTTCGAGTTCCTGTTTTTTGCGCTGCTGGATGTAGGCCAGGTTGTTCTTGTAGACCTCGGCGACCCGGTCGATGCCGTTCGGGGCCAGGAAGCCCTGGTTGCCGGCGGCCATGAAGGTCGCGTAGACGCCGGAGGCGGCCATCAGGGCGGCCGAGATCATCTTGATGTCCTGGCCCTCTTCGTTGGCCATTTCGTTGGCCAGTTTGATGAATCGTTCGGTGGCCTGGTTGTGGGCCTGGACTTGCTTTTCCTGGTCGGACATGGGTCTGCCTGTAGTCGAGTCGTTTACGGTGCTGAATGCTCTTGATTGAGGCACCGGAGTCAGTTTTCAAAGAATACCATGCAAGACGGCGTGCTGGCCCGCCGCGGTCTTCAGGATTTGACATTGCGGAGTGTGCAAGGCAATTTAGGTGCCATTGGCATTCTGGCAACTGAATTGACAACTGAATCGGCGTGAAAGCTGGCCGCTACGTTCTGACGGGGGTGGTTCTGATCTTGCTCGCTTGCGCGGTGCAGGCGGAGCTTCGTTTTGAGCGTCTGTCGATGGCAGACGGGCTGTCGCAGTCGTCGATATCGGCCATGGTTCAGGATCGGGATGGCTACCTGTGGTTCGGTACCCAGTACGGTCTGAATCGCTATGACGGGTACCGTTTCCGTACCTATCGTCATCAACAGGATGATCCGGACAGTCTGAGCAGCAGCGCGGTTACCGATTTGTTGCTGTCGAACTCAGGGCACCTTTGGGTGGCTACCCGGGACGGCCTGAATCGGCTGGAGCCTCGAAGCGGCCGGAACGAACGTTTTTCTGTGCCTGCTTCGAATCTGGTCGGGGAGGTGGGCTGGAACCGGGTGGACATCATCGGCGAGACTCGCGATGGCCGACTGTTCATGCGGTTGCATCGATCGGTTGCTGTCTGGGATCCGTCTTCCCGGGCGATCGAACGAGTGCCTTTCGATCAGTTTCTCACCGAGGAGCAGTCGCGCAGCATCCATGGCGTGCTGGATTCCGACGAGCGCTTGTGGGTGGCCAACGCCGGTGGTCTCTGGCGGATGGATTCCGAGCGCCTGGTCTTGCAGCGGGTCGATGGGGACAGTCTTTCGTCATCGGATTTCCCGCAACGACGGTTGGCGGCAACCGGGTCGGGAAAGATCGCGCTGGCCCTCGAGGACGGCCTGGCATTGTTCGATGCACAGTCAGCCCAGCGGATCGGTCTGGTCAGGCCCTCCCGCCGTGGTTCCGAATCCGATCGAATTGACGCGCTCGAAGTGACCAGTGATGGATCGCTCTGGCTGACCGTCGATCAGTCGGTCGTGCGCTATCGACCCGATCAGGATGAATGGCAGGTCATTTGGGACAACCCTTCCCGCCTTTCCGGGTCGGGGCAGACACTCAAACTCAGGGTGGCCGAAACTTCGGCTGGCGAGGTCTGGCTGGCGACCCAGCATGGGCTGGCGAGCTGGCAGGCCACCGTTCCTGATATCCAGGTGTTCCGCCACGAGCCGACCAATGACAGCAGTATTCCGTCGACCTTGAGCACGGCTGCCTACAGCCTGTTTGTCGATCAGCATGAAACGCTATGGATCGGCAGTCAGTTGGGTGGACTGGCCCGGCTGCCGGCCCATGCGCTGCGCTTCGAACACATCCAGGACAGCAGTGGTTCGGAGTCGATACCGTTTGCCGGCCACAATGTCATTCGCGGGATTGCCGAGACCGAAGTTGACGGCAACGAGTATCTCTGGCTCGGTCTCGACTCGGCTGGTCTGCGGCAGCTTCGCCGACAGTCCGATGGCAGCTATGAATGGGTGCAGAGTTTTCATGCCTCGGCCAGTCCGAACCAGCGTCTGCCGGGGAATCAGGTCTGGGCCCTGGCCGCCGACCCACTGAGCGATCGGATCTGGCTGGGGATTGATGCGAGTCTGGTCATGCTTGACCAGCGCTCCGGCAAAGTGAAGGACGTCATGGAGGTCCATCCCGATCGACATACCGGCCGTATCCGCGCCCTGTTGTTTACCGAGAACGGATCGGAGTTCTGGATCGGGCACTCGCAAGGCGTTGAAAAGATTCACCTTGATGCTGAACGCGATCGCGCTGACAAATACAACGAACGGGCGTATTTGCCGGAGCTTTCGGTGATCAATCTGCTTGAGCTGCCGGATGGTCGCCTGGCGGTCGGGGGTGATCATGGCGTGGGGCTTGTCGACGTTCACGATCCGGAACAGTCTCGAATGCTGCTGTCCGGCAATTCGGCATCGTTGAGCAATCTGGAAGTGTTCGGACTGGCGGCCAATGCCGATGATGGTCTTTGGGTTGGAACACGCGAATACGGTCTGGCCTATCTGAAGTTGATGGAAGGTCAGGGCGAGGCCGAAGCACGCTGGTACGATCGCGATGACGGACTGATCGACGAAACAATTTACGCCATTCTTCCCGAGCCGGGTGGTCGCTTGTGGCTGAGCTGCAATCGTGGCCTGATGCGTTTCGATCCGGCCAATGGCGAGGTTCGCCATTTCACCCCCCCTGACGGCATTCAACACTACGAATTCAACAACACTGTTGCCCATATCGGGCGATCAGGGCGCTTCTACTTCGGAGGCATCAATGGCGTCAATGCGTTCCAGCCGGAGTTGATCCGGGTACTTGCTGAGGCGCCGCAGGTTCGACTGGACAGCGTACTGGTCAATGGTCAGCCGCGCGAACTGGAGTCTGTTGAAGCCGCCACGCTGACGCTGAATTATTCCCAGAACGATCTGGAAGCCACCTTTGTCGGGCTGCACTCGGCCGATCCGGAACGACATCGTTATCAGTATCAGCTGGCGGGACTCGATGATAGCTGGCGCGATAGCGGGTATCAGCGCCAGATTCGCTATGCCGGACTGTCACCGGGGACCTATCGCCTGATTGTCCGCGCGTCCAACAGTGATGGCGTATGGTCGGACGATACCTTGTTGCTGACGGCGACAATCCGGCCCCCACCCTGGGGCACGGCCTGGGCTTACCTGGCTTATGTCCTGATTTTCGGACTGGTACTGACGCTGATCTGGCTCATGGCCAGGCGGCGTCAGCGTGTGCTCGAGCTTGAAGTCCAGTCGCGAACCGCTGAGTTGACCCAGCAGCAAGCGGTGATTCGCAAGCAGGCCAGGCAGCTGGCCAGATTGCTGGAGTCCCGCACGGTGTTTTTCGCCAATGTCTCTCACGAATTCCGGACCCCGTTGACCCTGATCAAGGCGAGCCTGGACAGGCTGGAAGAAGACGGAGGCGATGGTGAGGCGATCGCCCGGGGTCGACGTTATCTTGGCCGAGTGCTGCGCCTGGTCGACCAGCTGCTGAACCTGTCGGCGATCCAGGCGGGCAAGGTCGGTCAGGAGGAACGGCAGTGGTCGGTTACCGCCGTGCTGGAATTCATCGTTGCATCCTTCCGTTCGCTGGCCGATCAGCGGGAGATCACGCTCGCTGAGGACATTGCCCCCGATTGCGTGACCCGCTGCGGACAGCAGCAAGTCGAGCAGATTATCCTCAATCTGATCAGCAATGCCTTGAAGTACAGCCCCGCTGGCGCTGGCGCTGCCGTGTCGGTCAAGCTGCGTCCGGTTGCCGAGGGTCTGTGCCTGGAGGTTGTCGACACCGGGCCGGGTATTGAGCTTGACAAGCAAGAGCAGATTTTCGAGCGATTTCACCGTCTGGAGTCTGCCCAGCTTGGAGACCGGGAGGGGGCCGGAATCGGGCTGGCACTGGTTCGGGAAACCACCGAGGCGCTGGGTGGGCGGATCAGTCTGGACAGCTCGCCGGGTCAGGGCAGCCGGTTTACCGTCGTCCTGCCCGGGCGGCAAAGTGATTCCAGCGTGCCGGGAATCGGGTTGGCCGATCCCGACGCGCTGAATCTGGAAGCTTCGCTGGTCATGCCGGACTCGGTGACGTCGGATGTTGAACAGTTGCTGCCGGATGGCCAGCCGGCCGACCGGGAAACGGTTCTGGTGGTGGAGGACAATCCCGATCTGCGCGACTATCTGGCCGAGATACTGGCGCCGGATTGGCATGTTCTGTCGGCCAGCGACGGGCAGGAAGCTCTGGATATTGCGCGTCGCGAGGGGCCGGCAGTGGTGGTCAGCGACCTGATGATGCCCCGGATGGACGGATTCCAGCTGTTGGCGGCCCTGCGCAAGGATCTGGCGACCAGCCATATCCCGATCCTGCTGTTGACGGCCCGCCAGGACCAGGCAACCCGGCTAAAAGGACTGATGCTCAGTGCCGATGATTTTCTCGGCAAGCCGTTCGACGGCCGCGAACTGCTGATTCGGTTGCGCCGGATTCGAGACAATCGGCAGCGCTTGCGACAGCATCTGCTGGGTTCGTCGAATGTGGTCGCCGAGGTTGATGGAACGGCGCTGCCGGATATCAGCGAGCGCGACCGGGCCCTGCTTGCTTCTGTGGAAAAATGGCTGGACAGGCATGCTGCAGAAAGCCAGGTCAGCGTCGAGCAGCTGGCCGATGCCCTGGCGCTGGAAAAGCGCACCCTGCAGCGCAAGCTCAAGGCCCTGGTCGGCAAGACGCCCACCGACTATATCCGCCACTTCCGCTTGCAGCGGGCAATGCGTCTGATGCTTCAATCGGATCGTTCGATCAATGACATCGCGCTGTCATGCGGGTTTTCCAGCCCGCAAGCATTCAGCCGGATGTTTTCTCGCCAGTACGGCGAGTCGCCGGATCGATGGCGCCAGAGTCAACGGAAATGAGAATGGTTCAATTGCATTGATCATTGCTCCGGGTCTGCAATCCCCCTGGTTTGACTCAAAAGTCGCGAACGGTTAACGGCTTGTCGCCTTTGGATACTGCCAGAATCCGCTGACTCCCGTAGTGTGTAGATTACTAGGCCGGACCCAACACACCGGCTTGGTGTTGGCAGTGCAGCAAGGCACTTGCTGCGGGGGCAACGGTTGGGAAAAGGGGCGGAGCCGGCTTTGGAAACGAAGCCGGCTCATTTTTTTGGAACTGGCGAAATCCTCCGCTTACGGTAGAATCTCAGTTCGCCCAGGGAAAACCAGTATGGCTTCAAGCTCACGTTCCGGTGAACAGACCGACCCTTGTACGTTGCTGTTGGCGGCCGGACCGGGTGACACGGCTCAGCGGCATGGAGCCTGCCTGGTGGTCATACGCGGCGAGCGGCTGGGGGCGCGGCTGGATCTGGCAACGTTGCCGGCGGTCATCGGACGGGGGTCGAGTGCCGATTTCCGCATTCCCTCGCGCAGCGTATCGCGGTCACATTGTCGGGTGTTCGCGCGTGACGGTGAACCCTGGGTCGAAGATCTGCGCTCGACCAATCAGACCCTGGTCAACGGCGAGCCAATCGAACGAGTTCAGCTGACCGACGGCGATCAGATTCGAATCGGCGACTCGGTGCTCAAGTTTCTCGGTGCCGGCAACCTCGAAGCCGGCTACTTGGCTGAGATGCGCGAGCACGCGGTTCGTGACGAACTGACCGGGCTGTACAACCGCCGCTACCTGATGACCCAACTGGCCGATGCCATCGGGCTGCGCGGGCAGGCCTCGGACACGCCCTTGTCCCTGGCCATTATCGATGTGGATCTGTTCAAGGACATCAATGACCTGATCGGCCACCTGGCCGGCGATGATGTTCTTAGGCAATTGGGCAAGGTCCTGTCCGGTGGAGTCAGAACCGACGATATCCTGGCCCGAATCGGTGGCGAGGAGTTTGCCGTGATCATGCCAGGCCAACCACTGAAAGCCGCTCTGGCTATCTGCGAGCGCCTTCGCCAGGCGGTCGATGATCAGACATTCCGTTATGAGGAAGACGGGCGTCTCCTGGAAGTGACCATCAGCATCGGGGTTGCCGAATGGCAGACCGGTCAGAACGAAATGAGCGACTTGCTCAAGGCCGCGGATGAACAGCTTTACCAGGCCAAGAGCGCCGGACGGAATCGGGTGTGCGGCTAGAGATCGTCGAGACGACGGTCGAGAGTCAAGCCATTCTTCAGGCTGAATTCGGCCAGGGGTGGTCCGAGAAAGTCGGTGATCGTTCGGATGTTATCGTCTTGAACCGGCTGATCGGGGTCGAGTCGATTGGCAATCCATCCGGACAGTTTCAACCCGTCGGCGGCAATCGCCCGGGCGCTGAGCAGGGCGTGGTTGATGCAGCCCAGTTGCATTCCGACAACCAGGATGACCTCGGCCTCAAGTCGCTTGACCAGGTCGGCGGTCATGCTCTTTTTCGACAACGGCACCATCCAGCCGCCAGCGCCTTCCACCAGGGAAACATCGCCAGTTGAGCGAAGAATCGGGGCTGACAGTGTTTCGATGTCGATCTCGATGCCGGCGCGTTGAGCAGCCAGGTGCGGGGCGATGGCTTCTTCCAGGGCAACCGGATTGACTGTGTCGTAGTCCAGCGCCTCGCTGGCAGCGTCCATCAGTTTCAGTGCATCGTCATTGCGCCAGCCGCCGTCCTGCCACTGGCACCCGGACGCTACAGGCTTGAAGCAGGCTACCCGCCGACCGTTCTCGGCCAATCGCCTGGCCATGGCCACCGTCACCGTGGTCTTGCCGCAGCCGGTGTCGGTGCCGGTGATAAAAAAGGTCCTGCTCATCGCTGGCGTATTTTCAGGCTGGCGACGGAGATACTGGCTTCCTCGCCCCGGTCGGTGCGGATCGGCTGGCCCTCATCGGGCGCCCAGGCCGAGGCATAGACCACTTCCCAGGTCGCCGGGCAGCGGCCATCGCCCTGGCGAAAAGCTTCGTAGGCGGTCAGTGCGGCACGCAGGCGAGCTGGTGCCGTCAGACCGCGCGAGCGATCGGAAACGGCGTTGGTCGCACCTATGCCCTTCAGTTCCTGCAGCAGGTCTTTGGGTCTGGCATAGGTGGTGGTGATCCAGTCGGTATCGAGGACCGGCTCGGAAAAGCCGGCGCGGGTCAGTGCCGAGCCCAGCCGCTGGACATCGGTGAACTGCCCGACCCGCGGTGACTGATCGACGCTGGCCCAGGCCCGACGCAGTTCATTGAGTGTGTCCAGACCAAAGGTTGATACCAGCAGCAGACCGCCCGGCTTGAGCACCCGGCGCAGACCGGCCAGCACCTCACCGGGATCATCGCACCATTGCAGCATCAGGTTGGAGAACACCAGGTCGACGCTGGCATCGGCCAGAGGCAGTGCCCGGGCATCGGCCTGGACCAGGTCGAAACGTTTCCGGAACCAGCCGCGTCGGCGCCGGGCACAATCCAGCATGGGCAGGGAAAAGTCGGCGGCAATCACGCGAGTGTTGCTGAAACGCGCATTCAGCGCCTGGGCCTGCACCCCGGTGCCGCAGCCCAGATCGAGAACGCACGAGGGTTCGAACTTCAGGCCGTCGAGGCGGCCAAGCAGACGCTCGCCGACCTCGCGCTGGAGTTCAGCGTGGGCATCATAGTCGTCCGCGGCGCGGCTGAAATGACGGACGATGGCGGGGCGATCCAGGCTCATGCGGGCTGCGCTGCAATCGACGAGGTGATCGCATCGGCGACGGCACCGGGGTTGGTCAGGAACGGGGCGTGCGCGGCACCGGGAATGCGCACCAGCTCGGCGTTTGACAGGCGTTTGGCGGTTTCCTCCAGTGCTTCGAACGGGACCAGGCGATCACGTCGACCGCCGATCAGGACCACCGGCAGTTCGATCTCCGGGAGGCGGTCGCTCAGGTCGGTGTGGCGAAGCAGGTCCAGCCCGGCTTCCAGCGCAGGTTGGGTTGGCAGGCCGTGGCGAAACGCTTCGGTGCGCAAGAGACGAAGATCTGCCGCAGCATGCTCGCTGCCGTGCACTTCGAGCGCAAGGAATCGATTCAAAACCTGTTCTGGACCGGTTTCCAGTTCGTGGGCGAGCTGGCGGATCAGTGGCTCGGACACGCCGTGCGGCCAGTTCGGGCGCTGACTGAAGCACGGTGTGGCCGCAATCAGGATCAGTCCGCCTATCCGATCGGGTGCGGCGAGCGCGGCCTTCATCGCCAGCAGACCGCCCAGCGACCAGCCCAGCAGCCAGCCGCCGTTGGCCGTGTCGATGATGTTGTCGACCAATGTCTCAGCCGAGGCAGGCCACGCCAGATCTCGCTGGCGGCCGTGGCCAGGCAGGTCCAGCAGCTGAAGCCGGGTATCTTCCAGACGTTCGGTCAAGCGGCCGAAAAGGCCCGAATGCATGGCCCAGCCGTGCAGCAGGGTCAAGGTCGGGCCATCGCCAGATTGGTCAACCAGCAGGTTCATTGAGGTTCAAGAGCCGATGTCGGGATCAGGTGAGCCAACGCGTCGCACAGGCTATCAATAGCTTGGGGCTGATGGGCGCTGGACAAGGTGATGCGCAGTCTGGCGGTGCCGGTCGGTACGGTCGGTGGCCGTATCGCCTTGACCAGGAAACCGGCATCGGCCAGTTGGTTGCTCAATTGCATGGCCTGTTGATTGTCGCCGATCGGAACGATCTGGATGGCCGTATCCGACGCGGTGAGTGGAACATCACGGTCCAGGCAGGCGCCACGAAAGCGTTCGATATTGTCGGCCAGTCGCGTTCGACGTTCGGGTTCGCCGCGCAATCGGGCCAGGTTGCCCAGGGTCCATTCGGCAATCGCCGGCGACAGGGCGGTCGAGTAGATCAGCCCGCGGGCGCTGTTTTCCAGATATTCGATCAGGGTCTTGTCGCCGGCGACGAAGGCACCGGCGGTACCCAGTGCCTTGCCGAAGGTGGCGATGTAGACATCCACCGCATCCGGTCCCAGTCCCAGGTGTTCGAGCGCTCCCCGGCCGCGCTGGCCCAGCACCCCGAAGCCATGCGCATCGTCGACCCACAGCGCCGTGTCGGTTGCCCGCGACAGCTCATGCAGCGCGTTCAATGGCGCCAGGTCACCGTCCATCGAAAACACGGTGTCGGTCACGATCAGATCGCAGTCCGGCCTTTGCCGCTGCCTGGCATTGTCGGCGTCAGCATGAGCGTAGCGAACCAGGCGTGCGCCGCTAAGGCGAAGCCCGTCGTTGAGGCTGGCATGGTTGAGCCGATCGGCCAGGGCCGAGCGACCACGCTGGCCCAGTGCCTGACCGACGGCGATGTTGGCCTGGTAGCCGGAGGGAAACAGGCACACCGATTCAAATCCGGTGAAGTCGGCCAGGGCACTCTCTAGTTCGCGATGAACCGAGGTATAGCCGGTGACCAGCGGAGAAGCTGCCGAGCCGTAAGCGATTTGAGCTGAGTAACTCGCCGGCGCAACTTGATCGTGGGCCAGACCGAGATAATCGTTGCTGGAAAAATTGATCAGCGAACGCCCGTTGATTCGCACTCGCAATCCGGGTCCAGCCACATCGACCACCTGGCGGCCACGGACCAGTCCCTGTGCGTGCCGTGCCTCGGCATCCGCCGCCAGCCGCTTAGCCAGCGAAGAAATCAACAGGTTCAGGCCGCGATGTCGCGTTTGCCGGCGTTGATTCCAAGCCGTGCAAACAGCCGATCATCAGCGGCGGTATCGGGATTGCCGGTGGTCAGCAGTTTTTCGCCGTAGAAAATGGAATTGGCGCCGGCCAGGAAACACAGGGTCTGCAATTCATCGCTCATCGCTTCGCGGCCAGCCGACAGGCGAACGCGTGATTGCGGCAGGACAATCCGGGCCACTGCAATGGTGCGGACGAACTCCAGCGGCTCGATCGGCTCGGTGCCATCCAGCGGCGTGCCGAGGACCTGGACCAGCTGGTTGATCGGTACCGACTGCGGATGCTCGGGCAGATTGGCCAGGGCGGCGATCAGTCCGACCCGGTCGGTGCGGCTTTCACCCATGCCGATAATGCCGCCGCAGCAGACCTTCATGCCCGACTCGCGCACCGCCTGAAGGGTTTCCAGGCGGTCGTCGTAGGTCCGGGTGGAAATGATTTCCTCGTAGTATTCCGGCGAGGTATCGAGGTTGTGGTTGTAGTAGTCCAGGCCCGCGTCCTTCAGCCGCTGGGCCTGCTCCGGGGTCAACATGCCCAGGGTCAGGCAGGTTTCCAGGCCTTCTTCGCGCACGACCTTGAGCATGTCGATGACCTGGTCGAGCTGGCGGTCCTTGGGCCGGCGCCAGGCCGCGCCCATGCAGAAGCGTTCGGCCCCGGATTCACGTGCGCGCCGGGCGGCCTGGCGCACCGCTTCCAGCGGGATCAATTCCTCTTCCTTCAGTCCGGTATTCCAGCGGACTGATTGCGGACAGTACTTGCAGTCTTCCGGGCAGCGCCCGGTCTTGATCGACAGCAGGGTCGAGACCTGGACCTGGTTGGGATCGAAATGCTGGCGATGGACCTGCTGGGCGTGAAAGAGCAGGTCACTGAACGGCAGATCGAACAGCGCTTCGATTTCGCCGCGAGTCCAGTCGTGGCGAGTGCTAAGCTGAGAATCGGACATGGAATGAGTCAATGATTGGCGGGCCGCTGAAGCGACTAGTATCCGGACCAACGGCGGGGCTTGTCAACCTGAAACGGTTGGCAAAAGTTGACCAGTGGCTGTATCCGCCCGTTTGCCTGGTTTGTGGCCTGGCGGGAAGACCTGGGCTGGATTGTTGCAGCGGCTGCGAATCCGACCTGCCGCGATTGGCCGGGCAGTGTCAGCGTTGCGGTCTGGAACTGGAACGCCCGGTCGCGCTTTGTGGCCGCTGCACGAGTCAGCTTCCGACCTTCGATGCGACCTGGCCGGGGTTTGCCTATCGCGGCGACATCATGCGCCTGGTTCAGCGCTTCAAGTTTCAGCGTGATCTGGCCGCCGGCCGGGTTCTGGCAAGCCTGCTGGCCCGCCGACTTTCCGAAGATGCGGCGCCGCGTCCGGACCTGATGATCCCCGTGCCACTCCACTATCAACGACGACTGAGCCGGGGATTCAATCAGTCCGATCTGCTGTGCCGTGATCTGTCGCGGCTGTTCGGCGGTCTCCCCTGGGCCGACGCCCTGGCCCGCCGCCGCGCAACCCGCGCCCAGTCCGACCTGCCCGCCGACCGCCGCCGCGGCAACGTCCGCGGTGCATTCCGCATCCGTCGACTACCGCCGGGTGCCCGTCACGTCACCCTGGTCGACGACGTCATGACCACCGGATCCACCCTGAATGAATGCGCCCGCGTACTCAAACGGACTGGGGTGGCGCGGGTTGATGTCTGGGTCATAGCAAGAGCATAAAAAACGGTTTCCGATTTCCGGTTTCCGGGTTCAGGAAAAGCGAGTAGGTCGGGGTGACACCCCCGACGGGACCATGCCGGATACGTTCACCATAAGCCCGAGGTCAAGCCCGTAACGCGAAACTCAATGCCATGCCTGCGAACAGGAACATGCCGACCCAGTGGTTGCTCAGGAAGGCGTTGAAGCAGGCGTGGGGGTCGCGGTGGCGGATGCGCCAGAGCTGGAATTGAAAGTGGAGGAAGACCAGGGCGACGGCGGTGAAGTAGGCGGGTGTGGGCAAATAGATCAGGCCGATCAGCATCAGCAGGGCGGTTTTAAGGCCCATCAGCGCGGCCAGGATGGGGACATCGAAGCGGCCGAAGGCAATGGCGGTCGATTTGACGCCGGCCTTCAAGTCGTCGGTGCGGTCGGCCATCGCGTATTCGGTGTCGTAGATCACCGTCCAGAGCAGGTTGGCGGCAAACAACCACCAGGCCAGCGCGGGCAACTGGCCGGCTTCGGCGGCAAACGCCATCGGTATCGACCAGCCGAATGCTGCCCCCAGGACCACCTGCGGAAAATGGGTGAAGCGCTTGAAGAACGGATAGCTGCCGGCCATCAAGGCTCCGGCAACGGCCATCAGCACGGTCAGACGATTGGTCATCAGAACCAAAACCAGCGCGATGCCGAGCAGTGCGAAAAACAGGGCGAGCGCCTGGCGTGGACTTATCTCGCCGGCGGCAATCGGGCGCGAGCGGGTTCGTTCGACCTTGGGATCGAGATCACGGTCGGCATAGTCATTGATCACGCAGCCTGCCGCGCGCATCACGACCACACCCAGGGTAAAGATCACCAGGTTTTTCAGGCTGGGCACGCCCCCGGCAGCCAGCCACAACCCCCACCAGGTCGGCCACAACAACAGCGCGATTCCAATCGGCCGATCAAACCGCATCAACCGCAACCACGGTCCCAGCGGTCCTTCGAAAATCGTCGCCCGCAGCCTAAATTCCATCTTGTCTTGCCGGAAAGCTTAAAAAAATCAATTTCGCGCGGAGGCGCAAAGGCGCAGGGAAAGATAAACTTCTTTTCAAGTTGCGTCTCAGCGCAGGTTGATAATGAAAGGGCGGTTTTCCGAAGGAAAGAAGCCCTGGAATGTAAACCGCCCGCGCGTGTCTCTGCGCGAGATGGTTTTGATTTTGACTGTTGGAGAAAACCTCGGGCATGGTCCCGTCGGGGGTACGCGCGGCCATTCTCCGGTCAGGCGCTTCTTGCCTCCGGCAAACCGCACCTGCCCTCCGAACTGCGCTACCCCGACCTACTCGGAACCCCGGAAACCGGAAACCGGAAACCGTAAACCGTGTTCTATTCATCCCAACAAGGAATTTCACGGTGCTGGGCGCCGGGTGAGGCGCGCACGATGAAGCGCCAGGGGGAGCGTTCGTCCGGGGCGATGCGGTAGTCGACCCAGAACTGGGGGATGGTTTCGCGGCGGACTTCGAGCTGGGCGTTGAAGCCCAGGGCGCGAATGCGGGCCTGGCGGCCGCGGGCGTTTTCGATGCTTTCATACAAGCCAACCGACACGCTGTTCTCCATCGCGCCGCTGGTGACCACGTAATAGTCTTCGACGCCTCGCTGGGCCAGTTCACGACTCAGGCTGGTGGCTTCAGCCCGGTTGCTGGCAGGTAGATAAACCCACCAGCCGCGATCGCTGTCGGCGTTCGTCTGGCGGGAGCGAACGGCGCTGGCGAAGGGTCGCAAGCGATCTTCTGCGCGCTGCTGGGACAAAAGAGTTGGTAACGGCCCGATGGAATAGCAGAGCTCGGCGTCGGGATCCTGAGGTCCATTGGTCAGCTCTGCAACCAGTTCCAGGCGTGGCAGGGATTCATCCATTGGTGGAATGTCCGGACGCACCGGCTCCGGCTCAGCGCTGGTCAGCCACCACAACAGCAGAATCAGGTTCAGGGTCAGCAAACCAATCGCGACCCAGCGCCACAGCGACATGTTCATGGCGATCTTGACGCCAGGCCAAGGCCGCGCAGGACCAGGTGCGGATCATATTGAACGGGCGGGCTCAGGTGGGGTTGCACGGCAGCAGCGTCACCCCCGGTCAGCCAGACTGCCGGGTCCGACTCGAAGCGCGCATCCGATCCGCTTTTCAGCGAGTCAATCGCATGCTCGATTCCACCAACCAGTTGCACCAGGGTCCCGGCCCCGATGGCCGTGGATGTGTCGCGAGCCGGCCGGTTGAGCGGGCCTGGTTCGGGGCTGGCTGGGGGCAGATGGCGGGCGCTCTGGCCCAGGGCGCTTCGCAGACTGGCCAGCCCGGTCATGATCCAGCCGCCCAGATGGCGACCGCGGTCGTCGATCGCGTCCACGGTCACGGCAGTTCCGCAGTCAACGATGCAACAGGCCGCGCGGGTCTGCAGCCAGGCCCACTGCAGGGCCAGCCAGCGGTCGCAGCCGAGCGCGGGATAGGCGGGTTTGACGGGCAATTCGATGGATCCGGTTTCAAGCTGGTGCAAGGATAACCCGAGCTGTTCAATCCATGGCTGGTCTATCTCGACTTGCTCGCCGAGGTCGACATTGATACCCAGGCCGATGATCGCATCACAAGGCCCTTCGGCCGAACCGCTGATATCAATCAGGCAACCACCGAGTTTGCACCCCGCAACCACCAGGTCATTGGGCCATTTCAGGCCGATGGACCCGACCCCGAATTCTCTCAGGACCCTGGCGGCCGCAATGCCGGTCACCAGGCTCAGTGCAGACAGGCCGGTCAGGCCGGATTGGAATCGCCAGGTCAGCGACAGGTAGATACCGCTGCCGGGAGGTGAGCGCCATTCACGTCCGCGTCGTCCGCGGCCGGCACTTTGTGCTTCGGCCAGCAGGACGCGCGGGCCTTGCTGGTGATGGCTATCTTCGGCCAGTCGAGCATTGGTCGAATCGACCAGAAAGCGACATTCAACCGTGATGTCCGGACGATCAAGTCGATTGGCTATTTGCTGGCTGTCCAGCCGGGTCAGGGGCTTGCTCAACTGGTAGCCGCCGGGGCGTGCTTCCAGCTTCAACCCCAGCGCTCTGAGCTGTTCGATCCGCTTCCATACGGCTGCACGGCTGATACCCAGGTGCTCGGCCAGCGCCGGACCGCTGTGGCTTTTGCCATCGGCAAGCCGATCGAGCAGGGTTTCCAGTCCGTCATTCATGTGTCAGGCGTTTACTTGCGCTTGAGCAGGCGGGCTTTTTCGAAGCGGTTCTCGGTGCCGGTCGCCATTCTGGTGAGATTGGATCGATGGGTGAACATCAGCAATATGGCCAGGGTTATGGCCAGCGCTCCAAGCGCAGGATGAAGAGGCGTGGGTCCGAGCAGCCACATGGCCGGCACCAGGCTAAGCCCCGCCAGCATGGTTGCCAGGCCGACATAACCGGTCCCGATCAGCGTTACCAGCCAGACCAGGAACAACGGCGCAACACACCACGGTGCCAGCACCGCGATGCTGCCGACCGCCGTGCCGGCTCCCTTGCCGCCGCGAAAACGGAAATACAGCGGCCAGATATGACCGAGTACGGCCGCCAATCCGGCCAACGTTCCCAGCAGCGTCGGATCGGCTGGCTGACTGCTCAACCAGGGAGCCAGGGGCGGCAGTGCAGCGGCGGCCAGCGCACCCTTGCCCAGATCGATCACTACCACGGCCAGTGCGAACTTCCAGCCAAGCGATCGAAACGCGTTGGTGCCGCCGGCATTGCCCGAACCCAGCGCGCGGATATCGACGCCATAGAGCTTGCCCAGGACCAGGCTGCCCGAGATCGAACCGAGCAGGTAACCGCCGATTGGAATCAGGATCAGGTCAAGCATGGCGATCCTCGGGTGGGGTCCACGGGTGCAGGCCGACAATCAGAGCACCCGGTCCGGTATGCACGCCGACGGCCGGACTGGCTTCTTCCAGCCAGCAGGCATCGACTTTCGGATGGCCGCTGAGCAGGGTATCGCGCAGCATTCGGGCATCGGCGCGCGCATCGGCATGACTGATCAGGACTCGATAGACCTTGTCGTCGCGCATGCGTCTGAGCAAAAAGCGGGCGAAGCGTTGCACGGCATGGCGGCGGCCGGGAATGACGTTGCGCGCTGTCAATGTTCCGTCGGGAGAATTGGTCAGCACCGGATTCAGGGCGAGCCGGCGCGATACGGTTTCCATCCACGGTTTGATGCGTCCGCCGCGCACGCCCCAGGACAGGTCCCGTACCAGCGCAAAGGTCTTGAACTGATCGCGGCTTTCTTCCAGGTGCTTGATGATGGCCAGACGCTCCCAGCCGCGCGCTGCCGCTTCGGCCGCCCACAGCACCATCAGCGCCTGACCGCAGGCCGCGTTGAGGGTGTCGAACACCTCTATTCGTTCGCTATCAACGGCCTTGGCGGCGGATTCGGCTGCTTGGCGGGTACCGCTCAGGGCGCCTGACAGCTGGACCGACAATACGTCCAGGCCGTGCGAGGTGAGCAATTCGAACTGACGACGGAAATCGGCCGGGGAAGGTTGCGAGGTCTGCGGCTTGCTGCTGGAATCGGCCAGCCGGGCATAGAACTCGGCCGGGGTGATGGTCAGCTTGTCCAGGTATTCCTCGTTGTCGAAATTCAGCCGCACCGGCACCACGTGAATGGCCAGGCGCTCGACTTCTTCGGCGGGCAGATCGGCCGCCGAGTCGGTCACGATGGCGACCGTGCCACGGTGATTCATCAGGCCATGCTGGCGGGTCATGTCGTCGGCCTTCTGCTGACGAATCTCGCCGAAATCGCCACACAATCGAAACACATCGCCCGGTGAGTCGGTATGGATATGGACCCGCGCCCGGCGGCCGCCACCGGCGACGACCAGCGAACTGGCATCCAGTGCTTCGAGTTTCTGGCGCAGATCGCTGACGTCGAGACGATCGCCTTCGATCAGGCATTCGGTGCAGAACCGATGCGTTTCCGGAGCCTTGCTGTCACGGCCGGCGTGCTCATGACTGGTGGCACCGTTGGATGATTCCGGCATCGCGGGCACCTTGCCCGAGACCATGAAACGCCAGATGCCTTCGAGAAAATCGACGAAACCCTGGGCTCCGGCGTCGACCACGCCGGCATCCTTGAGTACGGCGAGCTGTTCGGGCGTGTGCGCCAGTGATTGTCGGGCTCGCTTGAGACCCTGGCGGAAGAGCTGGCGAATATCCTCCATGCCGTCGCCGGCCAGGATTGCCAGCTCCTCGCCGAAATCTTCCAGCACCGTTGGCAGGGTTCCCGCAACCGGTTGCGACATCGCACCCCAGGCCGAGCGCGCCGCGGCGCGGGACACGGCCGCCAGGCGGTTGGCATCCAGCACCTGGAACTCGCGGCTGGATTCGCTCAAACCCTGAAAATACTGGGCCATGATCGCGCCGGAATTTCCTCGCGCGCCATCAATGGCAGCCTCGGCAATCAATTCCAGCAGTTCCGGCAGACTGCGCCGGGGACGCTGCTCGATGGCCTTGCGGACGCTGGCCAGGGTGAAGGCCAGGTTGGTTCCGGTATCGCTGTCAGGAACCGGAAACACATTGATGCTGTTGATGTAGTCGCGGCGTTTGAGAACGTTGGCGATGCCAGCCCGAATGGCCTGGGCCAGGCGCTCGGCATCAATATGGGTGATGACCGCGCTGTGGCTAGTCATCGACCAGATCGCGCGCCTGTGAAACGGTGAATGGCCAGGCCAGTTTTTCACCGGTGGCGTCGTTGAACAGCACCGGAATCTGGTCGCCGTAGCGCGAAACCAGATCCAGATCGCTTTCGATATCGACCTTGGTGTACGCCGAACCCAGACCGCCTTCGGCCAGCAGCGCTTCGGCATGGTCGCATAGCCCGCAATTGGGCCGGGAATAGAGAATCAGACTCATGGGCAGATTGCCCCCGGATCAACAAGGGGGCCAAGTATTCCATTCTCACGCCCACGCGTCCAGTCATCTGGCAACTGCCGGGACCAGCCGTCATAATGTCCGATGGAAACCAATCATTCGATTCGGACTCTTAAGACACCATGGCTGTCAGCATCTTTGATCTGTTTAAAATCGGCATCGGGCCGTCGAGTTCCCACACGGTGGGGCCGATGCGCGCGGCCGGGATCTTTCTGGCCCGCCTGGACTCGGGTGACCATGTTGATCAGGTTGCGAAGATCAAGGTGGATCTGTTCGGCTCGCTGGGTCATACCGGTCGCGGCCATGGAACGGACCGGGCCGTGTTGCTGGGCCTGGAAGGCGAAGTACCCGACAAGGTCGACCCCGATCATATTGGTCGCCGGCATGAGGAAATTGCCGAGACTGGTCGACTCAGGCTGGCCGGAAAACACGAGATCGCCGTGGACCTCAAGGCCGACCTGGTCTTCCACAAGCGTCAGACCCTGCCGCATCACCCCAACGGCATGCGATTCACTGCGTTCGACGATCAGGGCGAGGAATTGCTGCGACGCGAGTATTACTCGGTGGGCGGCGGCTTTGTCGTCAACACCGACGAGGCCGCAGCCGACCGCATCATGCCGGACGACACCCGGCTGAAATACCCGTTTTCCAGCGGCGATGAACTGCTGGCCATCTGCGAACGCGAAGGTCTGCGAATCTCGGATGTGATGCTGGCCAATGAAGAAGCCTGGCGTTCGGCCGATGAGGTCCGTTCGGGACTGCTGACGATCTGGCAGGCGATGAAGGACTGCGTCCTGCGCGGCCTTGAGCAGACCGGCCATCTGCCCGGTGGGCTCAAGGTGGCACGGCGCGCTCCGACCCTGTTCCGCAAGCTCAAGCACCGGACCGAAAAGGACAATCTCGACCAGCTCGACTGGATCAATCTCTACGCGCTGGCGGTCAACGAGGAAAATGCGGCCGGTGGCCGGGTGGTCACCGCACCGACCAATGGCGCGGCCGGTGTGATTCCGTCGGTGCTTCATTATTATCGACGGTTCGTGTCCGGTGCCGACGAGGACGGGGTAATCGAATTTCTCCTCACCGCCGGAGCGGTTGGCCTGCTGTACAAGGAAAATGCGTCGATCTCGGGGGCCGAAGTGGGTTGCCAGGGTGAGGTTGGAGTGGCCTGTTCGATGGCCGCTGCCGGACTGACGGCGGCGCTGGGCGGGACCATGGGCCAGGTCGAAAATGCCGCCGAGATCGGCATGGAGCACAACCTGGGTCTGACCTGCGATCCGGTCGGAGGGCTGGTCCAGATCCCGTGCATTGAACGCAATGCCATGGGCGCCGTCAAAGCGGTCAACGCCACCCGCATGGCGATGGCCGGCGACGGCAAGCATCGGGTGTCCCTGGACAAGGTGATCAAGACCATGCGTGATACCGGACGAGATATGAAGACCAAGTACAAGGAAACCTCGCGCGGGGGGTTGGCGGTGAATGTGATTGAATGTTGATAAAAAGCAGGCTCAAGGTTCAAGGCTCAAGGCGCAAGGTAAAAGAAGGTTCAAGGATCAAGGTTCAAGGATCAAGGTTGAAGATAAGACAGGGTTCAGGTTTCGGGGTTCGGGGTTCAGGGTGGCTGGTCGTTGGCTTGGTGCTTGCGTTGCTGGGCTCGGCGTCGGTGTCGGGTCAGACCGTCTACTCCTGGACTGATGAAGACGGGATAACTCACTTCACGGATCGCAAGCCCGATCATTCCGAGGATGTGCATGTTCAGCGGGCGGTGGCGCGGCCGGAGGCGATGCTGGAGATGCATCAGGGCGGGACCCGTTCCGAGCCGATATGGTCGTTCCGTAACCGGATTCACGGTCCGCTGGCGGTGCGCGTGTGGCTCGAGGAGACGGTCAATGTGGTCAGCTACCCCGAGCTTCCGGGTGAATTTGTGTTGCCGGCCGGGGCCGAGCGCGAGCTGGTCACGATCGGGGCGCTGGATGCGCGCCAGTCCTGGCGTTATCGGATCAAGAGTGAATCGGTGCCCGGTGATCCATCAGCGACCCATCAACCGGATCGAGCCTACAGCCCACCGTTTGCCCGCAACCGGTCGTTCACGGTTGGCCAGGCCTTCGGCGGTGAATACAGCCATCACACCCCCGATGCACGCTACGCCGTAGATATCGCGATGCCGGTTGGGACGCCGATCCATGCCGCGCGTGCCGGCAAGGTCATGGACATCGCGCGCTGGTTCCACGGTTCGGGGACTGATCTTAAGCGCCACGGCCCGCGTGCCAACTTCGTCCGCATCCTGCATGCCGACGGCAGCATGGCCGTCTACGCGCATCTCGACTACGAGGGTGTGCAGGTCCGACCGGGAGACCAGGTCAGCCGTGGCCAGCTGATCGGTCGATCCGGCAATACCGGCTTTTCAACCGGCCCACATCTGCATTTCTCCATCCAGGTCAACCGGAACATGAAACTGGTTTCCGTGCCGTTCGAATTCGAAGGCCAGGATGGCGAGCTCGTGCGACCGCGAACCGGGTTGACGCTAGGGTACGACTAGCGATTGCCTTCCAGCGCATTTTAAAAACGTCAACCATGTGATATCGTTAAGTGGATTTTCCGATATCATTGATGATGCCCAGAACATTGATCAGTTTGCCGGACGACGACAAGGATTGGCTGGATCAGGCCGCGCGGGAGCGGCATGTGCCGATGACCGAGCTGGTCCGTGAGGCCGTGCGCGAATACCGGGTTCGGCAGGAATCCATTTGCCAGCCGGATCTCATGGCCGCACTGGAGCGCAGTTCCGGCTTGTGGTGCCGGGGCGATGGCCTGGCCTGGCAGGAAAAGCTGCGTGATGAATGGGATCGGACTTGAGGTATCTGCTCGACTCGGTCATTCTGATTGACCATTTCAACGGGTTCGATGAGGCGACGAAGTTTCTTGGAAGGCACGGCGCCGATTCGGCGATTTCAGTGATTACCCGGGCCGAAGCGCTGGTGGGTTTCAGCGAAGAAGCCGAGCCGCTGGCGCTGGATCTGCTCGAGCACTTTCCGACTTTACCTGTGACTGTTGAAGTCGCCGATGCCGCCGCGCGCCTGCGCCGCGGCGCTCGGCTCAAGCTGCCCGACGCCATCCAGGCTGCCATGGCATCGGAGCACCGCCTGATACTGGTGACCCGCAATACCCGAGATTTCAAACCAGGCGGTGAGCCTGAAGTCCTGATTCCTTATTCGATCTGACGCGCATACAACCCCAACCAACGAAACTAATCAAACCAACCAAACCGTTTATTCGCACTCAGCCAGCATCGGTCTGGCCAGGCGTTCGATGGGGTAGGAGCCGGAACCGAAGTCAGGGTCGACACTGTCGTAACTGATGTGGCCGTTGAGATCGTTCGTGAACTCCAGGGTCAGACTGCCCCAGACATCCAGTTGCACCCGCTCCGGGTTGTTGTAGGACCAGCCAGATCCTCCCCGAGGCCGAAGCAGTTCCGGAATTTCGAGCGTGTTGCCGTTGAACTCCGCCTGGCCGATCATCCAGGCCTGGGTTGAGTAGGAATCGCTTGCGTATGTGAACCAGTAGACGACGCCATCGCCGTTTTCAGTGACTTCAACCACAAACCCCTCTCCGTCCAGTTCCGGATTGAACCAGACACCCGAAATCCATTGATGCGGCTGTTGGTTGTCGCAGCGGCTGCCAGCCAATCGGGTCAGTGCTTGAAGCTGTACGCGGTCCGAAATGAAATGAGGCGGGCAGCCGGGACAGAGTCCGGGAGCCACGTACGGCTTTGATATTTCCAGGGTAAGATCGAGATGATCATCGTCGATCTGATCCATCCAGAGTTGGGGTGGGCTAGTGAAACTCCTCGCGATCAACCCGCCCTGCCCGAACTCTCCGCGAGTGGAAAGAATCTCGTCGAAACGTATGGCCGAGCTCTGGATGGTCGCAGTAGCGATGTACCAGGACGGAAGACCGTAATCCCGAGAAGTGGGATAGGTAAACCAGAACACGAGCAGCTGATCCTCGGCAATCAGCATTTGCGAGAATCCTTCGCCTGAAGTTTCCGGGTAGTACCAGGTTCCACTCAGGGTCGGTCCCATATCGCCGGTAGATTGAATCTGGCAGTCTCTGAGGCGATATCCGCGATGGAATTCTTCGAGGGCATCCAGATCGAGTTGATTCGGAAAGCTCAAGTTGTTCTGGCACAGATCGAGGGGCTGGCCATGCCAGAGTCGTCGGTAATCGAAGAATTGGGACCAGGGAAAATCGCTCGGCAGGACGCCGGAAAGCCGGTTGTTTCGTGCATACAGCTTGAGCAGGATTTCATCGTCAATGCGCATCGCCGCCAGCACTTCATCGATCGGTGCCTCAATTCCGTTGTCCGACAGGTCCAGATAAATCAGATTGAGGCTGGAAAACCACTCGGGCAGCGGGCCGTCGAGGCCAGCCTGGGCCACTTCCAGACGTTCAAGACCGATCAGGCCGTCACCTTCGACGGGCCAGTCCGGACCCAGTGGATTGCCCGATATGATTAGTGTCTTTAGCGCCGAGCCAGCGGGGATCGGCGGCCAGGCGGCCAGCGCGTTGGACGAGAGATCAAGGAACTCCAGAAGCGGAAAAGCGCTTTCCCAGTTCGCCTCAATGGATGTCAGATCGTTGCCCGAAAGTTTCAGGGTGCGCAGCGCTTGCGTTTCGAAGTCGATGACGAGCGCGCCTTGCAATTGATTGCCGCTCATGTCCAGTTCACCGACTGGGCCGGCATTCAGCCACTCCTGAGGCGGCAGCTCGGTCAGAGCATTGCCGGCCAGCCGGATCACGCGACCCACGTCGGAAACGACGGGATCCAGCGAAACCGGCTCGAACCCCGAGAGCTGATTGCCGGCCAGGTCGAGACTCTGGATCGTTAGCTCGAGCAGTTCCTGAGGCACCTTGCCGGTTAGAAGATTGCGGGGTAATTCCAGGAATCTGAGACCACGCAGATCAGCGAGAACGCGCGGAATGGTGCCTCGCAGGCCCCAGCTACGCAGTTCAAGGGAATGGACGTAAACAGGTTCGGGGCCCGGATTCGGACCTTCGTGGCAGTAAACGCCGGCCCAGTCGCATTCCGTGCCTGCCGGACCCAGCCATCCGGAATTGAAGATCCAATTGTCGCCATCGGTGGCGTGATAGAACTCGATCAGCGCACTCCGTTCAAGTTCGGATACCTGGCCTTGAACGACCGGACTTGACCCAAGCAGGAGTGCGACGACAACGACGGGGTGATTGAATGATTTCATGATTCGGAGTCTCAGTCGCTGCAGGATAGTGGTCAGTTCTCGCACTCGGCCAGCATGGGTCTGGCCAGGCGCACGATGGGGTAGGAACCCGAACCATAACCGTCGATGTTGCTATCGAAAGTGACCTGGGCCTGGTCGTCGTCGTGGAACTCAATTTCAAGCTGGCCCCAGTTGATCAATTCGACCGCTTCGGGATCAAAGTCCGGGCCATATTGACCACCGGTTGGCATCAGCATGTTTTCAATGGTCAAAGGAATTGATGGCGGTGGCGGGTCCAGCACTACGCCGCCAAAGCCGAAATGACCATCGCCGGTCATCCAGGCCTGTTGGCCCGATTCGTCGGCGGTGTAGGTGAACCAGTAGACCACGCCGCGGTCATCGGGCAGGGCTTCAATGACGAAACCCTCGCCATTGCGCTCCGGGCTGTACCAGACGCCGGAATACGCCTGATAGAGGCTCTGATTGTCGCAGTGTGTGCCGGCCAGCTCGGTCAGGCGCTGGTAATTCAGGCGGTCTGTAAGTGCTGACCCGATACACGGGTATCCGAGAAATGGCGGTCGGTCAAAGGGACCGCAGCCCAGTAGGTCGAAATAGGTGCGGAAATTGTAGAGCTGGTCATCACCCGTGCGATCCAGGCGGATCTGACTGATCGACCTTACCATTGGAATGCTGTCGAAATATTGAAGCCCTTGTCCGAACTGCCCGCGTGTCTCAAGCAGCCATTCGATATGCAGCGCGTTGTCGGTGGTCTGGCCGACTTCGAACAGCCATTGTTGGCGGCCGTCGGTATCGAACGAAAACTGGTAAACCAGCGGCAAATCATTGCCCATCAGCATGATCGATAGCCCTTCGCCAGCGCGGTCGGGGTCGTACCAGCTGCCGCTGACCGAGGCGTCTATCTCCTGCCGGGTCCTTTCAAGGCAGCGCTCGACGTCGAAGCCGCCAAAGTGGCGATCATGGACCCACCCCAGTACATCAGGACTATCGATGATGAAATCGTTGAAACACAGGCCCAGACCTCCGGAAAAGTTGGAGTCGTCTCTGCGCATCAGGTTGGATGACAATATCTCCGTGCCCAACTCTCCGCTGAACTGGTTGCCGGTCAGGTCCAGCCGCGAATTGCCGTCGCGCGACATCGCACGAAATGCGTTGAGATGTCCTGCATTCAGCTCGTTGTCGGCCAGAAACAAGTCGCTTAGCGTCAGCTCCTGCCATTGCTCGGGCACGCCGCCGGTAAAACGATTGCCGGAAAGGTCAAGGCGCTCCAGATGAATCGACGCAGAGTCGGCCGAATTCAAAGCGGGGAGTGGGCCGTCAAGTCGGTTGAAGGACAAGTCGATGTGGCGGGGCCTGGTCGGTAGATAGTCCAGTCCTCCGCTGATGAGATTGCCCTTCAGATAGAAGCTGGTTTCGTCATCAAAGGCATCCAGCAACTCCATGGGCAACACGCCATGGAGATTGTTGCCTTCGAGTGAAAGCAAGGCGACTGCCTGCGATTGACAGACGACGCCATACCAGTCGCAAAAGTGAGTTTCCGGATCCAGCCAGCCATCGTTATTGTGCCAGTCATCGCCATTGAACGCCTGATAAAAGTCGGTCAATAGCTCGACCATGGCGCTGTCGTCGGACGCATGAGCCTGGACTGAAGTCAGCCCGATGACTGCGGTGAAGCAAAAAATGCGAAACATGCCGCTACCCCTGAACCAAGCCTCCCAAGGCTAGGAACGTTACCACCATTGAGCGTAGAAATTTGTTAAGGAACCTCTGAACAAGCCCGAGTGGACTTGTTCAGAGGTTCCCGAGTTTTACTTGAGATGATCAGGGAAGAATATCAATCACACTCGGCCAGCATGGGATTGGCCAGGCGTTCGAGTTCGAATTGACCCTGGCCGAAGTTCTCACGAACGCTATCGAAGTTGGCGCTGGCGGAACTTTCATCGCTGAAGTTGAGGGTCAGACTGCCCCAGTGATCGAGAACAACGGCGTCGCGGTCGAAGCTCGGGCCGTAGGTGGCGCCGTTGGGCTGGAGCAGGTTGTCCACGATCAGGGTAGTGCCGTCGAAACGCGCATCTCCGGTCAGCCAGACCTGTTCGCCTGAGCCGTCGGCGGCGTAGGTGAACCAGTAGACCACACCACGACCATCTTCGATGACTTCGACAACAAAGCCTTCGCCGGTACTTTCAGGATTGAACCAGACCCCGGAAATCCATTGATGCTCAAGCTGGTTATCGCAGGTGGTGCCGGCCAGACGAGTGAGCTGAATCTGGTTCATCCTGTCCGAGACCGGGTAAAAGATGCAAGGCAGAGGAACCGGATCACCTTCTTCCGGAATCTCCTGCAACGGCGGGCAATCACTGTAATCGTTGAACACGCGCTCGAACTGCATTACACGGTCGCCGAGACGGTCCATACGCAGGCTGGCGACATTGCGTATCAATGGGTCTTCGGCAACCCGAAGGCCCTGGCGGAAATCGCCGCGGGTTTCCAGCAGCGTCGGCCAATCGAGGAACAATTCATCGGTCCGTCCGACTTCAAAGTACCACTGTTGTTCTGCTTCGGTGGAGTAGGTAAAGCCGTAGAGCAACGGAGAGCCGTCGTCCAGCAGCATCAGGCTGACCCCTTCTCCGGAACGTGATGGCGAAAACCAGGTGCCGCTGACCGACGCGTCGATGCGGTCACGATCCCGGTTCTGGCAAATCTGCCAGCCCGGACCGGCGACATGATGCTCATCGATCCAGGCAATGAGATCAGGATCATCAATGGTCAGGTCGTTCCAGCAAAGGTTCAGGCCGCCGCCGGATTTCGGGAAGTCGGTTTCCCACAGATTGGTGTCGATGACATCTGCTGGCAACGAGCCGCTGAAAGCGTTATCGGTCAGGACCAACTCACCGCCACTGCCGCTTCCAATCGCGGCAAACGCGTTCTCGATGCCCTCGTCGAGGGAATTATTGGAAAGGTCGAGAACGCTCAGGGCCATCCGATACCAATCTTCGGGTATCGCTCCGTGGAAATCGTTGCCGGACAGGTCGAGATAGGAAACGCCATGGAAGTAATCTGGTGGTGGTGTACCAATTATGGTCCCGGCGCGGATATCGGGCAGTGTGCCGGCAAGTTCATTGCGAGCCAGGTTCACATGAGTGATCCAGAATGGAATTTGCTCGAGGGTTCCGGACAGACGATTGCCACTCAGATCCAGGCGGTCGAACATGTTGTTCAATAACTCCAGTTCATTGATCGAGCCGGTCAGGTTGTTGTTCGGCAGGGACAGGCCGGAGAAGACCGCACCACCGAAATCGGTGTTGCAGACCACACCATGCCAGTCACACACCGGCACTTCGGAGTCCAGCCAGTCATCGTTGCGGATCCAGTCATCGCCACCGGTTGCCTGGTAGAACTCGGCCAACTCGGCAACGGGATCGGGTGGTGCGGGGCTGAGCGCCATGACTGCGCCGTTGGCCAAAAGCAGGAATACCGCTGTCGCGGCGGTTAATGGGTGAGCGGATTTCTTGTTGCTGGTCATGGTCGACCTCTTTCCAAACGGATTGGTGACCCCTTGCACGTTCCTGATCGTAGAAACCTTATTGCTGTGAGTCAAATGACCTATTCCTGAAATTTTCCTGAAGGCGAGCTGCAATTGGCCGCGAACGAGGGCATGAAATAACACTAGAGCGTTATACTACCCGGCTTTTCCCGATAGCCGCTGTCATGACCCGACTTGCCGAAGAAATCAGCCGTCGCCGCACCTTTGCGATCATCTCGCATCCGGATGCCGGCAAGACCACGCTGACCGAGAAATTCCTGCTGTTCGGCGGGGCGATTCAGCTGGCCGGGTCGGTCAAGTCGCGCAAGGCCTCGCGTCATGCGACCTCGGACTGGATGGAAATGGAAAAGGAGCGCGGCATTTCCATCACCTCCTCGGTGATGCAGTTTCCCTACAAGGAGCGGATCGTCAACCTGCTCGATACGCCGGGACACGCCGACTTTTCCGAAGACACCTACCGGGTTCTGACGGCAGTGGACTCGGCGCTGATGGTGATTGACTGCGCCAAGGGGGTCGAGGAGCGGACCATCAAGCTGATGGAAGTCTGCCGGATGCGGTCAACGCCGATTTTCACCTTTATCAACAAGCTTGATCGGGAGGGCCGCGAGCCGGTCGAACTGCTTGACGAGGTCGAAGAGGTGCTGGGAATCGAGTGTGCCCCGGTGACCTGGCCGATCGGCATGGGCCGGCGGCTGAAGGGGATCTATCACATGATCCGCGACGAGATTCATATCTACGAATCCGGCAAGAACTACATGCGCCAGGAGCCACGCATCATTGCCGGTCTGGATTCTGCCGAGGCTGACCAGGCGCTGGGCGACATGGCGGCCGAATTGCGCGACGAGATCGAGCTGGTCAAGGGTGCCAGCCATGAGTTTGATCTGGATCGCTACCTGGCCGGTGAGCAGACGCCGGTGTTTTTCGGTTCGGCGCTGAACAATTTCGGCATCATTCCTTTGCTCGACGAGTTCGTCGATCATGCGCCCCGGCCGCAGCCGCGGGCCACGTTGGGTCGAACAGTCGAGCCGGGCGAGGACAAGCTGACCGGTTTCGTGTTCAAGGTCCAGGCCAATATGGATCCGGCCCACCGCGATCGCATGGCGTTCATGCGGGTCTGCTCGGGCGTGTTCGAAAAAGGCATGAAGCTGCACCATGTGCGCCTGAGAAAAGAGCAGCGGACCCACGGCGCCCTGACCTTCATGGCCGATGAGCGCGCAACGGCAGAATACGCCTATCCCGGCGATATCGTTGGCTTGCACAACCACGGCACTATCGGAATCGGCGATACGTTTACCGAGGGCGAGAACCTGCAGTTTTCCGGTATTCCCAGCTTCGCCCCCGAACTGTTCCGGCGGGTCCAGCTACGCGACCCGCTCAAGCTCAAGGCTCTGACAAAAGGACTGACCCAGTTGTCCGAGGAAGGGGCGACCCAGTTCTTCAAGCCGCTGTTTGGCAACGACCTTGTGCTGGGTGCGGTCGGTATTCTGCAGTTCGACGTGGTTGCCTACCGGTTGAAGGCTGAGTACAACGTCGAGGCGCGATTCGAGGCGGTCAATGTGTCGACCTGTCGCTGGGTGTCGTGCGATGACGAGCGCGTGCTGGAAAAATTCCGTAACAAGAACGAGCAGCACCTGGCCGAAGACGGCGGCGGCCAGCTGGTCTACCTGGCCCCGACCCGGGTCAACCTGCAACTGACCCAGGAACGCCATCCGGAAATCACCTTCCGCGCCACCCGCGAAGTCAGCGTTTACGTCTAGGGAACCTCTGAACAAGTTTACGCCCGCGTAGACTTGTTCAGAGGTCCCCTAAGTCATTCGATCAGCGCCAGATGCTGAGGTTTGGCGCCTGGTACAGAGTTTTTTGCGATTCGACGGTCGAAGGTAACGAAGCGGCCATCGTGGTGGACAGCCAGCGCCAACAGGTAGCAGTCGGTGACCTGGCGTGAGCCAAGCACGGCACTCCAGTTCACTCGGTCAGTTTCCAGCAGGCTGATGTCATCGGCCCAGAAATCATGCCATTCCGAGTTGGCGGCTTCAGCGAGTCGCTCGGCAACCTGCGTGGCAGGCAATGGGTTGGGATAGGCTGGCTGGGACAGGATCCGGATAGCCCCGTTTTGGGTCAGGGGACAGGATGCCCACCCTGAATCGATGTTTTTGCTCAGCCAGCGAGTGGCGAGCGCGTGGTGTACGTGCTGGGAATCCAGCAGCGCAATCAGAACGTTGACATCCAGCAGACTACGCAAGATCAGATGCCTTCCTGATCGCGCAGGTCTTCAATCAGCTCGTCCGTCACGATGTCGCCGCGACGGGGGAAAGGCCGAAAGCCGTAGACCGCTTCGGGTTCGCGGGTTTGATTTGCCGACTGTTCGGGTGTTGTCAGCGCGCGGCGCAGCAATTCCGAGACCACCCGGCCTGCGGTGGTACCGCGACGTCTGGCCAGTTCCTTGGCTGCTGCGAGCAAGTCCTCGTCGATATCCAGCGTTGTGCGCATGAGTGTTCCATCACCTAATTCCCGGGCGATTGATGCTATCACATCACTGCATCAGATGCTAAAGAGGTTGATGGTCAGAAGAAATCAAGCATCCATACCGTTGCCAGACCCATCGATCCTAGTGCGCTGATTGCCAGCGCCGGCATGGGGCGCAGGCTGACCATTCCTGTAGCGGCCATACCAACAACCAGTCCGGTCAGGCCAGCGCCCAATGCGGTGGCCAGTGATATCACTGGATCGATTGGCCAACCGGTAATCCAGTTTCCGGCGGTCCAGACCAGGCTGCACTGAATCACGATCAGCAGTCCCATCACCAGCCCTGCCGCGATCCATTGATCAGCCAGCAATCCCTGACGTTCAAGGTATGGACGACCTGGCGGAAGCCAGCGGCAAGTCAGCCATGAGGTGGTCAAGGGAACGCCGACCAGCAGGCTTGGTATCACGAGAGGGCCGACATTGGTAGCTTGTGTCAGCAGCCAAAAACCGCCCAGCAGGATCAGCGGCAAGGCCAGGGCCTGGACAACGGCAAGAGGCGATTTACGCCAGTTTGCCAGCAGGCGTCGGGTCAGTACGGTTGAAGCTGCCAGCGACGGACGGCGACCGGGCCAGCGAGTATGGATACGCTGCGGTTGAACAGGCTGTCTGGACGGCTGCGGGGTTACACCGGTCGCGGCGCTGGCAACAACGATAGTCAAGCTGGTGCCGGCCAGCGATTCGAGGTGTTGGTAAAGTCGATGGGTGTCTTTGGCGTCCAGGCCGGCCGCCGGTTCGTCCAGGAGCAGCAGGCCGGGCCGGGTCAACAGCGCCGAGGCCAGTCGGGCCAGGGCTCGTTCCAGCCGGTCAAGATCGCCCAGCCGATGAGTGGCGCGATTTGTCAGTCCCAGGGCTTCCAGCGTGGTGGTAACCAGCTCATGGCGCCGCCGATCAGAGAGATCACCAGCGATGGCCAGGGTTGCCTCGTCGTCCAGCCACGTGACCAGGGATTGGTTCTGGTCCAACGCCAGGTCTGGTGTAGCCGGAACCAGGGCGATTCTGTCGCGCTGCTGTTCGGGTTGCTCGGCCAGATAGGCATCGCTCCATTCCAGCTTGTCTTTCCGGGAGGAGGGTGGAGCGGCGACAATCAGCAACAGCGCTCGTCGCTGGATCGGGTCCGGCAGGTGAAGGATATGCAGGTGACCAGCGGCCAGCTTGATGTCAACTGGTGTGGAATTTGGTCCCAGGACCAGGCCGCTGGCATTCAGGTCGATGGCGGTACCCAGATTGCGGACTACAACGACCAGGCGATCCTCACTGCTGTCATCAACGCGCAACTGATTGTGGCCGATCACGATCCGGTCGCTATTGGAAATTGCGGCTCGCCGCTTGCGCTGACCGTTGATCCAGACACCATTCCGGCTGTGCAAATCCTCGATGACCAGATGGCTGCCCTGGTGAACGAGTCGGGCGTGCCGCTTGCTGACCGTGGGGTCGGCCGGCAGGCTGATTGGATGGTCCAGTTCGCGGCCGATCAGCCAGGGCCCGTCACCGTTCAGGACCAGGGTCTGCTCAGCAGGGTTGGTCGAATCCATCGAAAAGACGTAGTCCGGTGCCAGCGCCCGACCCAGGCCGATCACATCTCCGGTAGTCAGTTGATGAGCATGGTCAATCTTCTCGCCATTGACGAACACACCGTTGGTTGATTCCAGGTCTTGAATCGACCAGTTGCCGTCCGGGTCTGGGCCGATCCAGGCGTGGCGGCGCGACACATCCGGCCCATGCAGGATCAGATCGACTACCTGGCCATCGCGCCCGATCACCAGCCCACTGCCCGTCAATGGCTGTTCACTGCTCAGCGGCCCGGGGTGCAGGGCGCGCAGGACAGCTTTTTGCGATTGGATCCGGGACATCGCTGGTGGTCTGACTCATAGGATGGGGCATCAGTCTATACGTACGCTGGCGACCGATTGTGGCAGCGTCGTGGCAGTCAACTGTCACCGCAAGCGTGGCAGCAATTGTCTGATATATTCGTAATAACGGGTGATTGAAGCTGGCTTTTGCCAGCCTTTTAACCTACTTAACGTCATCGAGGAAGCCGCTATGCCCAAGGTTCTGGGTCGGTATCACATCATCAGCGAGTTGGGTCGGGGCGGCATGGGCGTGGTCTACAAGGCCGTTGATCCCAAGCTGGAGCGTTTCATCGCCATCAAGTGCCTGAGCGATGAGCTCAGCAGCGATGAAATTACCGTGACGCGTTTTTTGCGAGAAGCGCGCAACGTCGCCGCGCTCAACCATCCGCACATCGCCCAGATTTTCCTGGCCGATGAGGACGACGGCAAGCCGTACTTCGTGATGGAATTCATCGATGGCGAATCGCTGGCCGATCGTCTCGCCCGTGATGGCCGACTGTTGCCGGAGCAGGCGCTCAGGATCGTGACCGAATGTGCGCTGGCACTCAAGGCGGCGCACGAGGAGAACATCGTTCACCGCGACATCAAGCCGGGCAACATCATGATCGATCGGCGTGGCCGATCGGTCCTCACCGATTTTGGCATTGCCAGCATCGTGCATCCGGATGCCGAGAAGACCAGCAGCAAGTACATCATGGGTACGCCGGGCTATTTGCCCCCGGAAGTGATTACCGGCAAACCGGCCGATCACCGCGGCGATATTTTTGCCCTGGGTGCGGTGTACTACGAAATGCTGGCTGGCAAGCGTCTGGTGCCCGGGTCCGGCCTGGAGGACACCGCCCGAACCCTGTTGTCCTCGGACTTCCCAGAACTGGGTGATCTGGACGAGCAGCTTGACGAGAAGTCCTTTGGCGTATTGGGCCGCATGCTCGCCCCCGACCCGGACAAGCGTTATTCCGATTACGACGTTCTGCTGGAAGATCTGGCCACCGGTGCAGCGGCGGTTGCGCCCAGCGTCAACGAGGCTACGCGCGCCAGCGTTGCCACGTCGATCCCGCCATCTTCATCGCCGGCCCGTCCGGAATCGATCGTGCCGACCCAGACAATTGACCCAACCCGGGTTCAGCCACCGACGACCCAGTCTTCTGCGCCGCCGTCAGGCAGCTCGAAGGCGGGCATCGTTGCCTTTGCCTTGTTGTTGCTGGTGGGTCTGGCGGCATCAGGTTTTGCCGTGGTCAGGTTTGCCCCGCAGCACGTGGAGCGGGTGGCCGGCATGATTGGTTTGGGCGATCAGGCTGAACCGGCCAAGGTCAATGCGGCCACCAGCCGGATCGAGACCGAAGTCACATCCGAGCCGGTTGTCGATTCATTCAGCGAACGGTCGGAACAGCGGTCCGCGGATGCCGGCCTCAGTCTGGCCCTGGGTCCGGACGCGGCATCCTCCGAGGTTCCGGATGAACAGTCCGCGCAGTCTCCGGAAGGTCCGGACGCGCTCGATTCTTCGCCACCCCGGGGCACCGACACGGCTGCAATGACCAACGAGATGGTTGACAGCACTGCGAGCAACGCCAACGGCCCGGATTCATCGCCTTCGTCGGCGAGTTCTCCAGCTGTCCAAGAACCTATCCAGGTTGCTTCTATCGAGCGGCCAGTTGACGTCGAAACCGAGCCTCCGGTGGCAACGACCAATATCGAGCCGGCATTGCCTGAACCGGAAGGCGTGCTGGTCATTGGCCAGGGCGATCCGACTTTTGTCGATCCGATGGTGCGCGAGATCGAGCGTGCGCTCAGAACCGATGGATTCGAACTGACCGAGCGCGGCTTCGTGCCAGGCCTGGGTTCGTTCACATCCGGTGGCGAGCTTGATCTTGCCGGCCTGGCCCGGGTAGCGATCGACGCCGGTGCACGCTACGCGGTCGTGGCTCGCGCCATGCCCGCCGGAGAGCGCGAACTGTCTTACTACGGCCGCTCCGATACCGCTTACATGGTTCAGGCCGATACAGTCGTCTATGACCTGCTGATGCGCCGCCGACTCGGTGCAACCGAGGTCGAGCAGATCGAATACACCGCACTCAACGCCACCAGTAAAGCCCAGCAAAGCATCCGCCCCCGCCTGGCCAACATCCGCGCGGATCTCGAGCCTTAAGCTGTAGCTTGATTCATTTTTCAAACGGTAGGTCGGGGTGACATCCCCGACGGTCATGGCAACCGGTTGGCACCAGATGTCTGGTTTTTGGCAACCAAGCGGCCGCTTCCGCACAACCAAATGCCGAAAACCAGGCAACCGGTGGAAGCCGCCACATGGACCGTCGGGGATGTCACCCCGACCTACTCGGCCTTTCCTGAACCCGGAACCCGGAACCCGGGTACCCCCTAAACTCTAAACCCCTGTTTTAAATAAAAAACGCCGCCCGGTGAGGGGCGGCGTTGAGCGCGAGGTACTTCTTGTTGTTGGTTTTGATCAGAAGCGCAGTTTGCTGCGGGTGCGTTCGCGGCGGGTGTCTTCCCGCTCTTCGTAGGTCGCCAGGCAGGAGCGGCTCTGGATCACCATCGAGCACTCCAGGTAGTCGGTGATTTCCATCAGCGCGGCGCGAATGGCTTCGCCAGCCGGAGTATTTTCGAAGTTGGACAGGTTGCCGCCAAAGCCGCCGCGGTAGGCGCTCAGATTCAGTCCGCCGCCGGTCGAGCGGCCTTCGATGGTGCGTACGTACTCGATCTCGCCGTTGTTGACGTTGACGACACGCAAGTCGACAGCCAGGTACGATTCGGTGCGCCGGCCGCCAACGCCGATACCGCGGAAGCTGATGCCGCCACCGGTCGAGCGCGTGTTCTCGCTGTAGGAGGTGACCGTGCCGAGCACGATGTAGCCGGCGCCGGTCAGCTCGCCGATGCGCGCGGCGGAGTCGGCACGGACCCGGCCCGAGGCACCCAGATCCTGCTCGTTCAGTACCGATTCCAGGTTGGCTCGCTCAACCACCCGGAACGCGCCGGTGGAAGCCAGTTCATTGGCCAGCATTCCGGACAGGTCCCAGCCTACGCCGCCGCCCCACCAGCCGGCGCCGGATTCATTCTTGAACTCGGCCACGCCCAGTACCGGGCGATCGGCCAGAGCCGTGGTGCTGATCAGAATCAGCGCAAGGGTTATCAGTTTTTTCATCGGTTGTTCCTCCAGATTTTGATCAGGCAAGATCAGGTTGACCCACTTGCCACAGAATACTTCAGTTTTCTCATTGAATAAAAACGCAGAAAGTCCGCTAAAAGTGTCAACAATCTCGATAGCCCGGAGTCAGTCCCGGAATGGTCTTGCATTCGGATGGCGGCTCCGGGTAACCTGACCGGCTTTACCGACGCTGCCGACGGCGAGATCGAATCCAATCGTAATGACTTCAAAGCTAGCTGCCCTGAATGAATGGGTGGATCAGGTGGCCTCGCAAACGCGAGCCGACCGGATCCACTGGTGTGACGGATCCGGTGACGAGAATCGCCGCCTGATCGAGCAGATGCTCGACAGCGGTGATTTGCATGCACTGAACCCCGAAACTCACCCGGACTGTTACCTGCACTTGTCCGATCCGGATGACGTGGCACGGGTTGAGCATCTGACCTATGTTTGTACCAGCCGCGAAGAGGATGCCGGGCCCAATAATCAGTGGATGGCCCCGGCCGAGGCGCACGCCCTGATGAACGGGCTGTTTGCCGGCTCGATGGACGGGCGCACCTTGTATGTGGTTCCCTATTGCATGGGTCCGATCGATTCGCCACTGTCGCGTTGTGGTGTTGAAATCACCGACAGCCCCTACGTCGTGGCCAATATGCGCCTGATGACGCGTATGGGCCAACCGGCGCTTGAGCGGATCGAACGCGAAGGTCATTTCGTCAAGGGTCTTCACTCGACCGGCGAACTGGACCCGGAAAAGCGCTACATCATGCATTTCCCCGAAGAACTCAGCATTCAGAGTTATGGTTCGGGCTACGGCGGCAATGCACTGCTGGGCAAGAAATGTCACGCGCTGCGCATTGCCAGCTACCAGGCCCGAACTGAGGGCTGGCTGGCAGAGCACATGCTGATTGTAGGTATCGAAAACCCACAGGGCGAAGTGCGCTACATCGCCGCGGCATTTCCCTCGGCCTGCGGCAAAACCAACCTGGCCATGCTGATCCCGCCCGAAGCCTATCGCGAGGCGGGCTGGAAAGTCTGGACCGTCGGTGACGATATCTGCTGGTTGCATCCGGGAGACGATGGCCGCTTGTATGCGATCAATCCGGAGGCCGGTTTCTTCGGTGTTGCGCCCGGCACCGGGCAGAGCACCAATCCCAATGCGCTGGCCATGCTCAACCGCGAAGCCATTTTTACCAATGTTGCGACCACGGACGACAATCAGCCGTGGTGGGAAGGGCTGGATGATCGGGTGCCGGCGCGCGACTGGCGCGGTCGCGATTTTGACCCCCGCAACGGCCCGGCAGCGCATCCGAATTCCCGTTTCACGGTGTCCATCAAGCGCTGTCCCAGCTATTCCGACCAGGCCGAGAATCCCAAAGGGGTTCCGATCGACGCGATTGTGTTCGGCGGACGCCGGGCCAGCCTGGCTCCGCTGGTCATGGAAGCCCGCGACTGGCGCCACGGGGTGCTGCTGGGCGGTGCAATGGCGTCCGAGACCACCGCGGCAGCCACCGGCCAGGTCGGCATCGTCCGGCGCGACCCGATGGCGATGAAGCCCTTTTGCGGCTATCACTTCGGCGACTACTGGACGCACTGGCTGGCGTTGGGCGAGAAACTCACCCATCCGCCTAAACTGTTCCAGGTCAACTGGTTCCGGCGCGACGCCGACGGTGGCTTTATCTGGCCCGGTTTTGGCGAGAACCTGCGGGTTCTGGAATGGATACTCGGGCGGACGACAGATCAGGCCGAGGCGGTTGAAACGCCGGCGGGCCTGCTGCCAACGCCCGATGCGATCAATCTTGACGGGCTGGACGAGCGGCCTGACATGGCGACTCTGCTGGCGGTCGATCGGGCCGAATGGCGCGAAGAAGTCCAGTCGATTGCAGAGTTTCTGCAGGAGTTCGAGCCGCGCGTGCCGCGGGCATTGCGCGACGAACTGGCTCGCGTGCGTTCGGCACTCGATCAATAGGAGCTCACCGCTGCTCCGGACAGCAAAAAATTGTCCGGATCGGCAGTTGATTCGGCTGAAATGGGCCAAATTTAGTAAAAACAAAGACTTGTAGGTTCAAGCAAGGTTCAGCCGAGATTTACAAGTCTTTAACAAAGGCCTTTTCATCGCCGATGGTTAGTGCTAGTATCAGCGCAGAGTCGGAGGGTCTCAGCCGAATTGCTGCCTGTGGCAGCGCCTCGGTATGGGGTGTCTCCGCTCCGACACTTGCTGTCGATACTAGTATCGAATGCTTAATTGCAAAATATCAAAAGACAACTTTGGAGAGTCTGATGAAGCACAACCGTAACCCACTTGCCAAGGCAATCCATTACTCGCTTGGCGCGAGCATGGTTGCCGGCCTGGCAATGACCGCTGCCCCGGTCGCTGCTCAGGACGAGGAGGCTGCTGATCTGGATCGTGTACAGGTCACTGGTTCTCGTATCAAGCGCACCGACGTAGAAGGTGCACTTCCCATTCAGGTCATCGACCGTCAGCAGATCGAGCTGTCGGGCACGACCTCCGTCGCCGACCTGCTGCGTCAGCAGCCGATCAACAGCGCCGGTTCTTTCCGTCCTCAGTCCGGTAGCTCCGGCCAGTCCTTTGCCGGTCTGTCCCTGCGCGCCCTGGGCTCTGGACGTACCCTGATCCTGGTCGATGGCCGTCGTGCGCCGAACGCGCCGAACATCGGTACCGCCCAGGATTTGAACGCTGTACCGCTGGGTGCTGTCGAGCGGATTGAAATCCTCTCCGACGGTGCTTCCGCTATTTACGGTGCTGACGCTATCGGTGGTGTTGTCAACATCATCACCCGTTCCGATTTCGACGGCGTTGAAGCCTATGTCGGCACGTCGGATCCGAAGCGGGCAGGTGGCGATACCCGCGAAGCTGGCGCCATCTTTGGTATTGCCGGCAATCGTGGTCGCATCATGGCCGGCGTGTCGACCAACAAGCGTGACGTGGTTTTCCAGCGTGATCGTGAGTGGTCCACAGGTGGTGCCTCGATCTTTTCGAACAACTTCCTGACCACCGGCTTCTCGTTTATCAACCAGGAAGGTTTCGGTGCTGCGGTACCGGGTAATGGTTGTAATGGCGAAGGTTTCTTCCTCAACGGTTCACTCTGCGCCTATGACTTCACGCTGCAGGCCGCTGATGAAGCCGAGACTGAAAACCAGTCGTTGTTCACTCGCGCGCGTTACGACATCAACGCCGACTGGAGCCTCTACCTGAATGGTGGCGTTAGCCGGGTGACCTCGTTTGGTCGCTATGCACCGGTTCCGTCCTCGCCGTGGCTGGTTGGTGGCTTTGGTGCCATCGTAATTAGCCCGGGTCTGCCCAACCACCCGGCAACCCCGCCTGACGCGGGTGGCCTGAATCCGGAATGGGAAGCCTATCAGGATCGCGCTGATGAGACGCTGCTGCTGACCCACCGCTTTGCGGCCAACGGTCCGCGTGACACGTCTACGGATGCCCAAGTCTACGATATCGATATCGGTGCCCAGGGTCGTGCCGGCCCGCTGGATATTGATTTCGGCGTTCGCAGAACAGAATCGCAGTACTTCGATCTGGGTCGCAATTACATCGTTTCCGCGCTGGCCCAGCCGCAGTTCGACAGCGGTGCTTACAACATCTACGACCCGTTCAACGTGCCGCAGGAAATCCTGCAATCGTTCACATCCACCATCAACCGCGACGCACGTTACGTATCGCGTCAGGGTTACGCACAGGCTTCCATGGACCTGTTCGACATGGCTGCCGGCCCGGTCGGTATCGCCTTCGGTGGCGAGTGGCGTGACGAGCAGTACAAGGACATCTACGATGACCTGCAGGCCAACGGCAACATCACCGGTTCGGCCGGTAACTCGGCATTCGGTGACCGTGAATCCTGGGCGTTGTTCGCCGAGGCCGCGTTCCCGCTGCTGGATACCCTGGAGTTGAACGTTGCCGCTCGTTACGATGACTACAACGACTTTGGCGATGCCTTCTCGCCCAAGGTAGCCCTGCGCTATCAGCCGTTCGATGAGCTGACCGTTCGTGCTTCCTGGGGTAAGGGCTTCCGTGCTCCGCCGCTGGAACTCCTCTCTGCTCAGCCATCGTTCAATGCGGCATCGGTAGTGGATGAAGCCACAGCCATCGCGTTTGGGGTGGATCCGACCGACGCCGTTCAGATCACCAGCTTCTCGATCGCCAACCCCGATCTGGGTGCGGAAGATTCCGAGCAGTTCAGCCTGGGTGTGGCTTTCGAGCCGCTGGATTGGTTGAATGGTTCGGTTGACTTCTGGAATATCGAGATCGACGACCGTGTCGCTGGTATTGGTGCACAGCAGGTCATCAACTGCGTGGCTGGAACCACCACCAACTGCCCGCCAGGGCTGCTGCCAGGAGTCGAGTTCCCGGCAGGTTCATCTGGGCCCAATCCCTCGCTGGGTCTGGGACTGTTGCGTAATCCGGATAATGGAGCGATTCAGTTCCTGCAGTCCGGCTTTGCCAGCCTGGGTACGATTGAAACCCGTGGTTTTGACCTCAACCTGCGCACCAATTTTGACTTTGGTAATGCCGGTCGTTTGAGCAACGAACTGCAGGCAGGCTACACCTGGCGTTACGAGACTGACGGCGGTGACAATATTGCCGGTCAGCAGAGTCTGCCACGCTGGCGTGCAGTGTTGTCCAATGTCTATGCTTTCGGTGACTTCACCTTCGCCTACAACCTCAACTACATCGGTTCCCAGAGCGATAGTCTGGCGAGTGCCGATGAAGGACTTTCGTCCTGGACCACGCATGACCTTCAGGCCAACTACTTCACTCCCTGGGACGGACGTATCACCCTGGGTGTGACCAACCTGGCTGACAAGGATCCGGTACTGGATGCCGGTGAGCTTCGCGGTTTCAACTTCAACCTGTACAACGCCTATGGCCGCGTACCGTACGTTCGTTACACCCAGAACTTCTAAAATCGCCTCTGGCGACAAGGAAGCTCTAGCAAGCAACACCACATGGCCCGGGACTTCCCGGGCCATGTGCTTTCTGGCCGACTGAAAACCTCTTCCAAGCATGACAACCACCGAACCAAGCAAGAATTTTTCGCACTGGTCCGACTACTGGTCGACAGGAGCGCTGACCTCTCTGCCGCAGGACTTTGTTTTCAACTACGATGGCGAAGTTGCTGAATTTTGGCAGCGTCAGTTCGGCGAGCTCAGCCCTGGTGCACAGGTGCTGGATATCTGTACCGGCAACGCTCCGATCGCACTATTGGCGGCCGAGTGGTCTGCCGCCCAGACTGCCGACCTGAAGATTACTGCCATCGACGCCGCCCAACCGGACCCCGCGCAGATTGCCCGCCGCGGCCCGCAGGTCGCCGCATTGCTGGAAATTATCGAATTGAAGGGCAATACGGAGGTGGAATCACTACCATTCGATGATCAATGGTTTGATCTGATCACCAGTCAGTATGGTCTCGAGTATTGCAACATGGAGCAGGCCGGGCCGGAACTGGCGCGCGTGCTCAAGCCCGGTGGATGCCTGGCCGTGCTGGCCCATGCGGCCGATACTGCTATTGTCGAGACCATGGCCGCCGAATCGAGCGACTATGCCAGCTTGCGCGATTCAGGCTTGTTCAAGGTGCTTCGATCCTGGGAATCTGGTCAATTGGCCGATCCCGATCTGCCACGCCGCCTGGAGCCGCTGCTGCGCCGCCTGGCCAGCCAGGCCCAGCGCGCGGGAGCCTCGCCCCTGCTTGGGCAGGTCGTGCAATCCATGGCCGGGTTGATTCGGCTTCCCGCCGCGCAGCGCCGCCAGCAGCGCAGTGCCGTCGGCGGCTTCCGCCGCCAGCTCGAAGCCGGCCAGGCCCGTCTTGACGATATGCTCCGGGTCAATCGACTGGTCGCCGAAAACCCGGACTGGGACCGCCGGCTCGCCGACGCCGGACTGATCCGCAGAGAAGAAGGCGACCTGATCTACCGCGGCCAGCACCCGATGGGCCACTTCGTCCTCTGGCAAAAACCCGTTGCCAAGTAAATACCACTTACCGCGAAAAACACTAAAAAAGCATTAACCACCGAAGACACTGAACACACCGAAGGGTAAGGATTGGAAGACTGACCTTTTTTCATTCGGTGATTTCGGTGTCTTCGGTGGTTCCCAATGTTTTTTGGTCTTAAAGGATTTGTTTGCCGCTGTATTGGAATTTGACGTTGAAGGCGACGGTGATGCGTTCGGTGGAGCCTTCGTAGGGCATGACCTCATGTAACAGCCAGGACGGGAACAGGACCAGCTGCCCGGGCTCGAGACGCAGCATGATGGGGGCGCCGGAAAAAGGCCGCTTCAGGCGTGCCGTGGCGACATCCATGTACATCGTGCTGGCGTAGTTCGGGTTGACGAAAGTGAGTTTGCCGCTGTCGCTCTCCGGGTCATCGCCATCATGACGAACACAATACACGCCGGACCAGGAATGCAAAGGGTGGGTGTGTACACCGAAGTAGCCACCCTGGCGGGTCAGGTGGAACCATGACTCACAGGCATAGTGCATATCCTTGAGCATTGACTGATCGTAGCCGTTGAGCTCGGCGATGGTCCGATAGAGTTGGGTAAAGCAGAACTCGCGCAATTGCTGCACGCAAGGGTCCGGCCATTGAAACAGATCAAAACGACTTTCGAACAGCGTTTCGTTGCGCCGCACCCGTGGCTCGGGGTTGCGGTAACGGTCTCCCTCGGTGGCTCGGGCGGCAAACAGCTCTCGAAGATCCTGATTGAGTCTCTCGCCGTTGGGGTGGTGAGCAATGACCATCGGCACCGAGAATGCCTGGGCGATTTGATAGGGAGGTTTGGCAGGTTGATTGGACGGCATGAATTCAAGTGTGCGTGGCTATGGTGGCCATTCTAACCAATCATTGAGGCTTCAGCGGCGAAGTCATCCGTTACTGGATCCGGCCTGAGTTGACCTGAATTCGCCTTGGGCTATGATAGATCATCTAGGGAGAAGTCATTACGGGATAAACGCCGGGAGAGCGTCGTTGTTTGGTTCGAACCTGGAAACTCGTCAGTTCGTCGGTGTAGCTTGTCTGCTGCTGGTATTCGCTGCCCCCTTGCAGGCGCTTTCGCCTGATCCTGGTCCGGTATTCCGTCATATCGGCGTCGTCGAAGGTTTGCCCGACAGTCGGATCGAGGCCATGGTGCAGGATCGCCACGGATATGTCTGGTTGGCGACACCCGGCGGACTGGTCAGGCACGAGGGGCAGACTTTGACAACTCTGCGTGCCAGGCCTGACCAGCCCGAGGGGCTTCCAGGATCCAACATCATGAGCCTGGCAGCCAGTGGGGATGGCGGCGTCTGGGCCGGGATCGGCGACCATGGCGTAGTCCGGGTTGGTCCTGATCTCAAGGTTCGGGATCGGTTGTCCCCGCTGGATCAGGGCGGACTCCTGCCGCATGCCAATGTCTGGTCCCTGGCTGAAGATTGCGACGGCGGTCTGTGGATTGCTTTCATGCGCGGCGGCGTCGGTCGATATCACGTCGAGGACGGTAGCTATTTTCACTATCCCCAGAAGTCCTCCGCCGGGCTGGCTGAGTCCGGCTTTCAAATGGAGGTTACGGTCGATCGGCAGTGCCGTGTCTGGCTTGTTCAGAGTGAGCAGGTCAGTGTTCTCGCCGACAGCGCACAAGCGGTTTTCGCGCCTGTTGCCCGACGCGAACAGAGTGAGCCGATATTCACCACGCTGGCCGAGCTGAACAATGGTGAGATCGTATTCGCCCAATCCGAACGACTCTATCGAGCCGAAGGTAGCGAAAATGCCTGGCAGTCGGAACGCCTGCTCGACACGCCGGCTGTGATCATGGATGTGGCCCAGGATGCGGCAGGCTGGGTCATCCTGTCGACTTATGAAGGTCTGGTGCGCTGGCATCCTGAGGGCAATGAAATCCGAACGGTTCAGGCCATGGAAGGGGTATCGGATGGGTTGCCCGGCAATCATCTGCTCAGTCTCCTGCTGGACTCGGAAGGGGGTTTGTGGGTAGCGGTGTCGCGTAACGGGGTAGCCTACCTGCCGCCGCCATCCTCGGGCTTTGATCGATTTCAGCGAATGCCCGGCCAGGCAGGCGGTCTCGGCATGAATGCAGTCTACGCGGTCATGCCAGGGAACGATGACAAGGCGCTCTGGCTGGCCGGCCGAACCGAAGGCATTCAGCGCCTGGATCTGACCACCCGGGAAACAGAGTGGGCCCAGGATTTTCACTCGGCTCCGGTGCTGGGGGAGTTGCAAAGAACTACCGGTCTGGCGCGTGTCGGCCGCGAACTGATCATCGGCTGGTCGGCCCGAATTCTCGGATTTGATCCTGTCAGTGGTTCGCTGGAGGTGCTGCTGGAACGCGAGCGCATTGATCACGGCACATTCCGCTTTATCACCAGCGACGGGGAACGGGTTCTCTGGGTGGCTACCTTCGACAGCGGGGTATACCGTCTGGACCGTCAGAATGGGATGATCGATCATTTTCATCCGGCTGCCTCTGGCCGGCACTTTCTGGACCAGGCTGAAATCACGGCAATGGCTCCTGATGCCGAAGGGCGCTGGTGGCTGGCTGGAGGTTCTGATGTGTTCCGGTTTGATCCGGCAACCGGATTCGAGCCCTGGCTGGTGCTGGATCATGGCACGGTGCAGGCCATGGCCTGGATTGATCAATCCCTGTGGCTGGCAACGGATGACGAGGTATCGCGCTGGCAAATAAACAATGGGCAGCTCGTCGAGCAGACCCGGCATGATCTTTCAAAGATCATTCCCGGTGGCCGTGCCTTCGCCATTTTTCCCGGGGTTGAAGAGGAATTGTGGGTGGTCTTGTCGAGTGGACTGATTCGTCTGGTGCCGACAACCGGTGACAAGCGTCGCTATACCCGTCTCGACGGACTGGCGATTGGTGAGTTCTTCCGCAATGCCGCGATCCAGCTGGATGATGGGCGACTGGCGATTGGCGGTAGCCGAGGCCTCGTGGTGGTTGATCCGGCTCGATTGAGAACCGCTCGCCGACCGCCCCCGGTCCACATTAGCGGGGTGCTGGTGAACGGCCGGCAGCATGCGCGCGTCCCCGGACAGAATGATCCTCTGGTGCTGGCACATGATCAGGATTCGCTGCGAGTCGATTTTACCGCCCCGACCTTTGTCGCTCCTGATCAGACCCGATACCGCCTGCGTTTGCACGGATGGGACCAGGACTGGTTGGAGCTGGTTGGTCGTCATCAGCACTACTACAGCAATCTGGCGCCCGGGCGCTATCGCTTTGAAGTCCAGGCAGCCACTCCCGACGGCCAGTGGAACCGTCAAAGTGCAGTCATGCCGCTGGTTATTGAATATCCACCGTGGCGAAGCGGCTCCGCCCATATTGCCTATCTGATTGGTGCATTTGCGTTAACGGGACTTGGCTGGCGCTCATGGAGTCGTGCGCGTCGCCGTCGCGAAGCCATGGTCGCGGCACGCCATCAGCGAGAGTTGGCCGAACGGGCCAATGAAGCAAAGTCCGAGTTTCTGGCAACGATGAGCCACGAAATTCGTACCCCACTGCATGGCGTCCTGGGCATGGTTGATCTCCTCAACGCCCAGGCCAACTCACCACTCCGACTTGACCTGCTTCAAACGCTTCGTCGGTCGGGGAGGCAATTGCAGCGGATTATTGATGAGGTGCTGGATGTCTCCCGGATCGAGGCCGGCAGACTCAACCTGGATCTCAGAACGTTTGAACTGGGCTCCAGGCTGGAGGAGGCCGTCGATCTGCATGCGCCGAATGCCGCACGCAAGCAGCTCGATCTTCGCCTGAGAATCAGTGCCGGGTTGCCGCCGGTGGCGATGGGCGATGGAAACCGCCTGGTTCAGGTGATCGGCAACCTGCTCAGCAATGCAATCAAGTTCACCGAGCAAGGCGGGATTGAAGTCTCGGTAGCAAAGGGCGGGCACGACAGCCTGATGATCAGTGTTGCCGATAGTGGCCCCGGGATCGATGTGAAGGATCGCCAACGACTGTTTGAACCGTTCGAGCAGCTCGATGCATCGATTACTCGCTCTCACAGCGGATCAGGGCTGGGGCTGGCGATTTGCCGCCGCCTGGTCTCGGCCATGGGTGGGAGCCTGAGTTTGTCGGAATCCGTCGCGCGCGGTGCGCGGTTTTGTATCGAGCTCCCGGGAGCCTTGCCGTTTCCGGTTGAACGGCATCCGATGAGCAGCTTGTTGGAGGGAATGGTACTGGGTGTAATCCTGAGCCCGCCGGATCGACGCGTGATGACCCGGCTGGCGCGACGTTGGGGGTTCAGGTTGGTGGCCATTGACCGGCAATCGCCGCAATCCTTCGAGGTGATTCTGATCGACTCCCGTCAGGTGGTCGAGCCGGCTGAATGGATAAACAAGGCTGATCAGGTCCTGTTGATTGAAGTCCCTTACCGAAACAAACCAGCGTTGACTGAAGCCGACGACAAGGTGCGAATCGTTCGCTGGCCGCTCCTGGAAAGCCGGTTGATCGGAGCATTGTTCGACTGTCGATTCAGCTCACCGACCTGAAAGCCTTTCTGCGAGCCCAGGCTCGGGGTACACTCGGCATCTGGAATTTTTTCTCGCAAGGAGTCACTGCCATGGAACTGCTGATTGGCCTGGGCGTCATCGTCGCCCTCGCATTTTTTGTTATTGGCATCTACAACCGCCTTATCGCGGCTCGCAATCGCTACAAGAACGCGTTTGCCCAGATCGATGTTCAACTGACCCGTCGCTACGACCTGATTCCCAATCTGGTCGAAGTGGCCAAAAAGTACATGAGCCACGAGCGTGAGACGCTGGAAGCGGTCATCCAGGCTCGCAACGGTGCGGTCAGTCAGCTCAAGGCTGCCTCCAGCGATCCGACCGATCCCAACGCGGTCAAGAAACTGGGCGAGGCGGAACAGGGATTGTCCGGCGCTCTGGGTCGCCTGTTTGCCCTGTCGGAAAACTATCCCGACCTGAAGGCCAACGAGAACATGATGCAGTTGACCGAAGAGCTGACCAGCACCGAAAACAAGGTCGCCTTCGCCCGCCAGGCCTACAACGATACGGTCATGACCTACAACATCCTGCGCGAAAGCTTCCCGAACAATATCATCGCCGGCATGTTCGCCTTCCAGCCCGCTCAGCTGCTTGAAATCGAAGACCCGGTCAAGCGCGAAGCAGTCAATGTGGATTTTGGTTGAAAACCAGGAACAAGGATCAAGGAGCAAGGAACAAGGATTGTTTTTTTAACCTTGCTCCTTGAACCTTGCTCCTTGAACCTTCTTTTCACATGAATTTCTTCGAACATCAGGACAAGGCACGGCGGCAGACCCGGCTGCTGGTGGCGCTGTTTTCGCTGGCGGTCTTCGGGATTATCCTGGCCGTCAATGCGCTGGTGTTGACGATGTTCGGGATGGAGTACCTGAAGTCCGGTGCATCAATCGGACAGTGGTTGGTGGCAAACGCCCCGTTAATTGCGGCGACCACGCTGATTACCGCGTCGGTGATTGTACTGGCCAGTATCTTCCGGACCTTGCAGCTGCGCGGCGGAGGTGGTGAGATTGCCCGTGAGCTCGGCGGAACGCTGGTTGAGCCGAGTACCACCGATCCGCTGCGGCGTCGTCTGCGCAATGTGGTCGAGGAAATGGCCATCGCTTCGGGCATTCCGGTGCCCGAAATCTACGTACTGGAGCAGGAGCAGGGCATCAATGCCTTTGCCGCCGGTTTCTCGACCTCGGACGCGGCCGTGGCCGTTACTCGCGGCACGCTGGAAAACCTGAGCCGCGATGAGCTCCAGGGTGTGATCGCCCACGAGTTCAGTCATATCTTCAACGGTGATACCCGGATCAATATCCGCCTGATCGGATTCCTGTTCGGCATTCTGGTCATTGCCATCATTGGCCGAAGGCTGCTTTTTACCGCGCGTTTTGCGCGCGATTCCCGTAACGCTGCCCCAGCCGTTCTTATCGGCCTGGCGGTGGTGATCATCGGTTATATCGGCCTGTTTTTCGGTCGCTGGATCAAGGCCGCCGTGTCGCGCCAGCGCGAATACCTGGCCGATGCCTCGGCGGTGCAATTCACCCGTCAGCCGGACGGCATTGCCGGGGCGCTGAAAAAGATCGGTGCGTTGAGCGCGGGCTCTTTCATGACCAGCGATTCCGAAGAAGTCGGCCATATGCTGTTTGCCCGCGGCATGGGTTACCAGATGTTCGCCACCCATCCGCCGCTGGACAAGCGAATACGGGCGATTGATCCCTCGTTTGATCCGGCCGAGTTCCGCCAGATCGCCGAGCAGTTGAACCGCCACGGTCAGGCGCGCCAGGCCGAGGCCGAACAGGCAGCGCGGGTCGAATCGGGTGAGGACGCCGGCACTCGTGGCCCTGGCGGGCTGCCGCTCAACCCGGACAACCTGGCCGAGCAGATCGGGCAGCCGGGTCTGAACCAGGTGTTCCTGGCAGCAGCGCTTGCCGCGGCAATTCCAAAACCGCTGGAGCGAGCCGCACACACCGATGAGTGGGCCCAGGAAGTGATCTGCTATCTGTTGCTGAGCGATGACCCGGAAATGCGTGAAGATCAGCTGCTGATGATCGCCCGTGGCCTGGGCAGCGACAGCGAGGGCCAGGTGCGCGCGCTGCGCGAGGCCGCCCCGTCACTGGCCAGGGAACAGCGCCTGCCGCTGATGGAAATCGCGTTTCCGGCGCTGCGGCGTCGGCCCGAGGCCGAGCTGGTTCAGTTCATGGATCTGATCGACAAGCTGGTCCATGCCGACGGCAAGGTCGATGTCTTTGAGTACGCGCTGGCGCGCCTGGTCAGCAGTCAGATTCAGGATGTGCTGAGTCCCGGACGATCGCGCTCAGGCGGCAGCAAGAAGCTCTCGTCCCGGGTGGATTCGGTCCGGATGTTACTGGCAATCGTTGCCCACCATGGTCATCCTGATCAGCCGGAGCTGGCGCGCTCCGCACTGACCGTTGGCCTGGGCCAATTGTTCGATGATGTGAGCTACCCGGATGAAATCGACGTGCCGAACTGGCCCGACCGCCTCGACGAAGCACTCAAGGCACTCGACGCGCTGCGTCCGGGAGACAAGCAGCAGTTGGTCGCGGCGCTGGGCCACGTGGTCATGCACGACGATCACGTCAGCGCATCGGAAACCGAGCTGATGCGCGTGGTCTGCGGCATTCTCCATGTGCCCCTGCCCATCGTTGTTCAGGGCGCCAGGGAAACGTCAGAGTAGTTGAACCGTTTATTTGTCGAGGGTGAATCCAACCTCGACAGTCACCTGCCAGTGCGCAACCTTGCCGTTTTCGATATGACCGCGGGTTTCCAGCACTTCGAACCAGCGCATGTTCTTGACTGTGCCGGCCGCGGTATTGATGGCGTTGGCTACCGCTGCCTCGATGCTTTCCGGCGATGAGCCGGTCAGTTTGATCTGTTTGTAGACATGGTTACTCATGGTTGATCGTCTCCTTATTCGAATTCAAAGCGATCGTTGAAAATATCGGCGTCGATGCGGCGGGTAAATTCCAGGCTCTGGGGTTGATCGAGGCCCGGTGAGCCTGCCGGAATAAAGGCGTCGATAAAATTGCCGCTGGTTCCATCAAAGCGTAACACGGCGTTGTTTGCCCGGCTGATGACGTAGAGATTTCCGTCAGGGCCGAAGGTCAGGTCGCGTGCGAATTCCAGTCCACCGCTGCCGGCGGCCACGAAAACAGTGATCGAGCCTGCTGCGCCATCGACCCGGAGCACATTGCTGGCGCTGCCGTTGGCCACGAACAAATCACCGTCCGGTCCGCGAACCAGGCTCCAAGGGTCCTCGATCTCGGGTGCGCCGGCCTCGACCAGGTCGCCGGTGTAGTCGGCCAGTTGAGGTCCGCTGAAGATGGCGATTCGCCGGGCGGCATCATCGATGATGAAGTGCTTGCCGCTGGAGCTGTCAAAGGCAATATCGCGCATTCGCACCGGATTCTGGAAAGTGCCCGGATCGGCGGCCAGCGGCAGTCCGCCGCGGAAACTGATCAGGTTGGCGGCATTGTCATAAGTCTGGATATTGCCGTTGCCAAGCACCATCAACTGACTCTGATCGGGGCTGAAGCGCATCGACCGCGGGAATCCGTCGACCAGACCTCCGGGAGTGGAGAACGGGGGTTGCGAGTTGAGGAAGATGTCGACTTCAGCGCGGGAAACCCGGTCAAATCGGCGCACCGAAGCACTGGACAGCATGTAGACCAGTCCGTCGTCGGCGACGCCCATGCGGGTGAAGTTCGAAAGGGCCGGTCGCTTGTCCGGGAACGGGTTGGTTTCGGCCTGGACCACCATGCCCTGCCACTCACCCTGCATGTTCCAGGCATGGACCTGATCGCTGCCACTGGATGCAACCAGCAGTTCGAAGTGATCCAGTTCACTGCCATCGAACAAGGGGGGCATGACATAGCCCGGAGGTTCGGGTGGTGGTGGCGGATTGCCATCAAACGGGTCGAACGGGAATGGATCGGTCCAGTCGTCGATGCCATCACCGTCGCTGTCGGGAAACGATGGCGGCGGTCGGGTTTGCGTGCCCGGATAAACCGGGGCAGCGTAACCGGAAACCACGGGCGCAAGGTCGCGCAGGCTCTGTGCATTGTCGCTTTCCTCGCCGGAACCCGTTGAGCCGCAAGGCGCATTGCCGCAATTGAAGTCGGGACTGGAAAAGACGCTCATGCGCAGGTAGCGGTTGCGGTCGGCGCTGCCGAACGAGCCCATCACGGTATTGAGAATATCGGGCACGACATGGGCGTAATTGGAGCCGGTCTGACTGGGATCGAAGCGTTGATGCTGGGCACCCAGGTTATGACCGAACTCGTGTGTCATCACTGCATCGGAACAGATCGACCAGTTGCTGATGCCGTCGTTGGTGACATGAACGCCCAGGGTGTCGTCATAGATTCCGGTTTTCCCGTCGGCCTGGGGGAAAAAGGCCACGCCGCAGGCACCGCGTGTTTCGATATCGTGCGGCCAGGTGAAGACGACCAGATCGGCACCGTGATCGATGCGCAACTGATCCAGGTCGGTAAACACATCGGCCGGCTCACCGCGCAGGCCGTTGCGCATGTTGGTCAAGGCAGCAAAAATGTCCGGTGACGAGGGCTGATCGACCTGTTGCTGATGCACCTTGCGGAAGATCAGGTCCACGCCGGAATCCACGGTCGCCTGATTGGCGATGGCGAACAGGTGATTCAAGCGGGTATCGAGCAAGCCGCCGGGGTAGCGGTCGGCAATATCGGGTGAGTAGAGCAGGATCACATCAACCTGGTGGATCTCGTTACCTCGTCCGGAAGTGTCGCCAGCGGACATTTCCAGCGTCTGGTGGTCGACGCCGCAATTCTGATCGACCACCAGGCGTGGATCATCGAGCTGAACCATCCAGGTGCCGGCTCGATCGGTATGGATACGGAATTGGCCATTGCGGGTCGCAATTCGACCAAACAGGCCCTGTTCGCCGACGGTCAGATGGGCATGGCCGCCGATGGAACTGTCCGGACGAGCGTGACCATGCAGGGTGCGATCGCCGTTGGCGTGAGCGACTGCCTGGGCCAGGTTGACCTCCATCGATTGCCGGCCGGGCAGGTCGAGGCGCAGGTGAGCTCCGGCCCGCAAGGCCGACAGCGAGGGTTCGATGCGCGTTGCCACGCCCGGCGGCAGTTGGTCGACCATGCTGGCAATGCGGCTGGGCTGGTCGGATGTTTCGATCAGTTGCCATGCCGGCTCGCTTGCGTCGACAGCAAGGGAAGTCAGTAAGATACCAATCAGTGTGAAATATCGAACGGTGAACATGAATGACCTCGAAAGTCAGCCGGTTTAGTCAATCGAAGGATAGCATCAGGGCTGATTCGGGCGCATCAGTTGCCGGTCATCCTGTTGTTGGTGCGGGACCAGGCTCATGATTGGCCTGTTGCAGCGCGTCAGCCAGGCCCGGGTTGAAGTGGACGGCGAACCCATCGCTGCCATTAACGCTGGATTACTGGTGCTGGTCGGATTCGAACGCGGCGATCAGGCCGGTCGGCTGGAACGGTTTCTGGAGCGGCTGCTCAACTACCGGGTCTTTGCCGACGATCAGGGCCGCATGAACCGGAGTCTGCGTGATATCAACGGAGGCTTGTTGCTGGTGCCCCAGTTCACCCTGGCCGCCGACACCAACTCCGGCAATCGCCCCAGCTTCACCCCGGCCGCTCCGCCGGAGCAGGGCGAAGCGCTGTTCGACCGGCTGGTCGAACTTGCCCGAAACACCTGGCCTGGTACGCAGACCGGCCGGTTCGGAGCGGATATGAAGGTTCATCTGGTCAATGACGGGCCGGTTACGTTCTGGCTTCGAACGAATTGAATGGTTTTTCTCCTTTGTTGCTTTAACGTCAAAAGCGTCGTGTCGCCAGGCGCCTTCGGCGCGAAAATCAACGTCAAAGGCGTTTCGCTCGCACGTGCGGACGGCTCCACTCCGGGGCTTCATGCGCTGCGCGCAAACCACCCCCTGCGTTCTCACCTGCACTGCGCTTGCCGAGCGAGTTTCTTTTGGCAATCGTCCCAAAAGAAACCAAAAGGACTTTTGCCCGTGATTGCGCCCGCCGTTGGCGGGTCCCCTGCGTTTCTCGGATCGACCGGGAAGTTTCTCAACTCCCTGCGCTACGCTCCGGTCAGACACACGAAACTTCTTATCCGGTCGATCCTGCGATACTCGGCGCCTATCAAGGGCAACACACCTTCACAGGCCAAGGCCATCGCTGCGCTCGGCCTTGTCTGAGTAGGTCGGCCCGACGTGGCCGACGGTCCATGCTGCAGGTGCCACCGGGTGGTCGATTTTTGCCTATGACCGTGGAGCGCCAATATGCGCGCTCAAAAACCAACCCTCTGGAGGCAACCGGTTGCCATGACCGTCGGCCACACGCGCAGCCGTTCTCCGGTCAGGCGCTTCTTGCCTCCGGCAAACCGCACCAGCCCTCCGAACTGCGCTGGGCCGACCTACAAATGCACATAATCGGGCGGTTTTAGTGTTCTTTGGGGTTTCGAGCCCTTGATGGGCGCCGAGAGCACAGGCGAGAAGTGGCGTGCGGTTTGCGTCGCCAGACGCAAGAAGCGCGTCACTGAAGCCGTCGTGCGTCGCAGGGCCGGGCGGATTGAGGGAGCGTGTGTTTGACCGGAGCGCAGCGCAGGGAGTTGAGCGACCGCCGCCCGGACCGAGAAACGCAGGGGACCCGGCCTCCGGCCGGGCGCGATCACGGGCGACCAGCGTTTTTGGGTACTTTTGAGGCGTTTGTCAAAAGTACCTCGCCCCTGAGCGAAGCGGGGCGAAACGCTTTTGACTTTGAATTTGGCCGACGCGCCGCCAGGCGCAAAAACAAACCATCTAAACCGAATTGATGATGCGCGCCAGCGTATTACGGCTGATTCCGAGGCGTCGCGCGGCTTCAGACTGATTGTTGCCGCATTGTTCCAGTGCGGTGCGCACTAAAACCTGTTCAAGTTCGGTTTTGTAACGTTCGTGCAGGTTGTCGGATTCGCCGGCCAGGTCGGTTGTCAGCTGGTCAGCCAGGCGCTCGGTCCACGGGATGGTGCTCGGGTCGCGGTGACTGCCGGGCTCGCGGTATTCGGCAGGCAGGTCGTCCCGTCCGATCACCGGAGCCGGTGCCAGGGCGGCCAGTGACTGGCACAAGTGCTTGAGCTCGCGAACGTTGCCGGGCCAGTCCAGGGTTTTCAGGTGGGCGATCAGGTTTTTCTCCGCCAGTTTGGGCGGGAGGCGAAACTCGTGGCCGGCTTCGCGCAGGAAGTGGCGGGTCAGTTCCGGAATGTCCTCGCGCCGGGCGCGCAGCGGCGGGACCTCCAGGGCAATGACTTTCAGGCGATGGTAAAGGTCGGCACGAAACTCCCCGCGTTCGACTCGCCGGGCCAGGTTGCGGTGGGTTGCGGTGATGATACGGGTATCGGTTCTGACAAGGTCACGCCCGCCCAGGCGGTAGTACTCGCCTTCGGCCAGCACTCGCAGCAGACGCGACTGCAAGGTCAGCGGCATATCGCCGATTTCATCGAGAAACAGGGTGCCGCCGCGGGCCTGCTCGAACCGTCCGGTGCGCTGTTCACTGGCTCCGGTAAACGCCCCTTTTTCGTGACCGAACAACTCCGATTCAAGCAGGTCTTCGGGAATGGCCGCGGTGTTGATGGCAACGAATGGTCCGTCGGCTCTCGGGGAATGGTTGTGCAGGGCGCGTGCAATCAGCTCCTTGCCGGTGCCGGTCTCGCCGGTGATCAGTACCGGGATGTCGCTGGCCGACAGCCGGCCTACCATGCGAATCAGATTCTGGAAGATCGGTGAGGAGCCGATAAGGCCGGCGTTGCGATCCGTTTGCGCCTCATCCGGGCGAGTTTGAGCGATGGCTTTCTTGACCAGGCGCCCAACCTCGGCAAGATCGAACGGTTTGGCCAGAAATTCGAAGGCGCCGCCCTTGAAGGCGCGCACGGCCGAGTCGAGATCGGAATAAGCCGTCATGATGATGACCGGCAACTCTGGCAACGACTGGCGCAGTGTTTGCATCAGATCGAGGCCGCTTTCACCGTTCAGACGCACGTCGGCCATGACCAGGTCTGGATTGTGCTTCTCGAGCGCGGCCATCAGCTCCTCGCCGTGTTCGAAAGTGCGCACAGGCAGGTGAGCGCTGCGGAAGTATTCTTCGAGCACGTAACGTATAGCCGGGTCGTCGTCGATGATCCAGACTCGCTCGCTCACGCCGCACACTCCCTGGCAGTAATCAGTGGCAGGTGCACCCGAAACCGGCTACCGCCAGGCAGTGGAAGATACTCGACCACGCCACCGTGGGCACGGGCAATCTGCTGGACCACGGCCAGACCAAAGCCGGAGCCCTGATCCCGTCCGGTCACCAGCGGTAGAAACAGTCGTTCACGCAAGGCCTCCGGCACGCCGTCGCCGTCATCATCGATGTCGATGCGAACCGCGTGGCGTGCGGGTTTCTCGACCAGGGGAGAATCGTGTTCGATTCGGGTTGTCAGGATCAGCTGGCCCGCACCGGCCTGGGCGCTATTGCGCATCAGGTTGAGAAACAGCTGATGCAGCCGGCCGGGGTCGCCCTGTTGTTCGGGAATGCTGGGGTCGAACTGGCGCTGGATCCGGAGGCGTCCAGCTCGTTCGGCCATGACCAGCTCGGCGGCGTCATTGATGACCTGATGCAGGTTGACCGCGGTCTGATCGGGGCCGCCGGTGCCGGCAAAATGGTCGATCAAGTCAACGATGCGATCCACTTCACGCTGGATCATCTGCGCATGCCGCCGGGACGCCTCGGCATCCTTCGAATGCTCGATCAGCTGGGCAGCGCCGCGAACTCCGGCCAGCGGGTTACGCAGTTCGTGTGCCAGCCCTCGTGCCAGCAGCGCCATTGCCTGCTGACGATCGGCCCTTTCGGTGATCTCGCGCTGGTGAACACGTTCGGCGACCGGATGCACCTCGATCAGAACATCGCTCTCTATCGGTTGCAGCCACAGGTCGACTCGCTCGCCGTTGGGTCGCAAGGTGGTTTCGGCAATCGCCATTGACCCGCCCCGTTCAGCCACTCGCTGGCACCAGCGTTCCAGCGAATCTGCGATCGAGCCGATGGTCTGATTGACCAGGCTGGCCGGTGTGCGGCCGGCAAATACGGCAGCCGCGCCGTTGAGCCACAGGATCCGGCCGTCCAGGCTGACCCGGATCAGTCCGGTCGCCAGGCTGTCCGGATCGGGTGAATTCACCGAGGCGGTGGGTGCTGTCGCGAAGCCTGACGCATGTAGACGGTGATTGTTTCCGTCTCGGCCAAGACCCGACCCGATGGCGTTTGCAGTTCAGCTCGCAAGGTATGGGTGCCGCGCGGAATCTCTTCAAACGTGGCGCTCAGAGACTGGACCGGATCCTGCGCCTCGCCATCGATATAAAACACGATCAGGGCTGTCGGCGGAATCTCGATATTGCTTTCCAGGTTGACTGACAACCGATTGGCCGTGCCGCGAATGTTTTCCTCGTTCTCAGGGGAAACGATTCGCAGCTGCAGCGGTTCACGCTCTTCAGTCGATGACTCGGGAATAACCGGTGGAGGTTCGGAATTATCCTCCAGAACGTTGAGTTCGGGCAGGTCCATCGGTTCGGCATCGTCCGAAGGTTTCTGGTCGGTATAGGTAACGTTGCCGTCTTCGTCGACAACCTTGTAGATGGTCTGGGCCGCGGCCGGGAGTACAAAGACCAGGGCGATCAAGATCAGAATGAGCTGTTTCATGTCTGGGAACCCGTCTGGGAGTCTGGTCAATAGCTTATAGCAATCAGACTGTTCTGGCGTGGTCGGGTTCATTTCTGCAAAAAATGCGGAGGCCGGGCCAGTGGGCCACCAGCCCGGCCTCCGCCAGGGTCTTAGCAGGAGTAGTACATGTCGAATTCGACCGGATGGGTCGACATCCGGAAGCGGGTCACTTCCTGCATTTTCAGTGCGATGTAGCCGTCAATCAGGTCATCGGAGAACACATCGCCTGCCTTGAGGAATTCCCGGTCCTTGTCGAGCGCTTCCAGGGCCTGGTCGAGGGCATGGCAGACGCGCGGCAGATCGCGCTCTTCTTCCGGCGGCAGGTCATACAGATCCTTGTCCATCGGGGCACCGGGATCGATCTTGTTGATGACCCCGTCCAGGCCGGCCATCATCATCGCGGCGAAGGTCAGGTAAGGGTTGCCGGCTGCATCACCGAAGCGGACTTCGATGCGACGGGCCTTGGCATTGGCGACCCACGGCACCCGGCAGGACGCCGAGCGGTTGCGCGCCGAGTAAGCGAGCACAACCGGCGCTTCGAAGCCCGGCACCAGGCGCTTGTAGCTGTTGGTGGTCGAGTTGGAGAAGGCGTTGATTGCCCGGGCGTGCTTGAAGATACCGCCGATGTAATGCAGTGCGGTTTCGCTCAGGCCCCCGTAGCCGTCGCCGGAGAACAGATTGGTGCCGTCCTTGGCCAGTGACTGGTGAACATGCATACCCGAGCCGTTGTCGCCAACCAGCGGTTTCGGCATGAAGGTGGCGGTGCGGCCATGAACATGGGCCACGTTCTGAATGATGTACTTGGTCATCAGCAGCTCGTCGGCCTTGCGGGTCAGCGAGTTGAAGCGGGTGCCGATTTCACACTGGCCGGCGGTGCCGACTTCGTGGTGATGGACTTCGACCGGGATGCCGACAGCTTCCAGCGTCGCGCACATCAGGCTGCGCAGATCCGACAGGCCGTCTACCGGCGACACTGGAAAGTATCCGCCCTTGATCTTGGGGCGGTGACCATGGTTGCCGTCCTCGTACTTCTTGGCGCTATTCCAGCCAGCTTCTTCGGAATCGATCGAGAAGAACGCACCGGAAATATCGTTTTTCCAGCGCACGTCGTCGAAAATGAAGAATTCGGGCTCGGGGCCGAAGTAGGCGGCATCGGCAACGCCACTGGCCTTGAGATAGGCTTCGGCGCGCTTGGCCAGCGATCGCGGGCAACGGCTGTAGGGTTGCATGGTGGCCGGTTCGAGAATGTCGCAGTTGACGTTGAGCGTCTTGTGCTCGGCGAACGGGTCCATGAAGGTGGCGCTGGTGTCGGGCATCAGCACCATGTCCGAGTCGTTGATGCCTTTCCAGCCGACGATCGACGAACCGTCGAACATCTTGCCGTCGCTGAGTAATTCCTCGTCAACCGCCGACACCGGCATGGTGATGTGCTGCTCCTTGCCGAGGGTATTGGCAAAGCGAAAATCGACGAATTCAACTTCTTCGTCGCGAATATGCTTGAGTACTTCCGATGGCGTCATT
>Ga0076930_100261_pt1 | contig 63500 bp, 53 predicted proteins | sample HotLakConsoUCCRE_FD_71149 | JGI IMG/M metagenome (GOLD analysis project Ga0076930, IMG submission 71149) | Hypersaline microbial mat communities from Hot Lake, Washington, USA - Hot Lake Consortium UCC-RE (version 3) (version 3) ...
CAGCTGCTGGCGATCCGCGCCGCCGCCGAGGACGGCGAGACCGGCAGCGCGGTCGAGGCGCGCATCTTTTCCGAGGACTACCTGCTCAAGCGCCCGCTGCTCGAGGCGATCACGCAAGACGCGCCGCCGGTGCTGCTGATCGACGAGATCGACCGCGCAGACGAGGAGTTCGAGGCCTATCTGCTGGAGGTGCTGTCGGACTACCAGATCACCATCCCCGAGCTTGGCACCATCACCGCCACCGCGCGGCCCATCGTGATCCTGACCGCCAACGGCACCCGCGACCTGTCGGACGCGCTGCGCCGGCGCTGCATGTACGCCTATGTCGACTATCCGTCGCACGAGACCGAGATCACCATCCTTGCCACCCGCTGCCCCGGCATCGAGGCGAGGCTGGCGGCGCAGATCGTGGGCTTCGTGCAATCGGTGCGGAAGCAGGATCTGGAAAAGAAGCCGGGCGTGGCCGAGATGCTCGATTTCGCCGCGGCGCTGGCGGGGCTTGGCGTCAACGACCTGATCGACGACCCCGCGATCCTGCACGCAAGCCTTGCGACCCTGCTCAAGACGCGCTCCGACCGCGCCGCCTTCACCACCGAGGTCGCCCAGCGCCTTGCCGGGACGGCGGCATGAGCCGGGTCACCCGCTTCGCCACCCGCGATGCCGGGCCGGCCGCACGGGTGGCGGGCTTCATGGCGCATCTGCGTGCCAACGGCCTGCGCCTCGGCGTAGCGGAGACGCAGACGGCGCTGGCGGCATTGGCGCGCGTCAAGCCCGGCGATCCGGCCGAGGCGCAGCTGGCGCTCAAGGCGGTCTGCGCCGGCTCCGCCGACGAGGCGCGGCGCTTCGACGCCCTGTTCGACGCCTATTGGCTGAACGGAGGCCGCGTGGCGCAGCGGCTGGCGGCGGTCTCGGACGCGCGCCTCGATCACACCCGCACCACAGCCACCGCCGACGGGCCGCGCGCGTCCGGCACGGGCGAGAGCCACGCGCCCGACGGCAGCGACGACGGCGCGGCCGAGGCCGGCGGCGAGGGTCGACTGGTCGCCTCGCGCGTCGACAACCTGCTGAAGAAGGACCTGCGCGAGCTGGTCGGCCGCGACGACATCGCCGAGGCCGAGCGCGTGGCCGAGGCGCTTGGCCGGGCGCTGCGCGACCGCCGGTCGCGCCGCCGTCGTGCGGCGCGCAAGGGCGCGCAGATCGACCTGCGCCGCGCCCTGCGTCAGAGCCTAGCGACAGGCGGCGAGCCGCTCCACCTGCCGCGCCGCACCCGGCCCGACCGCCCGGTGAAGATCACCGTGCTGTGCGACGTCTCGGGCTCCATGGTCGCCTACGCGCGGCCCTTCCTCGCCTTCGTCGCGGGGCTGATGCGCGCCGATCCCGCCTCGGACGCCTACCTGTTCCACACCCGCCTCGTGCGGGTCACCGATGCGATGCGCGACCCCGACCCGATGCGCTCGATCAACCGGCTGACCCTGCTGTCCGAAGGGTTCGGCGGCGGCTCGCATATCGGCGCCAACCTGTCGCGCTTCGCCCGGACCTACGCCCGCCGCTTCGTCAACGGCCGCACCGTGGTGATCATCCTGTCGGACGGCTACGACACCGACGGCGGCGCTGGCATCGGCGCGGCGCTGGCGGAGTTGCGGCGGCGCGGCTGCCGCATCGTGTGGCTCAACCCGCTCAAGGGCTGGGCCGACTACGCGCCGGTGGCCCGGGGCATGGCCGAGGCGCTGCCCCATCTCGACGCCTTCCGCGCCGCCAACACGCTCGAACGGATCGCGGAGATCGCACAGGAGATCGACCTGCGATGAAGCTCAACAGTCTCGGCCTTGAAACCCTGGAGGACACGCAGCGCCGCCTGCGCGCCGAAGGCACGCCCCACGCGGTCGCCACCGTGGTGCGGACGTGGGAGGCGACCTCGGCCAAGCCCGGATCGCGGGCCATCGCCTCGGCCGATGGCGAGATCCTGGAGGGCTGGGTCGGCGGCGGCTGCGCACGCGGCGCCATCGGCCGCGCCGCGCGGCTTGCCGTGGAACGCGGCGAGCCGGTCTATCTGGCGCTGCGGCCCGACGACCGGCTAGCCGCCGAAGGTGTGGAGCCCTGCGAGGTGCGCGACGGCATGATCTACGAGCGCAACGGCTGCGCCAGCCGCGGGTCGCTCGACGTCTATGTGGAACCCTTCGTGCCCGCGCCCGATCTGGTGGTGCTCGGCGACGGGCCGGTGGCGCGCGCGCTGGCAGCGCTGGCCGACCGCTTCGATTTCCGCGTGCTGCGCGCGCTGACCGACGGCGATCTGCCCCGCGCAGCGCGCGACACCTTTGTGGTCGTCGCCACCCAGGGCCGGGGCCACGCCGACGCGCTGGAGCGGGCGCTGCACGCGGGCGCGCGCTTCACCGCCTTCGTCGGCAGCGCCCGCAAGGCGCGCACGCTGAAGGACAAGCTGGCCGCCAAGGGCATCGACGCGGAGGCCGTGACGGCCCCGGCCGGCCTGCCCATCGGGGCCGCCACCGCCGAGGAGATCGCGCTGTCGATCCTGGCGCAGCTTGTCCGCCTGCGCCGCACCGGGTCGGCCGCGTGACCGACCATACAGATCCCGCCGCGTGCGCGCCCGCCGCGGCCGCGGAGCCGCGCGCGCCATCGCGCCCGCCCGCGCCCGGCCTGGTCGCCCGGCTTTGGCCGCCCCTCACCCCGGATCAGGCCGAGATCCTCGCCCGCCTCCGCTTTCCCTGCTGCTGAAAGGATTTCGCCATGGAACTTTCCGACGTCATCGTGATCAACGCCCCGCGGGCCGAGGTCTTCGCCGCATTGAACGACCCCGAGATCCTGCGCCACTGCATCCCCGGCTGCGAGGAGCTGATCATGCTGTCCCCGACCGAGCTGGAGGCCAAGGTGGTCCTCAAGGTCGGCCCGGTGAAGGCGCGGTTCAGCGGCACGGTGCGGCTCGACCTGACCGGCGGGCCAGACGCGATGTCGCTGACCGGCGAGGGCAACGGCGGGACGGCCGGTTTCGCCAAGGGCCGCGCCGACGTGACGCTGGTCGAGGCCGAGGGCAGCACGACCCTGAGCTACCTGGCCAAGGCCGAGATCGGCGGCAAGCTCGCGCAACTGGGCAGCCGCCTGATGCAGAGCACGGCGCGCAAGCTGTCGGTCGCCTTCTTCGAGAAGTTCGCCGCGACATTCGAGGCCGAGACCGCAGCCTGACGCGCGACGGGCGGCACCGCCACAGACAGGCAGTTCAGGCGACCGGCCGCCGTGAGCCGGAACAAAACCACCCGTCGGGGGGTTGCATCAGCAGCAACTGATGGAGAACCCCATGCACACAGACACCAATCCTGCGGCGCAGTCTGTTCGGACTGCTGCCTTCGACACCCTTGTCGACAACCTGCGCAACGCCCATGCCCTTGAAAAACAGGTGATCTCGGTCCTCGAAGCCCAGGTCCGCCATCTGGATGCCTACCCCGACATGCAGGCGCAACTGACCTCGCATGTCGCCGAAACCCGGCAACAGGCGCGCCGCCTCGAGGTCGCGCTCGAGTCCTGCGGCGAGAGCCGCTCGATGCTGAAGGATGCATTCCTGAGCGTGATGGGCATGAGCCAGTCGTCGTTCCAGAGCTTCAGCGAGGATGCCGTTCTGAAGGCGCTGACCGCCGACACGATGACCGAGCAGCTGGAAATCGCGACCTATCGCAGCCTGATCGTGCTCGCCGATCTTGCGGGCAAGCCCGATCTGCGCCCGGCGCTGGAGGAGTCGCTGCGCGAGGAAGAAGCCATGGCGGCCTGGCTGGACGAAAACCTCGAACAGATCACCCGCCGCTATGTCGAGCTGACCGCAGCCGAGGATGATTTGCCCGCCACCGCGACCACGAGCGAGACCGGCGACGAACGGGCCCCAAAGCCCGGCCAGACAAGCGGCCGCGCGCAGGTCCGCGAAACCTCGGCGGCGGATACGCCCCGGTCTTCCGGACATGCGGCATCGACCGACACTGGGCAGGCGCGGGCGGCGGCACCGGGCAAGCGGCCGTCGAATACCTGACCCGCGGTTCTTCGCGGTCTGCTCCTGCTTCGAGGATGAAGCGGCGGAACGCGCCGCCGAGACGATGGCCCGACACAAGGTCCGTCGCCTGCCGGTCCTGAACCGCGACAAGCGTCTTGTCGGCATCGTCGCGATGGCCGATCTTGCCCGTGCCGGCGCGACCGACACCGATCATGCGCTGAAGGAAGTGTCCGAGCCGACGCACCAGCCGCGGCTTTGACCCGTCGAAGACCGGCCGGCTGCGGCTAGACCTGCCGCAGCGCCTCGTAAAGCTGCCGGAACCGCGCGTGCGCACCCCGGAACGCGTCGCGAAGCCCGGCCTGAGGGGCAATCGTCTCGTCCACGGGCGGGGTGGTGCAGACGCTGTCGGGCGAGGCGCCGGTCGCCGCCATCAGGCCCAGCCGTGCCGCGCCGAAGGCCGCACCGAAATCGCCGCGCGCGGGCAGGTCGACCGGCAGGTCGAGCGCGGTCGCGATGGCCTTGAGCCAGTAGCGCGACTGCGAGCCTCCGCCGACCGCCGTGACCCTCTCGATGCTCGCCCCCGCCTGCCGCAACGCGTCGAGGTTGTCGGCGAGCGCAAAGGCCACCCCCTCCATCACCGCGCGGGTCAGCGCGGGGCGGTCCGTCTCGTGGGCCAACCCGGCAAACATCCCGCGGATGCGCGCATCGTTGTGGGGCGTCCGTTCCCCCGAGAGGTAGGGCAGGAAGGTGACGCCCGTGGGTGCCGCCAGCACCGTCCCGATCTCCCGGTCGAGCGCCGCGGGCTCCATCCCGCAGATCCGTGCGTGCCAGTTCAGCGCGTCGGTCGCCGACAGGATGACGCCCATCTGGTGCCAGCGCCCGGGCAGGGCGTGGCAGAAGGCGTGCACCGCGCTGTCCGGGCGCGGGCAGAAGGCGTCGTTCGCGGCGAAGACCACGCCCGATGTGCCGAGCGACACGAAGGCCTGCCCGTCATGGACCATCCCCATGCCGATGGCCGACGCCGCGTTGTCGCCTGCGCCGCCCGCCACGATGACCGGTCCGGTCAGGCCCCAGTCGGCCAGCAACTCGTCGCGCAATTGGCCTGATGCCTCCGAGCCTTCGACCAGCCGGGGCATGTGATCGCGCGTCAGCCCGGTCGCCTCCAGCAACGGGTCGGACCAGTCGCGGGCCGCGACGTCGAGCCAGCTGGTGCCCGAGGCGTCCGACATCTCGGAGACGCGCTCCCCGGTCAGCCACAGGCGCAGCGCGTCCTTGGGCAGCAGCACGCAGTCGGTCTGCTGGAAGATCTCGGGCTCGTGCCGCGCGACCCACAGGAGCTTGGGCGCGGTGAAGCCCGGAAAGACGATGTTGCCGGTCACGGCGCGGAAGTCTGGCCGCGCGTCGAGTTCCGCCGCCTCGGCTGCGGCGCGGGTGTCGTTCCACAGGATCGACGGGCGCAGCGGCCGGTCGGCCGCGTCATAGAGTGTGGCGCCGTGCATCTGGCCCGAGAGGCCGATGCCGCAGATCGCCGCGAATTCCTTGGGATGCGCCGCGCGCACGTTCGCGATCGCCGCGCTGGCCGCCGCGATCCAGTCCGCCGCCGGTTGCTCCGACCAGCCGGCATGTGGGCGTGCCACGTCGAGGGGCGCACTGGCCGAGCCGACGATGGCCTGGCCTTCTTCCATCAGGAGCGCACGCACGCCCGAGGTGCCGAGATCGAGTCCGAGAAACATGATGTGCCTTTCGTCAGGTGCCCATGGCCGGACCTGCCGGCCATGGGGATGTCGGAGCCGCGCTCAGAACGGGCTGTCGGGATAGTAGAAATCTTCCGCGTTGTCCTGGGTGACGAGGACCGAGCCGATGATGAACTCGCCCGACACCGGCGCTTGCGAGACGACGTTCAGCGCGGTGATCTCGATCGCGGTCGCGATCATCGACGGTGGATAGGTGACGTTGGCCGGGATCATCTCGTCGCCGTCCATCACCCGCTGGATCATCTCCTTCATGCCGGCGCCGCCGAGCACGAACTGGATGTCGTCCCGCCCGGCGGCCTCGATCGCGGCCAGCACACCGATGGCCATGTCGTCGTCAGAGGCCCAGACCGCGTCGATCTCGGGATGACGCGACAGGAAATCCTGCATCACGGTAAAGGACGTGTCGCGGTTCCAGTTGCCGTGCTCCATCCCCAGGATGTTGATCCCCGAGCCTTCGATGGCCGCCTCGAAGCCTTCGACCCGCTCGTTGTCGATGGTCGTCGGGATGCCGCGCAGCACGACGATGTCACCACCGTCGGGCATCTGCGAGGCCATGTATTCGCCCGACACCCGACCAAAGCCCGGGTTGTCGCCCGCGACGTAGAGATCCTCGATCCCCTCGACCGACAGGCCACGGTCGACGACCGTCACCCAGACGCCGGCATCCGCCACGGCCTGAACCGGCCCGGTGAGCGGCTCGGATTCGAAGGGCAGCACCACCAGCGCGCTGATGTTGCGGGTGGCCAGCATGTCCTCGATGTCGTTGACCTGCCGGGACGGGTCGGATGCCGTGGAGAGCACGAAATCCAACTCCGGATAGGTCTCTTCCAGGCGGTCGATGGCGGCCTGTGCGAAATAGTTCATGCCGCCCGCCCAGCCGTGCGTGGCTGCCGGGATCGACACGCCGATGACGGTCGTGTCCTGCGCCATGGCGGGTGCCGCCAGCGCCGTGGATAGCGCCAAGGCAGATAGGATGCGTTTCATTATGGAGTCCTCCCTAGGATTGTTGACCGGATCACTGACCCGGCTTGCGCCCTCGCTGCAAGACGACAGCGAGAATGATGATCGCCCCTTGAATGGTCCCGTTCAGGTAGGGCGAGACGAAATCGGTGAGGTTCAGGATGTTGCCGATCAGGGTCAGGATCAGCACGCCGATCACCGTGCCCCAGACCCGGCCGAACCCGCCCTTGAGCATGGTGCCGCCGACGATCACCGCGGCGATGGCCTCCAGCTCCCACAGCAGGCCGGTGGCCGACGAGGCCGAGCCGAGGCGCGGCACATACATGATCGTGGCGATGCCGACGAGCAGGCCGAGCATGACGTAGGTCAGCAGCCGCACCCGCGCGACGCGCACCGACGAATAGCGCGCCACCTGGTCGTTCGACCCGATGGCGGCACAGTGGCGGCCGAAGGCGGTGGCGCGCATCAGCACCTCGCCGAGGATGACCACCACCGCGAAGACGATGATCGGCCAGGACACGCCGAGGATGCCGCCGTAATAGACCGGCTGGTAGAAGGTGCGCAGGCTGAAATCGAGGCTGAGCGTGCCGCCGTCGGCCAGCCAGGTCACGAGGCTGCGGTAGATCCCCATCGAGCCGAGCGTGACGATGAAGGCCTCGATGCCGAGCCTGGTGATCAAGATGCCGTTCAGCAGCCCCGCGATGAGGCCCGCCGCCAGCGCCACCGCCACGCCCAAGAGCACGATCGGCAGGCCGACGCCCATCACGGGCAGCGCCGTGTTCATCACCAGGATCATCAGCCCGGCGATGAAGGCCGCCATCGAGCCCACCGACAGGTCCAGCCCGCCGGCGGTGATGACGAAGGTCATGCCGACCGCGATGATGCCGATGAAGGCCGAACGCGACAGCACGTTGGAGATGTTGCCCGCGCTCAGGAAGTTCGGGTTCATCAAGGCACCCAGCACGATCAGGATGACCAGCGCCAGGATCGGGCCGATCACGCTCATCTTGATCCGGGGCAGCGAAGTGGCAGTGCTCATTCAGTTGGTCCCTTCCAGCGGCGCACTGTGGCCGACGCCCATGGCAAGCCGCACGATGGCATCCTCGGTCGCCGCAGCGCCGGCAAGTTCCCCCGCGATGCGGCCGCGGCGCATCACCAGCACCCGGTCGGAGATGCCGATGACCTCCTGCATCTCGGAGGAGATCACGATGATGGCGCGGCCCTCGGCGGCCAGGTTGCGGATGAACTCGTACATCTGCTGCTTGGTGCCGATGTCGATGCCGCGCGTCGGCTCGTCGATCACCAGGATCTCCGGGTCCGACAGCATGGTCTTGGCGAAAAGGAGCTTCTGCTGGTTGCCGCCCGACAGGCTGCCGACGGTCACGTCGCGGCTGCCGCGGATGTCGAAATCCTCGACCGCGCGGTCGAGCGCGCGGCCCTCGGCGCGGGTGTCGACCAGCCAGTTGGTGAACTTGTAGAGCGCCTGCAGCGTCAGGTTCTCGCGCAGCCCCTTGTTCAGCAGCAGGCCGCGGGTCTTGCGATCCTCCGTCAGGTAGGCAAGGCCCAGCGCCAGCGCCTCCCACGGGTGGCGGATGGTGACCGGATGGCCGTTGATGCGGACAGTGCCCTGTGCGGGGCGCAGCCCTGCCAAACCCTCGCACATTTCCGTCCGGCCCGAACCGATCAGCCCGGCGATCCCCAGAACCTCGCCCTTGCGGAGCGAAAAGCTGACGTCCTCGGCATAGCCGGGCACCGAGAACCCGGAGACCTCCAGCGCCAGCGCGCCGGGCGTGCCGGTCTTTGGCGGGTAGAGCGTGGAGATCTCGCGCCCGACCATGGCCTCGGCCATCCGGTGCTCGTCCATCTCGCTGGCGGCACCCGACCAGACCACCGATCCGTCGCGCATGATCGTGAGGTCGTCGGCAATCGCCACCACTTCATCGAGCTTGTGCGAGGTGAAGAGCACTGCCGTGCCGTGATCGCGCAGCGCGCGGACCTGGTCGAGCAGCACATCGGTTTCCGTGCGGGTCAGCACCGCCGTCGGCTCGTCCATGATCAGCACGCGCGTGTCGCGCAGGAGCGCCTTGGCGATCTCCACCATCTGCTTGTCGGAGTTGGACAGCTCCGACACCTGGCGGTCGGGGTCCACGTCGCAGCGCAACCGGGCCAGAAGCTCGCGCGACCTCGCCCGCATCGCGGGTTTGTCGAGCAGCCAGCCCCGGCGCAGCTCGGAGCCGAGAAAGATGTTCTGTTCCACCGTCAGCAGCTCGGCCAGGTTGAATTCCTGATGGATCAGCGAGATGCCCTGCGCCTCCGCCTCGCCCGGATCGGCGAACCTCACGCGGTCGCCGTGCAGCAGCACCTCGCCCGAGCTTGGCGGCTGGTAGCCCGCCATGATCTTCATCATCGTCGATTTTCCGGCCCCGTTCTCGCCGATCAGCGCATGGACCCGTCCGGGATGCAGGGCGATATCCACGCCATGCAGCACCTCGATGGGGCCAAAGCTGCGGCTGACGCCGGAAAGGGCGAGAACGGGCCTGGTCACAGCGTCACCCAGGCCGCGTCATCTTGCGACGACCGGATCGCGGCGGAGATGAAGCGCATCCCGTCGAGCCCCGCCTGCAGCCCCGGCAGCAGCGACACGTCGGGCGTCTCGCCGGCATCGGCGGCCCGGATCGCGCCGGCCGCACCCGTGTAGATGTTGGCGAAGCCTTCGAGATAGCCCTCCGGGTGGCCACCCGGCGTGCGACTGACCGCGTTGGCCGAGGCATTGGCCCCTGCCCCGCCGCGGGTCAGCAGCCGCTTGGCCTCGCCGAAGGGGGTGAACCACAGGTAGTTCGGGTCTTCCTGCGCCCAGTCCAGCCCGCCCTTTTCGCCGTAGACGCGCAGGCGCAGGCCGTTCTCGTTGCCCGGCGCCACCTGGCTCGCCCAGAGCATGCCACGCGCGCCGCCGTCGAAGCGCAGCAGGATATGCGCGTTGTCGTCGACCCGGCGGCCCGGCACGAAGCTTTGCAGATCGGCGGCAAGGCTCTGCACCTGCAAGCCGGTCACGAAACAGGCCAGGTTGTGCGCGTGGGTGCCGATGTCGCCGATGGAGCCGCCGGCGCCGGACCGCTCCGGGTCGGTCCGCCATTCGGCCTGCTTGTTGTCGCCGCTCTGCTCGGCGGCTTCGGTCAGCCAGTCCTGCGGGTATTCCACCTGCACCACGCGCAGCGCGCCCAGATCGCCCGCCGCGACCATGTCGCGCGCCTGACGGATCATCGGATAGCCGGTGTAGTTGTGGGTCAGGATGAACAGCGCCTGCGCCTCGCCGACGGCCTTGGCGAGCGCCTCGGCCTGCGCCATCGTCGCGCTCAGCGGCTTGTCGCAGATGACGTGGATGCCGCGTTTCAGGAACGCGATCGCGGGGCCGGCGTGCATGTGGTTCGGCGTCACGATCGACACTGCCCGGATGCCGTCGGACCGGGCGGCTTCCGCCTCGGCCATCTCCTCGAAGCTGCCATAGCAGCGGTCGGGGGCGAGCCCCAGCGCCGCTCCGCTCTCGCGCGCCTTCTCGGGGGTGGAGGACAGGGCGCCCGCCACCAGCTCGAACTGCCCGTCCATGCGCGCCGCGATTCGGTGGACGCCGCCGATGAACGCGTCCTTGCCGCCGCCGACCATTCCCAGACGTATCGGTTCCATGGCTCAGATCCCCAGCATGCGGCGGTTGGCGGCATCGTCGGCACCGCCCCCGGCGAAATCGTCGAAGGCCTTCTCCGTGACCCGGATGATATGCGCCTTCACGAACTCCGCGCCTTCGCACGCCCCGTCCTCGGGGTGCTTGAGGGCGCATTCCCATTCCACAACGGCCCAGCCGTCGAAGTCGTTGGCGGCCATCTTGGAGAAGATCGCGCCGAAATCGACCTGCCCGTCGCCGGGGCTGCGGAACCGCCCGGCGCGGTTCACCCAGCCCTGGAACCCGCCGTAGACGCCTTGCCGCCCGGTCGGGTTGAATTCCGCGTCCTTGACGTGGAACATCTTGATGCGATCCTTGTAGATGTCGATGTTGTCAAGGTAATCAAGGCATTGCAGCACGTAGTGCGACGGGTCGTAGAGCATGTTGGCCCGCGCGTGGTTCCCCACCCGCTCGAGGAACATCTCGAAGCTGATCCCGTCGTGCAGGTCTTCGCCCGGATGGATCTCGTAGCAGATATCGACGCCGCAGCTGTCCGCATGGTCGAGGATCGGGCGCCAGCGCTTGGCCAGCTCGTCGAATGCGGCCTCCACCAATCCGGCGGGCCGCTGCGGCCAGGGGTAGACGAAGGGCCAGGCCAGCGCGCCCGAGAAACTCGCCAGCGCCGTGATCCCCATGTTCTGCGACGCGGTAAGCGCCAGCTTCATCTGCTCCACCGCCCATTGCTGCCGCGCCTTGGGGTTGCCGCGCACCGACGGGTCGGCAAAGCCCTCGAAGGCCTCGTCATAGGCCGGGTGGACGGCGACGAGCTGGCCCTGCAGGTGGGTCGAAAGCTCCGTCACCTCGATCCCGTTGGCCTCGGCGACGCCTCTGAACTCGTCGCAATAGTCGCGGCTTTCGGCGGCGCGGGAAAGGTCGATCAGGCGCGCGTCCCAGGACGGCACCTGCACCCCCTTGTAGCCGCAATCCGCGGCCCACTTCGTGATGCTGTCCCACGAGTTGAACGGCGCGTCGTCGCCGGCGAACTGGGCCAGGAACAGGGCGGGCCCCTTGATCGTTTTCATCGTCTCTCCTCCCTAGGTTCAGACGGTTTTCAGACGGGTCTCAGACGTAGCGGTTGACCAGGTTTTCCAGGATCTCCTGCTGCCCGGACACGGGCTGCGGGTCGATGCCGCGCGCCTCGGCGCTGTCGGCGATCTCGGCCAGGCTTGCATTCGGCGCGAGCATCGCCTGGGCGTCGGGGTGCTGCCAGCCGGCGTAGCGGTCGCGACGCTTCGCCTCGAGCCTGTCATCCGCGAGCATTGCTGCCGCCGCCTTGAAGCCGCGCGCGCAGACGTCCATCGCGCCGACATGGGCGGCGACCAGATCCACGGGATCGAGCGATTGCCGCCGCAGCTTGGCGTCGAAGTTGGTGCCGCCGGTGGTCAGGCCGCCCGCGCGCAGGATCTCGTAATAGGCCAGGGCGGTTTCGGGCACGTTGTTGGGGAACTGGTCCGTGTCCCAGCCGGACTGGTAATCGTTTCGGTTCATGTCGATGGACCCGAGGATGCCGAGCGAGGCCGCGAGCGCCAGCTCATGCTCGAAGGAATGCCCGGCGAGGATCGCGTGGCCCTGCTCGATGTTTACCTTCACCTCGGTCTCGAGCCCGAAGTCCTTGAGGAAGCCGTAGACGGTCGCCACGTCGTAGTCGTACTGATGCTTCATCGGTTCCTGCGGCTTCGGCTCGATCAGGATCGGGCCGTTGAAGCCGATCTTGTGCTTGTGCTCCACCACCATCGACAGGAAGCGCCCGGCCTGCAGCCGTTCCTGCTTCAGGTCGGTGTTGAGCAGCGTCTCGTAGCCCTCGCGCCCGCCCCAGAGAACGTAGTTTTCCCCACCCAGCCGGTGCGTCACCTCCAGCACCGCGCGCACGGTGGCGGCGGAATAGGCGAAGACGTCGGGGTCGGGGTTGGTGGCGGCGCCGGACATGTAGCGGCGATTGGTGAAGAGGTTGGCGGTGCCCCACAGGAGCTTCGGGCCGCCGGCCTCCATCTTCCCGGCGAAGACGTCGGCGATGCGGTTCAGCCGCTCGCGGCTTTCGGTCAGGGTCGCGCCTTCGGGGCGCACGTCATGGTCGTGGAAGCAGAAGAACGGCACACCGAGGATGCGGAAGAAGTCGAAGGCCGCATCGGCGCGGGCTTCGGCCAGCTCCATCGTGTCTGCGGGAAACCAAGGCCGGTCGAAGGTGCGCCCGCCGAACGGGTCGCCGCCCTCCCAGCAGAAGCTGTGCCAGTAGGCCACCGCAAAGCGCAGATGCTCGGCCATCGGCTTGCCGAGGATGATTTCCTCCGGGTCGTAATGACGAAACGCCAGCCCCTCGGCCTCGGGGTCGTAGCTGATCGGGGCGATATCACTGAAATACGGGGGCAAATGTCGTCTCCTCGATGACCGGGATCGGCGCAGGGCTGGCTGCGGGCAGGTTGTCTTGCAAAAAGATGGTGGGGGTGATGTCGCGTGTCGGATCGGTCCAGTCGCGGCCGTCGGCGATCGCCTTCATCACGTCGATGGCCAGCGCCACCTCCTGCGCCGGCTTCTGGTCGATGACCGCGTCCACCAACCCGGCCTCGAGCCCGGCGCGCGTTGTCTGAGTCAACTCGTGCGTCACCACGAAGGGGCGCGGGCCGTGCCGGGCCTGCAAGGTCTCGATCAGGCCACGGTTGCCCGCCCCGATCGAATAGATGCCGCTGATACCCGGATGCTCGGCCAGGGCCTGCCCCACGCGGGCGCGCATCAGGTCGGGCCGGTCGTCGACCGACAGCGCCTCGAGCATCGGCAGACCGGGCGCCTCGCCCGTCAGCACGGCGGTCGCGCCCTCCAGCCGCTCGCGGTGGTCACGGGCGCTGAGCGCGCCGAGCACCGGCAGGATCAGGCCCGGCCGCGCGCCATGGGCGATGCGCAGCAGCCGCCCGGCCGTGCGGCCGGCCATGACGTTGTCGATGCCGACATAGGCGGTGCGGGTCTCGGGCGCAGCGTCGCCCACCAGCGTCACCACGGCGACGCCGCGGTCGCGCAGGGCGGTGATCGCCGCGGTGATCCGCGGCGCCTCGGTCGCGACGACGGCAAGGCAGTCGCAGGCGATGTCCGGCGCCTCGAGCGCCAGGGCCAGCGCCTCGGGATCGAGGGCGGGGATCTCGGTGATGGAGATGACGATCCGGTCTTTCCGCCGCAGCAGCTGTTCGCGGTCGAGGGCGGCACGCAGCGCGCGAAAGAAGCTGTGATCGGCCTTGGGCAGCAGAAAGTGGAACCGGTACATCCGCCGCCGCGACAGGTTGGCGGCGTGAAGATCGCGTTCATAGCCAAGCGACTGGATGGCGGCCTGTACGCGTTCGACGGATTTCTGCGCCACGCCGCCGCGCGCGTTCAGCACCCGGTCGGCGGTGGAATAGCTCACGCCGGCGGTGCGCGCCACATCGTGCAGCGTCGGTTTGCGCATCCCTGATCCTCCCCTGCGCCTACATGGGCCAAGGGAATGACAGACGTCAATCATTTTTTGACAGACGTCTGTCATCTTTGCCCGCCGCGTGTCACTTGGCGGGCCGACGGTTCGGCGCCGCTCAATCCGGCTTGAGGCGAAACAACGCAGCCGGTCGATGGCGCCCGCCCGAGGATTTTTCGCCCGTATCCTCGATGGACCATTCGTTCGTCAGCCATTTCCTGAAATTGCGCTTGTCCATAGTCTCGCCGCGTAGGGTTTCGAAGACTTCCTGAGCCTGCGACAGGGTGAATTTCGACGGCAGGAAATCGAACGCAACCAGCGCGCTGTCATGGGTGGAGGCGGTGACCTCCTTTGCCAGCTGCGCCCGCCCATCCGCGAGGATCTGCGCGTGATCGAAGGCGAGCGGCGGCAGGTCCTCCACCGGGAACCATTTCGCGTCCTGCGCATCGCTCCCGCCCCGCGCGATCAGGTCGTCCGACGGCACCAGCGCGATGAAGGCGATGGTGATCACCCGCCCCCTCGGGTCGCGTCCGGGCGCGCCATAGGCGCGCAGCTGCCGGATCGGGATGCGGGCAAGCCCGGTTTCCTCCTCCAGTTCCCGAAGGGCGCCGTCGAGCAGATCCTCGTCCATCTGGACGAACCCGCCGGGGATGGCCCAGGCCCCTTTGAAGGGCTCGAGGTTTCGTTCGATGAGAAGGACTTGAAGGACGCCATCGCGGATCGAAAACACCACGATGTCGGTCGTGACGCTCGGCCGCGGAAAGTCGTATGTGTAGCTCATGGGGCCTGCCTCTGTGTCTGAGCGAGGAATAACCCATCGGTTGCACACCGACAGGCTTTTTCTCGATCGCGGGCTGCGGGAAGGTCGGCGGCGCCCTTTGGGGGTCGGGGCGCCGCCGGTTCGGGGGTCAGTAGCACTGCCAGACGGTCATCCAGTTGCCCCAGTAGTCGTAGACCGTGACCCACTCGCAGTAGTAGGCGAGTTCGTCGAACTGGGCGGTTTCGGCGATGGCCGGGGCCGAGGCCGCGGTGTCGAGGGTGAGGTCCTGGGGGCCAGGGGCCGCGTGGGACAGGCCGGCGATCAGGGCGAAGGCGGCGGCGGTGAGCGAGGTCTTGAACATGTCGAAGGTCCTATCTGATTGAGCTTGAATGGGTTTGGGAAGGTTCATGCTGGGCTGCGGGAGGGTCGGCGGCACCCTTTGGGGGTCGGGGCGCCGCCGGTTCGGGGTCAGTAGCACTGCCAGACGGTCATCCAGTTGCCCCAGTAGTCGTAGACCGTGACCCACTCGCAGTAGTAGGCGAGCTCGTCGAACTGGGCGGTTTCGGCGATGGCCGGGGCCGGGGCCGGGGCCGAGGCCGCGGTGTCGAGGGTGAGGTCCTGCGGGCCAGGGGCCGCGTGGGACAGGCCGGCGATCAGGGCGAAGGCGGAGGCGGTGAGCGAGGTCTTGAACATTGGGGGTCTCCGTGGGTTTGATGGGGTGTTGAGGGTGTTGGTCTGTCTTTCGATGGTGTAGATATGACACTTACAGAAAGTGTTGTAAACACACTTTCATAGATTTCCGGCAGAAATCTCATAATATACTGTTTTTGAACTGATAATTTTTTCGGGTTTGGGCGACGCGACTCGCGACTCACCCCGCGCCATGCGCCGCTTTGGCAAGGAGAGTCGCGCTCAGGATACCGGTCCGCACCTTTGATCGTGGAGACAGCCCGGCCAAAGCCGCGTCAGGGTCGGAGATCGCAGAGGGCGCGGTGCGGGGTCTGGTGCCTCGGGCGTCAGTCGGCGGGCGCGGTGCCCGCGCCTTCCAGCTCTGCCAGCCGCTCGCGCAGGTGGTCCGGCCAGCTCTCCTGCTCGGGGCCGAGGGTGCCCTGCCCGGCGAGCCGCGTCACGATGACCAGCGCCTCCTGCACGGCCGCGATGGCGGGGGCGGTATCCTCGAGCCGCGACAGGGTGTAGAGGCTGGTGACAAGCTCTGCCTGCGCCGCGGGATTGTCGGGGGCCTGCGCCGCGAGGGCGCGGCGGATCTCCAGCGCGGCCCGGTATCCCGCCCGCGCCTCCGCGACATGATCGGCCTGCAGGTTCAGCCCGGCGATGCCGTCGAGGCTGTTGGCCATCAGGTGCTGCCATTGCGCGGCTGGCGGGTCGCCCGCCCGGCGGCCCATGTCCAGCGCCGCGCGAAAGGCCGCCATCGCGGTCGCCTCCGCCCCGGCCAGGGCCTCCAGATAGCCGGTCCGGTTCAGGGACAGGGCCAGATCGTGCTGCCACCCGGTATTGCCCGGGTCGATCTCCACAAGGTCGCGGAGGATCTCCGTGGCCTCGCCGATGACCTCCCGCGCGGCGGCCTCGTCGGCCAGCCGCATGTGCAGATCGCCGATCCTGTTCAGGCTGAACGCCACGTCATGCCGCCATTGCGCATTGCCGGGGTCGATGCCCTCGAGGCGGCGGGCGATCTCCAGCGCTTCGCTGTAGGCTGCGAGGGCGGCGTCGGTCTCGCCGGTCCAGACGTGCAGGTCGGCGATCCTGTTCAGGGCGAGTGCGGTGTCGCGCTGCCACTGGGTGTTGCCCGGATCGCGCGCCACCAGGCTGCGGGCGATCTCCAGCCATTCCCCGTAGGCCCCGAACGCCGCGTCCGCAGCGCCGGTCGCGCGGTGCAGATCGCCGATCCTGCCCAGGCCGACGGCGACGTCGCGCTGCCATTGCGTGTTGTCCGGATCGGTCGCGGCAAGCGCGCGGCGAATGTCCATCCCGTCCTCATAGGCGGCCTGTGCCGCGGCCCCGTCGCCCGTCTGCAGGCTCACGTCGCCGACCCGTTCGAGGGTGATGGCGATATCGCGCTGCCATTCGGCATTGCCCGGGTCCGCCGCTGCAAGCCGGCGCATGATCGCGAGCGTCTCGTCATAGGCGGCAAGTGCCGTGTCGAAATCGCCCGAGCGCCGATCCAGATCGCCGATCCTGTTGAGCGCGATCGTCACGTCGCGCTGCCATTCGGCGCGGTCGGGATCGAGCGTCACCAGACGCCGGGCGATGTCCAGCCCCTGCTCGAAGGCCGCGCGCGCCGCCTCCGCGTCGCCTGCACGCAGGTGCAGGTCGCCGATCCGGTTCAGGAAGATCGCGACATCGCGTTGCCACAAGGTGTTGCCGGGGTCGCGCGCCACCAGCCTGCGGGCAATCTCCAGCCCCTGGTCGAAGGCGGTGATCGCCGCCTCGGTGCGTCCGGCCCTCAGGTGCAGATCGCCGATGTTGGTCAACCCGACGGAGACATCGCGTTGCCCCTGCGCATCGGACGGGTCGAGCGCGACGATGCGCCGTCGGATCGCCAGCGCCTCGGTATAGGCCTCGAGCGCCGCCTCCACCGCGCCGGCGCGCAGATGCAGGCCGCCGATCCGGTCGAGGCTGATCGAGATGTCGCGCCGGGCGCCACCCGGGTGCGGATCGGCCTCGGCCAGGCGTCGGCGGATGGCGAGCCCGTCGCTGTAGGCCTCCAGCGCCGCCGCCGCGTCGCCGGTCTGCAGGCGCAGGTCGCCGATCCGCTCCAGCGCGACCGAAATGTCGTGCTGCCACCCGGTGTTTTCGGCGTCGGTCGCCAGAAGCCCGCGCAGCAACTCATGCGCCCGCTCCACCGAGGCCAGCGCCGCCCCGCGCTGCCCGGCGCCGGCGTAGACTTCGGCGAACTCGACCCGCATCGCGGCCTCGACGCGCAGCAGGTCCGGGTTGTCGGGTTCGGTGGCCAGCAGGTCCATCACGGCGACCTCTGCGCGCGACAGGATGGTCTCGAGGCTTTCCAGCCGGAGCCCTTCCGCATCCTGCAGACCCTGCGCGATGTCGAATACCAGCGCGTCGATGGCCTGTGTGGCGGTGCCGAAGTTGCGCGCGGCCCGATCGCGTTCCGCGGCGACCTGCACCAGCGCATCCTCGGCCCGGGCGGTTTCCGCTTCGGCCAGACGGGCGTTTTCCTCGGCCAGCCGACGCTGCGCCTGAGCCTCGTCCCGGGCTTCGGTCGCGATCTCGGCCTGCCGGTGCGCCAGCCTTTCGTTGTCGACGGCGGCAGTTCTCTGCACCCAGGCGAAGGAGGCCAGCACGCTCACCCCCACCAGCGCGACAAGCGCGCCCGCGACCGTGCGCCCCTGACGCCGCGACTGGGCGCGGCGGCTGGCAATGATGAAGTCGCGGTGCAGAACGGTAGGCTCGGGCGCGTTCCGCGGCTGCGACAGGAGCCAGTTTTCGGCCTCCTCCAGATCCCGTCCGCGCAAGGGCTGTGCGCCGAACCGCCCCGAGCGTTCCCACCGCGCGGCAAGCTCGCCCAGGCGCGTGTGCTCGCGGACCCAGTCGATGTCCAGATCGAGGGCAAACCGGATCAGGCCCAGACCGGCCGCGAAATCATGGGCATCGGTCAGGAAGATGTAGTTGAGCCTCGAGACGACGGGCGGAACCTCTCCGTCGGGGTCCGCGATCACCACGGGGATGATGCGCTTGTTGAGCGTCTCGGCGAGGCCCAGTTCCCATCGGCAGGTGTCCGACCGGATCGACGACGGCGAGATCGCGAACAGGATCGTGTCGCTGTCCCGGATGAGCTTTTCGAGCCGGGGCTTCCATTCCTCGGTGGGCAGGATGTCGTGGATGTCGCGGAACACGACGAGATCCGCGTCCGCGCACAAGGCAGCGTGGAGCCGCGCGATCTTGTCGTCATCGTTCCGTGAATAGGAAATGAAGATCCTGGTGCTGGCCGGCGGCGGTGTCATGCGCTGCACCCATGCCCCGACCCAGGCCGCGGTGGCGCCCGGCGGGCGACCGCGCCGGGCGCAGCGACAGGGCGCGGGGGGTGCGGATCGCGGCGGTGGGTGACGGGCGTGACCATGGCACGACGACTGTTCCCCAGCAGCAGGATTCCCGCAAGACCGGGGCGCTGGACGAATAGCCTCCGGGCGCGTCTTCGGGTGCGCGCGCAGCGGCCTGTCCGTCGTGCGGCGCCGGAACCGCGCCACCGGCAGTGTCGGGGCCGCGAAATTTTTTGCGGCAGGTTTTGGAACAACAGCAGCCTCACGCAGTTGGTAGGTCACTGCGGGCCGAGTCGAACCGGCATTTTCCGTTCGAACGACGGCGGCCCGCGCGAGGGACAGCCAGGGGAGCCAGCTTGATGGGACGAGACCTTTCTTCGACGCGCCGCGGATTTCTGCAAAGCGGGGCGGCGGGAGTCGCGATCGCCTCGATGCCGGCCCCGCTCTGGTCGCAATCCTCCCTGCCACCGCTCGAAGACTACAGCCCCGAGTATTTCACCGCCGCCGAATGGGCCTTTGTCATGGCCGCGACCGCGCGCCTGATCCCGTCGGACGGCGAGGGACCGGGCGCATACGAGACCCGGGTGCCGGTCTTCATCGACCTTCAGCTTGCGGGCGGCTTCGGGCAGGCCGCGGACTGGTACATGGAAGGGCCGCACGACCCGGCGTCCAGCGCGAATCTGGGCTACCAGACACCCCTGACCCCGGCCGAGATCTACCGGGATGCCATCGCGCGGTTCGACGACTGGTGCGTCGAGACCGAGGGCGCCCCGTTCGCGGAGCTTGCGACCGATGCCCAGGATGCGGCGCTGCAGGTGCTCGAGGAAGAAGGCGGCCGCAGGGGCGAGGCTGCGCTTGCCGCGCCCGGCGGCGAAGGCGGCGGTGAAAGCGCGGGCTCGGACGGTGAAGGCGGCGGCGAAGGCAGCGCGGGCGGATCGGGCGGATCGGGCGACGACACGCCGTCGCGTCCGCGCATCTTGCGCGACGAAAGCGCCGAGTTCTTCGCGCTTCTTCTGCAGAACACCAAGGAAGGCTATTTTTCCGATCCGCGCTACGGCGGCAATCACGGCATGGCGGCCTGGGTCCATATCGGCTTTCCCGGCGCCCGCGCCAATTTCCTCGAATGGGTCGACCGAGACGACATTCCCTACCCGCTCGGCCCGGTTTCAATTGCTGGCGAAAGGGCCTGATCATGGCACGCACGGACCCCCGCAAGGATGTCGTCATCGTCGGTCTCGGCTGGACCGGCTCGATCATGGGCATGGAGATGTGCGAGGAAGGGCTGGAGGTCCTGGCGCTGGAACGCGGCCCCGACCGAGACACCGTTCCCGATTTCCAGTACCCCAAGGTCGCCGACGAACTGCGCTACGGCGTGCGGTTCGAGTTCATGCAACGGCCCCGGCAGTCGACCATGACGATCCGCCACACCACCGACGACGTGGCGCTGCCGTTCCGCCGCTGGGGCTCGTTCCTGCTGGGCGACGGCGTCGGCGGCGCCGGTATCCACTGGAACGGCGTGCACTGGCGCCCGCTGGTGGAGGAGTTGCGCCTGCGCAGCTACGTCGAGGAGAATTTCGGCGCCGACATCATCCCCGAAGGCATGCAGCTGCAGGATTGGGGCGTCAGCTACGAGGAGCTGGAGCCGTATTTCGACCGGTTCGAGCAGGTCGCGGGCATCGCCGGGCAGGCCGGCAACCTCAACGGCGAGATCATCGAGGGCGGCAACCCGTTCGAGGGGCCGCGGTCGAACGATTTTCCGATGCCGCCGCTGCCGACGACCTTGTCGAACCGCATGTTCGCCGAGGCGGCCAGCAGCCTCGGGCACCGGCCCTTCGTGCAGGCGGGCGGCAATGCCTCGCAGGCCTATGTGAACCCCTACGGCATGCAGCTCGGGCCCTGCAATTTCTGCGGCTACTGCGAGCGCTATGGCTGCCTGAACTACTCGAAGTCATCGCCGCAGACCTGCATCCTCGATGCGCTCAAGCGCAAGCCGAATTTCCAGTACCGCACCAATGCCGAGGTCTTGCGGGTGGAACTGGCCTCGGACGGCCAGACCGCCACCGGCGTGACCTGGTTCGACGAGGAGGCGCAGGAGGAGGTGTTCCAGCCCGCCGACATCGTGATCCTCGCGGCCTACCAGGTCCACAACGTGCACCTGATGCTGCTGTCGGGGATCGGGCAGCCCTATGATCCGGCGACCGGCGAAGGCGTCACCGGGCGCAACTATTCCTACCAGATGATGGGCAGCACCTCGCTCCACTTCGAGGATGTCGACTTCAACCCCTTCGTCGGCGCCGGGGCCAACGGCATGGCCATCGACGATTTCGCGATCAGCTAGATCGACTTCGCCGCCGAGGGATTCATCGGCGGCAGTTACATCAGCAACAGCCAGACCAACGGACAGCCGATCCGCTCGATCTCGCTGCCCGAGGGGTCGGCGACATGGGGCGCAGACTGGAAACGCGACATCGCGCGGTGGTACGGGCATTCGATGGGCGTGGGCAGCCACGGCTCGAACATGTCCTACCGCGACACCTATCTCGACCTCGACCCCACCTACACCGACCGGCATGGCAGGCCGCTCCTGCGCTTGACCTTCGACTGGAAGCCCAACGAGATCGCGATGACGCAGTTCATGCGCCGCCAGATCGAGCCGATCGTGGAGGCGATGAACCCCACCCACTGGTCCTCCAGCTTCAAGGAGGAAGGCGCCAGCTACGACACCACGTCCTACCAGACGACGCACAACGTGGGCGGCGCGGTGATGGGCAACGACCCCGCGACCTCGGCAGTGAACCGCTATCTGCAATCGTGGGATGTGCACAATGTCTTCGTGATGGGCGCCGGGGCCTTCCCGCAGAACCTGCAATACAACCCCACCGGCATGGTCGGCGGGCTGGCCTACTGGTCGGCCAACGCGATCCGGCGGGATTACCTGCCCAATCCGGGGCCACTGGTGTGAGGGCGCAGACATGATCACTTTCCTGCGCATCCTCCTCGCCCTCGCCATCGTCGCCGTCGTCGCGCTCCTCCTCTTCATCTTCGTCCCGGCGCGGACCACCGAACCGCACGGCGATCTCGCCGCCGACTGGCAGCCCCAGGAGGGCGCAGGCGAATACGCGATGCGGCTGGCCGATTGCGCCGCCTGCCACACTGCCGAGGATGGCGTGCAGTTTGCCGGCGGCCGCCCGATCGACAGCCCCCTGGGCGTGATCTATTCGGCCAACATCACACCCGACCCCGACACCGGCATCGGCGACTACTCGCTCGAAGAATTCCGCGCGACGCTCTATGACGGGGTCCGCGAGGACGGGGCGCACCTTTACCCCGCCATGCCCTTCGACAACTACCGCTTCCTCACGGAAGAGGACGTTCGCGCGCTCTACGACTACTTCATGACCGAGGTGGAGCCGGTCGAAAACGCGGTGGCCGAGCCCGAGCTGCCCTTTCCCTTCAACCAGCGCTGGGCGCTGCGGGCGTGGAAATGGGTCGGCCTGCCCGACACGGACCGCGAGACGGAGACGTTCGACGGCGACGGCGACGGCGACGGCGACGGCGACGGCGACGAACAGCTTGCCCGGGGCGCCTATCTTGTCGAGGGGCCAGGCCATTGCGGCGCCTGCCACTCGCCGCGCACGGCGCTGTTCGTTCAGGACGGCTTCACCGCCGATGACGAGACGTTTCTTACGGGCGGCGAGATCGACGGCTGGACCGCGCCCGACCTGCGCGGACCGGACAGCCCGCCGCAAGTCTGGAGCGCAGAGCAACTGGCCCGCGCGCTGGCGACGGGGCGCAACATCCACGCCAGCGTGGTGGGCGAGATGGCCCTGGTGGTCGAGGATTCGCTGCAATACCTCACCGCCGAGGACATGCGGGCGCTTGTCGCCTACCTGCGGCACATCGGTCGCGACGGGCCCGCGACCGACGATCCCGACGACGACGCCGCCCCCGAGACCGCCGACGTCCGCGCGCTGGAGGGGTTGGTCGAGACCGAGACCGCCGCGATGCTGCGCTCGGGCGACCCCGACATGCCGCTGGGCGCGCGGCTCTACATCGACAACTGCTCCGCCTGTCACCTCGTCGACGGCCTTGGCGCCGACGAGGTCTTCCCCGAACTGGACGGCAGCCACCTTGTCACGGCAGAGCAGCCAACCGGCCTGATCCACATGATCCTCGAGGGCGAAGAACTGCCCTCGACGGAGGAGCGGCCGATGCGGCTTCGGATGCCGGGGTTCGGCTGGCGCCTCAGCGACGCGGAGGTGGCGGAACTGGCCAGCTTCGTGCGCAGCGCCTGGTCGAACTCGGCCGGCGGCGTCACGCCGGACATGGTCGCGGACCTGCGCGAGGAGGACACGGGCGACCAGGCGGCATCCGGGCAGTGACCCCCGCAAGGCGCGCGCCTGCTGGCCGCGGAGATCACCGACGCCGGGCGGGCCTGCCGTCGGCCCCGTGGACCCCTGGCGTCTCCTCGTGGGCCGAGACATGGCGCGCCTGCAGGCGGCGCGAGCGCAGGATCGTGGCCATGTTGCCACGCCCTGCGCGGCGTCTGGAACCTTCGTTCCGTCCAAGGCGTTCCATCGACCCGGACACGCAACAGTGATACGGGTATCGGATGGAAGAGGAACGCCGCCCCAACGGGAGCCGGATCAAGACCACTCTGCCCCGCGCGACGTGGCATACCCTGACCTTCATCCGCTTCGCCGTGGCGCGGTTCTGGACCGACAACCTCCTGCAGGCGGCCGCGGCCCTGACCTACTCCACCCTTCTGGCGCTGGTGCCGCTTTTGGTTCTGACCGTGGCGATCCTGTCGGGATTTCCCGCCTTCGACGCGGCCCGGCAGCGCATGACCGAGATCTTCTTCGACACGCTGGTGCCCGAGGTCGGCGCCGAGGTCGAAAGCTACCTGTTCGAATTCACCGCGAACGCGAGCAACCTCACCGCCATCGGCGTCGTGGCGCTGGCAGTCACCGCGATCTTGCTGCTGTGGTCGATCGAGTTCACGCTCAACAGCGTCTGGCGGGTCAAGCGGCAACGGCCGATCGCGGTCCGCATCCTGATCTACTGGACGATCCTGACCCTGGGTCCGCTTCTTCTGGGGGCCAGCGTCGTGCTGACGAACAACGCCATCGGCACGCTCCTGGGCTGGGCGCGGGACGGCGTGCTGCCCGACCGCCCCGCCGAAACGGGCGCGGTCCTCAACACGGCCGTCGCCCTGGTCGCGCAATCGCTCGCCTTCACGCTGCTGTTCAAGCTGGTGCCGGCCAGACCTGTTCGGCTGCGCGAAGCGGCGCTGGGCGGCGCCTTCAGCGGCGTCGCCTTCGAGCTGCTGGGCTGGGCCTTCAACAGCTTCCTCACCTCGGGATCGACCTACGAGACGATCTACGGCGCGGTGGCGATCTTTCCCATCTTCCTCATCTGGCTCTATTCCTCCTGGACCGTCATCATCCTCGGCGCGGTGCTCGCGGCCTCCTTTCCCGACTGGTCGAAGACCCGCGACGCGCTGCCGCCGGGTGCCTTGACGCCGGCGCACCGCCTGGCCATCGCCATCGCCCTGCTCGGGGCGCTGCTGCGCCAATCGCGCGACGGCGGCTCCCTGGCGGTGGAAAAGCTGCACGAGGCGGCCCCGCTGCAGGGCCGCGACGATGTTCTCGAACGCCTCAGGGCGAAGAACTTCGTGGTGATGACCGAGGACGAGGAGTACTGCCTGGCGCGCGACCTGAACACCACGACCGTGACCGACCTGGCGGAGTCATTGGGCCTGCTCCTCGGCACCCCACCCGACCTGGGTGGCCAAACTGACGATCCTGCCGGGCTGCCACAGACCCGAGAGCACGCGGGGTCGCTGGAGACCATCCTGCAGCGCCTGCACAATGCCGAGGCCGCAATTCTCGACATGCCGATCGCCGCCGTGGTTGCGGGCGAACTGGGCGTGGGATCTGGCCCCCAACCCCTGGAGCCGGTGCCGCAGCGCGCCCGGTAGCGCGGGGCCGCACCCGGCCATTCACCCTCGCGCACCGGTGGCAGCGTCTCGCGCCCTCGGCGCGGCCGACCAGCGGTGTCCTTCGACATCGGGCGGGCGTTCAGGCGTCGCAAATAGGGATGGACCCGCGCCGGGTGGCATCCTAAGCGGGGACCATGACCAGCGCCGCATCCGATAGCCCGTCCTCCGACCGCGTGCTTGCCGGTGTCGCCCTGATGCTGGGGTTCTGCGTGACCGCGCCGCTGCTGGACGTGGCGGCCAAGCTCGCGTCGGACACCGTGCCGGTCGGCCAGATCACCGCCGCACGCTTTTTCGTCCAGTGCGCGCTGATGGGCCCCTTCGTCTGGGTCATGGGGCTGTCGCTGCGGGTGCCGCGGAGCCAATGGCTGGCGCTGCTGTTCCGCGCGGGCCTTCTGTTCGTCTCGACCTTCTGTTTCATCGCAGCGATCCGCGTCATGCCGCTGGCCGACGCGCTGGCGATCGTGTTCGTGGCCCCGTTCATCGTGCTGCTGGTGGGCAAGTTCCACCTGGGCGAGGATGTCGGACCGCGCCGCGTGGGCGCGGCGATCGTGGGTTTCGTGGGCGTCCTGTTCGTGATCCAGCCCAGTTTCGCGGCCTTCGGCGCGGTGGCCCTGTTTCCCCTGGGCACGGCGCTGGGGTTCGCGTTCTACATCCTCGTGACCCGCGGGCTGTCGCGGCGGATGCATCCGGTGACCCTGCAGTTCCATACCGGGCTGATCGCCAGCCTGCTGTGCCTGCCGGTGCTGATGCTGGCAGAGGGCACGGGGTCGGCGCTGCTCGATCCGGTCCGGCCCGAGGGGGTCGCCTGGCTCTGGCTGCTGGGGGTCGGCGTCTTTGCCACGATCAGCCACATGATGATGACCTATGCGCTGTCGCTGGCGCCGTCGGCCACGCTGGCGCCGCTGCAGTACCTGGAGCTGCCGGTGGCGACCGTGCTTGGCTATCTCGTGTTCCGCGACTTTCCCAACGCGCTGTCGCTGACCGGCATCACCATCATCATCGGTGCCGGGCTCTACATGATCCACCGCGAAAGGGTCACCGCGCGACAGCTGATGACCGAGCGCGCCGCGCCACCGATCTGAGACGCGGCGATATGTGCCGCGCGGAAGGTCACCGTGCAAGCGACGCGGCCGGCATGATCCGCGCGCGTCCCCTCAGGCCTGCCCCAGATCCGCGAAGGGCGCGCTGGCTGCCGTAAGCGGAATCTCCCCGCCGGTCAGCCGCTCGGCGATGACGCGCATGACGTAGACGTTGAACGCCGGGTGTTGCAGCGACAGGGTCGCAAGGTCGCCCGCATCCAGCGCGAAGACCTCGCACGGCCCCTCGCAACGCGCCGAGGCGGTGCGCTGGCGTTTCGACGTCAGGAACGCAACCTCGCCGAACAACTCGCCGGGACCGGCGGCCTTGCCCAGTTCCTCGAACACCACCCGTCCCGAAACGAGGTAGTACAGGCGGTCCGGCGCATCCCCGATGCGAAAGACGTAGTCGCCGCCCTCGTAGGACATCGGTTTAGACATCGGCCGAAGCCATTCCAGCGGCGAGACCGTGCCCGCCACGGCCTTGATCGCGCCGCGCTTCATCCTCTGGATCTGCGCGAACCGGAACAGGTTCACCGGCAGCAGGACGGCATGCAGCACCAGCACCGGATAGACCTCGAAGGCGATGCCCCAGGAGATGAAGCACATGTTGGACAAGACGCCCAGCACCCTGAGCCGCACCATCGTTTTCTGGTAATAGGTCAGAAACGTGAGGAAGGCCGCGGCCCAGCCGAAGATCTCGAACAGCATCAGAACCCTTCTCCCTTTGTCGGTCGGTTGTTTTCGTCACCGCCTGCCATCGCCGCAATCGTCGCGCCTGCGCCTTGCGGGCCGTGCCGCCAGGCCGCGAGGTCGCGGCGGGCTGCGGCTGCGAACCGCCACGCGCCCTGAAGCTGCGCGGTGTCGATCGCAACCTTGAACAGGGCCTCGACCTCCTCGGGGGTGGCGCCGAGCGCCGCAAGGCACGCCGCACGCCGCCGCGCCGCCTCGCTCGAGAGGTAGGTGTGCCGCAACCGGGCGATCTCGTCGTCGCAGGCGTCGATCAGGGGCAGCGCGTCGTCGGGGCGGCCGGCCTGCAACAGCAGATCGGCCTGCATCAGAAACGAGCGTGGCAGCCACAGCTGATAGGTCTTCCCGCCGGCACGGGCATGCGCCATGTCGGCCAGCCCCGCGTCCAGATCGCCCGAGCGCGCGCGCAGCCACGCTTCCCACAGGTCGGCATAGAGCGGCGCGATCTCGTTATGGTCCACAAGCCCGCGCAATTCGGACAGCAGCGGCCGGACGCCGTCGACATCCTCCATCTCGAAGCGCGCGATGCACAGGTGCACCAGAACCTGAAACGAGGTCGCCGGGTTGTCGAGCTCGCGCGCCCGGCGCAGGGCGTGATCGTGATCGCGCGCGACCGCGTCGGGCCTGTCACGCATCGCCATGACGATCGCGCGCTGCGCCAGCGACGAGGCGAGAACGTCGAACGGATGACCCGGCATGATCGGATCGAAGACGGGCGGCTCGTACCCCGCGATGACGTGGTCGAAATGCGTCTCGGCGGCGTCCAGATCCCCTTCGAGCATCGCGACATACCCCAGCATCCGCGCCGGCATCCGGTCGGCGTTGGGCAGGCCCGCCAGCCGCGTGGCGGCCTTCAGCTGCAGCGCGTTCGCCTGCGCCGAGACAAGGTCGGAGCGTACCAGCGCCGACATGCAGCGGCTCCACAGCAGTTGCAGCGCCGCCTCGCTGGCCTCGGTCTCCTGCAGCAGCGTGGCCATGCGGGTCAGATTTTCCTCGGTCGCGGGCGATGCAAAGCCGTGCAGCACCGTCAGCGGCATGTTCAGCCGCAACCGCAGGGACGCCTCGCTTTGATCGCGCGCGACCGAGGCGGGCATGCGGCCCAGCAGATCTATCGCCGCGCTGAAACAGGCCATGGCCGAGGATGGGGCGGACTGGGCGATGTTGCGCTCGGCGGCCCGTTCCCAATAGCGCACCGCCGGCGCGATGTCGCCCGCTTCGCTGAAGTGAAGCGCCAGCCGCTCGGGCTGGGTCTGGGCCAGATCGGGGAACTGCGCCTCGATCGTTTCGGCCACCCGCCGATGCAGCACCCGGCGCCGCGACCGCAGAAGCGATCCGTAGGCCGCGTCGCGCACCAGTGCGTGGCGAAAGGCGTAGCCGGAGTCGCCACGCATCTCGACCAGCGAGGCGCCCTCGAGCTCGTGCAGACCCTTGCGGACCTCGGCCTCGGACAGGTCGGTACAGGCAGCCAGCAGGTCGAGCGGGAAATTCCGCCCGATCAGCGCGCCGATCTGCGCCACCGGCTTGCCGGCCTCGAGCCGGTCGAGGCGGGCCATCAGCGTATCCTGAAGGGTGATGGGCACCTCGGCGATGTTGGCCCCGGGCGTCTCGAGCAGGGCGCGGGTCAGTTCCTCGGCAAACAGCGGGATGCCGCCGGAGCGCTCCGCGATCGTACGCCGCAGGGGTTCGGGCAGATCGCCCGACAGCGATTGCGCCTCGACCAGTTGCAGCGTCGCCTCGGCCGTGAGCGGCCGCAGAACGATCTCGTGCTGGTCCGGGGACCGGGCGAGACGCGGCGCATCCGGGCGGGTGGCCACGACGACCAGGACCGGCCTGTGACGCACGCGTTCCCCGAGCCGGTCGATCACGTCGAGCGTCGCGGGATCGGCCCAGTGCGCGTCTTCCAGCACCACGAGCCGCGCGGGCTGGGGCCCCGATCGCGCGTCGGGGGCGAGCACTTCCACGACCGCGTCGATGATCGCGTCCTGATCTCCCATAGCCGCGTGATCGGTCGCGTCCGGCAAACCGTCGCCGCCGAGGATGCTGGCCAGCAGGGACGAGATCTCGGGCGAGGCGCCGGGCAGATCGGCCGGGCCGTCGCGCGCGGGCGCATCGCCGCACCGGGCGATCTCCGCCGCCATCCATTCGGCCACCGGGTGGAACGCCGCGCCCTGACTGTAGCGCGAACAGGCCAGCGACACGACCGTACCGGTGCTGGCGGCATGGCCCGTCAGCGCGGCCAGAAGTCGGGATTTTCCGATCCCCGCCTCGCCCGTGACGGTGACCATGCGCCCCGCGCCGGCGATGGCCTCTTGCCACGATGCCCGCAGCAGCGCCAGTTCCGCCTCCCGGCCCACGAGCGGGGCAGCGGGCAGGCTTTGCGGGTGGGGATGGAGAGCGCCGGATCTGGCCGGGGGCCGGACCTGCCAGACAAGCTCCGCCTCGGGGAACCCCTTGAGCGTCGTGCGCCCCAGCGACCTGAGCTCGAATGCGCCGCGCAGCAACTGCCGCGTGGCATCCGAGATCACGATGCCGCCCGGCGGCGCCATGGCCTGCAACCGCGCCGCGATCGACAGCGTCGCGCCGGTCACCGCCTCGTCGGCCGAGACGAAGCCGAACCGTGTTTCCCCGATCACCGTCAGGCCGCTGGCGATGCCGACGCGGACCGCGACCGGGCCGTCGCCGGCCCCCGCAAGGCCACGCACCGCCTCGACGATGCCGAGACCCGCCCGCACCGCGCGCGTCGCCGCATCCTCCATCGCCTTGGGAAAGCCGAAATGCGCCATCATGCCATCGCCGAGCTTGTGGGCGACATAGCCGCCCTCCGCCTCGATCGCGCTGACGCAGACCTCGCCGAAGGCGCGGAAAAGGGCGCGCAGATCCTCGGGGTCCAGATGCGTCGCCCGCTCGGTCGAATTGACCATGTCGCAAAACAGCACCGTCAGGTTGCGCCGCTCTCCTTCGGGGGCGGGGGACTTTGGCACCGCCGGGTGCAGGGCCTGCAACAGACGTCGGCGCGGGCCAAGCGGCAGGCCCAGCACCGCCAGATCGGCATCGGACAGATAGGCAAGGTCGCGCAGCTCCACACGCTCGGCCGCAAGCGTGTCGAAGTAATCGCCAAGCTCCAGCCGGTCGAGAAAGTCCCTCAGATCCGCGCCCGACACCCCTGCGCCCCCGTGTCATCCATCCGTTTCGGCCCCGCGCTTCCCGCAGCGGTTCGTGCTTTTGGCTTCAGCGTCCGCTCAGCGCGCGGGTATGCGCCACCAGCGCCACCAGCGGCGCCGGATCGCGGGCAAAGCCGGCGATTTCGACGGCCTGCTGCCCGATCCTGTCCAGCCGGGCCTCTGCCTCGGGCAGCGCCTCGAGAAAGGCGGCAGCCGTCAGGTCAAGATCGTCATCGGTGGGCTCGGCGCGGCAGAAGGCGGCACGCACGTCGTCATTCGCGATGGCGATGGCGGCGGGCAGCGTCAGGATGCCGTCGCGCAGATCCTCCTTGCCGCCGCCGCCAAGGGCGGGCAGCCCGCGCACATCTGCGACATCGTCGCATCCGTGGTAGAGCCGCCCGATCAGGCCGCCGTAGTCCCTGAGCTTTGCGCTTCGATCCCCCAGACAGGCGCAGACCTCGAACATCGAGCCGGTATCCTCGCCCGCGATCCGCCACCAGTCCTCAAACCCGAGAGGCTGGCGCCGCAGCCGCCACTGCATGCATTCGGCCACGCCCAGCCGCTTCATCAGCTCCGAGAACAGGGCGATGGCCTGCAGGTCGTCGCCAAGTTGCAGGTAGCCCTCGGCCACGATGTAGCCCGAGGTCATCAGCGCCGCGAGTTCGCCGAACTGCGTGTGCATGGTCGCCCTGCCCCGCCGTTCGGGCGAACGATCGACGATGTCGTCGATGATCAGCGACATGTTGTGGAACAGCTCGATCACCAGCGCAGAGGTCATGATCTTCTGCGGGATCGGGCCCGGCCCGTGCATCGCCCGGTAGCAGGCAAAGATGGTCAGCGGCCTGAAATACTTGGAGCCTTCGAGAAACTGCCATTCCAGCGCCGTGCGCATCTCGCCGTCGCACGAGGCGACCCACGCGGCGATCTGCCCACGCAGGACCGCCATGTCGTCCGCAAAGCCCAGCGCATCGACGACCGACGCGCTGCTTGCATCCATGGTCGTGGTGTCGGTCACGGTTTGACCGCCCGGCGTCGCTTGCCGTCACCGTCGGCGGCTCTCTCGCCGACGTTCTGCGCCACGGCCTCGCCCAGAACCTCGAACTCATGCTGGAGCCGGCGCGCCTCGAGCAGCGCCGTCTCGCTCACGTCGCGCAGGAATGCGCGAAACTGTTCGGCGTCGGCACGCTGGCGCGCGGGTGACTGCGGCGGGTCGCTGTAGGCGGCCATCGCGGCGTCACGCAGCGTTGCCTGGTGGCGCGACACCACGTCCGTCAGGCTCTGGACGTAGCGCATCGAACTGCCCGACGCGATGGCAGAGGCCTCGATCAGGGCGGCGGGCAGGTCGACGCCGCCAGTGGCCGCCTTGGCCGTCGCCGCCTGCGGAGGGCCGCCGGCCAACTGCGTCATCATGCGCGCGTAGCTTTCCAGCATGGCCGCGACAGGGCCCGCGAGGCGGGCGAAGGCTTCGTTCGGATCGGGCGGGTCGCGTCTGTCGCCTGCCGCGCCGAAGCTGGAGGGGTCCGGTCCTGAACTTGCCATGTCATGCGTTCCTTGCCACTCGTCAGGGCTTTCGCTGCCGCTGCTCCTGCGCCGCATCGAGACGGCTCAGGGCCTCCATGCCCCATAGGGTGCCCGCCCCGCGCAGCGCATGCAGATAGCGGCGATGGCTATCATATGCCGAAACGGCCACGGCCTCAATCGCGGCGCCGCGCGTCTCCGGCGGTGCGCGCAGCGCCGCCGCAGCGTCGCCCGCCACGCCAGACGCGTCGCGCGCGGCGGCCCGCAGGGCGCGGGCCCCCACATCGGCGGTCGCGGACAGGGCGCCGACATAGAGCCGAAGCGCCGTGGCCACCATTTGCGTGTAGTCCGTCGTCATGGACACCTCGGGGCAACAAGGATTAGCTTGATCACGAGTACCTTAACGGGAGGCGTCCCCATGGCAATGATTTTCCGCGAAGAACAGCCCTACCCGGAGGCCGAGAGCGGGCGGCCCCATGTCATCGTCGTGGGTGGCGGGGTGGCGGGGCTTGCCGCCGCGCACCGGCTTCTGGAACGCGGGCACGACATCACCCTGATCGAGGCCAATGCGTTCCTCGGCGGCAAGTTGGGGGCGCACCAGCAACGCGACGACCTGCGCCAGTACAACGCCAGCCCGGACACGCCCGACACATTCGGCCGGCGCGACTGCACGGTCTGCACCGACCCCTGCTGCAAGGCCGCGCGCGACGACGACTGGCACGAGCACTGCTACCATATGTATCTGAACTGGTATCACAATTTCTGGGGCCTGATGCGCGACATCGGCACCATCGACCGGTTCGAGCCGATGACCGAAATCACCCATCTGACGCCCGACCTCGATGCGCCGCCGATCCGGGCGGTCAATCCCGGCTCCCCCTGGACGGTGCTGCAGAACATGACCTGCGGCGTCTCGCCGCCGGCCGACATCTTTTTGCACAACATGTCGGTGCTGGATCTGCTGGCCACCCCCGACCGCGACGATCACCGCCTCGACAAGATGAGCGTGGCGGCCTTCCTGCTGGAGCATCCCTACACCACGACGCAATCGCGCGAGGCCAGCCATCGCGTGCTGGCCAAGGCCTTTGCCGCCTCCACCGCCATGGCCTCGGCCCGGACCTACAAGTCGTTCCTGAAATACGGCGCCCGTCTGCCCGAACCGTCGATGTGGCTGTTGAACGGCCATACCGAAGAGGCGATCTTCACCCCCTGGCTCAAGACACTGGCGCGGCTGTCGGGCAGCTTCACCATCGACTGGTCCTTCGAAGGGGAGCGCGCCGCCTACCGCGAGGCGAAGGAGTATCACGCCGCTCTCGGGCGGACGGACGACGACAGGCAAAGCCTGCCCTCCTTCACGCTCAAGCCGCTGCTGAAGCTGTCGGGGATCGAGATCGACCCGGAAACCGGCGAGTTCCTGCTGCGGATCGCCGGCCTCGACCATTCGGCCAGCACCCAGGTCACGCTCGACGAGGGTGACAGCCGGTTCCAGCGCGCGGTCTGGCGCTTTGGCGGGCAGGTGGTTCTTGCCGTGCCGCCGCGCCAGATGGCGCGGCTCGTCTATGCCCGCGCCAAGGACGGTCCGGCGGATCACGATGCCTGCCTGGCCGCCGTCGACCCGCATCTGGGCAATGTCACGCGGCTGAACGGCGCGCCGATCATGACGCTGGATGTGCGGTTCCGCAAGCCGCTGGACCCGCCCTTGCCGCGCGGCATCGTGCTGTTGCTGGGCTCGCGCCACGAGATGAGCCTCTACGACAACACCCAGATGTGGCGCAGCGAGGCGGCGGACCCGGCGACCGGCCCGATGCTGAGTGTCTGCGCCTCGGACGCGCATGCGCTGATGCCCTTCGTCGGGCAGGAGAACGGCGCCCAGGTGATCGCCGACCTGCTGCTGCGCGAATTGCAGCGGTTCGTCCGCTTCGACCGCGAGGCCGATATCCTGCAATGCCGGACACGGCTGCAAAGCAACGCGGGCGAGGAATTGTTCATCAACGCCGTCGACACCTGGGATCACCGCCCGCGCACCACCACGGCCCTGCCCGACCTGTTCATCGCGGGCGATTTCGTGCAGACGCCGATCGACGTGGTCACGATCGAGGCGGCAGCCATGAGCGGCCTGATGGCCGCCGAGGCGGTGCGCCGCAGGACAGGCCGGGGCCGGCCGATCCCGATCGTGGTGCCCGACAGCTACCCGGGCGCGGCGATGGGGGCCGCCGCCGCGGCGCTGCGCCCGCTCGCCTATGCCGCGCGGGCCGCGTCGGAGGCCGACCGGGCGCTGAGCGAGGGCTACAGCGGGCTTTTTCCGTCCGGTTGAGGGGACACAGGAACAGGTTCGGCCAGCGTGCAGGTCATTCGCTCCGTCCAGCCATTGGCGGCCGGCCGCCGCCGGTCCAGGCCCAGCGCCCGTAACGTGTCGCACAGGCACGCCATCTTGCCCGCGCACAGGCACCCGGCGGCCTGCCCCGCTGCGCGATCCGCCGGCAGGTCGATCGCGACCGCCCCGCCGATCTGCATCCCCTCGCCCTGGCCGCTGCGCCGCAGGAGCGCGCGGGCGGGTACAAGCGGCGCCGCGGACATGCCGTGGGGCTCCACCATGGAATAGATCAGGCCCGGCATGTCGTGGCTCTGCCCGGTGCCGACCCGCGGAAAGGTGACGCGCAGGGCGCCGCGGCCCGCGCCGGGCAGGCGGGTGCCAAGGCCCACGCGAACCCGGTCCTCGGCATAGGCGGTCTCCAGCCGGGCCATGGGCGTGCGCGCGGCGGCGTTGTTCCAGAAATCCTTGCGGATGCCCCAGATCTGCCGCGCCGCCGCCAGCGAATACTTGTCGGTCACCACAAGCCGCAGGAACAGCTGGCCCGGATCGGGGAACTCGCCCCCGCGCGGCGTGACGGTCAGGGTCAATCCGATCTCTTGCGTCACGCCGAAATCCGAGGCGCGGTAATCCGAGGCCAGCAGCGTCACCATCGCCGCGCCAGCCCCGACCGACACCGGCTCGAAGGCGTCCAGCATCTCGGGCGGGTGATGGCCGAGGCGGCAGGCGTCTTGCATCAGGTCGCGCGCCGTCGCGACGGGAATGAACCACGCGGCCCAGGCCTGCGAGGCATCGAGTACGCGCGCCGGAAGCAGGAACGGCGCATCCGAGGTCATCGCGGGCACATGAAGCACGGGATCGTCCGGGTCGTGGCCGGCGCGGCCCGCAAGGTCGCGCCTCTGACGCTCGGCGATGGCATGGTCGATGGCGACACCCACCAGCGCCGAGGCCGGCGCGCTGCCGGAAAGCGCGGCATCCATCGCCGTCGTGTCGGGTGCATCGAACCGGGCGACGGCGACCCCGGCCGCAGCCGAGGGCACGGCCAGCAGGTCGCGGGCCAGATCGGCGTATGCGCGCAACAGGCCCGTCGCCACCGCCTCGGGGTTCCACGGTCCCATCAGCCCGCCCGCCACGCCATCGGCCATCCGTTCGCCGGCCTGCCATGTCAGCGCGGCCGGTCGCGCGATCATCGCCTGCCCGAACCCGGCCCATGCCCGGTAGAGGCGCAGCATGTCGCGCGATGTCACATGCGGTTGGCCGATCTTGTGACTTGCTGCGGGTTCCATGTCGGCATCCTAGGCGGACGGGCGTCGATTGCACCAAAAAACGCTCACTGCGCCAGCGCCTCACGGTTGCGCCGGATCAGGAGGGTCTTGGCCGCCGTCGCGAACCCCCCGACAAGCGCGAGCTTGATCCCGGGGCGGCGCTTCATCAGCGCGCGCAGCGTCGCGGCGTCGAACACCAGCAGGCGCGCCGGGCCGCGGGTGACGACCGTGGCGGTTGCGGGCTCGCCGGTCATGAAGGTCAATTCGCCGATGAAGCAGTCGTTGCAGGTGCCGATCTCCTCGCCGTCCATGGCGACGAGCGCCTGCCCCTCGGAGAGAAACAGCAGGCGGTCGAGCGGCATGCCCTGCCGCGCCAGCGTCTCGCCGGCGGGCACATCGACCCAGCGCCCCAGCCGCAGCAGCGGGCGCACATCCTCGCGGCGCAGGTCGGGAAGGTGGCTCATGACAAAGGCCCGCTCCTCCGCGGTCTGCATCAGCATCCGCGAGGTCACGAAGATGCGCACGATCCCGACGAGGCTGATGGCGATGTAGCTGACCTGGATCACCAGCACGGCCATGTTCGGCGCGGCGAGGGTGCTGAAGGCCACGCAGGACGCGGCGACGATCACCAGCAAGGCATAGGCATAGCTTTGCCCCCGCAGCACGCCGGTTTGCAGCAGCGTGTAGGATGTGAGGTAGACACCGGCCCCGACCATGCCGATCATGGGCGCCGCACCCGACAGGCCGGCCTCGATCCCGGTCAGCATCTGCGCCGTCCGAAGCGATGGGTCTGGCGGTCTTCGGCATCGCCGGCGCGACCGGCGCCAGACCGTGCGGTGGGGGGCCTGGCTGCGACGGGCAATGCCGACGCCGCGATGGACAAGGGCAATCGCATCAAGACTGTCTCCGGGCGTGCGTGCCGAGGATAGGCAGACTGCGGCCCCGATCACAACTGGGGGAAATCCCGTCACGCACGATTTCGGCATCGCCTTTCAGACGCGACCGGGGGCGCGGCCTTTTGCGCCACAGGCACCTCCCCGCGACCGAGGCCGGGATGCGCCGGCGCCGGCGGCCTGCCGTGCGGTCACATGACCGCACCGATCTGCCAGGGCACGAACTCGTTGTCGCCAAGGTCGAGCTGCTCGCTGCGGGTCGTGCGGCCGGACGCGGTGGCGACGATCATCTCGAAGATCTCGCGGCCCTTGTCGACGACGGACACGCCGGCGCTGAGGATGTCGCCGCAGTTAAGATCCATGTCGTCGGGCATCGCTGCGAACAGGCGGTCGTTGGTGGCCAGCTTGATCGTCGGCGCGGGCTTTGACCCGAAGGCCGAGCCGCGCCCGGTGGTGAAGACGACGATCTGCGCCCCGCCCGCGATCTGCCCGGTGACCGAGACCGGGTCGTAGCCCGGCGTGTCCATGAACACGAGGCCGGGGGTGCGCACCATTTCGCCATAGGCGACCACGGCCTCCAGCGGGGTGGACCCCGCCTTGGCCACCGCGCCCAGCGACTTCTCGAGGATCGTGGTGAGCCCGCCCTGCTTGTTGCCGGGCGAGGGGTTGTTGTCCATCGAGCCGCCGTTCATCGCGGTGTAGCTTTCCCACCAGCGCAGCCGGTCGATCAGCCGGTCGGCCACCTGCCCGTTGCGGGCGCGGCGCAGCAGCAGATCCTCGGCGCCGTAGATCTCGGGCGTTTCCGACAAGATCACCGTGCCGCCGCAGCCCACGATCATGTCGCTCGCCGCGCCCAGCGCCGGGTTCGCGGTGATGCCCGACATCCCGTCCGAGCCACCGCATTGCAACGCCACCGTCAGCGCCGAAAGCGGCGCGGGGCTGCGGCGGGCGCTGTTCACCTCGGGCAGCATCTCGCGCACCCGCGCCACGATCTGCGCCACGGTCGCCCTTGTGCCGCCGCTGTCCTGGATTGTCAGGCCGTGAAACCGCGCCTGCCCGTCGTCGCCGAACATCGCCTTCATCCGCGCGATCTGCATCACCTCGCAGCCGAGGCCGACGAACAGCGCCGCACCCACATTGGGGTGGGTGGCGTGGCCCCACAGCACGCGCTGCAGGTTTTCCCACCCCGGCCCGTCCGCGGCCATGCCGCAGCCGGTGCCGTGCGCGAAGGCGACGACCCCGTCGACGTTCGGATACTCCGCGAGCAGGCCCGACAGCCGGATCTCCTCGGCGGCCCGGCGGATCACCGTGGCGGAGCAGTTCACCGTGGCGACCAGCGCGATCATGTTGCGCGTGCCGACGCGGCCGTCGCTGCGCAGGTAGCCCTCGAAGCTGCGCGGCCCGGGCGAGGGGATCGCGGCCTCGGCGCGGGCCAGATCGACGCCGATCTCCTGCGTGGTGGCGTGCTGGCCGAAGGCGCAGTTGTGGGAATGGACATGCGCGCCCGCCGCGATGTCAGCGGTGGCGTAGCCGATCACCTGCCCGAACTTGCGGATCGGGGCCGCGGCCTTGATGGCGTGGCGGGCGATCTTGTGGCCCGCTTGCACCGCCCTCCCCCCGATCGCCTGCCGCTCGGTCAGGATCGCCACGTCGTCGCGCGGATCGAGGAGGATGGGGGGGCTCATGCGAGATAGCCCTCCACCGCGCGGCGGGCGCCGTCCGCGACCAACCGCCGGTAAGCGACGGTCACCGCGTCACGGAATTGCGCGTCGCCTGCCAGGGCCGCATCGAACACCGCATCCACGGCCAGCAGCGCCGCGACCTTCCCCTCCGGCGTATCGGCCCCGTCCGAGGCGGCACGCAAACGGTCCGCCAGCGGGTCGCGCACGTCGATGGGCCGGCCGGCCTCGTCCACGCCGCCGACGTAGCGCATCCAGCCTGCCACGGCGAGGCACAGGCCCGCGGGCACACGGCCTGACGCCAGGTTGTCACGGATCGTTCCAAGCAGCCGCTGCGGCAGTTTCTGGCTGCCGTCCATGGCGATCTGCCAGGTGCGGTGGCGGATCGCGGGGTTGCGGTAGCGCGCCAGCAGGGCGGCGCAGTAGTCGGGCAGGTTCTCGCCCTCGGGCTGCGCGATGGTGGGCAGGATCTCTGCGGCCCAGAGCCTTTCGCACAGGGCCGCGAAGGGCGGATCGGCCCCCGCCTCGGCGATGGTCTCGTGACCGGCGAGATAGCCCAGATAGGCCAACGTCGAATGGGTGCCGTTGAGGCAGCGCAGCTTCATCGTCTCGTGCGCCTCCACCGAGGCCACGAATTGCGCGCCGCCCGCGTCCCAGTCGGGGCGGCCCTGCGGAAAGTCATCCTCGATCACCCATTGCCCGAACGGCTCGTGCACGACGAGGCCGGGGTCGCGGTAGCCCAGGGTCGCGGCAAGGCGGTCGACATCGGCCGGCGTGGTCGCCGGTGTGATCCGGTCGACCATCGTGGCGGGGAAGCGGACAGTGTCCGCGATCCACTGCGCAAGGTCGGGGTCGCGGGCGCGGGCGAAGGCCAGCACCATGCCGCGCACCAGCGCGCCGTTCGACGGCAGGTTGTCGCAACTCAGCACCGTGAAGGGCGGCGTGCCCTCGGCGCGCCGCCGCGCAAGGCCCGCGACGACGAAGCCTGGGGCCGAGGTCGGTGCGTCGGGGTGGGCAAGGTCGTGGGCGATGTCGGGATGATCGAGGGTGAGCTGGCCCGTCGCCGGGTTGTGGCAATAGCCCTTCTCGGTCACGGTCAGCGACACGATCCGCACCGCCGGGTCGGCCATGGCGGCCACCACCGCGCCGGGATCTTCCGGGGCGACCAGCACGCGCGCCACCGCGCCGATCACGCGCGGGCTTTCGCCATCCGGCCCAAGTTCCACCGCGGTAAAGGTGCCGCCCTGCGGTCCAAGCTGGTCGCGCGCGGTCGGGCTGCGCAGGCTGACGGCAAGGATGCCCCAGTCGCCGCCGCGCGCCGCCATCGCATCCTCGGTGAAGACCGCGACGAAGGCGCGGAAGAAGGCACCCGGCCCGAGATGGACGATGCCGACCTTCGGCGCCGCACCCTTGCGCTGCAGCCTATCGCGCAAGCCAGCCTCCATCGACGTTCAGCACCGCGCCGGTGACGTAATTCGCGGCGGGCGAGCACAGGAAGGTCACGGCGCCCGCGATATCGGCCGGATCGCCCCAGCGCCCGGCGGGAATGCGCGCCAGGATCTCGGCCGAGCGTTTGGGGTCTTCGCGCAGGGCGGCGGTGTTGTTGGTGGCGATATATCCGGGCGCGACCGCGTTCACGGTGATCCCGCGCGCGGCCCATTCATTGGCAAGGATCTTGGTCAGCCCCGCCACGCCATGCTTGGCGGCGGTATAGGCTGGCACCCGGATGCCGCCCTGAAAGCTCAGGAGCGAGGCGATGTTGACGATCCGCCCGCCCGCGTCGCGCGCGAAGGCGGATTTCGCGAAGGCCTGCGAGAGGGTGAACACCGCCTTCAGGTTCACGTCCATCACGTCGTCCCAGTCCGCGCTGGAATAGTCGACGCTGTCGGCGCGGCGGATGATGCCCGCGTTGTTCACCAGGATGTCCAGATCGCCGGCCTCGGCCAGCCGCGCGGCGGCGCCCAGCGGATCGGCAAGATCGAGCGTCAAGGCCTCGGCGCTGCCGCCCGCGGCCGCGATCATCTCGACCGTCTCGGTGCAGGACGACCTTCCGGAGGCGATCACATGCGCGCCCGCCTGGGCAAGGCCCAGGACGATCGCCTGACCGATGCCGCCGTTGGCGCCTGTCACCAGCGCGCGCGTACCGTCGATGCAAAAGACGTCGCTCATCGCAGATCCTCCATCGCCACCATGTCCATGTCGGTGAAATCGACGTTGTCGCCCGCCATGGCCCAGCAGAAGGTATAGGCCCCGGTTCCGGCCCCGGCGTGGATCGACCAGGGCGGCGAGATCACCGCCTCCTCGTTCTTCATCACGATGTGGCGCGTCTCGTCGGGCTTGCCCATGAAGTGGAACACCCGCTGATCGGCGCCGAGGTCGAAGTAGAGATAGGCCTCCATCCGCCGGTCATGAAGATGCGCGGGCATGGTGTTCCAGACCGAGCCTTCGGCGAACTGGGTGTAGCCCATCAGCAGCTGGCAGCTTTCGCAGACTTCGGGATGCAGGAACTGGATGATGACGCGCTCGTTCGCGGTGGCCTTCGCGCCAAGCTCCACCCTCCGGGCGTCGGACAGTTTGATCAGCCGTGTCGGCAACGCGCGGTGCGCGGGCGCCGACAGGATGTAGTAGCGCCCCCCACCCTCGAAGCTGACGGGACCGGCGCCGAGGCCGATATAGAGCACCTCGCCCTTGCCGATCTCATAGGTCTCTCCGCCCGCGGTGACGGTGCCCGCCGCGCCGATGTTCAGGACCGCCATCTCGCGGCGATCGAGGATCGAGGGCGTGCCGGCCTCGGGCACATGGTCGAGCGTCAAGGCAGCGCCCCCGGGAACGGCCGAGCCCAGGATCAGCCGGTCGTAATGGCTGTAGATCAGCCTGATCTCGCCCGGCGCGAACAATCCGCCGACATGGAACCGGTCGCGCAGCCCCTGGGTGTCCAGCGCCTTCACGCTGTCGGGGTCCATCGCGTAGCGGGTTTCGGCGGAAATGGTCATGGTCGTCTCCTTCAGAGAAAGTCGTCGCGCCTGGGGGTGAAGGTGTCGATCAGCCGCCCGGACGCCAGGCAGGTGCAGCCATGCTCGACGCCGGAGGGGATGACGAAACTGTCGCCCGGCCCGACCTCGAAGGCATCGTCGCCGATGGTGAAACGGAAGCGGCCGCTTTCCACATAGGTCGACTGGACATGGGGGTGGCTGTGCGGCGCGCCGATGGCCCCGGCCCCGAAGCGAAAGCTGACCACCATCAGCGCGGCGCTGTCCGACAGCACCTGGCGGGTGACGCCGGCGGCGGGGGAAACCTCGGGAAAGGATCGGACGTGCATCGGACCTCCTACCTGAACAGCGACGGCAGCCACAGCGACAGCGCGGGGATGTAGGTGACGAGCATCAGCGTGAAGACGGCCGCGCCGTAGAAGGGCCAGATCGTCCTGAGCGCCGTCGCCACCGGCAGGCGCCCCACCGCGCAGCCCACGAACAGAACCGCCCCCACAGGCGGGGTGCACAGCCCGATCCCGAGGTTGAGGATCAGGATGATCCCGAAATGGACCGGGTCGACATCGAAGGCGAGGGCAACGGGCAGGAAGATCGGCGTGGTGATGACGATCAGCGGCGACATGTCCATGAAGGTGCCGAGAAACAGCAAGAGCACGTTCAGCAGCAGCAAGATCACGATCGGGTTGCTCGACACGCCCGAGATCAGCTCGACCAGCGTCGTGGGAACCCGCAGATAGGCGAGCAGCCAAGCGAAGGCCGCCGCCGACCCGATCACCAGGAGCACCATCGAGGCGGTCCGCACGGCGCCCAGCGTCGCGGCGACGAAATCGGGCCAGCTGAGGCTGCGGTAGACGACGATGGTGACGACGATGGCGTAGACCACCGCGATGCAGGAGCTTTCCGAGGCGGTGAAGACGCCCGAGCGGACGCCGCCGAAGATGATGGCCACCAGGATCAGGCCGGGCGTCGCGCTGGCCAGCAGGCACAGCATGGCGCGCAGGCCCGGAAATCTCTCGGTCGGGTAGCCGCGCCGCCTGGCCACGAACCACGCCACCACCATCAGCGAGAGGGCAAGGATCAGACCGGGCAGGATGCCCGCGGTGAACAGATCGGCGATGGAGATCCGCCCGCCCGCGGCGATGGCGTAGATGATCAAATTGTGCGACGGCGGCAGCATCAGCGCGATGATCGAGGAGGTGACGGTGATGTTGACCGCGTAGTCGCGCCCGTAGCCGCGCTCCTCCATCTGCGGGATCATCAGCCCGCCGATGGCCGAGGCATCGGCGGCGGCCGAGCCCGAGATGCCGCCGAACAGCACCGAGGCGGTGATGTTGACCTGCCCCAGCCCGCCGCGCATGTGACCCACGGCAGCGCCCGCCAGCGCCACAAGTCGCCGCGCGATGTCGCCGCGCACCATCAACTCGCCCGCGTAGATGAAGAACGGGATCGCCATCAGCACGAAGACCGAGATGCCGGAATTCAGCCGCTGGAACACCACCACCGGGGGCAGCCCGATATAGGTGATCGTCGCGAAGGACGCCGCGCCGAGGCAGAAGGCGACCGGCGTGCCGATCAGAAGCAGAACCGTGAAGGTTCCGAACAGGACGAGAAGCTCCATCTCAGACGTCCCCGTCCAGCGGGTCGCCGAAGCGCCGGGTCGGCAGGCCAACCGCGCGCCGCAGCAGCCGCTCGAGGCTGAACAGCACCATCAGGACGCCGCCGGTCGTCAGCGCAAGATACTGGACCCCGCCGGGCAGGCCGAGCATCGGCATGGTGTTCTGCCACGTCTGCGCGGCAAGCTGGACGCCGTAGACGACCATGCCGCCGGCAAAGACCAGAACGACCAGGTCGGAGATCGAAAACAGCACCTTGCGCAGCTTGTCGGGCAGGACGTGGATCAAGATGTCGAAACTCAGGTGGTTGCCCTCGCGCAGGCCGACGGCGGCACCGAGCAGGATGAACCAGCTCATCAGCAGCACCGAGGAAACCTCGGTCCATCTGGACGAGTCGTTGAGGACATAGCGTCCCCATACCTGCCAGGCGATGAACACGGTCATCAGCACCAGCCCCGCCCCGGAGAGCCAAAGCGCGATGCGGGAAATCACCCCGAGCAGGTCGGAGAATCGGCGGATCGTGGACTGCATGCTGGTGCCTCGGAAAAAAGCCGGGACCGCCCATCATGGGCGGTCCCGAGACCGGTCACTCGGTGGCCTGGATACGCTCCACGAGCGAGCGCATCGCGTCCGTGGTGACGTGCCGCTCGTAGACCGGCACCATCGCTTCGATGAACGCGGTCTTGTCGATATCCTCGACGATCTCGACACCGGCGGCCCGGACGACCTCGGCCGAGGCTTCCTCGCGCGCCTGCCATTCCTCACGCATGAACGGCACGGAGTCGCGGGCGGCTTGCCGGATCAGGTCCTGGTCTTCCTCGGACAGGCGGTCCCAGGCGATCTGCGACATCACCAGAACCTCGGGGACGATCAGGTGCTCGTCGAGCGTGAGATAACCCGCGACCTCGAAATGGCCGGAGCTTTCGAAGGACGGAAAGTTGTTCTCGGCCCCGTCGATCGCCCCGGTCTGGATCGAGGTATAGACCTCGCCATAGGGCAGCGGCGTCGCGTTGGCGCCAAGCGCGCTGACCATGTCGACGAACACGTCCGACTGCATGACCCGGAAACTCATCCCGGCCATGTCCTCGAGCGTCGTGATGGGCCGCTCGCTGTTGTAGAAGGACCGCGCGCCGCCGTCGTAGTAGGCAAGCCCGACCAGATCGTGGTCGCGGAAGGTGTCGAGGATCTCCTGCCCGATCTCGCCATCGACGACGGTGTGCATGTGCTCCACCGACCGGAAGATGTAGGGCAGCGAGAAGACCTTGGTTTCCTCGATGATGTTGTTGAACGGCCCCAGGCTGACCCGGTTCATGTCGATCACGCCAAGCTGCGTCTGCTCGATCGTGTCGGCCTCTTCGCCCAGTTGTGCCGAGGGGAACACCTCGATGCAGATCCGCCCGTCTGAGCGTTCCTCGAGCAGCGTGCCCATGTATTCGACCGCCGTGACGGTCGGATAGCCGGCCGGGTGCGTGTCCGACGAGCGCAGCGTGATCTCGCAGGCAAGCGCGCCCGAGGCCATCGCGGTGCTGGCGGCAAGACCCGCCAGGATTGGTGTCATCCGTTTCATCTCTTCCTCCCTGAAGATCGCCGTCAAAGGCCGTAGGCGTCCTTTGCCAGCTGGTATGTGAGGTCGTGCGCGACCTCGAAAGCCTGCTCCTCCCGCAGGCGTCCCGTGGCGACGAGCGTCGCGAGATAGGCGCAATCCGACCGCCGGGCCACGTCGTGGCGGGCGGGGATCGAGCAGAACGCGCGGGTGTCGTCGTTGAATCCGACGGTGTTGTAGAAGCCGCAGGTCTCGGTCGTGGCCTCGCGGAACCGTTTGATGCCCTCGTAGCTGTCGAAGAACCACCACGGCGGGCCCAGCTTCAGCGCCGGATAGGCGCCGGCCAGCGGCGCAAGCTCGCGGCCGTAGACGGTTTCATCGAGGGTGAAGAGGATCACGGTCAGCCCCGGCTCCATCCCCACGGCATCGAGCATCGGCTTCAGCGCGCCGACGTAATCGGTGCGCATCGGGATGTCGAAGCCCTTGTCGCGGCCATGTCGGGCGAAGACCGTCGCGGAATGGTTGCGGAACGATCCGGCGTGGATCTGCAGGGTCAACCCGTCGTCGAGGCTCATCTTCGCCATCTCGGTCAGCATCTGCCCGCGAAAGAGGTCCGCATCTTCGGGTGTCGCCTTGCCGGCGATGACGGTGTCGAACAGCGCGGCCGCCTCGGCGTCGGACAGGTTCGCGGTGCGCGCCGAGGCGTGGCCATGGTCGCTGGCCTTGGCGCCGAACTCCTTGAAATACGCCCGCCGCGCGCGATGCGCGTTCAGGTATCCCGCCCAGGTCGCGGTATCCTCGCCGGTGATCTCGCCCAGCGTCGCGACATTCTGCGCGAAGCCTTCGAATTCCGGGTCCACGACCGCGTCGGGGCGGTAGGTGGTGACGACCCTGCCCTGCCAGCCGCTGTCGCGCATCTGGTGGTGCCATCTCAGATCGTCCAGCGCGCCTTCGGTGGTGGCCAGCGCCTCGATGTTGAAGCGCTCAAACAGGGCGCGTGGGCGAAAGGCGTCATCGGCCAGCCTGGCCTCGATATGGTCGTAGCAGGCATCGGCGGTGTCCGCCGACAAGGGCGTGGTCAGGCCGAACACATGCTCGAAGGAATGGTTCAGCCACATCTCGGACGGCGTGGCGCGGAACAGGTGGAAGTTTTCGGCAAAGCGCCGCCAGATCGCGCGCGGATCGGTCTCGGTCGGGCCGCCGTCGCTGCGCGGCACACCAAGATCGCTCAGGTGCACGCCCTGGCTCGCCAGCATCCGGAACACATAGTGATCTGGGACAACGAACAGCTCGGCGGGGTTGGGGAAACGGGCATTTTCCGCGAACCAGCGCGGGTCGCAATGGCCATGCGGGCTGATGATCGGCAGATCCCTCACACTGTGGTACAAGGCCCGGGCCTGGTCGCGCAGGTGCGGCTCGACGGGAAACAGGCGGTCGGGGTCTGTCAGGCTCATGCGGTCTGTCGCCTCTAGGCTTGTGTGGTAGTCCGCTAATATGCTAGTTGGAAGAGTGAGTCAAAGACCTTTCGACACCACTCCATTTCGTCCCTCAACCGGAGCAGACATGTCCGATCTCGACATCGCACCGATCTCGGCGCCGCCGGCCCAGACCGCGACCGACCAGATTTTCAGGACGCTCTACGATGCCGTCGTGTCGCTGAAGCTTCCGCCCGGCACCAAGGTGTCGGAGATCGACATCGCCCGGCAGTTGAACGTCTCTCGCCAGCCGGTGCGCGACGCATTCTTTCGCCTGTCCAAGCTCGGCTTCATCGCGATCCGCCCGCAGCGCGCGACGCTGATCACCAAGATCTCGGAACGCGCGGTGCTGGATGCCGCCTTCGTGCGCACCGCGCTGGAGGTCGAATGCCTGCGGGTTGCGCTGGAGACGGCCGGTCGCAGCGAAATCGCGCGCCTGCGCGACAACCTCGCCCGCCAGCGCGCCTCGATCGGCGGCGTGGACCCGAGCGTGTTTCACGCGCAGGACGAGGAATTCCACGCGACCTTGTGCGACATCGCCGGCCAGCCCCATGCCTGGAGCCTGATCCAGGAACAGAAGGCGCAGATGGACCGCGTCCGCTGGCTGACCCTGACCGAGGAGCGGCAGACCAGCGTTCACGCCGAACACACGGCCATCGTCGACGCGATGGAACGCGGCGATCCCAAGGCCGCCGAGCGCCAGTTGCGCAGCCATCTGGGCGACATCCGCAACGCGCTGGTGCGCATCCGCGACGCCCATGGCGCCTATTTCGAGACATCGGCATGACCGCGCGGACGGTCGTCGCCATCGGCGAGGCGATGGTCGAGTTCTCGCGCCGGGACGACGGATCGTGGCAGCAGGGCTTCGCAGGCGACACGCTGAACGTCCTGTGGGCGATGCGGGCGCTGTTGCCGGTGCAGGCCGCGACCGTCAGCTACGTCACGCGCGTCGGCGGCGATGCCCTGTCGGCGCGGTTTCGCGCCTTCCTCGACCACGCCGGGATCGACACCACCCTGGTCGGGACCGAGCCGGACCGGACCATCGGGCTCTATACCATCGAGACCGATGCCGAGGGTGAACGGCGCTTCAGCTACTGGCGCGGCCAGTCGGCGGCGCGGCGGCTGGCGGATGACCCGGCCCGAGTGGCGGCGGTGCTGGCGCAGGCCGATCTGGTCTATCTGAGCGGCATCAGCCTGGCGATCCTGCCGGCGGAGCGGCGGCAGGTCTTGCTCGACGTTCTGGGGCAGCGGGGCGCGCGCCGCTTCACCCTCGCCTTCGATCCCAACATCCGCCCGACGCTGTGGGACAGCCCCGCGGCGATGCGCGACACGGTCACGGCGGCGGCGGCGCGCGCCGATACCGTCTTGCCGACCTTCGGCGACGAGGCGCTGGCCTTCGGCGATGCCGATCCCGCTGCCACAAAAGCGCGCTACCTCGGGCTGGGCGTGCCCGAGATCATCGTGAAGAACGGCACCGAGCCGACCCTGTTCTCAACGGCACAGACCGAAGGCGAAATCGCCGTCGCCGCCCCCGTGCGCGCAGTCGACACCACCGGGGCGGGCGACAGCTTCAACGGCGCCTACCTTGCGGCCCGGCTGCTGGGCCATGCAGCGCCCGATGCGGTGCGCATCGGCCATGCGGCCTCCCGCGCGGTGGTGGGTCAGCGCGGCGCCCTGCTGGAAATGGGCACGCTTGCCGCCGCCTGCGCCGAAGCGATGCAGCCGGCAGGCTGACGGCGGCCGTGCGGCGCGCCCGGATCAGACCACCGCGAGATGCAGGTCGCCCACGCCCGCCACATGGCCGTGCAGAACGTCGCCGCGCTGCACCGGCCCGACGCCGGAGGGCGTGCCGGTCATCACCACATCGCCCGCCGCCAGTTCGAAATACTGCGACAGCACCGCGATCATCTCGGGGATCTTCCAGATCATCTGGTTCAGATCCCCCTCCTGCCGGATCTCGCCGTTGATCTTCAGCCAGATCGCCCCTGCGTCGGGGTGGCCGGTCTGCGTGACGGGCACGATCGGCGTACACGGCGCCGAATGCTCGAAGGCCTTGGCAACGCCCCAGGGCCGGCTCATCTTCTTGGCGCTGTCCTGCAGGTCGCGCAGCGTCATGTCGAGCCCGACGCCATAGCCGTAGACACACGCCAGCGCCTCGGAGGTCGGGATGTCGCGCCCGCCGCGGCCCAGCACGGCCACCAGTTCGATCTCGTGGTGCACGTTGCTGCTGTGCGCGGGATAGGTGAACCGCTCGCCGACATGGATGTTCTGCGCCTGCTTGGCGAAGAAGAAGGGCGGCTCCCTGTCGGGGTCATGGCCCATCTCGACCGCATGGGCGGCATAGTTCCGACCGATGCAATAGACCCGGCGCACGGGGATCTGGAGCGTGGAGCCCGCGACGGGAAGCGTCGGGACGGGGGCGGGGTCGAAAGCGAACATGGGTCGATCCTCGGTCTGTGTGAGTGCGGCGGCGGCGATCGAAGCCCGGCGGCACCCGGCGGCACCCGCGGATGGACGATACCGGGCCTGTCCTGCGCGGTCTAATCGAACGAGGCGCCGGATGCCTCCCCTTTTTTTCGGCTGGCGGGCGGGCACCCGCCGATCCCTGCAGGGCTTGCCATCGGGCCCGTGTGCGGCGCCACTGCACAGGGTGCCTGCGCAATCTCCAACCTGCCGAAATCCTGCGCAATTTCTGTGCATCCGCCGGGACCGGGGCGATGTCCGGGGTTTGGCTTCGCGCCGGCTTCGCGCGGCCCGGGCAAGGGTTGACAGGCCGAGGGCGCTCCTGTCCAACAGCCTCACGTTCCATTCCAGCAAAGCCGATTTCATGACCCTCTCCACACTCGTCGAAAGCGCCGTCCTCTCGCAAGGGGAGGTGTTCGTTCACGCCGCGCCCTTGGCGCCCGAGGCAGGTCTGTCCATCGGATACGACGGGCAGATCGTTCCGCTCGTGCCGGTCCTCGACATTGCGCTCCAGCCGAAGAACCTGCCGTTCCGGCGGGCGTTTTCCTACCCGGCCGAAGGCGTTCATGTCGAAGAGTTTCTGCCCGACGGCTCCCGCACGGAAGCCGCGACGGAAGCCACGGTGAACACGCTGACCGACTGGTCGCTCGAGAACGGCCGCACCCTTCAGTTGCGCATCGAAAGCTTCGACAGCCCGCATGTGATCGGCATCGAGCAACAGGTGGTTGTCCCGGCGACCGACGACGGCCGCGTGTTCCAGGCGATGATCGCCGCACACCGCTGCGACGCGGTGCTGGTCATCCGCTTCGACCCCGAGAGCGACGAGGACGCCGTCGAGGTGGAGGTGCCGTTCGAATCGACGTATCGGGGCGGCCGCCTGGCCGAGGGATACCAGCGCGTCGTTGCACCCAGCCCGTTCAAGGGCGTCGCGGTCACCGTGTCGCTCCAGATCCGGTACAATCGGTATCGACCCGAGAACGAGGACAATTACCCGTTCATCTTCATCGCCAACGCCGAGGTGGTGGGAACGACCGCCGCGCCTGCCCTGATCCAGCCGCGCCACCAGGTGATCGGGGAATCGGAGGGCGGCATGTGGTTCCGCGGGCGGGTGCCGCTCTACCGTCATGAGAGCGAGGCGTCATTGCTGCTGTGGTGCGCCGACGAGGCCTTTGCCCTGTTCGAGCCGGAACGCAACGCCGTCACGCTGATCGACGACTATGGCCACACGCTCATGCTCAAAGCACGCGAGCCGCAGACCATGATGCTGTTCGTGAACGGCGCGCCGGTTGAAAGCGTGCACATCCGCCCCGACGACACGCCGATCCGGCTGCCGAGCAGCTGTTTGCGGGGCGAGATCGTCGACATTTCGCTGCGGGATCTCTCGGGAAGCCAGGAGTTCCTGTCGCTTCCGGTGCTGGCGCCGCGCATCCTGACCCCGCAGGACGTGATCGCGCGGGAATCGCGGGCGCCGTTCCCGACCGACCTGACCGTGCGCGCCAACCACCGTTACAAGGCCCTGCGCGCGCATCTGAAACACCCGATCGAGGGGATGGATGCGGCCTCGCTGGCCACGGCGCTCGACACGCTCGACCGGACCTACGACACGCTGAAGCTCAAGCCCATCAGCTTTCCCGAAGTGGCGGAGCCGAAGGTCAGCATCGTCATTCCGGCCCACAACAAGATCAAGGTCACCTACTACGGGCTCTGCGCGCTGCTGGTGGCGCATAACCGGGCCAGTTTCGAGGTCATCGTCGTCGACGATGCCTCGACCGACGAGACGGCCGAGTTGGAAACCCTCGTCTCCGGCATCAAGGTGATCCACAACACCGAGGCGCAGCGGTTCATCCGCGCCTGCAACGCCGGCGTTGCGGCGTCGCGCGGGGAATACGTCGTTCTCCTCAACAACGACACGGAACCAACCGTGGGCTGGATCGACGCGCTGGTGGACGCGTTCGAGCGGTTCGACGACGTGGGCCTCGTCGGCTCCAAGCTGCTCTACCCCGACGGCGCCCTGCAGGACGCCGGCGGCATCATCTGGGGCAGCGGCAACCCGTGGAACTATGGCAACCGGGCCAACCCATGGGACCCGCGGTTCTGCTACGCGCGCCAGGCCGATTACCTCTCGGGCGCCGCCATGATGACCACCCGCGCGATCTGGGACCATGTCGGCGGCCTGTCGTCCTATCTCGAGCCGATGTATTTCGAGGACACGGATTTCGCCTTCAAGGTGCGGGAAGCCGGGTTCAAGACCTGGTTCGTGCCCTCCTCGATCGTCTACCATTTCGAGGGCATGACCAGCGGCACCGACACCGCCAAGGGCTTCAAGCGCTACCAGGAGGTCAACCGCCCGAAGTTCAAGCGCCGCTGGGCCAAGGATTACGCCGGGTTCGGCAAGGAAGGCGTCGCGCCCGACCTGGAGAAGGATCGCGGCATCGTCGGCCGCGTCCTGTTCATCGACTACGCCACCCCGCGGGAGGATCGCGACGCGGGGTCCTACGCCGCGCGGCGCGAGATCGAACTGGTGCAATCGCTGGGCTACAAGGTCACCTTCCTGCCGCAGAACCTCGCCCATCTCGGCAGCTACACCGACGAGCTGGAGCGCGACGGGGTGGAGGTGATCACCGCGCCCTTCTACCTGTCCCTGCCCGAGTTTCTCGAGAAACGCGCCGCGGAATTCGACGCGGTCTACATCACCCGCTACTATGTCGCGCAAGAGACCATCCACCGCATCCGCGAACATGCGCCGCACGCCAAGATCATCCTCAACAACGCCGACCTGCATTTCCTGCGCGAACTGCGCGCCGCGCTGACCGAAAACGACCCGTCCCGCCTTGTCGCAATGCGCAGCGTGCGCGACCAGGAGCTGGAGATGATGCGCAAGGCCGATGTGGTGCTGAGCTACAACGAGGTCGAACATGCCGTCATCGCCTCGCACACCGACGGGCAGGCGCGGGTGATGACCTGCCCCTGGGTTGTCGACATCCCCGAGAAGGTGCCGCCCTTGAAGGGACGCACCGGCCTCTCCTTCCTCGGCAGCTTCAACCACCACCCCAATGTCGAGGGGGTGAAATGGTTCTGCTCCCATGTCATGCCGCGCCTGGAGGGGAGCGGCACGCATCTGAGCATCTACGGCTCGGCCATGCGCGACGACATCGAGGCGCTGGCCACCGACATGATCGACCCCGTGGGCTTCGTCGAGGATCTGGCCGACGCCTACGACCGCCACCGCATCTTCGTGGCCCCGCTGCTGTCGGGCGCAGGGATCAAGGGCAAGGTGCTCAGCGCCATCGCGCACGGCATCCCGACCGTCCTGACACCTGTCGCCGCCGAAGGCATCGGCTTGCGCACCGGGCAGGACTGCGTCATCGTGGAGACGGCGCAGGACTGGGCCGAGGCGATCACGCGTTTGTCACTGGACGACAAGCTGTGGATGTCCATGTCCACCGCGGCAAGGGCCTATGCGGCGGAGAAATTCTCCTTCACCGCCGGGCGGGAGAAAATGAAGGCCGCGTTCGAGGCAGTGGATCTGTTCGGGTCGGTTTGAGGCGAAGTTTGAGCGAAGAACCAGTGCCGGTTTACGCTTTTTCGCGACTTATGTCAGCAATTCTACCAACGCCACCAAGGGAAGCAAAATGAAGCGCGCCGGAAAAATTCACTTCGTCCACCATTTGGAAAAAAGGCACGTGCCTGCGAATCTAGGTGACTGGATTTGCTGTCCCTACTACTATTTCCCTGACTATTTTGCACAGTTTACCTGCGTCCTTCATTCAGATTGGGCTATCCTCTGGCACGAAATAGAAAGGGATGACATTGTAATTTTTGGGGGCGGCGGTCTACTTGACAACTCTGATGAACTCAACAGAGTCCTCAACCGTCTTCTTGAAAAATGTGACAACGTAATCATTTGGGGTGTCGGTACACACAAGTACAACGAAAACAACATTTTTGGTAAGAAAACTGCTTCTGAGCCTATTTTGTTCGAGCGTGCCGCAATGGTTGGTATCCGAGACTTCAAACATCCATCTAACTTGCCTTATCTTCCGTGTGTATCATGCCTAAATGAAGCATTTTCCTTGTCTCAGGATGACGTCGAGGTTGTAAGGAATGTAGGCACCATAAAAAGTGCGCTTGAGACGGCCTTTGCTGTCGCAGGCTTGCCGTCGTTCGTCACTAACGCGGAACCGATTGGAACGGTCGTCAGGTATATACTTTCCTCGGAAATGATTCTCGTAAGCTCTTATCATGGCGCCTATTGGTCAATGCTGCTAGGGAGGAAAGCGGTCTTGCCATCTACGAGGTTAGGCGTCGACAAGTACAAGTATTTCCGGCATCCGGTCGGATTTTACGACGGAAACAGCTTCGATGAGCATGCTTTATTGCAGATCGCATCGAGCCTTCCAGAGATTCCCGCGTTTCTTGAAGAGTCGCGACGCCTGAACATGGATTTTTTTCAGCGTTGCAAAGCGTATATTGAGCAACGCATTGAAAGTCGTGCCGAAAATGAGACAGTTCAGATCGTCTCGAAGAGGAACGCACAGCTTGAGTTCACGGTTGTGGAAATGTGGAACGAAATTCGTCGGCTGAACGGGAGAATTTCGGTTTTGGAAGCACGTGAGAAAAGTCAATCTGCCGCTAAAGGCAATGGACATTAAGGGCTCCGCTGAGCAAATCGCCTGATGGCCTAGGCTCCCATTTCCCCGGACAGCCCATCCCACGGCTTCCATGCGGAATATGCCGAGGACGGTGCAGCCGTTCAGCACGGCGACCCTAAACTGGAAGACGGTTCTGCAAAGACGCCGTCTCAATGCCGTCGAGGGCGAAATCCGCGGCAGCGATCCTGACGCCCGAATGGCCGTCCGACACGACCGCTCCGCCCGGATCCTCGCCCGCACTGAAGGCTGGCTGATCCGCCACCGCGTCCGCGCCTCGGCAAAATTGCCATTCAATCGGACCGCAGCGCAGTCACCGATGCAACAACCTCGGCCAGAACGTCCGCGTCTAGTCCGAAATTGTAGAGATCCAGATGCTTTTGCAGCGTGAAGTAATCGAGGCGCGAGATCGTTTCGAGATTGTTGAAACGGGGCCCAAAATTACCGCGCGGCTGAGTCCAAACGACTAATTGGGGATTCCCCCCAGTTTGTATGGTGCGAAACGTTAGAGTCGGGAAGAAATCATGAATGGCGAAGACGACTTTGTAGACATCCCCGTGCCAGTCCTTATTCGTTTTGCCGCTACCCTTACGTTGGTTTACCGCCTCGTGCTGATTGGGATGTGCCGAAAATATATCAACCGGCATGATGTCGTCGATCAACCAAACAGTACTTTTTTTGGCATGCGCGAGCGAGGCACAAAAATCACGGAAGGTCTGCTCGAAAGTGTGCAGCCCGTCCAGAAAGACCAGGTCATATCGGGTTGGGCCCACAAAATTTAGAAAGAAATCGTCCGACGAAACCTCGAAGAAGCGGACATATTCGTTCGCAAAGCGGTCTGTGTCAAAATTGAACTTTGGATCGACCGCGTCCTTGCGGGCTATGTCAAAGGCATTGAAGGTAATGCCGTTTTGCACCCCAATTTCAAGATAGGATGTTGCACCGATCCCATCCCGAAGGGCGGACAACCGACGCACTGAGTGATTTACTTCAGTCATTCTTCTCTCCCTGTTTCTGGATCAACCGGTTAAGGAATCTACCTAAGAATTCAGTATCCAAAAACCAGCCATTTTCGGTAGGTTCGCTTTGGATATACGCGAACTTTGCATTTAACGCATCTTGTATGGAAAGATGGAGCAGATTGTTTCTCTGCTCCGTCTGAATGATCAGGACATCCCTTCCAACGAAAGCATTGTTGTGAAGTGCAGATGAATCTTGTCCGATTACGATAGATGCATCCTGGATTGCCGCGATGACCTCACCAATTGGAGCGCCAACTGGGTCCAAAACGCCCCCACCGCACTTGAGAACGAGGTTGGCAACATCTTCTGCATTGGTAAGTAGACGGCGTTTGTTAGACGTGAGATGGCGATGCTTCAGGAACAAGGGAGCGGGAGTGTGGCTCCCTTGTTTGGGAAACCAACTTCTCAAAAATCGCGCCCGGCCAGAAAATTGAGTAGAAGACAAATCGTGTGGAAGGACTCCGCCCCTCAACTGGCTAGGGACCGTCGGAACCAACAAATCTTCACAGATGTAGCCTGTCGTTTTGTCAACGGTCTTGATGCGTGAACTTTCTATTTCAAACAGATCAAAAAAATTTCGCATCCAAGGTGCGATAGGGGCTGGAAATATGAAGTGATTGACTTCATAAAACCGACCGCTTCTCTTCAAAATTTCTATTCGCCCCCATATATCAATAATCCAGTGGCCAAATGTAAGCGCCCCGGGAAACGTCAACAGCGCCGAGGTACCAGAGAGCGTTGAAGTTTGAAGGCCAGGATACTCAATTCTGTAATTTTCGCCATCTGCCGACTGATTCAGGAAGCCCTTGGCTTTCAGAAATTCGAACGCATTTTTAGGCCAACCGAAACCATCAGACAGATTTAGGAATGTATTCGCCTCTGGACAATAGACAAGACCCCAATTGTCGAAAACAATCTTGCGCTGAAAACGGTAGATGCCTGAACTACCTATGGCTGAGTGCCGGTACGAAATGTAACGCTTCAAAATTTGGTCGTTAAGGTCGTCCTTTAGTATCGACAGGTTATGTAGGCGCTCAAAAACTCCCTCTGCGTCCAACAAGGCGTAATCTGCTTTATCTGAGAGGTCGCAGCTCTCGAAAAAAGCGCTTGAACGATCCAAACGCGATGTCAGAAAGTCCGCAATCACTCCCCCTCACCCCCGCCCATACCCATCCTCATACCTCACGATATCATCCTCGCCCAGATACGTCCCCGTCTGCACCTCGATCAGCACCATCGGCACCTTGCCGGGGTTCTCCATCCGGTGGACCGCGCCCAGCGGAATGTAGACCGACTGGTTCTCCGACACCAGCCGCACCTCGTCGCCCACTGTCACCTTCGCCGTGCCCTGCACCACGATCCAGTGCTCGGCACGGTGGTGGTGGCTCTGCAGGCTCAGCGCCGCGCCGGGGTTGACGTGGATGCGCTTCACCTGGAACCGCTCGCCCAGCACCAGGCTTTCGAACCAGCCCCAGGGGCGGTGGTCGAGCGGGAACTCCGTCGCCTGCTTCGCCCCCTCCGCCTTCAGCGCGGCGACAGCCAGCCGCAGGTCCTGCGCGCGGTCCATCGGCGCGACCAGCACCGCGTCGGGCATGGCCACCGCGATCATGTTCTCCAGCCCCAGCCCGATCAGCACCTGCCCCCCGGCCTCGGCGCGCAGCAGCGTGTCGTGGCAGTCGATGGCATGCACCGGGCCGCTGGTGGCGACCCCGCCGGCGTCGGGCCCCATCTCGCGCCAGACCGTCTCCCAGCCGCCAAGGTCCGACCAGCCGCCGTCGAACGGCACGACGCTCAGGCCCGCGGCGCGTTCCATCACCGCGTAGTCGATGGAGATGTCCTCGGCCTGTGCCCAGGGCGCCTCGGCCAGGCGCAGGAAGCCGAGGTCGGGTGTCGCCGCCTCGACCGCGCGGCGCACCGGCGGCACGAGGCCGGGGGCATGCGCTTCGAAGGCCGCGATCAGCGTGTCCACACGCGCCACGAAGATGCCCGCGTTCCACAGGTAGCGCCCGGCGTCGAGCATCGCCTGCGCGGTCGCCCGGTCGGGCTTCTCGACGAATCGCAGCAGCGGCGTGGCGCCCTTTGCCGGTCCGTCGAGTTCGAGGTAGCCGTAGCCGGTTTCGGGCCGGTCGGGGCGGATGCCGAAAGTGACGATCTGCCCATGGGCCGCGGCTTCGGCCGCCGTGGCCAGCGCCGCGTGATAGGCCGGCACATCGCGCACGACATGATCCGCCGGGCTGATCACCACCGTCGCCTCGGGATCGCTGGCGGCGATATGCAGCAGCGCCGCCAGAACCGCGGGCGCGGTGTTGCGGGCCGAGGGCTCCAGCAGCACCGCCGCGGGGTCGGCCCCGATCTCGGCCATCTGCTGGGTGACGATGAAGCGGAAATCCGATCCGGTCACCACGACGGGTTTCGCGAAGCCCGGGCCGCTCACCCTGCGCACCGAGGCCTGGAACAGGCTTTCGTCCCCGATGAGCGACGAGAACTGCTTGGGATAGCTGCGCCGCGACAAGGGCCACAGCCGCGTGCCGGACCCGCCGCACAGCAGGATCGGCGTGATGTCGACCGAAGCGTTCATGATCAGGCCCTTGCGTGACAGCGGGCGCAGCGCCCCGTTCCTGCCGGCACAACAGCCGACATCAGGCAGGATGTAAACCCGGCAAACCGCCCCGTCGGCGTGACCGGGCCCATGCGGCGCGCGGTGCCCGGAACGCAGGCACCCTGGCCGGGGTCAGGGCAGGAAACCGGCCTCCTCCGGCGCCAGAAGTCGGCTCAACGCGGCGGTCAGCCGACCGTGCTCCGGGCGTGCCCGCCGGCGGCCGTGGCCGCTGGGCGGGTCATGCGGCCGGTGCGGATGCACGGTGCGCCGAAGCTCCGCCAACGTCCCCAGCGTCACCGGCATGGCCGCGCCAGGGCGCGCGCCACCGAGGGTGCTGGCCACCATGCGGGTCAGAAGGCCGGGCCCGGTCTTGAACCAGCGGTGATCATTCTCCCGCGCCAGGCACGCGGCGGCGGCACGGTCGAAGGCCGCCACGATGATCGGGTGCTGCGCGCAGGCGATCACGACGTCGGTGGCGACGGCACCGGTGGCATCGAGGAAAAATCCGGCGCCATCGACGGCATCGACGATCGCGTCGATATCGCCGGTCGGCCACTGCGGCGCGGGAAGCGCAAGTCCGCCGCTCACCATCAGGGTGGCGAGCATCAGCAGGTCGGCCTTCTGCTCCCGGTCGGGCGCCAGGGCATAGGCGCGGGCGGCCTCGGCGCCCACATGGTCGCGCAGCCATCCGGGCGCGGCGCGGTCGTCATGCACGATCACCGTGCGGCGCGAGGCGGCGCGCCAGGCGGCGAACACCCGCTCGACCTCGTGCGGCAGCGGTGGCGGGCCGGGCCAGATCGCGTGGATCACGTCGGGCACGGCCGGTGCTGCGCCCTCGGGCCTGCGTGTCGCCGGCGCGGGGCGCCGCCGCTGCAGCAGCGTGCGGGCCGGCAGAAAGAAACTCTCCGCAGCCAACAGGAGATCGGCGGCCTCCGCCGTCTGCCAGTCGAGGCGCTGGGCCGTCAGGATGCGCGCCTCGTTCAACAGGCTTCCGACGCGGGTGGCGCGCGGGCGGCAGATCACCGCCTCTTCCAGCGGGCCGTCGGTGACGGATAGCCGCGCCGCGCAGGCCTCGGCTGCGGCAAGATCGCCCGCCAGCACATGCAGCTCGATCATGTTCATCGTGGGCAGCCGGTCGACGCCGGACCGCTCGGCCGTGCGGCACAGCGCCAGGGCCTCGTCGATGCATCCGCTGGCCGTCGCGGCCGAGACACGGCTTGCCAGCACCTGAGCCGAGGCGGTGTCGATCCCCACGCTGTCCAGCAGCTGCGGCACCCGGTCGGCGCGGCCGCAGGCGATCAGCGCGTCGGTCGCAAGGGCGAGCATCTGCGGATCGCGTGACCATCGGCGGCTGCAGGCCCGCAGGTAGCGCGCAGCCAGCGCCCCGGTGCCGCCCCCCAGCAAGACCCGGCCCAGACGCTCGGCGGCTTCGGCGTCGCGGCGCGGCACCGGATGCGCGCGCACCCACGCCAGCGCCGCCCGCGGGCCGCGGCGCACCAGCAGATCCTCGATGGCAAAGGCCTGCCGGTCAGGCCCCGGCCATGGGGCGCCGTCGAACGACCCGCTCAGCCGCTCGGCCAGATCATCCGACCCGTTGCGCCAGGCGCGTTCGACCAGCCGAAAGGCCAGATACCACGGCAGGTCGGGGCGCGCGACGAGCCGGCGCAGCAAAGCTTCGGCCGCCTGCGCATCCGCTTCCAGGGCCGCATCGAGCCCGGCGAACAGGGTGGCGGCGTCGGGGTCATCGCCTTCCGCCTCGATCTCTGGTGCCATTGACGGGATGTCGGGCCTCGCCGTACCCGCGTCGGCCGGATCAGGCGGGCCGGGCGAAAGACGCGAAAGGGCTTCCGCCGCTTCGGCCCCTGTCTCCGGGTTGTCCAGCGCCTGCACCTGAAGCCACAGCCGCCGGGCAGCCTGCGCCGCGCCGGCGCCATCGGCGATGCGGGCGCGCAGGACCAGAAACCACGGCGCAAAGGCCGGATCGTCGGGCGCGGACTGGGCGAGGGCCAGGGCGCGTGCCGGGTCGCCCGCCTGCCAATGCGCCTGCGCAGCGCGCAGAACCAGCTCGGCGTGATCGGGATGATGCGCAAGCGCATCCGCCGCCGCGGCGACGGCGGCCGCACCGCCGCCCCGATGCAGGCAGATCTCGATCCGCGCCAGATGCGCGCGGGCATCGCCGGGCCGCGCGGCGAGCACATGGTCGCACAACCCGATGGCCTCGGCCACGGACCCGGTGGCCCGATGCAACCCGATGGCGAAACTGCCGTCATCGGTCGTCAGGGCGTCATGCGGCACAGCCCGCATCAGGTCCAGCGCCGCAGCCGGATCGCCGGCCGCCTCGAGCGCTTCGGCCGTCTTGCGGCGCAGCAGGCCCTGGTCGGGCAACAGGCGCAGCGCCTTGCGGCCCGCCTCGATGGCGGCCGCGGTGTCGCCCCGCGCGCGCAGCACGTCGATCAGGCCGACCCAGGACCACAGGTCATGCGGGGCGCGGTCGAGAACCCGGCGAAACGCCGTCTCGGCCAGGTCCGTCTCGCCTGCCTCCGCCAGCCCGCCCGCCACGCCAAAGCGCAGCGCGGCAAGCCAGCCCTGATCGCCGTCGGCCTGCTCGAGCCAGGCCGCCAGATCGCGGAGCAGGGCCGTCGAGTGACCGGTCCCGCTCTCGCCATCCCCGCTGGATGTCATGCGCGCATCTCCCCTGCGCGCCATGTTCTACGGGGCGGCGGCTTTTGCAATCATCCTTGTTGCCCGGAGGCATCCGCCTTCGGTCGTATGCGTACCGGGTCGAGCCGATCGGGCGCGGCGATCCCCCAGGCCGGGATCTGTGCCCGCGCCCGCGCCACTGCGCCAAGGTCGAGGTCGATCACCCGCAGCGCCGGTGCCGCCTCGCCCAGATCGGCCATGACCTCGCCCCATGGCCCGACCGCCAGCGCGTGGCCGTAGGTGGTGCGCCCGTCGGCGTGCAGCCCGCCCTGCGCCGCCGCCAGGACGAAGGCGCCGGTCTCGATCGCGCGGGCACGCAGCAACACCTCCCAATGGGCGCGGCCGGTGGGCACGGTAAAGGCCGCGGGGATGAACATCAGCACCGCCCCCGCCTGCGCGTAGGCGCGGTAAAGGTACGCGAACCGCAGGTCGTAGCAGATGCTGAGCCCGAACGGCCCCCAGGGTGTGTCGGCCACCACCGCGCGCATGCCGGGGGCGAAGCGTTTCGATTCCCCGATCGGCTCCTGCCCCTCCAGCGTCACGTCGAACAGGTGGATCTTGTCATACTCCGCCACGATCCCGCCGGCGTCGTCGATCAGCGTCGAATGGTTCAGATAGCGCCCGTCGGGCCCCAACACCGGTGTCGACCCGGTATGAAGCCAGAGCCCGTGCTTCGCCGCAAGCTCGCGACAGGCGGCGATGAACGGGTCAGCATCCGCCGCCACCACCTGCGCCTTCGCCGGATCGGCGGCGCGGTTCATCAGCCCGGCCACCTCGGGCAGGGCCAGAAGCTCGGCCCCCGCGCCCGCCGCCTGTTCGGCCAGCCGCGTCACGGTGGCGATGTTGGCCGCATGCGTGTCGGCCGAACACATCTGCGCCAGCGCCGCGCGCAGCGTGGGGGGCGTCATGTCCGGCTCAGGGTGCGGGCGATGGCATCCTGCCAGCCGGCGTAGCGCGCGCTACGGGTCTCGTCGTCCATCTGCGGCTCGAAGGTCCGGTCCAGCGCCCACATCTCGGCAAATCCTTTCGCATCGGGGTAGACCCCTGCCCGCATCCCCGCGATCCAGGCAGCGCCCAGCGCCGTGGTTTCCAGCACCCGGGGCCGGTCCACCGGCGCGCCCAGAATGTCGGCAAGAAACTGCATCGTCCAGTCCGATACGCTCATCCCCCCGTCGACCCTGAGCGTCGCGGCCTTCATCGGGTCGTCGGCGCCGCCGTGTCCCGCCGCGCGCCAGTCGGCGGTCATCGCCTCCCACAGGTCACGGGTCTGGTAGCCGACCGATTCCAGCGCCGCGCGGGCAAACTCCGCCGGGCCGGAATTGCGCGCCAGCCCGAAGATCGCGCCGCGCGCGTCGGGGTCCCAGTAGGGCGCGCCAAGGCCGGTGAAGGCCGGCACGAGGTAGAGGCGCTGTTCGGGGTCGGCGGCTTCGGCCAGCTGCTGGCTTTCGGGCGCGCTGCCGATGATCTTGAGCCCGTCGCGCAGCCATTGCACGACCGCACCGGCGATGAAGATGGAGCCTTCCAGCGCATAGGTCGGCGTGCCGTCGAACTGGTAGGCGATGGTCCCCAGCATCCGGTTTTCCGAGCGCACCAGCACGTCACCGGTGTTGAGCAGCGCGAAGCAGCCGGTGCCATAGGTCGATTTCAGCATCCCCGGCTCGAAACACGCCTGCCCCAGCGTCGCCGCCTGCTGGTCGCCCGCGACGCCGAGGATCGGAATGGCCGCCCCGAAGAGCGCCGGATCGGTGACGCCGAATTCGGCCGCGCAATCCTTGACCTCGGGCAAGAGGTCCATGGGGATGCGAAGGAGCTTGCAGATCTCGGCGTCCCAGCAGCCCTTGCGGATGTTGTACAAGAGTGTCCGCGCCGCGTTGGTCGCGTCGGTCACATGGGCGGCCCCGCCGGTGAGGTTCCAGATCAGCCAGCTGTCCACAGTCCCGAAGGCCAGCTCGCCCGCCTCGGCCCGCGCCCGGACGCCCTCCACATTGTCCAGGAGCCAGGCGAGCTTCGTGCCCGAGAAATACGGGTCGAGCAGCAGGCCAGTAGTCTCCTGCACCATGGCCTCATGCCCCTCGGCCTTCAGCGTCGCGCAGACCTCGGCGGTGCGGCGGTCCTGCCAGACGATGGCGCGGTGCACCGGCGCGCCGGTCTCGCGGTCCCACAGAACGACGGTTTCGCGCTGGTTGGTGATGCCGATGGCGGCGATGTCCTCAGCCGTCAGCCCGCCCTTTTCAAGCGCGCCCCTGCAGGTGGCGACGACGCTGTCCCAGATCTCCGTCGCGTCATGTTCGACCCAGCCGGAGGCCGGGTAGTGCTGCGTGAATTCCTGCTGCGCGCTCGCCCCCGGCGCGATCCGGGCGTCGAACACGATCGCGCGGGTGGATGTCGTGCCTTGGTCAATGGCCAGAACATGGGTCATCGGCCCCTCCCTTTTTCCCTGATTTTCAGCCTAGCGGCCCCCGCCCGGACATGCCAAGTCACTCTCCGGCCCGCGCGGGAACCGCGTCCGCCATGAAGGCGTCGATGGCCGCGATCTGCGCGGCGCTCAGGCGCAGGCCCAGCTTGGACCGGCGCCAGACCACATCCTCGGCGGTGCGGGCGTATTCATGCGTGATCAGCCAGCGCAGCTCCGCCTCGGTCAGGGTCGCACCGAAGTCGCGGCCAAGCTCGTCCGGCGTGCTTGCCCCGTTCAGGATCGCCTTGGCCTCGGTGCCATAGGCGCGGATCAGGCGCTGCGCCCAGCGTGCGCTCAGAAACGGGTGGCGCGTGCGCAGATCGGCGATCAGCCCCTCCACCCCGTCCACCGGGAAATCCCCGCCGGGCAGCGGCACGCCGGCGGTCCATGGCCCGTGGGTGTCGGGAAAGCGCGACGCCAGCTTTTCCCACGCATCCTCGGCCAGCTTGCGGTAGGTGGTGATCTTGCCGCCGAAGACGTTGAGCAGCAGCGGCCCGTTCTCGTCGAGCGACAGCACATAGTCCCGCGTGGCCGCCGTGGCCGATTTGGCCCCGTCGTCGTAGAGCGGGCGCACGCCGGAATAGGTCCAGACGATATGGGCGCGCGTCAGCGGCTGCCTGAGATAGGTGTTGACGAAATCCAGCAGGTAATCCTGTTCCTCGGGCGTGCAGACCGCGGTACGCGGATCGGCAGCATGTTCGTGGTCGGTGGTGCCGATCAGGGTGAAATCCGTCTCGTAGGGGATCGCGAAGATGATCCTCCCGTCGGCGCCCTGAAAGAAATAGCATTTGTCGTGGCTCGCGATGCGCGGCACCACGATGTGCGAGCCGCGCACAAGCCGCACCTTTTCGCGGCTGTTGTGGCGGATCACGCCCTGAACCACATCCGCCACCCACGGCCCTGCGGCATTGACCAGCGCGCGGGCCTCGATCACCTCTTCCCCCCCGTCACGGTCGAGGGTGACGCGCCAGAGATCGCCCGCCCGCTCGGCCCGCACGACGCGGGTGCGCGTCAGGATGCGCGCACCGCGCGCTGCCGCGTCGCGGGCGTTCAGCACGACGAGCCGCGCATCCTCCACCCAGCAATCGGAATACTCGAACGCCTTCTCGAACCCGGCCTTCAGCACCGCCCCCTCGGGCGTGCCGGCAAGCCGCAGGGTCTTCGTCGGCGGCAGGATCTTTCGACCGCCCAGATTGTCGTAGAGGATCAGGCCCAGCCGGATCAGCCAGTCGGGCCTGCGCCCCTTCATCCAGGGCATCACTGTGGTCAGCAGCCGCGAGGTGGGGGTCGATCCGTCGAACCGCATGTCGCGTGACAGCGGCAGCACGAAGCGCATCGGCCAGCTGATGTGCGGCATCGCCTTCAGCAGCGTCTCGCGTTCGGCCAGCGCGTGGCGCACCAGCTTGAACTCGAAGAATTCCAGGTAGCGCAACCCGCCGTGGAACAGCTTGGTCGAGGCCGACGAGGTCGCGCCGCCCAGATCGCCCATCTCGGCCAGGCACACGCTCAGCCCCCGGCCCGCGGCGTCACGCGCGATGCCGCAGCCGTTGATGCCGCCGCCGATGATGAAAAGATCGAAGGGCGCGTCGCCCATGGCTTGTCCTCGCCCTGTCGAGGGGTCCGTTGCGTCCGCCCGGTTTCCCATTCCGTTTTCGTTTTGTCAAATTTTACGTTCGGTTTTCTTCGAAACCGCGCCGTTTCGCCCGCGCCACGTCATCACGATTGCGGAACCCGCGCGATGAGCCGCGCCACCTCCGGCCCCAGCGCCTCGACGATCAGCGCCACGCCGGCGGCGTTCGGGTGGATGCCGTCAGGTTGCATGTAGGCCGCCATGGCCGCGCCCCGGTCGACCTCGGCCGCGTCCGTCAACGCTCCGAGAAAGCTCTCGACATGCAGCGCGCCGTACTCCTCCGCCAGCTCGGGATACATCGCGTCGAAGGCCTGCTTGTAGTCCGGCCCGTAGTTTCCCGGCGCCGTGAGGCCCACCAGCAGAACCGGGATGCCGGCGTCCTCGGTCGCCTGCAAGATCGCCTCCAGGTTGGCGCGGCTCGTCTCGGGCGGGATCGCGCGCAGCAGGTCGTTTCCGCCCAGCGCCACGATCATCGCGTCCACCTCGGGCGTCAGGGTCCAGCCCATCCGCGCCAGCCCGCCCGCCGTGGTGTCGCCCGAGACACCGGCGTTCAGCACCGTCACGTCGTGGCCGCGCTGATCGAGCCAGTCTTGCAGCTGCGGCACGAAGCCCTCTTCCTCCACCAGCCCGTAGCCCTGGGTCAGGCTGTCGCCCAGCGCGGCGATCGTCACCTCCTCGGCCAGGGCCGGGGCCGCGACCATCAGCGACACCGCCACCGCCTTGCCCATCCGGGTCATGGCCCCATATGCCTGAGACCAAAGTAAACCGAGGCGTTCAGTCATGGCCGATCCCGTCCTGTCCCTGTCCCAGGCCCGCCTGTCGCTCGACGGCAACGCCGGGCGCGTGGACATCTTGCATGGCATCACGCTTGAGGTGGCGAAAGGCGAAACCGTCGCGCTCACGGGGCCGTCTGGGTCGGGCAAGTCGTCTCTCCTCATGCTCATGGGCGGGCTGGAACGCGCCACCGGCGGCGAGGTGCGCGCCCTTGGCCACGATCTCACCACGATGAACGAGGACCAGCTGGCCCGCTTTCGCAGGGACAATATGGGGGTGGTGTTCCAGTCCTTCCACCTGATCC
>Ga0076930_100262_pt1 | contig 63497 bp, 59 predicted proteins | sample HotLakConsoUCCRE_FD_71149 | JGI IMG/M metagenome (GOLD analysis project Ga0076930, IMG submission 71149) | Hypersaline microbial mat communities from Hot Lake, Washington, USA - Hot Lake Consortium UCC-RE (version 3) (version 3) ...
AAGGCCGGCCACGTGAATCCTCAAACCGACTCTGCGTTCATCGAAGATGCTCTAGATATTGCAACGACAGACGGTTGAATGCCGCCAGACCAGGGCCGTATCCAATTGTCCTGCGGCAGGGGGCTCGACAGAACGTCCCGATGCGCTACTCAACTGTCCAGCAGTTCCCTGCGCACGGTTTCCCATACGTCCCGGTTCTGAGCAGCCAGCAGCCCAGGCCGCTGATCAGAGGGATCATAGCGGGAGCCATCGAGGCGAGCGACCCACCCGCCAGCCTCCGACAGCAGCAAAGATCCAGGGGCGTGATCCCATGGCAAAAGCCGCCAGAACATCACGAAGTTCTGCTTGCCCGTCGCAACGGCAGGATAGTCCACGCCTGAACATTTTGTACCCGGCAGAATGGCAGAAAACCGCGACGCGTTCGCGGCCACCGCCTCTTTCAAAGGTTCCGGCAGAAATCGCGTGAGGACCGCTCCCCGAGAAGAGGCTGCGTCCGGACATGACGATTCCGTTCGCACACGAACCCCGTCGATGAAGGCGCCCGTACCGAGGGAAGCAACCGCGAGCCGGTCGCTAACGGGCTCGAGGAGCCAGGCAGCAACAGTCTGCCCGCGGCGCAGCAAGGCAACCATGACCGAAAACACAGGCGAGCCAGCAACGAAATTCGCCGTCCCGTCGATTGGATCAACGAGCCAGACATCGCCTTCATCCAGTTCGCCCATCAGGGCGGGTGTATCGGCGACCGCCTCTTCCCCGACCACCCGCGACCCTGGCAGGAGCGACATCAATCGGGGTGTGATGATCTGCTCTGCTTCACGATCCGCAATGGTAACCACCTCTCCTGGTGATTTCTCCTCGACCTCGCCTGCCTGCAGCTTCTGAAAGCGCGGCATGACCACCTCGGCAGCGGCATGTCGCAGGACGGCGGAAACCTCGTCGATCAAACCGGAGTGCATGGCCACCTCAAACGTTTGCACCCTCGTATAGCAGGATGGCTTGCAAGACGCGGTCTGATTCAGATTTCCACGGCGAAAGCGCCGGCCTTCGCGCCCGGCCTTTTTCCATGCGCTGCCGTCCAGTTCAGTCGAGCTGCCCGGCCAGGCGCGGATGGACGAGGGCGTCGAAGCAGGGCGTCAGTTCGATCAGCTGGTGCTGGGCGAGGCTTTCGCCGTAGATATCCAGGAGATGCGCGTTGGCGGTGGTCAGCGGGCAGGTCGGCATCAGGGCGATGTCGACCTCGCGCACGGCGGCGAGCGCCTGCTCGTCCGGCGGCGGCACGGTGCGGCTCGGATCGGCGCCAATGGAGATGCGCCGCGGCGCGGAGCGGTCCATCAGCCAGGGAAACGGGTTGACGAAATTGACATTCATCATGGTCTCGAAACGCACACCGCTCCGAGCCTCCAAATCCTCCAGCGCCGCCACGGCATCGCCGATGGCGCGCAGATGGATGATCTGGAAATCGAAATCCTGGTAGAGCATCGGCGAGGGCAGGTGGCCGCTTGCGACGATCCGGGCAGCGTAGTCCTTCTCCGTCGCATAGACAGCCATCATGGTGTCGGCGCGATCGGCGATCTCCGGCCGCATGTTGATCGCACCGAGCGTCTTCAGCCGGTCGTGCTCGAGGGTGACGTTCTTGATCGCGCCGGCATAGGCGCGCGCCGCGCGTTCGGTGGTGTTGACCACAAGCGGCAGGCAGCAGGCGGCCGCGAGCGCCGCGATGGCGATCGCCCGGGCAGGTGACGACAGCATGGCCGGCAGCTTCATGAAGATGACGAGCAGCACCGGCCAGACCATGATCATCGCCTGGCTGCCGGTGTTCTGGGCCTCGAAGAAGATGCCGGCGAAGACGACGGCGCCGAGCCACAGCGCCGGCCGGTCGAGGATCGCCGAAAACGCCGCCACGCGCGATGCGCTCTCGCGCCAGAGCCTGGCCATCTTCGACCTCTCCTGCCACAGGAGCAACAGGACGAGCGCGCCAGCCGGCGCCACCACGCCGAAGGTGAGCGAGACCGCCTGCACCATGCGCGGCGCCAGCGCGTCGGTGTTGTCGGCGACGAGTGCCAGGATGTCGCGCACATAGGCCGACACCATGCCGGTCGCGAGTTCGAGCACTCCCAGAACCGCAAGGAAGGCCATCGCCGCCGCAACAGCCTGGCGGAAGGCAAGCCGGCCCGCCGCGAAGGCATAGAGGCAGATCAGCCCGCCGGCGATGAAGCCGGTGATCTTGATGGTGAAAAGCGCCAGCATGCAGCCCGTCACCAGCGTCACGAGAAACGCCCGACCCTTCACGAACAGAAGCGAGGCGACCAGCAGGTACATCACCTGCGTGACCTGCCGGTTGTAGATCCCGAAACCGTCGGAGCCCGGATAGGGATAGAATTCGCGGTTGTTGAAGGGTAGCAGCGCGAAGATGAGGAAGGGGACGAGCAAGGCAAACGCGATGCCGCGCGAGCGCTGGCCGACATCGGCAAGCACCAGCGCCATCAGCGGCGCGGTGACGACGAGCAGGCTCCATTGCGACAGGAGCAGCGGCTGAGCTTCGGGGAAGAGGGCGATGCCCCCGGCGAAAAGATAGTATCCGAGCGGCCCCACCGGCGCGAAGAAGTCGACGGCCGGAATCTGTCCATCGAAGATGCGGTTGGCCGCGTCGAAATAGATGAAGACGTCCCAGTACATGGGACCGATCGGCACGGTCATAGGCGCGAGAAGAAGCAGTGCGGCCGCCGCCACCGCCAGCGCCAGGAGGACTTGCGGCCCGAAGGCCAGGCCGAAGGCACGGCCCTGCCGATGCGTTTGCGAAGCGATGGTCATCCGCCTTTTCCCTGCTGTGCCACGTCGGCAAAACCCTATCTCGCGCAGGTTAACAACCGGATTCGGCTTTCGGGCGAGGTTGCATGATCATCGCCGCAATCCCCTATTCCCAATCGCCAACGAGATGATACGATTTGAAAAGGCCGCGAGAACGGCAGAACCAAACAGAGAGGTGAAATCGCATGAAACTACGGATCGGACTGACGGCACTCGCGCTGGTGATGTCGGGACCGGCCTTCTCCCAAGAGGTCGTCAACGTCTTCAACTGGTCGGATTACATTGCCGAGGACACGATCGAGAAATTCCAGGAGGAGACCGGTATCCAGGTCGTCTACGATGTCTACGACTCCAATGACGTGCTGGAAGCGCGCCTGCTCGCCGGCTCGTCCGGCTACGATGTCGTGGTCCCGACCTCAAGCTATCTGGCGCGGCAGATCCCGGCCGGCGCCTACCAGCCGCTCGACATGGACAAGCTCCCGAATGCCGCTGGCCTCGACGAGAAGCTGATGGAAGCCGTCGCCGCGCACGATGCCAACAACGAGCACGCCGTCATCTACATGTGGGGCACCAACGGCATCGGCTACAATGCCCAGATGGTCGCCGAACGGCTGGGCGAGGACGCCCCCACCGACAGCTGGTCCCTGGTCTTCGATCCGGAACTCGCCGGCAAGCTCGCCGATTGCGGCATCAGCTTCCTCGATTCGGCCACCGACATGTTCCCGGTCGCCCTGCAGTATCTCGGGCTGGAGCCGGATTCGACCGACGAGGCCGACCTGGAGAAGGCAGCCGAGCTGTTGGAGTCGGTGCGCCCGCATGTGCGCTATTTCCACTCCTCGCAATACATCTCCGATCTGGCCAATGGCGAGACCTGCGTGGCCGTCGGCTGGTCGGGCGACGTGCTGATCGCCATGGACCGCGCGGCCGAGGCCGGGCAGGGCGTGGAACTCGCCTACACCATCCCCAAGGAGGGCACGATCGAGTGGTTCGACATGATGGCGATCCCCGCCGACGCGCCGAACCCGGACAACGCGCACGCCTTCATCAACTTCATCCTGCGGCCGGAGATCGTGGCCGACATCACCAACTACGTGTTCTACCCGAACGCGGTCCCCGCCTCGCTGCAGCATGTCGATCCCGCAATCGCCGAGGATGAATCGATCTATCCGCCGGAAGAGGTAATGGCGAACCTCTTTCCTTCGCCGGTGTATGACGCGCGGACCGACCGCGTGATGACCCGGCTCTGGACCCGGGTGCGCACCGGCCAGTAACATTAGCGGGCGGACGGGCATCGCGCTCGTCCGCCCGTTCCCGCCCCGCCGATCCGGAGTTCGGCATGACCCAGACCGCCGCCCTTGCCGCGTCCACCCGCCCCTGGGTGGCCGAAACGGAACCGCCCTTTCTGCGCATCCAGAAGGTCACCAAGAATTTCGGCGACTTTACCGCCGTCGACGAGGTCAGCCTCGACATCTATCGCGGCGAGCTGTTCTGCCTGCTCGGCGGTTCCGGCTGCGGCAAGTCGACCTTGCTCAGAATGCTCGCCGGTTTCGAGACGCTGAGCGAGGGCCGCATCGAGATCGACGGCCAGGACATGGCCGGCATCCCGCCCTATGAGCGGCCGACCAACATGATGTTCCAGTCCTACGCGCTGTTCCCGCACATGACGGTCGAACGCAACATCGCCTATGGCCTGCTTCGCGAAGGCGTGAAGCGCGACGAGGCGACGAGCCGCGTGGCCGACATTCTCAAGCTGGTGCAGATGACGCAGTTTGCGCGGCGCAAGCCGCACCAGCTGTCAGGCGGCCAGCGCCAGCGCGTCGCGCTCGCCCGCGCATTGGTAAAACAACCAAAGGTCCTGCTGCTCGACGAGCCGCTTGGCGCGCTCGACAAAAAGCTGCGCGAGGAGACCCAGTTCGAACTGCTGAAGATCCAGGAGACGCTCGGCATCACCTTTATCGTGGTCACCCACGATCAGGAGGAGGCGATGACGCTGTCGACGCGCATCGGCGTCATGGATGACGGGCGCATCGTCCAGGTGGGCGAACCGGCGGAGATCTACGAGCACCCGGCCTCCCGCTTCGTGGCCGATTTCGTAGGCTCCGTGAACCTCTTCGAGGGGCGCATCAGCGTCGACGAGAAGGACCGGCTGGAAATCGACAGCCATGAGCTGGGCGGCACCATCCATGTCGGCCACAGCACCAGCTGCACGCTCGACCAGAAGGTCTGGTATGCGCTGCGCCCCGAAAAGGTGCGGCTCGACCGGCACGAGCCTGCCGATCAGCCCAACCGCGCGCGCGGCCTCGTGGAAGAGGTGCTCTATCTGGGCGGGCAGTCGATCTACAGGATCCGCCTCGACAGCGGCAAGACGGTGAGGGCGACCAAGCCCAACCTGGTGCGTCATGCCGACGACGTGATCAGCTGGGACGAGCCGGTCTGGATATCCTGGGGCGACACGGCCGGCGTGGTCCTGACGCAATGAGGGGGCGGGCGGTCATGTCGGGGGCGGCATCGTGGCGGAACTGATCGAACGCATGGCGCCGCTGCGCTGGACGGCCGACCTGCTCAGGCGGGTCGGTCTGCACGGCCGCGGCCTGGTGATCGCCGTGCCGGTGCTCTGGCTGCTGGTCTTCTTCCTGGTGCCCTTCCTGGTCGTCGCCAAGATATCCGTCTCGGAAGCGATGATCGCCAGGCCCCCTTATGCGCCTCTGTTCGAGTGGGACGGATGGCGACTGAACATCATTCTGAACGTCGAGAATTTTCGCTATCTTTGGACCGACAGCCTCTACATCAACGCCTACATCTTCTCGATCCAGGTTGCCTTCATCTCGGCGGTCATCGCGCTGATGATCGGCTATCCGATGGCGTATTTCATCGCCCGCAGCCCGGAGCCGCGCCGCACCTTTCTCCTGATGATGGTGATCCTGCCGTTCTGGACGAGCTTCCTGTTGCGCGTCTATGCCTGGCAGGGTTTCCTGCGCTCCAACGGCGTCATCAACAACACGCTGATCTCGCTCGGCATCATCGACACGCCAATCCAGATGCTGCAGACAAATTTCGCGGTCTATCTGGGCATAGTCTACACCTATCTGCCCTTCATGATCCTGCCGCTCTACGCCAATCTGGTGAAGCTTGAGGAGAGCTTGCTGGAAGCTTCCGCCGATCTCGGGGCCAGGCCGATGGCGACCTTCTTCTACGTGACACTGCCCTTGTCGCTGCCGGGCATCATCGGCGGGTTCATGCTGGTCTTCATTCCGGCCGTCGGCGAGTTCGTCATCCCCGAACTGCTGGGCGGTCCCGACACGCTGATGATCGGCCGCGTGCTGTGGAACGAGTTCTTCTCCAACCGCGACTGGCCCGTCGCCTCGGCGGTCGCGATCGCCATGCTGGTGGCGGTGGTGGTGCCGATCATGATCCTGCGCTCGATTCAGGCGCGCCTGACGGAGGAAAGATGATGCGCGGCGGATGGACACTCCCAATCCTGTGCTTGCTTGGCTTCGTGTTCCTCTACGCGCCGATCCTCTCGCTGGTCATCTTCTCCTTCAACGCCAGCCAGCTGGTCACTGTCTGGGGCGGGTTTTCGACCCGCTGGTATGGCGAACTGATGCGCGACACGCAGATCCTGGGAGCCGCCTGGATCAGCCTGCGGGTCGCCTTCATAAGCGCGACGATCGCCGTCGCGCTGGGCACGCTGGCGGCCTTCGTCCTGATGCGCTTCGGCCGCTTCCGCAGCCGTGCGCTGCTGACCGGCATGGTGACGGCGCCGCTGGTCATGCCGGAAGTCATCACCGGCCTCTCGCTGCTCCTGCTCTTCGTCTCGATGGAGCAGCTGATCGGCTGGCCGGCCGGCCGCGGCATGACGACGGTCATCATCGCTCATGTCACCTTCTGCATGGCCTTCGTCGCCGTCGTGGTGCAGTCGCGTCTGGCCGGCATGGACAATTCGCTGGAAGAAGCGGCGATGGATCTCGGCGCGCGGCCGGTGCGGGTCTTCTTCGACATCACCTTGCCGGTCATCGCACCGGCTCTGGTTGCGGGCTGGCTGCTTGCCTTCACCCTGTCGCTCGACGACCTGGTCATCGCCAGCTTCGTGACCGGCCCGGGGGCGTCCACGCTGCCGATGGTTATCTTCTCCAAGGTACGCCTCGGCGTCAGCCCGGTGGTCAACGCGCTCGCGACCCTCATCATCCTCGCCGTGGCCATCGGCGTGGCGATCGCCACATGGCAGATGCACCGGCGCATGAAGGAAGCGCGCCGGGATTGAGCCCGGCGGGCAGCACTGCCTGGAAACGATCGCCTAATATATATGCGCCACCGCCAAGCCGCCTACTTCTTAGGCATATTGAGACTTCGTTGCTCACGCTGGTGTCACCAGGCAAGTTGCCAGCATGCCCGGGTATCGGGCCAGCCCAGTATCTTGGCCGTCAACGCCAATAGAATCAGAGACTAAGCTCAGACCTCCTTGCTCCATAGGGATATGGCACGCCGGTTGCTTCGCTAGATGCGGTGCAACAAGAAACCTGTTTGGAGGTGTTCGAAATGAGGGGTTACAATTTCACACGGCGTGGGGTTCTCGCCGCCGGCGCGCTGGCCGCCAGCCTGGCGTTCATGCCGGCCGCCCAGGCCCAGGAAGAGACAATCAAGGTCGGCATCCTGCATTCGCTGTCCGGCACGATGGCGATTTCGGAGACGACGCTCAAGGATGTCATGCTGATGCTCATCGAGGAGCAGAACGCCAAGGGCGGACTTCTCGGCCGGCAGCTCGAAGCCGTCGTGGTCGACCCGGCCTCCGATTGGCCGCTCTTTGCCGAGCGCGCGCGCGAACTTATCGAAGTCAACGGCGTCGCGGCCGTATTCGGCTGCTGGACATCGGTGTCCCGCAAGGCCGTGCTGCCGGTCTTCGAGGAGCTGAACAGCCTGCTCTTCTACCCCGTCCAGTACGAAGGCGAGGAAAGCCAGCGCAACGTGTTCTACACGGGTGCCGCCCCCAACCAGCAGGCCATCCCGGCCGTCGAATATCTGATGAACGAGGAAGGCGTCGAGCGCTGGGTCCTGGCCGGCACCGACTACGTCTATCCGCAGACCACCAACCGCATCCTAGAGGCCTTCCTGAAGGCCAACGGCGTGGCCGACGAAGACATCATGATCAACTACACGCCATTCGGTCATTCCGATTGGCAGACCATCGTCGCCGACATTGCCGCCTTCGGTTCGACGGGCCGCAAGACGGCCGTCGTCTCCACCATCAACGGCGACGCCAACGTGCCGTTCTACCGTGAACTCGGCAACCAGGGCATCTCCGCCGAGGACATCCCGGTCGTCGCCTTCTCGGTCGGCGAAGAGGAACTGGCTGGTCTCGACACCACGCCGCTGGTCGGCCACCTGGCCGCCTGGAACTACTTCATGTCGGTCGACACGCCCGAGAACGCCGAGTTCATCGAGACCTGGCACGAGTTCATCGGCGACGAAGAGCGCGTGACCAACGATCCCATGGAGGCCCACTACATCGGCTTCAACATGTGGGTGAAGGCCGTCGAGGCCGCCGGCAGCATTGAATCCGATGCCGTCATCGATGCGATCGTCGGCGTCGAGGTTCCGAACCTCACCGGCGGCACCTCCGTCATGCTGGCCAACCATCACATCACCAAGCCGGTGCTGATCGGCGAGATCCAGGCCGACGGCCAGTTCGACGTGGTGTGGGAGACCGATAACCTGGTCGAGGGCGAAGCCTGGTCGCAGTACATCCCGGAATCCTCCGTCCTGATCGCCGACTGGACCGATCCGATCAACTGCGGCAACTACAACACCGAGACCGAGACCTGCGGCGGCTCCGAAGCAGCCAACTAAGCCGAACGTAAAGACGCGGGGGCGTCGCAAGCCGCCCCCGCACCCCCGATGCCCGGAAATCACGGTCTCACCATGCAATTTGTCGCCCGCCCGGTCCTGATCGCCCTTGTGGCGCTCCTAGTCGCCATTCTTCCCGCCCGCGCCCAGTCGGTCGAGGAACTGGTGAACCAGCTTCCCGAAGGCGGCTTTTCCGACCGTTCCGCCGTCATCGCGCAGCTTGCCGCGACCGGCGACACCCGCCTCGTGCCGGTGCTGGAGGCCCTGGCGGCCGGCGAGCTCAATGTGGTCGAGGAAACGGGCCAAATCGTCTTCATCCGCCCCGCGGGCGACAATGTCGCCATCACCGATGCGCTGACGGGTGACGATGCCGGCGAAGTGGCTTCAGGCGCCGTCGAGCGCATCCGCGTCAACAATTCGGTCAGGCGCGCCGTGCGCACGGCCATCGGGCAGCTCACCCTTCTGAGCCCCAACGCCAATGTCAGGCTGTCGGCCGCGAGGGCCATGTTCCAGGCCGGCGACCCCGAGAACCTTCCGCTGCTCGAAGAGGCGATGGCTGCCGAAGAGAATGCAGCCGTTCTGCCGGTCATGCGCGAGGCTTGGGCGATCGCTGTCCTGCGCAGCGATGCCTCGCCCGCCCACTATGCCGAAGCCGTCGACATCATCGCCGCACGCGGTGACCGCCAGGCGCTGGGCGTCCTGAACGCCGCGCTTGCCAACGCGCCCGAGGAAGTCAGGCCGACGATCGAGTCCGGCATCTCCGCAATCCAGAGCCACCTTCGCCTGCTCGATGTCGGCCAGAACGTCTGGTACGGCATCTCGCTGGGCTCGGTGCTGCTCTTGGCCGCGATCGGGCTTGCCATCACCTTCGGCGTGATGGGCGTCATCAACATGGCGCATGGCGAGATGGTGATGATCGGCGCCTACACCACCTTCGTGGTGCAGAACATCGTCCGCGCCTCGGCGCCGGAGCTCTTCGACTATTCGCTCGCCTTCGCACTGCCGGCGGCCTTCCTCGTGACGGGGCTGGTCGGCATCGGCATCGAGCGCGGCATCATCCGCTGGCTCTATGGCCGCCCGCTGGAAACGCTGCTCGCAACATGGGGTATCTCGCTGATCATCCAGCAGAGCGTGCGCTCGATCTTCGGCGCCTCCAACCGCGAAGTCAGCAACCCCTCATGGATGTCGGGCGCCTTCGACTTCTACGGCATCCTCATCACCTACAACCGGTTCTGGATCGTGCTGTTCTCGCTGGCCGTCTTCGCCGCGCTGCTGTTCGTCCTCAAGCGCACCGCGCTCGGCCTGCAGATGCGCGCCGTGACGCAGAACCGTCGCATGGCCTCCTCCATGGGCATCCGCACCCCTTGGGTCGACGCCATGACCTTCGGGCTGGGTTCCGGCATCGCGGGGCTGGCGGGCGTGGCGCTTAGCCAGATCGACAACGTCTCGCCCAATCTCGGCCAAGGCTACATCATCGACAGTTTCATGGTCGTCGTGTTCGGCGGCGTCGGCAATCTCTGGGGCACGCTGGTCGGCGCGCTGACGCTGGGCGTGCTCAACAAGTTCCTGGAACCCTATGCCGGCGCCGTGCTCGCCAAGATCGCGGTGCTGGTGCTGGTCATCCTGTTCATCCAGAAGCGCCCGCGCGGCCTGTTCGCGCTCAAGGGCAGGGCGGTGGAAGCATGATCACGCGCTTCCTCTACAACGCGCTGGGCGGCAAGGTGTGGATCGTCGTCGGCATCCTGGTGGCCGTGGCGATCCTGGTGCCGGCCTCCAACCTGCTCCTGCCGTTCGGGCATCCGCTGCGCGTGCCCAACTACATGGTCGCGCTGCTTGGCAAGTACCTCACCTACGCCATGCTCGCGCTCGCGCTCGATCTGGTGTGGGGTTATGTCGGCATCCTGTCGCTCGGCCACGGCGCCTTCTTCGCGCTGGGCGGCTACGCGATGGGCATGTACCTGATGCGCCAGATCGGCGATCGCGGCGTCTATTCGCACCCCATCCTGCCCGATTTCATGGTGTTCCTGAACTGGACGGAGCTGCCCTGGTACTGGTGGGGCTTCGACCAATTCTGGTTCGCCATGCTCATGGTCATGGTGGTGCCGGGGCTTCTCGCCTTCGTGTTCGGCTGGCTGGCCTTCCGGTCCCGCGTCACCGGCGTCTATCTGTCGATCATCACCCAGGCCATGACCTATGCGCTGATGCTCGCCTTCTTCCGCAACGACATGGGCTTTGGCGGCAATAACGGCCTGACCGATTTCCGCGACATTCTGGGCTATTCGATCCAGGCGCCGGCAACGCGCGCCTCGCTCTTTGCCGCCACAGCGATCATGCTGGCGATCACCTTTGTCATCTGCGCCGCGATCACCAAATCCAAGCTCGGCAAGGTGATGGTCGCGGTGCGCGATGCCGAAAGCCGAACCCGCTTCATCGGCTACCGGCCGGAATATGTGAAGCTCTTCGCCTTCACCGTCTCGGCCGTCATCGCCGGCATCGCCGGCGCGCTCTACGTGCCGCAGGTCGGCATCATCAATCCGGGCGAATTCTCGCCGGCCAATTCGATCGAGGTCGTGGTGTGGGCCGCCGTCGGCGGCCGCGGCACGCTGATCGGCCCGATCATCGGGGCGATCGTCGTCAACTACGCCAAGACCTGGTTCACCTCGGCCTATCCCGAACTCTGGCTGTTTGCGCTGGGCGGGCTCTTCGTCGCCGTCACGCTGCTCCTGCCGCAAGGCATCGTCGGCACCTGGAACGCCTTCTGGAACAATCGCCGCGACCACAAGGCGGTGCGCCTTGCCGCGGAGTCCGAGGAGCCGCCTCCGCCTCCGCCTCCGCCTGCACCGCCGTCAGCGCGCGAGATCGACGATGCGACACCTGCGACGGGTGCCGGGCGCAGCAGTCCGCGCCGGTCCGACCCCGAACCGCAGCCGGCGGAGTAAGAGACATGCCGCGCAAGGACACCCTTCTTTATCTCGACGGCGTTTCCGTCTCCTTCGACGGGTTCAGGGCCATCAACAACCTCTCGCTGGTGCTGCTGAAGGGCGAGATGCGCGCCATCATCGGCCCCAACGGCGCCGGCAAGACCACGATGATGGACATCATCACCGGCAAGACCCGGCCCGACACCGGCGAGGTCTATTTCGACGGCACCGTCGACCTCACCCAGCATGACGAGGCCGACATCGCCATCATGGGCATCGGCCGAAAATTCCAGAAGCCGACGGTCTTCGAAAGCCACACGGTCGAAGACAACATCCTGATGGCGCTGAAGGGCCCGCGCACCATCCTGCCGAATCTGTTCTGGCGGGAGACCGCGGAGGCCAGCAAGCGCATCGACGAGGTGCTCGAGCGGATTCGTCTGGCTCCCCGGCGCAGCGATCTCGCCGCCAATCTCAGCCATGGCCAGAAGCAATGGCTGGAGATCGGCATGCTGCTCGCGCAGGACCCGAAACTCCTGCTCGTCGACGAGCCCGTGGCCGGCATGACCGATGCCGAGACCGAGGAAACGGCCAGCCTGCTCAAGGATATCGCGCGCACCCATTCCGTCATCGTGGTCGAGCACGACATGCATTTCGTGCGCGAACTGGGCGTCAAGGTGACCTGCCTGCACGAAGGCTCGGTCCTCTCGGAAGGCTCGCTCGACCACGTGTCGAACGACAGCCGGGTCATCGAAGTCTATCTGGGGAGGTGAGCTTGCGTCCGGTCAATGCGCCTGCCCTGGTTTTGGAGCAGCCTCTCGCGCAGTGCGGTCCGCACGGTGCGTGGGAGGATGAATTGCCGACGAGACGCAGGCTTCTTGTGGCGCTTGGCGCGATCGGCGGGGCAACGGCTCTTGGCAGCGGCGTCGCGGCCTCGGCCTACTGGCGCGATCTCAGCGCCATACGTGCCGTCCTGCGCGACAAGCCGAGCACCGTGATCGAGACGCGGCACGGCGCGATGGAATATGCCGAGGCCGGCGAGGGGCCGCCGGTTTTGATGATCCACGGCACCGGCGGCGGCTTCGACCAGGGGCTCCTGTTCGCCCGCCCGCTGGTTGAGGCCGGCTACCGCGTCATCGCACCGTCGCGCTTCGGCTACCTGCGCTCCGCCTTTCCGGATGATCCCTCTTCCGACAACCAGGCGGATGCGTTTGTCGATCTGCTAGACCATCTGGGCATCGACAGCATAGCGGTCGCCGGCGGGTCGGCCGGTGCGCTGTCGGCCATGGCCTTTGCCATCCGCCATCCCGACCGCACATCCGCGCTGATCCCGATCGTTCCGGCCGCCTTTGCGCCTGGCCGCCCGCCCGCGCGGCCCTGGAGCGCGACGCAGACCTGGATCGCCGAGAGCGTGCTCGGTTCTGACTTCCTGTTCTGGGCAGCGGTCACGGCCATGCCCGACACCATGATCCGCACCCTGCTCGCCACCGATCCCGCACTTGTGACCGCGGCCTCGGCCACCGAACAGGCGCGGGTGCACGAAATCCTGCGCGGGATACTACCCGTCAGTGCACGCGCGCGCGGGCTCGTGAACGACGCGAGGCTCGCCGGCGATCCGGCGCCGATGGAGCTTGCCGCCATCACCGCGCCGACGCTCGCCATCTCGCTCGAGGATGATTTCTTCCTCACCGCCGACGCGGCCCGTCACATCGCCGACACGGTGCCGGGTGCGCGGCTGATCCTCTATCGCGATGGCGGCCATGTCTGGGTCGGGCGCGACGCGGAGTTGTTTGCCGCCATCGACGCCTTCCTCCATGAGACAGGGTATTCGCGCTGATGCTGACCGTCGACAATGTCCGCCTCCATTACGGCGCCGCCGAAGCCTTGCGCGGCGTCTCGCTGACCGCCGATACCGGCAAGATCACCTGCGTGCTGGGACGCAACGGCGTCGGCAAGACCAGCCTGATGCGGGCCATCGTCGGCCATCACAAGCTTTCATCCGGTTCGATTTCCTTAGAGGGGAAAACGCTCGACCGTAGCGCGCCGTCAGAGCGCGCACGGTCGGGCATCGCATTCGTTCCGCAGGGCCGCGAGATCTTCGCGCTGCTCACCGTGCGGGAAAATCTGGAAACCGGCTATGCCGGCCTCAGGCGCGCCGAGCGCAACATTCCCGACCACGTCTTCGAGCTCTTCCCAGTGCTCAAGGACATGCTGGGACGGCGCGGCGGCGATCTGTCGGGCGGCCAGCAGCAGCAACTCGCCATCGGCCGCGCGCTGGTCATGCGGCCGAAGCTGCTCGTCCTCGACGAGCCGACGGAAGGCATCCAGCCCTCCATCATCAAGGATATCGGCCGCGCCATCCGCTTCCTGCGCGACCAGGCCGGCATCGCCGTCCTGCTGGTCGAGCAATATCTCGATTTCTGCCGCGAACTGGCGGACGAGGTGCACATCATGGAGCGCGGCCGCATCGTCCATTCCGGGCCGGCCGAAAGCCTCGACCGGCCGGAAGTCAGGGCGCACCTGACTGTCTGATGAGGCTCAGCGCGCTGCGGTGACCATGATCTCGACCAGTATCTTGGGGTCGGCAAGCTTGGCTTCGACGGTGGCGCGCACCGGCAGATTCTCCTTGTCGGACCATTCCGACCAGGCCGCGTTGAAGGCGGCGAAATCGCCGATGTCCTTGAGCCAGACATTGGCGGTCAGGAGCTTCGACTTGTCGGTGCCGGCCTTGGCCAGATAGCTGTCGATATCGGCCAGGATCTGCTTCGTCTGGCCGCCGACATCGGCCGAAAGGTCGCCGGCCACATAGCCAGCCGTGTAGGCGGTGGTGTCGGTGACGACCAGCTTGGAAAAGTTGGGGCCCTGGTCGAAGCGCTGAATGCTCATCTGTCGTTCCTTCTGACTGTTCTTGTGCCCTTGCCGGGCGGGCGCCACGCTATGGGCAACGTTGCCTGCTGGCAATGCGGCAAGTCACTTGCCCATCGGCGGTTCTGCGGGCGGCGCCCGCAGAACATGGCCGGAGACGCCCTGGCCGGCGCCCGGGCTGAGCCCCAGGAACGGCACGACGGAAATGGCGGTGATGAAGCCGACCGCAAAAAACGCCCAGGAGAAGGCCGACAGCCCGAGCGCTTCGCCGGTGAAGACGCCGTGGGCCTCCAGCAGCAGCCCCGCGGTCGCCACGCCGATCGCTACCGAGATCTGCTGGGTGACGGCCGACAGCGCGGTAGTCTGGCTGGCGTCGCGATGGTCGATCTCGGCAAAGACCAGCGTGTTGGCGGAGGTGAAGAACAGCGAGCGCATGAGCCCGGAAGCGACCAGCACGACGAGGATCACCGCATAGGGTGTATCGGGCGCAAAGAAGCCGTGGAACCCGATCAGCACCGCCGACATGATTGTGGTGACGACCAGCACGCTCCTGAATCCGGCAAAACGCAGCGTCCGCTGGGCCAGGAACTTCATCCCGATGGCACCGAAGGCGCTGACGAAGGTCAGCATGCCGGACTGGAACGGCGACAGCCCGAAGCCGATCTGGAACATCAGCGGCAACAGGAATGGCACCGACCCCGATCCGATCCGAAACAGCGCATTGCCGATGATCGCAGCCTTCAGCACGGGGTTCTTCAGCAGCCCCAGGTCCAGCAGCGGCGCGGCAGACTTCCTTGCGTGACGCAGATAGGCGACCGCCGCGACGATGCCGATCAAAAGCGTCGCCCCGCCTACGGCCGGCGGCAGCGCCGGCATCGAGACGACGGAGAGGCCGAACACCACGCCCGATGCTGCCAACGCGGCCAGCACAAAGCCCTTGCTGTCGATACGGCCGGGTGGCGTGCTTTCGATCTCCGGCAGGACGCGCCCGGCGATCCAGATGCCGGCCAGCCCGATCGGCACGTTGATGAGAAAGATCCAGTGCCAGGAGATGAAGGTGGTGATGAAGCCGCCGACGGGCGGGCCGACAAGGGGACCGATCAGCGCCGGCACGGTCAGCCACGCCATGGCGCCCACGAGATCCTTCTTGGCCGTCGCCCGCACCAGCACCAGGCGGGCGACGGGCACCATCATCGCCCCGCCCATGCCCTGGAGGAACCGCGACAGCACGAATTCCAGCAGGCTGCCCGACATGGCGCAGAAGATCGAGCCGATCACGAAGACGCCCAGCGCCAGGCGAAACACGCGCTTTGCCCCGAACCGGTCGGCCATCCAGCCCGAAACGGGGATGAAGATGGCGAGCGCCACGAAATAGGTGGTCAGCGCCAGCTTGAGCGTGATCGGGCTCGTTCCGATATCGGCGGCGATCGCCGGCAGCGCGGTCGAGATGACGGTCGCGTCCATGTTTTCCATGAACAGCGCCACCGCCAGGATAAGCGGCATGGTCCGGTTCAAGGCACGCGTCGGGTGTTGTTGGGAGGCGGGAATGTTCGGGAGACTGACATGGGCGCTGCCGTAGCATGGTGGGTCGTCCTGCTCAATCTGTCACGGCGGCCGATGGGCTGATCACGCAGCGTCACCTTCGCGTGAGGAGCTTGCCACGGGTGCGCCCCGCGCCAGTTGGGGTTGCACGGGAAATCACACGTTGCGAGAAGGAGATCTGAACGATGGGTTTGAAGACCGACCGCCGGACGGCGATGAAACTGGGCGCAGCCTCGCTGGCTGTATGGGGAGCACCGCAGATCATGACACGTGCAGCGCATGCCGAAACGCCACCCTCGCAGGAGATATTTTCCGGCATCCGCACCTTCCAGCTGGGCCAGTTCGAGGTGACGGCGATCCGCGATGGCGGGCGCGCGATGGAAGGCCCGCACCCGATCTTCGGCGAGGACCAGGAGGCAGATGTCGTGGCGGAGCTCCTGCAGGAGAACTTCCTGCCGGCCGACCGCTTCGTGAACGGCTTCACACCGGTGTTGATCAATACCGGCAGCGAACGCATCCTGTTCGACACCGGGCTGGGCGCCGGCGCGCGTCAGGGCGGTCTTGGCCAGTTGCGTGCGCGGCTGGAAGCGGCCGGAGACGCGCCCGGCGACATCGACGTCGTGGTGCTCACCCATTTTCACGGCGACCACATCGGCGGTCTCATGGAAGAAGGTGAGCCGGCGTTCCCGAATGCGCGCTATGTGGCGGGACAGGCCGAGTTCGATTTCTGGACCCATGAGGATCGCCTGTCGGGCCCGACCGAAAACTCAGCCCGCGCCGTCCAGGCCAATGTGGTGCCGTTGGCCGATAACATGAGTTTCGTCGGCGAGGGCGACGAAATCGTCTCGGGCATCACCACGATGGAAGCTTTCGGCCATTCGCCGGGGCATCTGACATTCCATGTGGAATCGGAAGGCTCCCGGCTCCTGCTGACCGCCGACACGGCCAATCACTACATCGCCTCGCTGCGCCGGCCCGACTGGCATGTGCGCTTCGACATGGACAAGGAGGCGGCCGCCGCCACGCGCCGGCGTGTCTTCGACATGGTGGCGTCCGAGCGCATTCCCTTCCTCGGCTACCACATGCCGTTTCCGGGCGTCGGCTTCATCGAGACGCTCGACCAGGGTTTTCGCTACGTGCCGGCGAGCTATCAGTTCGAGCTCTAGGCAGGCGCTCAGTCGCCGCCAGGTTCATCCGGCCGATTTTCCTCGCTCCGCCGCGCCGGAGCGAGGAAGAAGCTCCAGAACGCATAACCCGCCATGACGAGGAAGATCACGGCCCAGACATGCTGTTCGTTGATCCACTCGAAGACGCCCCAGCCACCGGCGACCGCGACGAGGAGCACGCGCACCCATAGCGGGCGCAGCCAGTCATGGTCCATGTCGAAAAGTTTCATCCCGTCTCCCTTTGGCGCCTGAGCCTGTCATCGCCGGCCGGGCTTGTCCGGCTGCGGTCCCGCTGCGATTTGCCTGATTTCCATAGCGTCGCTTCATGCGATAGTGGAAGGCGGAGGGGCCGCGATGGAACAGCTCGTATTTCTGGACTATGCCGGCGTGGCGGTGTTTGCGGCAACCGGCGCGCTCGCGGCCTCGCGCAAGGAACTCGATGCGATCGGCTTCATGTTCCTCGCCGGCATCACCGGAATCGGTGGCGGCACGCTGCGCGACCTGATCCTCGGCGTGCCGGTCTTCTGGGTCGAGAACCACAATTACATTCTCGTCTGCGCCGGGGCCGCGCTGCTGGTCTACTTCACCGCCCATCTGGTGGAATCGCGCTACAAGCTGCTGCTCTGGCTCGATGCCGCCGGGCTTGCCGCCTATTCGGTCTTCGGCGCCTACAAGGGCCTGCTGGTCACCGGCTCGCCGCTCGTGGCGCTCGTCACCGGCATGCTGACCGCGACGTTCGGCGGCATCCTGCGTGACGTGCTGGCGGACGAGCCATCGGTGCTGCTGCGCCCCGAAATCTACGTCACCGCTGCACTTTCCGGCGCGGCGGCCTTTACCGCCGCAGACCTCGCCGGCCTGCCTTTGCTGGGCGCCGCCGCCCTGGCCTTTGCCTGCGCCTTCGGCGTCAGGGCAGGCGCCCTTCGTTTCGGGTGGCGGCTGCCGCGTTACCGCAGCCGCCCCGGTCGCCTGCCCGACGAGATCGACTGAACTCAGCCGAGACCGCGCTGCTGGGCCTCGTCCTTCAGGCTCTGGCGGGGACGCGGCCCCACCTGCTGGATCACCAGGCCGGCGGCCAGGCTGCCGAGCGCGCCGCAATCGGCGAGCGAACGGCCCTTGGTGTAGCCATGCAGGAAGCCCGCGGCATAGAGGTCGCCGGCACCGGTGGTGTCGACCAGTTCGGCAATCTCCAGCGGCGCGACCTCGATGGTCTCCTGGCCGCGCACCACGACCGAGCCTTTTTCCGAGCGCGTGACGATGCCGATGCGGCAATCCTTGCGGAACGCGTCGAGCCCGGTCTCGAAGGAGGCCGTCTGGTAGAGCGACTTCATCTCGCTTTCATTGGCAAAGACGATGTCGACGGTGCCGGAGCGCATCAGCTCGAGGAACTCCTCGCGGTAGCGGTCGACGCAGAACGGGTCCGACAGCGTCATGGCGACTTCGCGGTCGGCGGCATGCGCCTGCTCGGCGGCGATGCGGATCGCGTCCTTGGCGCGCGGCGGGTCCCAGAGATAACCTTCGAAATAGGTCACCCTCGCGCCCTTGGTCTTCTCTTCCTCGACGTCCTCGGGCCCGATTTCCACGCAGGCGCCGAGATAGGTGTTCATCGAGCGCTCGCCGTCGGGTGTCACGAAGATCATGGAACGCGCCGTCGGCGGCTCCTTGTCCAGCGGGCGCGTGTCGAAGGCCACGCCCTGGGCGCGCATGTCGTGCCGGTAGATGTCGCCGAGACTGTCATTGGCGACCTTGCCGAGAAACGCCGCCCGGCTGCCGAAACTCGCCAGGCCCGCGGCCGTGTTGCCGGCGCTGCCGCCGGAAGCTTCGATCGCCGGTCCCATGCGGTCATAGAGCAGCGTCGCGCGATCGGCATCGATCAGGTTCATCGCGCCCTTGATGATGTTGTTGTCGACGAGGAAGTCGTCGTCGCAGCGCGCAATGATGTCGACGATGGCATTGCCGACGCACAGAACGTCGTAATCGGTCATGGTTTTCTCCGGTTGAGCCCGGACCGGACGGACGGGGCTTTCTGGGTGCGGCTTGGTTTAACCCGTGGGACCGCGGATTAAAAGGGTTGGGCCCGCCGAAGTGCGCTGCCCATTGCAAGCGGGCACGCGGCAATGCAGAACGATCGGCATGTTGATCCGCCCCGCCAGAGCCGCCGACGAAGAAGCGATTTGGTCCATCATCGGCCCGATCATTCGGGCCGGCGAGACCTACACGCTCGACCGTGGTCTCAGCCGCGAGCAGGCGCTCGGCTACTGGCTGGGGGCCGACAAGGAAACCTTCGTGGCCGAGGAAGAGGGCCGCGTCCTCGGCACCTACTACATCCGGGCCAACCAGGCCGGCGGCGGACGCCATGTTTGCAATTGCGGCTACATGACCGCGCCCGAGGCGGCCGGCCGCGGCGTCGCACGCACCATGCATGCGCATTCGCTGGAACATGCGCGCCAGCGCGGCTTCCGCGCCATGCAGTTCAACTTCGTCGTCTCGACCAACGAGCGCGCGGTGCGGCTCTGGCAGTCGCTGGGCTTCGAGACGGTCGGCCAACTGCCCGGCGCCTTCGAGCATCCCGTCCAGGGCTTCGTCGACGCGCTGGTCATGTACCGCCAACTCTAGCGTGCTGGGGCGGTCATGAGACGGGCGGCGATGAGCTGGCCAGGACCGGATTACCGGGTCTCCCGCCATCACCGATCGTTGATCGCTTAATGCTGTCCGGTTGACCGGTCCGAAGGGATACTCGACCATTGACGTTGTGCGTGCTTCGGCGTTCGAACAGCCGGAACGCGGCCGGCGGCGAGCGGCGCAAGGGTGATCGGACCGCCGATGAAGGCGGCTTCACATCAAGCCGGCATCATGGCGGTGGACAGGCCACTGATCGCATGGCCACATGCGCACGGTCTGGGGTGTGGCAGGGGAGGATCCGCCGTGGCGAAAAAGGTCGCCGTGCAGGGAAAGTCGGCGCGCGATCGTATCTTGCTCGCCGCAGTGAGGCGTTTTGCGTCGGCCTCCTACGAGGAGGTCTCGCTGCGCGATATTGCGAGCGATGTCGGAGTCGATGTGGCCTACGTCCATCGCAGCTACGGTTCGAAGGCCAATCTGTTCGAAGCAGCCCTCCAGGCCGCAGCGGGCGGCACGCCGTTTGACGAACTGGGCGATGTCGCTCCCGACGATTTCGCCGCTGCGCTCGTCGACAGACTGCCATCATCATCCCGGCCGGATCACACGTCCAGATTGGCGACGCTGAGCGCGTTTTCCTGGATGAACTCGCGCCTTGGCTCGACCTCGTCGCCCATGAGGCGCGAGAACAGGGAATCGGCGTCGGTTGCGTCCGTCACCTTGACCTGCAGCAGCGAGCGGGCGTTCGGGTCGAGCGTGGTTTCCCACAGCTGCTCCGAGTTCATCTCGCCCAGTCCCTTGTAGCGCTGCAGGGTCAGCCCCTTGCGGCCGGTCGCGAAGACGGCGTCGAGCAGGGCCATCGGGCCGGAGATGTTCTCGCTCTTGTCGTTGCGACGCAGGACAGGCGACTTGTAGTAGACCTCCTGCAGACGCTCGGTATAGCGGTCGATGGCGCGTGCGTCGGCCGAGCCGATCAGCGCGGCGTCGAGTACCACGGTTTCCTTGACGCCGCGAACGGTGCGCTCGAACACATAGCCGCCGGTGCCGTCATTGGCGGTGTTGAGGCGGCCCTCCCAGCCGCGCTCCGTTTCCTCGGCGATCATGTCGAGGCGCTCGGCGACATAGGTTGCCGCAGCATTTGCCTTGCCGGTGTCGGCCAGCACCGCGGCGTTCATGGCGCCGGCGATGGCGGCCTGTTCGACCACGGCGCGGTCAAAGCGCGTGTGCAGCCCGTTGATGAGCGAGCGCAGGCCGAGCGCGTCGTCGATCAAGGCGCGCAGATCGTTGCCCGAGCGCACTTCGCCGGTGGAGAGTTCGAGCGAGGCTTCATCGAGGCCGGACTGGACGAGGAAATTCTCGAAGGCGGGCTCGTCCTTGATGTACTGCACCGACTTGCCGCGGGTCACCTTGTAGAGCGGCGGCTGGGCAATATAGAGGTGCCCGTGCTCGATCAGTTCCGGCATCTGGCGGAAGAAGAAGGTGAGCAGCAGCGTGCGGATATGGGCGCCGTCGACGTCGGCGTCCGTCATGATGATGATCTTGTGGTAGCGCAGCTTGGCGATGTTGAACTCGTCCTTGCCGATGCCGGCGCCGAGCGCGGTAATCAGCGTGCCGATCATGTCGGAGCCAAGCATGCGGTCGAAGCGCGCGCGCTCCACGTTCAGGATCTTGCCCCTGAGCGGCAGGATGGCCTGGTTCTGGCGCGAACGCCCCGATTTGGCCGAACCGCCGGCCGAGTCACCCTCGACGATGAAGATTTCCGACTTCGCCGGATCGCGTTCCTGGCAATCGGCGAGCTTGCCGGGCAGCGAGGTGATGTCGAGCACGCCCTTGCGCCGCGTCAACTCGCGCGCGCGCCGCGCCGCTTCGCGGGCGGCCGCGGCTTCCGCGACCTTGGCAACAAGCGTCTTGGCCTCGGAAGGGTTCTCTTCGAGCCACGTGGCGAGCGCCTCGTTGACCAGGCCTTCGACGACCGGCCGCACCTCGGAGGACACCAGCTTGTCCTTTGTCTGGGAAGAGAATTTGGGGTCCGGCACCTTGACCGACAGCACGGCCGTCAGGCCCTCGCGGCTGTCGTCACCGGTGATCGACACCTTCTCCTTCTTCGCGATGCCGGAGCTTTCGGCATAGCTGGTGATCTGCCGCGTGAGCGCCCCGCGGAAGCCGGCCAGATGCGTGCCGCCATCGCGCTGGGGAATGGTGTTGGTGAAGGCCAGCACGTTCTCGTGGTAGCTGTCGTTCCACCACATCGCGACCTCGACGGTGATGCCGTCGCGCTCGGCCGAAATGGCGATCGGCGCCTCGATCAGCGGCTTCTTGGCGCGATCGAGATAGCGCACGAAGGCCTCCAGCCCGCCCTCGTAATAGAGCTCGGCCACCTTGAGGTCGGCATGCCGGGCATCGGTCAGGACGATGCGCACGCCGGAATTCAGGAAGGCCAGCTCGCGCAGGCGGTGCTCGAGCGTGTTGTAGTCGAAATTCACCATGGTGAAGGTTTCGGCCGAAGGCTGGAAAGTGATCTCCGTGCCGGTCTCGCCACCGGCATCGCCGGTGGCGGCCAGTGGCCCGTCGGCGACACCATGGGTGAAGCTCATCTCAAAGATCTGGCCCTTGCGGCGAATCTTCATCTTCAGCCAGACCGACAGCGCGTTGACGACCGAGACGCCGACGCCGTGCAGGCCGCCCGAGACCTTGTAGGAGTTCTGGTCGAACTTGCCGCCGGCATGCAGCTGGGTCATGATGACCTCGGCCGCCGAAACGCCTTCGCCGGTGTGCATGTCGGTCGGAATGCCGCGGCCATTGTCGGTCACGGTGACCGAACCGTCGGGATTGAGCGTCACGGTGACCTTGTCGGCATGGCCGGCCAGCGCCTCGTCGATGGCGTTGTCGACCACCTCATAGACCATGTGGTGCAGGCCAGACCCGTCATCGGTGTCGCCGATATACATGCCCGGGCGCTTGCGCACCGCGTCCAGGCCCTTGAGAACCTTGATGGAATCCGCACCGTATTCGGCGTTGCCGCCAGTCGGGGTCTCGGGGGTATCGGTCATGCGTGTTTTTTCGTCCTGACGGCGTGACGAGGGGTGTCACCAGAGGGGCCGCGAATCAGCGGATTAAGACAGTTCAGATATAGGCATTTCGGGCCGGGTTTCCAAGGTTTGGGGCGGCTTTTGGACAGGTTTGAAGCCGGAAGCGGGGTCTTAGCCGATTAGCTGGCGGAATGTTCATTTGCCGCCGGCCCTGGCTGTTCCTATCTCCATCGGCATGGACACCAGACCAGCCCCCTTCGTGCCGCCCGCCCCAAGACCCCGGCAAACGCCGCCCTCGACCTTGCAGATGCTGCGCATCATCAACAGGAACCCGCTCGAACTGTGGGGAGAGCCCTCCTACAACAAGCCGTGGATCTCGATTTCCACCGGCATCGGCGGGCCGCTGGTGATCGCCAACGATCCGGGCCTCATCCGCCACGTGCTCGTCGACAATGTCAAAAACTACAAGATGGCGAAGGTGCGCCAGAAGATCCTGCGGCCGATCCTGCGCGATGGGTTGCTGACCGCGGAAGGCCAGGTCTGGCGCCGTTCGCGCAAGGCGATGGCGCCGGTCTTCACGCCACGCAGCATCCACGGCTTCGCGCCCGCCATGCTGAAATCCACGGAAGCCTTCGCCGAGCGCTACGAAAACGCCGACGAACCCGTCGACGTGTCGCGCGACATGACGATGCTGACCTTCGATATCCTCGCCGAGACGCTGTTTTCGGGCGAGATCGCGGGGGAGCCGGGTAGCTTTGCGCATCAGGTCGACCGGCTGTTCGAGACCATGGGCCGCGTCGACCCGCTCGACATCATCGGGGCGCCGGACTGGTTGCCGCGCATCACCCGCGTCAGGGGGCGCGCTTCGCTGGCCTTCTTCCGCGGCATCGTCGCCGATACGATGGAGATGCGCCGCGCGAAGATGGAGCAAGATCCAGACGGCGTGCCGGAGGACTTCCTGACCCTGCTGTTGCGCGCCGAAGGCCCGGAAGGGCTGACGCGTGGCGAGGTCGAGGACAACATCATCACCTTCATCGGCGCCGGCCACGAGACGACGGCCCGCGCGCTTGGCTGGGCGATCTACTGCCTGTCGCAGGCGCCCTGGGAGCGCGAGCGCATCGAGGTGGAGATCGACCGGGTGCTTCCCATCACCCCCGATCCGACCGAATGGCTGGACGCGATGCCGCTGACCCGCGCGGCCTTCGAGGAGGCCATGCGGCTCTATCCGCCGGCACCCTCGATCAACCGCGAGGCGATCGAGCCCGACCGCTACAAGGATCTGGAGATCCGAAAGGGCGCGCAGATCCTGGTCATGCCCTGGACGGTCCATCGCCACCGCCAGCTCTGGGACCGGCCGGACGCCTTCATGCCCGAACGCTTTCACCCCGGGAACCGCGAGAAGCTGGACCGCTACCAGTACCTGCCCTTCGGCGCCGGCCCGCGCATCTGCATCGGCGCGCAATTCGCCATGCAGGAGGCGGTGATCGCGCTGGCCGTGCTGATGTCGCGCTTCCGGTTCGAAAGCCTGCCGGAGACCAAGCCGTGGCCGGTGCAGAAGCTGACGGTGCAGCCGGAAGGCGGCTTGCCGATGCGGGTGGTGCGGCGATAGCGCATCCGGTCGATTCGTGCGAAACTGGCGCCATCTTCTGTTTCATCTGAGACTGCAAGGCTGGAAATGCCGCTCGCAGAGGCTACGCACCCTCCGAAAGAGGCCGTGATCGCCAAGGCGCTGCTTAGCGCCGCGGGCCGGCTGGGCGTTTCGGCCAAGGAGCTCTCTCGAGTGGTTGGCGTTTCCGAAACAGCCTTGTCGCGGCTCAAGAGCGATCCCCGCTTGGCCGGTCGCCTCTCCGACAAATCCTGTGAATTGGCTCTTCTGTTTATCCGGCTCTATCGCTCGCTCGATGTAATCTTGGGTGGCGACGATGCCGCCGCACGCCGTTGGATGCGCGCCGCCAACGCCGCGTTCGGGTCAGCACCACTTGATCGGATCCGGACCATCGACGGACTCGCGCATGTGCTCGCCTATCTAGATGACCGGCGCGCTCCACTCTGAGGCGCGTCGCCGCCTACGCTCGACGCTCGCCGGCCGAGGTCGAGCGACAGCGTGTCGACGGCGATGACGCCGGCACCGGTTTCCTCCATCAGCATGCTGGTCAGCGCCGGCCCTGGAAGATGTTCTCGACATGCACCGGCCAGCGGCGGGGAAGCACGGCTACGAGATCGTAGCGGATCGAGAGCTGCCCGTGGTCGGGCCGGCGCGCGATCCACAGATCGCCGGCCGCCTCTATGCGGCGCTGGGCGGCCGGCGTGACGGCGTCCATCGCCTCGATCAGCGTCGGGCGCGCCTTGACCTCGACGATGGCGATGACGTCGCCACGCTTGGCGATCAGGTCGATTTCGCCGAGTTTGGTGCGGTAGCGGCGGGCGAGGATCCGGTAGCCCTTGATCCTCAGCGCAAGCGCGGCGAGCCATTCGCTGTGATGGCCCCTGCCATGCGCGCGGCGGCGCCTGTCAGCGGCATCAGCCGGCATCGTCCTTGAGCTCCATCAGCCGCCGATAGAGATCGGCCTTCTTCGTGCCGGTCATGCGCGCCGCCTCGCCGGCAGCCCTTGAGGCGCCCATCTCGGCGGCAAGCGACAGCAGAAGCCGGTCCGTATCCTCCGCCGAGGCCTGCTCGACAGCCAGTGGCGGGCCGACGCAGATGACGATCTCGCCCTTGGGCGTGTCGGCCTCGGCATAGTGGGCGGCAAGAGCGGCGAGGCTGCCGCGTCGCGCCTCCTCGAACGTCTTGGTGAGTTCCCGGCAAACCGCCGCCGGTCTGTCGCCCAGCACCTCGACCATCGCCGCAAGAGAGGCGGCGAGCCGGCGGGGGGATTCGAAGAAGACGATCGTGCCGGGCACGGCCTTGAGTTCGTCGAGCCGCGTCCGGCGCTGGCCGTCCTTCGCGGAGAGAAAGCCGGCAAAGAAGAACGCATCGCTCGGCAGGCCGGACACCGAAAGCGCCGCGAGCACCGCCGAGGCACCGGGGATCGGCACGACCCTGATGCCGGCCTCGATGGCCGCCTCGACCAGCCTGTGGCCGGGATCGGAAACCAGCGGCGTCCCCGCATCCGAGGCGAGCGCCACCGAGCGGCCGGCCGCAAGCTCGGCGATCAGCTTCGGTCCCGCGCTGTCGGCATTGTGTTCATGATAGGCGCTGACGCGTCGGCGAATGCCGTAGCGCTGCAGCAGCACGCGCGTGACGCGCGTGTCCTCGCAGGCCATCACATCGGCTGCCGCCAGCACCTGCAGCGCGCGAACGGAGATGTCGGACAGATTGCCGATCGGCGTCGCCACCAGATAGAGCGCCGGCTCGAGCGGCGGCGCAGGAAACTCCGCCTGGCCGATGAGGAAGGAGGCCTTCCCGCTTTCTCGCTCTTTCATGGGTGTCCGCCCGTGGTCATGGCGGCAAGACTAGCTCATCCGGCCGTTCAAATGCGAGAAGTTCTAACGCGCCAGATCGGCCACCACGGCGTCGAGCACGATCATGCCGGCGGGCGTGGCGCGCAGGGCGTGATTGCCGATCGGGGCGACGAGGTCTTCGGCCTGGAGGGCGGCGATGCGGCGGTTCGAGAGGGAGCGTCCCGACAGCGCCTCGTAGCGGGTCAGGTCGATGCCCTCCACCAGCCGCAGCCCCATCAGGAGATATTCGTCGGCCTCTTCCGACCGGCTCAGCACCTCGCCCCCCACGATACCGTCGCCGCGGGCCTCGACGAGATTGGCCCAGGTTTCCGGCATTCTCTCGGCGAAGGTCACGACGCGCCGCCCATCCTCGATGAAGCGGCCATGCGCGCCGGGCCCGATGCCGACATATTCGCCATAGCGCCAGTAGACCAGATTGTGCTGGCTTTCCGCACCCGGCCTGGCGTGGTTGGAGATCTCGTAGGCCGGCAGGCCGTGGGCGGCGGTGACCTCCTGCGTGAGGGCGTAGAGGTCGGCCGATCGGTCGGGATCCGGCATGGGGATCTTGCCAGCCGCGTGCAGCGCGTGAAAGGGCGTGCCTTCCTCGATGGTGAGCTGGTAAAGCGACAGATGGTCGGCGGCATGGCCGATCGCCTGTTCGAGCTCGGCCTGCCAGGCATCCAGCGTCTGGCCGGGCCTGGCATAGATCAGGTCGAAGGAGAGGCGCGGGAAGGTCTCGCGTGCCAGCCGGATCGCATGCATCGCCTGGTCGACGGAATGCAGGCGGCCAAGGAATCTCAGGTCAGCATCGTTCAGCGCCTGGACGCCGAGCGACACGCGGTTGACGCCGGCGTCGCGGTAGCCGATGAAACGCTCGGCTTCCACGGAGGACGGGTTGGCCTCGAGCGTCACCTCGATGCCGGCCGGAACGCTCCAGTTGGCGGCAACCGCATCGAGCACCGCGCCGACCGTTTCCGGCTTCATCAGCGAGGGCGTGCCGCCGCCGAGAAAGATCGAGGTCACCTCGCGCGGACCGGTTCGCTGGCGCATCGCAGCCATTTCGCGCGCGAAGGCTGCGGCGAACCGTTCCTGGTCGATGGCGCCGTGGCGAACGTGGGAATTGAAGTCGCAATAGGGGCATTTGGCCGCGCAGAACGGCCAGTGGATGTAGACCCCGAAACCGGGTTCCTTCGACAAAATCATGCCTTTTCCAGCATCGCTTCCGAGAACAGCGCGAAGGAGCGGGCGCGATGCGACAGCGGCTCGGCCAGTCCCTGTTTTTCGGCGGGTTCCATCTCGCCGAAGGTACGCTCATGGCCCTCGGGCTGGAAGACCGGATCGTATCCGAACCCCTTTTCGCCGCGCGGCGGCCAGACGAGTATGCCTTCAGCCTCGCCGCGGAAATACTCGGCATGGCCGTCGGGCCAGGCAAGGCACAGCACCGAGACGAACCTGCCGCTGCGTTGTGAGGGCTCTGTCGCCCCTGCCGCCTGCAGCTTCTCTTCGGTCAGCGTCATGGCGTGCAGAAAATCGCGGCTGCCGTCGGGCATGGTCACCCAGTCGGCGGTATAGACGCCAGGCGCGCCATCGAGCGAGTCGACGGCGAGGCCGGAATCGTCGGCGAGCGCCGGCAGGCCGGTGGCCGACGCCGCGGCAAACGCCTTGAGATAGGCGTTCGCCTCGAAGGTGGTCCCGGTCTCTTCCGGTTCCGGCAGGCCGTATTCACCGGCCGACTTGGCCTCGAGGCCGTAGGGCGCGATCAGCTCGGCGATTTCGACGAGCTTGCCCTTGTTGTGGCTGGCCACCACCAGTCGTTTTCCATCGAGCTTGCGCATCACAGTCCCCAGATCTTCGGATTGGCGAATTCGATCGAATTGCCGGACGGGTCACGGAAATAGATCGAACGTCCGCCCTTGGGCCATTCGAACTCCGCCTCGATGGCCACGCCGTGGCTGGCGAGCTGCGCCTTCCAGCCGTCGATCTCTTCCTCGCTGGCGCGGAAGCAGACATGCCCCTGGCCACGCATCCCATGCGGCGGCACGGGAAGTCTCGCGTCAGGCGCAGGCGGCTCGATCGTCCTTTCCGGGTTGAAGATCAGCAAGACCCCGTCGCCGCAGCGAAAGAAGACATGGCGATCGCCGACCCGGCTGATCCGCTCGAGGCCGAGCACGTTGCGATAGAAGGCCTCGGCCGCGTCGAGGTCATCGGCATAGAGCGCGGATTCAAGTATGCCCGACGGAGCCATGCAGCCTAACCGATCGCCATCTTCTGCAGTTCGACCAGCCGCGAAATGCCGTTCTTGGCCAGCTTGAGAAGCGCGGAGAATTCCTCCTCGGAGAAGGGCGCGCCTTCGGCCGTGCCCTGGATCTCGACGATGCCGCCCGAACCGGTCATGACAAAATTGGCGTCGGTCTCGGCGGTGGAATCCTCGTCATAGTCGAGGTCGATCACCGGCTGGCCCTGGTGGATGCCGCAGGAGATCGCGGCCACATGGTCCTTCACGACGCGCGAGACCGAAGCCATCTGGCGCGCTTCCATCCAGGTGAGGCAGTCATGCAGCGCAATGAAGCCGCCGGTGATCGCCGCCGTGCGGGTGCCGCCGTCGGCCTGGATGACGTCGCAATCGACGGTGATCTGCTTTTCGCCGAGCGCCTGGAGGTCGCATACGGCACGCAACGAGCGCCCGATCAGGCGCTGGATTTCCAGCGTGCGTCCGCCCTGCTTGCCGCTGGCCGCCTCGCGGCGCATGCGATCGCCCGTGGCGCGCGGCAGCATACCGTATTCGGCGGTCACCCAGCCCTTGCCGGAATTGCGCAGCCATGGCGGCACCCGCTCTTCCAGGCTCGCGGTGCACAGGACATGCGTGTGGCCGAACTTGACGAGACAGGAGCCCTCGGCATGACGAGAGACGCCGCGTTCGAAGGACACGGCCCGCATCTCGTCGGGCTGGCGTTTGGATGGGCGCATGGATGCTCGCTTTTTGTGTCTGAATCGGATTTGACAGCGCTTCTAACGCCCCTGCCGGCGGGTGGCAAAGAGAAACGGCTCCCTGACGTAGGAGGCGCGATCAACTATTTTTTTGCGCCCATCTTGTTTTGGTCACCGGAAACGCGTATGTTCCAAACATCGATCTTGCTTGACGGACTTTGTTACCGCGCTTCGGCGCCCGACGATCTTCCCTATCAACATCGATCTGAACCGTTTGCCGGTCGTTTTCGATCCGGCGGACATTTTTCTTTGTCGATTGAAAGGATATCGTCATGACTACTGGTACCGTAAAGTTTTTCAATGCCACCAAGGGCTATGGCTTCATTCAGCCTGATGATGGCGCAACGGACGTTTTCGTTCACATCTCGGCTGTCGAGCGCGCTGGCATGCACAGCCTCGCCGAAGGCCAGAAGGTCAGCTTTGAAGTTGTCCAGGACAAGCGTTCCGGCAAGAATGCCGCGGAGAATCTCCAGGCTGCATGAATGCTCATCTTCGATGTGTGACCACGGATGTACTGGCACCATCTTGAGGATGACACGGAGAGGTCGGGCGTAGGCCCGGCCTTTTTTCGTTCTAGACCACTAGAAAGGAGGCGTCATGACCGCGATCATCACCAAGGATAATCTGTTTCGTCCGACGCGATCCAAGGCCGAGACAAAGGCTCAGGTGACCGACAACGCCGCGCGCGCCATCATCGACGCAGAAGTCGACAGCCGCGAGGCCAAGACCGAACGACTGCGGCAGGCCCGCATGAAGATGGAAGCCGATCAGGCTGAAAGCGGCGAGGCGGCTCCCCCGAAGAAGATGCGCGCCAAGGCAAAGCCTGCCGCGAAAGCCAAGGCGCCTGCCAAGGCCAAGGCTGCCAAGAAGGCCTGATCGAGCCTGACGCTTGACGGCCGGCCTACAATCTGCCGGCCTCGATGATGCGCTCCAGGAAACGCTGCGTGCGCGGGTCCTCCGGCTTGGAAAACAGCCGGGCCGGCGGCCCTTCCTCGAGAATACGGCCACCCTCCAGAAAACACACCCGATCGCCGACATCGCGCGCGAAGCCCATCTCGTGGGTGACGATGCACATGGTCATGCCTTCGTCCTTCAGCCCCTTGATGATGCGCAGGACCTCGCCGATCAGTTCGGGGTCGAGCGCTGCCGTCACCTCATCGAGAAGAAGTACGTCGGGCCGCGAAGCGAGCGACCGCACGATCGCGACGCGCTGCTGCTGCCCGCCGGATAGTTGCTCCGGATAGCTGCTCGCATAATCCGCCATCCCGAACAGCGACAGAAGATGGCGCGCCCGGTCCTCGGCTTCGGCACGCCTGATGCCGTGCACCCGTCGCGGCGCAAGCGTGATGTTGTTCAGCACCGTCATGGTGGGGAACAGATTGTAGGACTGGAAGACGATGCCGATCCGCTTCTGCAATCCCGTGGCGCCAAAACGCGGATCTTCGATGGACACGCCGTCGAGCCGGATCTCGCCATGGTCGAAGTTGACCAGCCGGTTGATGCAGCGCAGCAGCGTCGACTTGCCCGAGCCCGACGCACCGATGAGGCAGACGACCTCATGCGGGGCGACCGACAGGCTGACATTGTCCAGCACCAGCGTGTCACCATAGTATTTCGTGACCTCGTCGATTTCGATGCGCGGTTTCATCCGGCCCTCTGCAGACGGCGTTCGCGGTCCTTGCGGGTCACGTAGTCGGCGAGCCTTGCCATGGGGATCGTGGCGAGCAGGAACAGCCCGGCCGCGACCAGCAGCGAGGAATAGTTGAAGGTCGTGGCGGTGTAGATCTGCGCCTCGCGCACCGCGTCGCGCACGCCCAGCACCGACAGGAGCGCCACATCCTTCTGCAGCGCCACGACGATGTTCATGAGCGCGGGCAGGACGTTGCGCACCGCCTGCGGCAGGACGGCGTAGACCATCGTCTGGGACTCAGTCAGCCCCAGCGACTTGGCCGCCGCCCATTGCCCTTCATGCACCGCATCGATGCCCGAGCGGTAGATTTCGGCGACATAGGCCGAATAGGACAGGATCATCGCCACCGAGCCCCAGAACAGGGCGCTGTTGGGCAGGCCGGGCAGGTTCAGGGCCGGGATGCCGAAACCGAACAGCAGCACCAGCAGCAGGACGGGGATGCCGCGAAAGATGTCGATATAGATAACCACCATCAGCCGGAACGGCGCGAACCAGGGAGCACGCAGCGAGCGCACCAGCGCAAGCACCAGCGCCCAGAGAGCGATGCAGAAAAGCGCCGTCAGCCAGATGCGCATCGAAATCCAGAATCCCGACAGAACGCGCGGAAAGGCTTCCGCCATCGCGTTCAAATTGAAGAACTGAAACTGCACGCGCGGCCATTGCTCGGCCGAGGTGATCCACCAGCCAAGCGCGCCGAAGACGATGAGGATGCTGAGAATGCTGATGATGGTCGGGCGGACCGCCACACGCCAATCGTGGCGGCGGCGGGGAGGCAGGGGGCGGCGAACCGCCGCCCCGTCGACAGGAGCGCCCGCAGGCGGCAGGCTCATTCGGTGATCATCTGCAGATCGGGATCGGCCACGAGATACTGGTTCTTCAGATCCTCGACCACGCCGCGCTCGATGACCGCCGTCAGCGCTTCATCGACCCATTCGACCAGCGGATTGCCGAACTCGAAAAGGAAACCATGTCCGCGGTCGCTTTCATCGGCCGGCAGCATGGCGACGATGCCGGCCTCTGGAATCTGCACGGCGGTGGCAAACAGCGCCGTCGGCAGCGCCGCAAGCGTCGCGTCGATCTGTCCCGCCTGCATGGCCTGGAAGACGCCGATCTGGTCATCATAGACGGCGGCATCCTGCACATCGAGAATGTTCTCCAGATAGGCCAGATCCGTCGTGCCGATCACCGCGCCCCAGCTTGCATTGCGCAGATCCTCGAAGCTGGTCGCGTTCTCAACGGGGCTACCCGGCAGCGCGATCACCGCCTTCTCGGGCTGGAAATAGACCTGGCTGAAGGTCACGACTTCGGCGCGCGCCTCGGTTACCGAGATCTGCTGGATGGCGAAGTCGAAATCCTTGGCGCCCGGCGCGATGGTCTGGTCGAAGGTGTTGGACACCCAGACCACATCGTCGCGGTCAAAACCCATCTCTTCGGCCAGCGCATAGACAAGGCCATTTTCGAAACCCTCGCCGCCGGCGGGATCATTGTTCAGCATCCAGGGCGGATAGACCGGATCGCCGGTCCCGACCGTCAGCTTGCCGGGTGTGACCAGACGCGGGTCGTCCGGCGTGCGTTCCTCGGCCATGGCGGCGCCGGTCAAGCCCAGCGCCAGCATGGCGGCTGCACCGATGCGGCTGAAATTCGCGATCGTTTCCTGCATACACCGTCTCCTTCACACGCTGCCCGGCCTCATGCCGCACGCAGTTGATGCGACACAATAGCGCCAGCGCGAAAAGCTGTGCAAGCACAAGCGGGCAGCCGCCAAAGCGCGGGAAACAAGGCCGGTGTCGACGCAGTGATGTCAGGTGCGGTCGGGCGCAGGTTCCTGGTCGAATTCACGCACCACGCCCAGGAAACGGCGGAAGAAGCGTTCCATTTGATTGAGCGACTGCTCGAAATCCTCCTCGCTGGGCACCGCGGCATTCGGGCGGATGCCCGCATTGCCTTCCAACTCGGCGATCCTCTGCTCGAGCCTGTCGACGCGCGTCTCCAGATCGCCGATCTCGCGGTGATAGGCTTCGCGCTCGTCCACGGCGGCGCGGCAGACGAGCTCGGTACCGCGTTCGCGGCAGACCGACATCTGGCCGGTCGACTGGTCCATGCGCACGAAACCGTCTTCCGTGCGCTCCATGCGGTAACGCTCAGGTTCCTGCGCGATGGCCGGGACGGCGGCCATGGCCACGCAGATGGCGAGAAGAATTGCTGGTCTGGCCGGCATGCTGAGCCTCCTTTTGACGCGGATGGCGATCCTGGCCATCGCTTTGCGCCGGAAATGGGGAGGAACCGGTCTTCCCGCTTTGCACCCGGCAGCATTTGCACTATAGCGCGGCCTCATGGCCGAATACATCTACAAGATCTGTCCGATCGAGCTGTGGCGTGAGGCCGAGCAAGCTGGGCGATTCGACGGTGCGCCGATCGATTTCGCCGACGGCTTCATTCATTTCTCGACGGCGGAGCAGGCGCGCGAGACCGCGGCCAGGCACTTCGCCGGACAGGACGATCTGCTGCTCGTCGCCGTCGAGGCCGCACCGCTTGGCGACGCGCTGCGCTGGGAGGTCTCGCGCGGTGGCGCGCTGTTCCCGCACCTCTATGCGCCGCTGGCGCTGTCGGCCGTGCGTTGGGTAAAGCCCCTGCCGCTCGGCGCCGATGGCAGCCATGTGTTTCCGGAGATGGACACATGAGCGTCCTCGATGCGGTCAGCCGCAGATTGCTTTTCGCGCTCGAGCCGGAACGCGCGCACGAACTCTCCATCCAGGGACTGCGCTCGGGCGTGCCACTCTGCCTCCCGGCTGCGCACGATCCCCGCCTGCGGAGCATGGTCGCAGGCATCGGCTTCACGAATCCGCTGGGCATGGCCGCCGGCTTCGACAAGAATGGCGAGGTGCCGGACGCGTTGCTGGGGCTCGGTTTCGGCTTCACCGAGATCGGCACCGTCACGCCGGCCCCGCAACCCGGCAATCCGCGCCCCCGGGTGTTTCGCCTGGAGGACGACCGGGCCGTCATCAACCGCCTCGGCTTCAACAATGAGGGCCATGCCGCCGTGCTCTCGCGGGTTTCAGCGCGTGCCCGCAAAGGCGGCGTGGTCGGCATCAATGTCGGTGCCAACCGGGATTCCGAAGACCGCATTGCCGACTATGTCGCCGGCATCCGGACCTTCGCGCCGCATGCCGCCTATCTTGCGGTCAACATCTCGTCGCCCAACACGCCGGGTCTGCGCGACCTTCAGGCGGGCGATGGCCTGTCGGTTCTGCTGAAGGAAGTCGTCGCCGCGCGCAACGCCGCCGGCCGCAAGGTGCCCCTTCTCCTCAAGATCGCCCCGGACCTTTCGCCCGAGGCGATGGAGAACATTGCGGGCGAGGTCGTGGACAAGGCCGTCGACGGGCTGATCATCTCCAACACGACGGTCGGTCGCAAGGATCTGAAGAGCGCCAAGGCGAAGGAGGCCGGTGGCCTGTCGGGCCGCCCGCTCTTCCATCGCTCGACGGTCGTGCTCGCCAGAATGCGGCGCCTGGTCGGAACCAAGATGCCGATCATCGGCGTGGGCGGCGTGGATTCGGCCGAAACGGCGGCCGAGAAGATCCGGGCTGGCGCCGATCTCGTCCAGTTCTATACGGGGCTGATATTTGGCGGACCGTCACTGCCAGGCGAGATTCTGCGCGGCCTGTCGCGCATCCTCGATCGCGAGAAGGCCGATCGGCTGACCGATCTGCGCGACACCCGCCTTGGCGAATGGGCCGACAAGCGGCTGGACTGATCAGGCCGGAAACGTTCGAGCGGCGCGCAATGGCAGGATGGCCAGCAAGCTCAGCCCCCGGGCGAGCAGGAAGACGTGCATCGCCGCCCACAGCCCATGATTGCCAAAGGCCTCCGCGAGCGTGAACAGCGCCACCAGATAAAGCGTGAAGGACACAAGCATCATGTTGCGCATGTCGCGCGACCAGGTGGCGCCGATGAAGACGCCGTCCATCTGGAAGGCAAGCACGCCCGGCAGGGCGGTGAGCGCGGCCCAGGGGAGATAACGCAGTGCCTCTTCCCGCACCTCCGGCGCCGAGGTGACGATGGCAATCAGCTGATCGCCGAAGGCCAGGAACAGAATGGCGAGGAGAGCGGCAAAGATGAAGCCCCAGAGGGCGGTAAGCCGGACCGCGCGGTCGAAGGCCGGCCGGTAGCGTGCCCCGACCGCACGCCCGGCGATCTGTTCGGCTGCCGTGGCCAGCCCGTCGAGCAGATAGCTGGTCAAGAGGAAGAAATTCATCAGAACCGCATTGGCCGCCAGCGTCAGCGTGCCGAGCTGCGCGCCTTCCCGCGCCAGCAGGGCAAAGGCGCCGAGCAGCACGAAGGAGCGGATCATGATGTCGCGATTGATCGCGAGCATTGCCTTGAGCGCCGGCAAGTCGGTGACCGCGCCTTGCCGCATGGCCGGCATCCTGCGGAAGCGGCGGATGACGAAGACCAGCCCGATGACCATGGCCAGCGCCTCCCCGCCGACCGTTCCCCAGGCCACGCCCTCCAGTCCCCAGCCGAGCCAGAGCCCGAGCAAGATCGACAGGGCGATGTTGGAGAGGTTGAGGATCAGCTGGAGGACCAGGCCGATGCCGCCTTCGCCGCGCCCCAGCACATAGCCGAGCACGGCATAGTTGACGAGCGCGAAGGGTGCGGAGATGAGCCGGATGTAGACATAGGCCGACAACGCTTCCGAGACGCGCGGCTCGCCGGCAATGAACCACACGCCCCCGGCCACGATGAGCGGGGATGCCACGAGCAGCGCGAGGCCTGAAACCAGCGCCACGACGAAGGCGCGCCAGAAGACCGCCTGCTCCTCTCGCGTGTCCTCGCGCCCGAAAGCCTGGGACACGAGGCCAGTGGTGCCTGAGCGCAGGAAATTGAAGGTGGCGAACACCAGGTCGAAGACGATGGCGCCGGCCGCCAGCCCGCCGAGAAGCGCCGCGTCGCCCAGCTGGCCGACGACCGCGGTGTCGACAATGCCGAGCAGCGGCGTCGTCAGATAGGCGAGCGTCATCGGCAGGGCGATGGCGAAGACCAGCCGGTGGGTGACCTGGAAAGGGATGACCCTTCCTTCAGCGGCGGTCCGATTGTTCATCTGGCGAGATCCCGGGCGTGGCGGCGCGTCTTCCATCGCAGCGTCAACCCGCTTTGGCAATGCGCCAGCAACGACCGCGAATTGACCGAGAAGGCCTTTGCCTTTCGGCCGGTTGAACCGCATATCTGTGGCAATGCACCTGCCCATCGTCCACCATCCCGACTACGACGCCCGGTTTTCGAGCGACCATCGATTTCCGATGGGCAAATATGGCCGGCTGATCGAGGTGCTCGCCGAAGCGGGTCTTGCCCATGGCGCCAACATCCATCGCCCCGAACCAGCCGATGCGGATACGCTCGAGCTTGCCCATTCGCCGGACTATGTGGCGCAGGTGATCGCCTGCGAGGTGCCGCACGCGGTCGAGCGCGAGATCGGCTTTCCGGTCGACGAGCGGGTCTCGCGCCGTGCCAGGCTGGCAACCGCCGGCACGCTTCTCGCGGCCGAACTGGCGCTGGAATACGGCATCGCCTGCAACGGGGCGGGCGGCAGCCACCATGCCAGCCGCACGGGTGGCGCCGGTTTCTGCACCTTCAACGATGTCGCCGTTGCCGCGCTCGCGCTGCTCGACCGGAAACGGGTCGGCCGCGTCCTGGTGGTCGATCTCGACGTTCACCAGGGCGACGGCACCGCCGACATCCTGATGGGCGAGGAGCGGGTCACGACCTTTTCCATGCATGCCGAGAAGAACTATCCGCTGCGCAAGGTCCCGTCCGTGCTCGATGTCGGGCTGGACGACCAGACGGAAGACGAGGCCTATCTGGCGCGGCTGGAGGAGGTGCTCGGTGCGCTGTCTATGGCGGCCCGACCCGAGCTCGTTTTCTACAATGCTGGGGTCGATCCGCATTCCGACGACCGGCTGGGGCGCCTGGCGCTGAGCGACGAGGGCCTGCGCCGGCGCGACCGCATGGTGATCGCGCATTTTCGCGAGCAGGGCGTCCCGGTCTGCGGGGTGATCGGCGGCGGCTACTCGCGCGATGTCGACGCGCTGGCGCGCCGCCATGCCATCCTGTTTTCCGAGGCGAGGGACTATCTGCGGTAGCTGGCGATGCGCAGGATCAGGAAGATCGGGATGACAACGGCTGCGCCGAGCAGGAAATAGGCCCAGAAACGGTGCAGCGACGCGAAGCCGAGATTCCACAGCCCGGCGAAGAAATCGCTCGCGGCAGCCAGCAGGCCCCAGGGCGTCAGGCCGAGCGCGGCCATGACTACACCGACGATGAAGGAGATGACGATCAGCTTGATCGCGACGCGCAGCGGCGTATCGCCGAGAAAGCGGTTGATGGCCGACATGCGTGACTACTCCTGAAGCGTGTTGGCGTCGCAGATACGCACTCCGGTGCCCCGGTTCAAGCTTGCGCCTGCGCCAGGAACGCCTCGACTTCCGACCGCCCCGGCATCGGCGCCACGGCGCCATGTCCCCGCGTGGCCATGGCGGCAGCTGCATTGGCGAAGCGGGCGGCCGCGAAGGGATCGTCGAGCCGCAGATACTCGGCGAGGAAATTGCCGTCGAACGTGTCGCCCGCCCCGGTGGCGTCGACGGCCTGCACGGGGATGCCCGGTACGATGCGGCGTTCCCGTTGCGTCGCGACCAGGCAGCCCCTGCTGCCGAGCGTCAGCGCCACGACCTTCGCGCCAAGCTTGAGATAGTGGTCGGCGATGGCATCGGGATCGGAGAGGCCAAGCAGTTGCTCCGCATCCTCGAGCCCCGGCAGCGCGATGTCGGTCATGGCCATCGCCGCCTCGATCATCGCCCGCGCACGCGCCAGGGGCCACAGCCGCAGCCTGAGATTGGTATCGAATGAGACGAGAACGCCTGCCTCCCGCGCCGCCGCCATCGCCTCGAAGACTGCGTCACTGGCGCTCGCGCTGATCGCCAGGCTGATGCCCGAGGCATGCAGGATGCGCGCACCGGCAATGTAGTCATGCGGCAGGTCAGATGGCGCAATGCGGCTAGCGGCCGATCCTGCGCGCAGATAGGAAAAGCTGTGGCCGCGCTCGCCATGGTGGACGAAATAGACACCCGTCGGGGCTTCAGCATGGCGCAGCACGCGCGAAGCGTCGACGCCGTTGTCGGCCCACAGCTGCATCAGGCTGTCGCCGAATTCATCCCCCCCGAGTCCAGTGAACACGCCTGAAGACGCCCCGGCGCGCGCGGCCGCGATCGCGCAATTGGAGGTGTCGCCGCCATGGCCGCGCAGATAGTTTCCGTCGCGACTGGTCTGGTTGAACTCGATCATGGGCTCGCCCATGCAGACGATTTGCGCTTGCGGCATCGGTTTGTGGGGTCCCTCACAGACTGTGTCGGTCGCTGGAATAGCCCGGATGACGGCGCCAAGTCCACGCCGCAGAACGTCACTATTCCGCGGCGGAGAGGACTTTGCGGTAGCGCGACAGCATGGTGCGCAGCGCGGCGGGCTTCACCGGCTTGCTGATCACCGGCACGTCGAGCCGGCGGGCGGCGGCGCGCAGCTCCGTGGTGCGGTCGGCGGTGACGAGCGCCGCGGGCAGGTCCTTGCCGAAAATCTTGCGCAGCTTGCCGATGGCGGCGATGCCGTCTTCCTCGTCGAGGTGGTAGTCGACCAGCGCCAGGTCGGGCCGGAAGCCGGAGGCTGCAATTTCCGCGAGTGCGCTGCTGCCCCGGGCGACGCGCACCTCGCAGCCCCAGCCTTCAAGAAGCGTCTGCATGCCTTCGAGAATGCGCGGATCGTTGTCGATGCAGATGACGGCCACGCCCTCTGGTCGTACCGCCACCGGCAAGTCGTGCGAAATTCCGCCGGGCAGGGGCGTTTCCACCGCATCGGTCAGCGGCAGAAGCACGGAAAAACAGGAGCCCTGTGACTTGATCGAGCGGATGCGCAGTTCGAGACGCAATACACGCGCGATGCGATCCACGATGGACAGGCCGAGACCCAGCCCCTGCGCCTCGCGCATGCCCTCCTCGAGCCGCAGGAACTCGCGGAAGACGGAGTTCAGCTTTTCGGGCTCGATACCGATCCCGGTGTCGTGCACCTGGATCTCGACCAGATCGCCGCGGCGTCGGGCACCGATGAGGACGCGTCCCGACCGCGTATACTTGATGGCGTTGGAAACGAGGTTCTGGACCAGGCGCCGGAACAGGTTGCGGTCCGTCTCGACAAGCAGCGATGACGGGATGACGCGCAGCTCGAGGTTCTTTGCCACCGCCTGCGGCATGAAATCGTTCTTGATCTGCCGCAGCAGGCCGTCGAGCCGGAAGACGGTTTCGGTGGGCGTGAGCGCACCGGTGTCGAGGCGGGAAATGTCGAGGACCGCGCCGAGGATCGTTTCCACCGATTCCAGCGAGGATTCGATATTGCTGGCGGCGACACGAGTTTCGCCTTCACCGGCCCGTTCCTGCAACGAGGAGCAGTAGAGACGGGCCGCATTGAGGGGCTGCAGGATGTCGTGGCCGGCCGCCGCCAGGAAGCGCGTCTTGCCGAGATTGGCCTCCTCGGCCAGCATCTGCGCCTGGGCGAGTTCCTCGTTGACGCGCAAGAGTTCGGCCGTGCGGCTCGCCACCCGCTGTTCCAGCGTCTCGTTGGCGCGCTTCAGCGCCAGGTCGGCTTCCACCCGCGCGGTGATGTCGGTATAGGTGGCGACGATCCCACCGCCCGGCATCGGGTTCGAACGCACTTCGATGATCCGGCCGGTACCCGTCATCTCGAAGCTCCAAACCTCGCCGAACCATGTCATGCGGTTGAGCATCTCGGCTTCCGTGCCATGCGGCATGTCGCCCCGTTCGGCGAGGAATCGGAACACGTGGTGGAGCGACACACCCACCTGGCCCATCTCGTCGGGCAGGTCGAACAACGTGCGGAACTGGCGGTTCCAGCAGGTCAGCCGGAAGTCGCGATCGAACACGGTGACGCCTTCCTCCATCTGGTCGAGCGCCGTCTGCAGCAGATCGCGATTCTGCTGCAGCGCTTCGGAAGCGTCATCCAGCAGGCGGTAGGCTTCGCGTGACGAGGTGTCATGGCGCTGGAAGAGCAGGGACAGGATGAGCCGCGCCGAGGACGTGCCGACCGCGCTGGCGAGCAGCTGCTCGGAAAACCGTATCACCGATGCGTTGGCCTGTTCCTTGCCGACCAGGCGCCGGCCTTCGCGCCGCGCGTAACTCTCGAAGGAGCGCTCGGTTCGCTCCACGCCGAGATAGCGCGAGATCGTGTCCTTGATTTCGTTGACGGTGACGGCGGTCCGGAAGCGTCTCAGATTGGGCATCGGGTTGGCTTCACGCGGCACGAAGAGGGCCGCCTGGATTCGTTCCAGCGGCACCGAGGCCCGCGACAGCGAGCCGAAGACGAAGAGCAGCGTATTGATGCTCAGGCTCCAAAGGACGCCGTGATTGAGCGGGTCGGCCTCCGTGCCGAACAGCGATTGCGGCCGCAACGCTTCAAGCCCGAACAGGCCATGGATGAGGATCGGATGGTTTTCCGGCGCCATCGACGGAAAAAGCAGCGTGAAGAACCACACGATGATGCCGGACGACAGGCCAAGCACCGCCCCGCGGCTGTTGGCCCCCCGCCAGAGCAGCCCGCCGAGGAAGGCCGGGGCGAATTGGGCGATCGCGGCGAAGGAAATCAGGCCGATCGAGGCCAGCCGCGTGTTCCCCGTGGTGCCGCGATAATAGAGGAACGCCGCCAGGAGCACGAGGAAGATCGCCGCGCGACGCACATTGAGGATGACCTTGGCCCAGTCGTCGCGGTTCTGCGACCCCGGCTGGCGCAGCCGCCGGCGCACCAGCAGCGGCATGACGAGGTCGTTGGATATCATGATCGACAGGGCAACGCTCGCCACGATGACCATTGCGGTCGCCGCCGAGAGCCCCCCGACGAAGGCGAACATGGCCAGCACGTCATGCCCATGCATCAGCGGCAGCGACAGCACGTAGAGGTCGGAATGGGTCCGGTCGCCGACCAGCACGATGCCGGCATAGGCGACCGGGATCACGAAGAGATTGATGGCGACCAGATAGAGCGGGAAGAGCCACGTCGCGGTCCGCAGCTCCTTCTCGGAACGGTTCTCCACGATCGTGACGTGGAACTGCCGCGGCAGCATGATGATGGCGATGCCGCTCAGCATGGTCAGCACGATCCACGTCCCGAGGCTGGTCGGGTAGTTGAACGCGGCGATCACCTGGTCGTTCTGCGCCACCGTGGCGATCAGGTCGCGGGGCCCGCCGAAATACATGAAGGTGACCGCGAAGCCGACGGCCAGGAAGGCGACCAGCTTGACGACCGATTCGATCGCCACGGCCAGGATCAGCCCGTCCTGGTGCTCGGTGGCGTCGGCATGGCGGGTCCCGAACAGGATCGCGAACAGCGCCAGTAGCAGCGCTACCAGCAGGGCGATGTCGCTGATGAAGAAGTCGATCGACGGTGCCGAACCATTGTAGTGCTCCACCATCAGGCTGACCGTTCCCGAGATCGCCTTCAGCTGCAGCGCGATATAGGGGATGTAACCGATCGTCGCGATCAGCGTCGCGATGGCGGCCACCGCAAAACTCTTGCCGTAGCGCGCGGCCAGGAAGTCGGCGCTGGAGGTGATGTTTTCCGATTTGGCCAGTTGCATGATCCGCTTCAGGAGCGGGTAGCCGAACAGGAACACGAGGATCGGTCCGATATAGATGGCCAGGAATTCGAAGCCGCGCTCCGCTGCAAATCCCACCGACCCGAAGAAGGTCCAGGACGTGCAGTAGATCGCCAGGCTGAGAGCGTAGATGTAAGGCCGCGAGCGGCCGGCGCCGTGCTTTTCCATGCGCCGATCACCGATGCGCGCGATGGCGAACAGCAGCGTCACATAGGCAATCGCGACAATGACGATGACCCAGCCCTGCACGGCCCGATTCCCTCCTCCACTTCGGGACGTCTTCGGCGTTCCCGGCCACGAAGGCAAGCACAGGCTCGCAAGACTGTCCATTTGTTCTTTCGTCCGCGCGATAACCGGCTTTCCAGATCACCAAATCTGCTATTCAAGCGGTTGGAGGCCGGCCCGGGGGTGGAGCCGGCGGAAGCGAAGGAGTGGGCACCGTGATCAAGGAATTTCAGGAATTCATCGCCAAGGGCAATGTCATCGATCTGGCGGTCGGCATCATCATCGGCGGCGCCTTCGCGCTCATCGTCTCCTCGCTCGTGGAGGACATGATCATGCCGATCGTGGGCGCCATCTTCGGCGGGTTCGATTTCTCGAACTACTTCATCCCGCTTTCGTCCGAGGTGACTGCGACCTCTCTCGAAGCCGCCCGTGAACAGGGGGCCGTCTTTGCCTATGGCAACTTCATCACCGTGATGATCAACTTCCTGATCCTGGCCTGGATCATCTTCATCATGGTGAGGGCCGTGAACAATCTGCGCCGCCGGCTGGCCAGGGACGAGAAGGTCGCCGAGGTGCCGCCGGCGCCACCGGCCGACATTCTGCTGCTCACGGAGATCCGCGACCTGCTTGCCAGGAAATAGCTCGCGGCGTTAAGGACGGGTCCCGTCGGAATCGCCCGGCGGACCCTCTTCTGGATACGGCATGACCCAACTTTCATCGTTGCGACAGGCGGCCCGGCAGGCGCCCGAAAGCGGCATCGTCGCCGTGGCCAATCACGGCCGCGGCCGGCCCGGCCTGATTCCCCTGTGGGCGGGCGAAAGCGATCTGCCGACGCCGGACTTCATCTCGCAGCGCACGATTGCCGCGCTCCAGGCGGGCGAAACCTTCTACACCTGGCAGCGCGGCATTCCCGAATTGCGCCAGGCGCTGGCCGATTATCACACGCGCCATTTCGGCGGGTCGTTCCAGCCGGAGGAATTCATCGTCACGGGGTCGGGCATGCAGTCGATCCAGATGGCCCTGGATGCGGTCGCCGGTCATGGCGATGAGGTCATCCATCTGAGCCCCGCCTGGCCGAACTTTCCGGCCGCCGTCGGCATCAGCGGCGCGACCAATGTCGCAGTCCAGCTTGAGCGCACGACGCAGGGCGGCTGGTGGTGCGATCCGCAGGCGATCGAGGCAGCCGTCACCCCGCGCACCCGGGCGCTGTTCATCAACAGCCCGGCCAATCCGACCGGATGGACGGCCGACCGCGAGACGCTTGCCGCCATCCTGGGGATCGCCCGGCGCCACGGCCTGTGGATCATCGCCGACGAGATCTATGCCCTGTTCTGCTACGGCGGCCAGCGCGCGCCCTCCTTCCTCGATGTTGCCGAGCCCGAAGACCGCATCATCTACGTCAACACTTTCTCCAAGAACTGGGCCATGACCGGCTGGCGTATGGGCTGGCTGAAGATCCATCCCTCGCTGCAGCAGGTGTTCGAGAATCTGGTGCAGTATTCGACGTCCGGCGTGCCGCAGTTCCTGCAGCGCGGCGGCGTGGCGGCGCTGGAGGAGGGCGACACGTTTCTCGCCGAACAGGTCGCGCAGGCCGGCAAATGCCGCGACCTGCTGGTCGAGCGGCTGGTCGCCACCGGCCGCGTCACGGCCACACCGCCCGAGGGAGCCTTCTATCTCTTCTTCCAGATAGACGGCATCACCGAGACGGCCAGCGCAGCACTCAGGATCGTCGACGAGGCGAATGTCGGCCTGGCGCCCGGCACCGCCTTCGGCCCGGCGGGCGAGGGTTATTTCCGCGCCTGCTTCCACCGCCGCATCGACCTCATCGAGGAAGCCGCCGACCGGCTGGCGCGCTGGATCGCCGCCCGGTAGCGCGAGCCAGCGACGCATCCTTCCAGTTTGATCGATCCCGTCAGCGCATTGGAAACCATGCGTGGTGAAAGGCGCGGCATACCGGTCCGCCCGCAGGATTTTTTAGGGCTTGAAGCCCATCATCCCTCCCACAGGAGCGACCTGGACCAATCCCGACAAGAGGCTTGGCCGGTCGCGGGTGTGGAACGGAGGCTGGGATGGCCATTCTTGTTACCGGCGGGGCCGGCTATATCGGCAGTCACATGGTCTGGGAGCTGCTGGACGCGGGCGAGGATGTCGTCGTCCTCGACCGGCTGTCGACCGGGCATGCCTGGGCGGTCGCGCCCGGCGCGCGCCTGGTCGTCGGAGATGTCGGCGACAGGAAGCTGGTCGCATCGCTGATCGAGAACGAAGGCATCGAGTCGATCCTGCATTTTGCGGGTTCCGTCGTGGTGCCGGATTCGGTCGCCGATCCGCTCGGCTACTATCTCAACAACACCTGCAACACCCGCACCCTCATTGAGGAGGCGGTCGCCGGCGGCGTGAAGCAGTTCATCTTCTCCTCCACGGCGGCCGTCTACGGCATGCCGCCGGCCGATGCCCCGATCAGCGAGGCGGTCGCGCCGGCACCGGTCACGCCCTACGGCAAGTCCAAGCTGATGAGCGAGTGGATGCTGGAGGACACGGCCGCCGCGCATGGCCTGTCCTATGCCATCCTGCGCTATTTCAACGTCGCCGGATGCGATCCGCTCGGGCGGACCGGGCAGTCGACACCCGGCGCCACGCACCTGCTGAAGGTCGCCTGCGAGGCAGCACTCGGCAAGCGTTCACACATCGAGGTTTTCGGCACCGACTATCCCACGCCGGACGGTTCCGGCATCCGCGACTTCATCCATGTCAGCGACCTCGTGGCAGCCCATCGCCTGGCGCTCGGAGCACTGCGCGCCGATGGCGCCAGCATGACGGTCAACTGCGGCTATGGGCACGGCTATTCGGTGCTGGAGGTTCTCGACAGCGTCCAGCGGGTTTCGGGCCGCACGATCGATGTGCGCATGGCCCCGCGCCGCAAGGGCGACCTCGGCTCCGTCATCGCGGACACCACGCGCATTCGCGAAAGGCTGGGATTTGTGCCAGCGCTCGACGATCTGGACATGATCGTCGCCACCGCACTCGAGTGGGAAGAGCGTCTGGACCGCATGGACGCACCAGCCGAGCCGATGCGGGCTGTCGGCTGACGGGGCCTCAGCCGCGCGGCTTCGTCGCCCTGGAAACGGTCTCCTCGGGCATCGGCGGCCCCGCCACGAAGACCGGCGTGAGAAGGTCCGCGAAAGCCGAGAGCGATACGACGATCTCGCGCCGTCGGGTCTCGTCCATGGCGGCGAACCGGCTGGCGAAGTTCTGGCCGAAAGGCGGCGGCGCCTTGGCGACCATTTCGGCGCCGAGTGCGGTGAGACGGGTGTGCACGACGCGGCGGTCCTCGTCCGAACGGTAGCGCTGGATGATGCCTCGCTCCTCCAGATTGTCGAGTACCATCACGACAGTCGCCAGCGAAATGTCCGCATAGGCCGAGATGGCGGTGCTGGTGACTTGGCCGAGTTCCGCGATGCCCCTGAGAATGATGAGCTGCGCCGCGGTCAGGCCGGTCGATTTGGCAAGCGCCTTGGAGTGCAGATCATGCGCGCGCACAATGCGCCGCAGCGCTTTTTCGAGCGCCTTGAGTTCCCGCGGGTGGAACTTTCCATCTGATGCAGCGTTGGCTCGTTCGGGCATGCCTGCAGGGTCATTCATTTGACATCTAATTATTAGATATATAAGTATCAGGCGATAATTGCAAACTGACAACGGAGGGTGGATCCGAAACCGTGTGTGGAATTTGCGGAGAAGTCAGGTTCGATGGCCAACAGCCGTCGGCCATCGCCATTTCGAAGATGATGGATGCCATCGCGCCCCGGGGGCCGGATGGCGCCGGGCTCGAGCTGCATAACGGTGTGGCGCTCGCCCACCGCCGCCTCAGCATCATCGATCTCTCGGTCAAGTCGCGCCAGCCGATGGTCGACCCGACACTCGGGCTTTCCATCGTGTTCAACGGCTGCATCTACAACTATCCCGAATTGCGGGCCGAGCTCGAGGCGAAGGGCTACAATTTCTTCTCCAGCGGCGACACCGAAGTCGTGGTCAAGGCATGGCATGCCTGGGGCCGCGACTGCGTCGACCGATTCAAGGGCATGTTCGCCTTCGTGATTCACGAGCGCGATTCCGACCGGGTCATCATGGCGCGCGACCGCTTCGGCATCAAGCCGCTCTACCTGGCCGAGACACCCAATTCGATCCGCTTTGCCTCGACGCTGCCGGCTCTGCTCAAGGCCGGCGACATCGACACCAGCATCGACCGCCACGCGTTGCACAACTACCTGTCGTTCCACGCCGTGGTGCCGCCGCCGCGCACCATCATCAAGGGCGTGCGCAAGCTGCCGCCGGCGACGATCCGCATCGTGGAAGCCAATGGCGAGCGCAAGGATCACGTCTACTGGAACCCGCCCTACCGGCGCGATCCCGAATATTCGGGCCTGTCGCTCAACGACTGGCGCGATCTCGTGCTGGAATCGCTGCGCACGGCGGTCAAGCGCCGGATGGTCGCCGACGTGCCGGTCGGCGTGCTTTTGTCGGGCGGTGTCGATTCCTCGATCATCGTCGGGCTGCTCGCCGAACAGGGCCAGCAGGGGCTGATGACCTTTTCCGTCGGCTTCGAGGAAGCCCATGGCGAGAAGGGTGATGAGTTCCAGTATTCCGATCTGATCGCCGAACGCTTCGGCACCAACCACCACAAGATCTTCGTGCCGTCGTCGAAGCTGATGGAGTCGCTGCCGGGGACGTTCGAGGCGATGTCGGAGCCGATGGTGTCCTACGACAATGTCGGCTTCTACCTCCTGTCGAAGGAGGTCTCCAAGCACATCAAGGTGGTCCAGTCGGGCCAGGGCGCCGATGAGGTCTTCGGCGGCTATCACTGGTATCCGCCGCTCGCCAGTTCGAACGATGTGGTCGACGATTATGCCCGCGTCTTCTTCGACCGCTCGCACGCCAAGATGGCCGAGCATGTGAACCCGGAATGGCTGATCGACGAGGATTACAGCCGCGACCTGGTCGCCGAACATTTGCTGCGGGCGGGCGCCGACACCCCGGTCGATGCCGCGCTTCGCCTCGACAGCCAGGTCATGCTGGTCGACGATCCGGTCAAGCGGGTGGACAACATGACCATGTCGTGTGGCCTGGAGGCGCGCGTGCCGTTCCTGGATCATGACCTTGTCGAACTGGCGGCCAAGATCCCGCCGGAAATGCAGCTTGCGCAGAACGGCAAGAACGTCCTGAAAGAAGCCGCCCGTCTGGTCGTCCCGCACGAGGTGATCGACCGCAAGAAGGGCTACTTCCCGGTGCCGCAGCTCAAATATGTCGACGGCCCCTATCTCGACATGGTGCGCGACGCGCTGGGCTCGCAGGCGGCGCGCGAGCGCAACATCTTCCGCCAGGACTATCTCGACACGCTCTTTGCGAACCCGTCCGACCACATCACCCCCTTGCAGGGTTCGGAACTGTGGCAGGTCGGGCTCCTGGAAATGTGGCTGCAGACACACGGGATCTGAGGGCATGGCCAAACGCTCTGCCGGCGACGACAAGAATGTCCGCGGCCGCACCGACAAGGCGCTGGGGCACAGGCTCCTGCGCCTGCGCAACGAGTCCATGAAGCCGCGCATCGACCGGCACGAGAGCGGGGCCGAGGAACGGGCGACCGACGTCGCCGTCGATTGCGGCTGGGGCCGGCTGATCTTCGCCCAGACATTCGAGACCAACCAGAAGCTGGTCGAGGCGCTGCGCAACGAAGGGCCGGAACGGCGCGACATCGCCTTTTACGTGCGTGACCCGCACGTGCTCCTGGCGCTGGCGCCGCAGGAGCTGTTTCTCGATCCCTCGCACACTTTCCGGCTGGAACTGTCGACCTATCGCGCCAGCCGAAGGCAGGCCAAGGGCTACTTCATTCGCCGCCTGTCGTCGGAATCCGACGCCGAGGGCGTCAACACGATCTATGCCTCGCGCGGCATGGTCACCGTCCGTCCGGACATTTTCTGGTCGAACCGCGACAACCGCGCCATCACCTATTTCGTCGCCGAAGATACTGCCAGCGGCGAGATCATCGGCACGGTCACCGGCATCGACCACAGCCGCGCCCTGCAGGATCCCGAGCACGGATCCTCGCTCTGGTGCCTGGCGGTCGACCCGCAGGCGCGCCATCCGGGCATCGGCGAAATGCTGGTGCGGCGGCTGGCCGAGCATTTCCAGGCCCGCGGCGCGGCCTTCATGGATCTGTCGGTGATGCACGACAATGGCCAGGCCATCGCGCTTTACGAGAAGCTCGGCTTCCGCCGGGTTCCCGTCTTCGCCATCAAGCGCAAGAATCCCATCAACGAAAAGCTCTTCGCCAGCCCGATCGAGGGCTATGAGGGGCTGAATCCCTACGCACGCCTGATCGTCGACGAGGCGCGCCGGCGCGGTGTCCATGTTGCCGTGACCGATGCCGAGGGCGGCTTCTTCCGCCTCTCCTGGGGTGGCCGCACCGTGCATTGCCGCGAGAGCCTGTCCGAACTGACTTCGGCCGTCGCCATGTCGATCTGCGACGACAAGGCCGTCACCCGCCGCGTCATGGAAAAGGCAGGCCTCGAAGTGCCCGAACAGATGGAGGCGGTCGGCGACCGCGAAGCCCTTGAGGCGTTCCTGAAGAAGCACGGCAAGGTGGTCGTCAAACCCGCCCGCGGCGAGCAGGGCAGGGGCGTGGCCGTAGGCCTGGAAAGCGTCGAAACCGTGGAAAAGGCCATCGAAGTCGCGCGCGAGATCTGCGACCGCGTGCTGGTCGAATCCTGCTTCGAGGGCGAAGATCTGCGCCTCGTGGTCATCGACCATCGGCTGGTGGCGGCGGCCGTGCGCCGTCCGCCGCATGTCGTGGGTGACGGCCGCGCCACGATCCGCGAACTCATCGAAACGCAGTCGCGCCGCCGTTCCGCCGCCACCGGTGGTGAGAGCCACATCCCGATCGACGGCGAGACCGAGCGTTGCCTGGCCGGCGCCGGTTTTGGCCTCGACGACGTACTGGAATCGGGTCACGAACTGATGGTGCGCAAGGCCGCCAATCTGCACACCGGCGGATCGATCCATGACGTCACCGGCGAAGTCCACCCCAAGCTGGTCGACGCCGCCTGCAAGGCGTCCCGCGCCATTGACATCCCTGTCGTGGGGATAGACTTCATCGTCCGGTCGCCAAGCCGGCCCGATTATGTTTTCATCGAAGCCAATGAGCGTCCGGGGCTGGCCAATCACGAGCCGCAGCCGACGGCGGAACGCTTCATCGACCTGCTCTTCCCGCTTTCGGGCCAGAAATCGGCGCAAAGGGCGCTTGCAAAGCGATGACACGGGGGAAGTCGCGCAAATTGAAGATTGACCAGGAATATCTGCTCGCCCAGTTGAAGGCGCTGCTCGAGATGGGCAGCCCGACCGGCTACACAGACAAGGTCGTGCGTCACTGCACCGAGGAGCTGGAGCGTCTTGGCCTGACCGCCGAACTGACCAGGCGCGGCGCCATCCGGGCGATCCGTCAGGGCAGCCGCCGCCGCGGCGCCCGCGCCGTCATTTCGCACCTCGATACGCTGGGCGCGCAGGTCAAGCGCATCAAGGAAAACGGCCGCCTCGAGCTGGTGCCCATCGGTCACTGGTCGGCCCGCTTCGCCGAGGGCGCGCGCGTCACGATCTACACCGAATTCGGTGCCTATCGCGGTTCGATCCTGCCGCTCAAGGCCTCCGGCCATACCTTCAATGACGAGATCGACACTCAGCCCGTCGGCTGGCCCCATGTCGAACTCAGGATCGATGCAGCCACGCTGTCGCGCGAGGAGACCTATGCGCTCGGCATCGATGTCGGCGACTTCGTCGCCGTCGATGCGCAACCGGAATTCCTCGACAACGGCTTCATCGTCTCGCGCCATCTCGACGACAAGGCCGGCGTGGCGATCATGCTGGCCGCCATCAAGGCGCTTGAGGATCACGGCGCCCGCATGCCGGTTGACGTCCACTGGCTCTTCACCATCGCCGAGGAGGTTGGCGTCGGTGCGGCATCCGTACTGATGCCGGAGGTGGCATCGATGGTCACCATAGACAACGGCACCACGGCGCCCGGCCAGAACTCCGCCGAATTCGGTGCCACCATCGGCATGGCCGACCAGGCCGGTCCGTTCGACTATCACCTGACGCGCAAGCTGGTTGAGCTCTGCCGCGAGCAGGAGATTCCCTACCAGAAGGACATCTTCCGCTACTACCGTTCGGATTCGGCTTCCGCCATCGAGGCCGGCCACGACGTGCGAACCGCGCTCGTTGCCTTCGGCGTCGACGCCTCGCATGGCTATGAGCGAATCCATGTCCACGCGCTGAACTCGATCGCCGAACTGATCACCGAATATGTGGTCAGTCCGCTGGAGATCGAGCGTGACGTGCGCGACATGACGCCGGGCATCAAGGGCTTCCCCGAACAGCCGACCGAGCAGGCCGACCAGACGGATTTCGACCCCGAGGCCCTGATCCACGAGCCGCCGCGGCGAGAGAGCTGATCGGCCCGCGCTCGGCTCGCGCTTAGCGCTGCGGCGCCGAAGGCAGGAACCGGTCGGCCGCGAGGCTTCCGCCGCCATAGACCACCAGCGCCAGCGCCATCGCCGCCCAGGGAAGGTGGAAATTCGCCCACCCGTCGGGAATGGTCAGCTGGACGACCACCGTCATGGCGAGCAGGCCCAGCGCGGAAAACCGCGTGAACAGGCCGAGCACCAGCAGGAGGGGCAAGACGATTTCGCCGATGGAGGCTCCCCAGGACATCAGAACGGGAAACGGATAGGCAAAGGCCTGTCCGAAGAGATGCAGCTTGAATTCGTTGGCGAAGAGAAACTGGGTTCCCGGCGAGACGCTGAGGAAGCCGTCCCACTTGGTCAGCCCGGATCGGAAGAAGGGGACCGCCAGCGCGAACCTGAGGGACAGCAGCGCCAGCGAGGCGGGGATTGCCGCAAGCAGCCTGTCCGCTTTATGGAAGAGATGCACACTTTCCCTGGTCATGGTGTTCATGTCGCTGTTTCCTCGGATTGCATCGGCAAGCGCTGGAATGTACCGAGCGCCAGAAGCCCGGTCAGGGCACGGATCACATCGAAGGCGGCATTGCATCCCAGCGCCTGCGTGGCGGCCGCGCCGATGCTCGCGCCGTCAAGAAGATGTCGCGCGAAGGGTAAGTCGGAGGCAGGCAGCACCGTCGCCCGCACCTCGGCATGTGGCCTGGTCAGCAACACGGCCTCAGGATGCGAGATTGCGACCGGTCTCACCGCGTCGCTCTGATGGGCGGACCAGATCGAGCCGATCGCGAATGCGGATTCGACCAGCCGTGTCGCCGGGTGCAGGCTGAGCCGCGCCTCGAGCAGATCATCCGGCGCAAGGCGCGCGACGTCCTGCGCCTCGAGCGGCCGGGCCTCGGCCGAATGGTAAGCCCGGAGCCAGGCCTGTTCGAGCCGGGCGAGATCGGGCAGATAGGCAAGGCGCGCTGCCGGTGCGAAGCCCGCGACAAATTCCGGAAAGCTCTCCCCATAGCGGATCAGCAACGGGCTTTGCGGCTTGTGGTCCGCCACGTAAGCGCGCGCCATCGCCCGGAAGAACGCGTCTCCGACCAGGCGCAGGGTGATCGGAAATGCCTTGGCCAGAGCCTCGACGAGGCTGACATGCACATTGTTGCGGTAGACCGCGAAACGCAGCCGGTCCGGACCCCCGCGCGCACTTGTCAGGCCGGCAGGGACAGGCAGCGCGGGATCGGCGAGCGCCTCGGCAAAGCGGCTCTCGATGAGGTGCGCCTCCATCACGCGACCCTCCGCCGGGCGGTTCGGACCTGCGAGAGCGCCGCGTCGACACGATCGGCTTCCGCCTTCAAGGTCGCGAAGTCGGGCACGTCATTGTCCCACTCGACCAGCGTCGGCACGGGGCCGGTAAGACCAAGTGTGAATTCGTACAGTTCGAAGACATCGGGCCGAACTGTTGAAGCATGGGCGTCGATGGCCAGTCGTTCGCCGGCTTCGTCTTCGGCGTCGTCATAGCCGGCGAGGTGGATTTCGCCGACCTTGTTCATTGGAAAGCGCCTGATGTAGTCAAACGGATCAAGGCGGTGGTTGATCGCCGATACCATGACGTTGTTGACGTCGAGCAGCAGGCCGCAGCCGGTGCGCTCGGCAATCGCTTCGAGGAAATCGATCTCGTCGATGGAGCTGTCCTCGAAGAGCAGATAGGTCGACGGGTTTTCGAGCAGCATGCGCGTGCCGAGGGCGTCCTGGACCTGGGCGACATGGTGCGACACCCGGTCCAGCGTCTCGGGCGTATAGGGCAGCGGCAACAGATCGTTGAAATAGCCGCTCTCATGCGTCGACCAGGCGAGGTGCTCGGAGAAGGAAGCGGGCCGGTAGCGCTCGATCAATCGTCTCAGTCGGGCGAGATGTTCCCTGTCCAGCGGCGCGCTGCCGCCGATCGAAAGGCCGACGCCGTGAAGCGAAAGCGGGTAATGCTCTGCGATCGCCCCAAGGTATCGATGTGGCGGGCCGCCATCGCCCATGTAGTTTTCCGCATGGATCTCGAAGAAGCCGATCTCCGGCCTGGCCGACAGGATCCCGGCATAATGTTCCGGCTTCAGGCCAAGACCTGCACGTGCCGGCAGAGCGGGGACGGTCATCATTCTGCTTCCTCCTTCTGAGGCGCGAAAAAGCCGGGGCATCCGAGAGGACGCCCCGGCAGTCCTGGAGGGTCAGGACGGAAGATCGCGATCGAGTTCCTCGAGGCTGCCCATGCGGTCGCCCGGTAGCTCCATTTCTTCGCAGGTGCCCGCCGGGACGAGCGTCCAGGCATTGCCCTGATAGTCGACGGTCGACGTGCCCGAGCAGGTGGTGCCGGGACCGGCCGCGCAGTCGTTCTGCCCGGCGAGCGACACGCCGTAGCACTTCTCCATGTCCTGGGCGGCAGCCTGGTCCGAGACAGCTACCCCGAAACCGGCGGCAAGCGAGGTGGCGAGCGCGAGCGAAAGGACTTGACGATTCATGACGGACTTCCTCCATGTTGGCAGAAGCCGGACATCGGCTCCTGGGTGTGAGTTCGAAGGAAGCGGGGCGATTGTTACAGGCGCCTGGCCACTGCACGGTCTTGTGATCGGGCCGTGAGCGGACCGCGGTGCGGAGCGCTGTAACAATCGGGCCGCCAACGACGAATGGGGGATAGGAATTGTCGCCGGAAACCGACGCAAGGCTTGCGGCACTGCTGCGCAAGGCGCTGGCCGGCGACGAGGCTGCCTATGCGATATTCCTGCAGGACGTGTCGATCATCGTGCGCGCCGCCGCGCGCGGCAGGCTCGGCCAGGCATCCGAACCCGACCCGGAGGACATCGTACAGGAGACATTGTTGGCGATTCACCTGAAGCGACATACATGGCGACAGGACGCACCGGTCGGCCCCTGGGTGCATGCCATCGCGCGCTACAAGATCGTCGATGCCTTCCGCCGCCGCGGCAGGGCCGTCACCGTCGATATCGAGGAATTTGCGGAAAGCCTTGCCGGCGAAGAGGCGCCTGCGGTGCAAGCGCGCGATGTCGAGCGCGCGCTTGGTTGCCTGACAGACGGGCAGCGCCAGGTGGTTTCCGCGATCAGCCTGGAAGGCCATTCGATAGCCGAAACGGCAACGCGGCTGGGCATGAAGGAAAACGCGGTTCGTGTCGCGCTGCACCGGGGGCTGGCGACCATCGCGCGCGCATTGGGAAAGACGGATACATGAAGACCGACGATCTCATCAGGGCGATTTCCGCCGACGCCGGCAAGCCGCCCGTCTCGATGCCCGGCATCTGGCTGGCCGCTTTCGGCGGCGCGATCGTCGTGGCGGGGGCGGTCTTTTTCGGCTTCCTGGGACCGCGGCCCGACATTTCGCAGGCGATGGAGACGAGCCGCTTCCTGTTCAAGTTCGTGGTGACGGCAGCACTGTTCGTCTCGGCGGTGCCGGTCCTGCGCGCCCTGGCGCGGCCGGGCGGACGGGCGCCCTTCTGGGCGCTGCTGGCGTCGCCGGTTCTTATCCTCGCGGCGATCGCGATGGAACTCGTGGCCCTGCCATCCGGCCAGTGGCTGCCTTCTCTGGTCGGCAGCAACGCCTTCGAATGCCTCACGCTGATCCCGCTCCTCGGCATCGGGCCGCTGGCCGCCATGCTCGCGGCCCTCAAGGTCGGCGCGCCGACCCGGCCCGCGCTGGCCGGCGCCGTCGCGGGCATTGCGGCCGGCGGGCTGGCGGCGATCTTCTACGCTGCATTCTGCACCGACGATTCGCCGCTTTTCGTGGCGGCCTGGTACAGCCTGGCGATCGTGCTGCTGGCGATCCTCGGTGCGCTCGGCGGCCGCCACGTCCTGCGCTGGTAGGGATGAACCTCCGGCATCTTCACACAACTTTACATTGCCCGCGAAACGCCGAAACGCGTGCCGCCTAGTCTGCTCCCATGACGGTCATCGGACCGCCAGGACAAAGGAGCAGACAGATGAACGAATTCGATCAGGACAGCGGCAACCAGGCCCTGCGCAAATCCTCCCCCTGGCGGCGCGTGGCCATTGCGGGTGCGGTCGCCGTGGTGGCGATGGGCGTCGGCGCAGCCGCCGCAACCGGCGGCGCCTCGACCTTCTATGGCCCGGCCATGCATGTGGCCATGAGTTCCAGTGGCATGGGCAGTGGTTTTGCGGAACGGAGGTTCGACCGGATGATGAGCGAGATCGAGGCAAGCGACGAACAGGCCGACAGGCTGCGCGAGATCTTCGAGGCCGCGCGGGACGATCTGATGCCGGCCAGGGACGACTTCCGTTCCTTCCGCGACGATCTGGCGGCATTGATCGCCGCGCCGCAGATCGACCGCAACGCCGCCGAGCAGATGCGTGCCGAGCGTGTCGAGGCGATCGACGAGGCCTCCCGGCGCATGACGGAAGCCTTCCTCGAGGCAGCCGAAGTGCTGACGCCCGAACAGCGGGTTGCGCTGGTCGAGAAATTCGAAGAGCGTCGCTGGCACGGTCGCCGCTAGGCAATGGGGACGGAGGGCAGGGCATGGCGGACAGGGTGCTGATCATCGACGACGACACCCGCCTGTCCGCCATGCTTGCCGAGTATCTGGGCAATGCCGGCTTTGCCGCGCGCGCGGCGGGTGACGGGGCCACCGGCCTCGCCGATCTCGCCGCCACGGGTGCGGATGCCGTCATTCTCGACATCATGCTGCCCGATCTCGACGGCTTCGAGATCTGCCGCCGCATCCGCGCCACATCCGACGTGCCGATCCTGATGCTGACGGCGAAGGGCGACGAGACCGACCGCATCGTCGGGCTCGAGATCGGCGCCGACGACTATCTGCCGAAACCCTTCAGCCCGCGCGAATTGCAGGCACGGCTCAAGGCTATCCTCAGGCGCGGACGCCGTCGCGACGAGCCGGCGGCCGACATCCTGCGGTTCGGCCGGCTGGAGATCGACCGGGGCTCGCGCGCCGTGCGGCTGGAGGGCGACGAGCGGCCATTGACCAGCCACCAGTTCGACATCCTGGTGGCGCTGGCCGAGAATGCCGGACGGGTGTTGAGCCGCGACCGGCTGATGGACCTCGTGCGCGGCGAGGAACTGGCGGCCTTCGACCGCTCCATTGACGTTCACGTCTCGCGCATCCGCGCCGCCATCGAAGCGGATGCGAAAAATCCGAGGCGGCTGATCACCGTGCGCGGCGCCGGCTATGTCTTCGCCCGAAACCAGGACGGGGCGTGAGACGATGCGCCTAAGCATGAGCCTGTTCTGGAAGGTCTATCTCACCATTCTGGGCAGCCTTGCCGCGGTGGCGATCACCGTCGCGCTGGCAGCCTATCTCGGCGCCGGCGAGGAAGGCGATTGGGGCAAATGGCGCGAGCGCATATTCGTGGCCATGTTCCCGGCCGAGGACGGCCCCGCCGAACTCGCCACGACGATCGACCGGCTCCAGGCGGGGACGCGCGCCGACATCACCATCTTCGCCGCCGACGGGACCAGGATTGCCGCCGTCGGTGCACCGATCGCCGCCGAAGTGATGGGCCGCCGCGGCTGGGGCCGCGGCGAAGGCGGCAAGCTTCATGTCTTCGACCTGCCGGGCGATCGGGTTCTTGCCGCGAGGTTCGATCAGCCCCTCCAGCCCCAGCGAACGCGCTTCCTCTTGCTTCTGGTCCTCGTCGCCACCGCCATCGGCATCGCCGCCTGGCCGATCGTGCGGCACCTGACGCGACGCCTCGAGCGGTTGCGCAGTGGCGTCGATGCCTTCGGCACCGGCGCGCTGGTCACCCGCGTCCCCGTCGAGGGGCGCGACGAGATCGCGGCAGTGGCCAAAAGCTTCAACCGCGCGGCCGGCGAGATCGAGCGGCTGGTCGCGTCGCACCGCGCGCTGCTCGCCAATGCGAGCCATGAACTGCGCTCGCCCCTTGCGCGGCTGCGCATGGCGGTCGATCTCCTGCCGGAGGAAGCCGACGCGCCGCGGCGCGCCGAGATCGTCCGCAGCCTCGGCGAGATCGACGCGCTGGTCGAGGAAATCCTGCTCGCCAGCCGCCTCGATCATCTCCGCGAGTTGGGCGAGACCGAGCCGCTCGACCTGCTGGCGCTGGCGGCCGAAGAGGCGGCCCTGCACGGGCTGACGGTGGGCGGGCAGAGCGTATGGATCGAGGGCGACCGGCGGCTTCTGACGCGCCTCGTGCGCAACCTTATCGTCAATGCCCTCCGCCACGGCGCCCCGCCCATCGAGATCGAGGTGGAAAGGGCCGGCGATCGCGCGCGTCTCCGCGTCAGCGATCAGGGTCCGGGCGTGCCGGAAGACGAGCGGGTCCGCGTGTTCGAGGCTTTCTACCGCCCCGCCGGCCGCGCCGAGAGTGCCGGCGGCTGGGCGCTCGGCCTGGCGCTGGTGCGCCAGATCGCCGAGCGCCACGGCGGCACGGTCTCCTGCGAGGCGGCACCCGACAGCGGCGCCCGTTTCGTGGTCGATCTGCCGGCATCGCGGACGACGCTTTAGCGCGTAAGACGGCCTCGTAGGTGTCTCGACAATGTCATCAAACTGACGGAAGGTGCCGCCCGGAAACGGGACGCAGTGCATGGCCGACGCAGGCAAGAGCCGACAGATCTGGGGCTGGTGGTGGTTCGACTGGGCAAACCAGCCTTACAACACGCTGCTCCTGACCTTCATCTTCGCGCCCTACTTCGCCTCGTCCGTGGCGCCCGACCCGGTGACCGGCCAGGCCATGTTCGGCTGGATGATGTCGATCTCCGGCGTCCTGATCGCGCTTCTGGCGCCGATCCTCGGTGGCATCGCCGACAGCGCCGGCCGCAAGCGCCCGTGGATCCTGTTCTGGTCGCTGCTCTACGTGGTGGGCAGCTTCGCGCTCTGGTGGGCCGTGCCGGACGCGTCTCAAGGCCAGATCCTGTTCGTGCTGGTGGCCTTCGCCATCGGCGTGGTGGGTCTCGAATTCGGCACCGTCTTCACCAACTCCATCCTGCCCACGCTCGGTAGCCGCGCCGAGATCGGGCGCATCTCCGGTTCCGGCTGGGCGTTCGGGTATGTCGGCGGCATGGTGTCGCTGATCTTCATGCTTCTCCTCCTGGCCGAAAACGAGACCGGGGTGACGCTGATCGGTATCGAGCCTCTGTTCGGCCTCGACCCGGCCATGCGCGAAGGCACGCGCGCCGTCGGTCCCTTCACCGCCCTCTGGTACATCGTCTTCGTCATCCCCTTCTTCCTGTGGGTGCCGGAGACGGGTGTGCGGCGCAGCAGCCAGGCAAAGGGCGCGATGGCCAAGGGTCTGCGCGATCTGGGACGCACGCTTCGCGGGCTGCCGCGCCACCCGAGCCTGCTCGCCTATCTCGGCTCGTCGATGTTCTACCGCGACGCGCTCAACGGCATCTACACCTTCGGCGGCATCTATGCGGCGGGCGTGCTCGGCTGGTCGATCATCCAGATCGGCATCTTCGGCATCATTGCCGCGATCGTCGGGGCGGTCGGCAGCTGGGTGGGCGGGCGCGGCGACCGGCGCTACGGCCCCAAGCCGGTCATCGTGATCTCCATCCTGGCGCTGATCGCGGTCTGCACGGTCATCGTCACCACCGACCGGACGATGGTCCTGCTGATGCCGGTAGGCGCCGAATCCAGCCTGCCGGACATCGTCTTCTACATCTGCGGTGCGGCGATCGGCGCTGCCGGCGGTGCGCTTCAGGCAGCCTCCCGCACCATGATGGTCCGCCAGGCCAACCCCGACCGCATGACCGAGGCCTTCGGTCTCTACGCGCTGTCGGGCAAGGTCACGTCCTTCCTGGCGCCAGGCCTGATCGCGCTGGCCACCACGATCACGGCCGACCAGCGCCTCGGCGTCACGCCGCTGATCCTGCTCTTCCTGATCGGCCTGGCCCTGCTCGTCTGGGTGAAGCCGGAAGGCGAGGACGAGGCCTACTGGACCGAGCGCACCGCGCCTGCGTGAAGCGGGAGCCAAGTGTCGCAAATGACAAAGCGAGACCGGCTGGGTCCATCTCCCTGGAATGAAGGCGAAATTTTCTTCTGTCGCCAGCGAACAGAAGTACAAGAACTGCTTCCTGACGAGTCGCGTGAGCGAGCATATTCCGGTTCGACCTGCGGTGAAAAGAAAAATAGTTAAAGTACATCAATGACATAGCTGATGTTACTTGATAACGCATTGTGCTCGGCAAGGATTTTTCCTTTACTCGCGCACTGCAACCGGTGGATGGGGGTCTATCATGGGTTTCACGGTATGCCTGCGCGCCAGCGCAGTCAGAATTTCTGTCGCATTCTTGCTTCTGTTTGCGCTTCTTTCGTCTTCTTCATGGGCGCAGGAGCCAAGCCTGCTTCGTGCGCTCGGCGCAGAGACGGCGTCATCCCTGTCGCCGGAACAGGAACGGCGTGCCGCCGCCCTGGCCGCCGACAGCACCCGTGGGGCCGCCCAGTTTGTCTCGGTGAATACGGCGGCACTTCGCGCCGACACGATGCGTGTGGCCGTGTCAGGCGACAGCACGCTCAGGTTGCGTCTGCAGCACAAGCTCGAACGCGGCCCGGGCGACTTCACTTGGATCGGATCGACGTCGGCAGATGGCGGCCAGACCGTGCTTGTCGTCCGCAACGGAGAGATCACCGGTGTCATCTACGATGGACTGCAGCAATACAGCCTGTCATCGCTGGGTGGCGGGCTGCATGCGCTGACCCGGATCGATCACAGCGCGTTCCCTCCAGATCATCCAGCAGGTCCGCTGCCGCAAGCGCCGCGAGAGAAAAGCCAGCTTCAGGGCGATACGTCCGGTGACGGGCCGGTAGAGATCGATTTTCTGGGCGTCTACACGCCCGAGGCAGCTGCGGCGAGCGCGGACATCGAGGCCAACATCCAGTTGGCGGTCGACATGGCCAATGCCTCCTATCTGGCGAGCAATGCCAACGTCCAACTTCGTCTCGTCGGTACCATGCTTTCCAGCGGCTATAGCGAGGCCGGCAAGAGCTACAATGATCTGCTTTACAACATCAGGGACGGGGCTGGCGCGCTGAGCGCGGTCCATGTGCAGCGCAATGCGTTGGGGGCCGACCTTGTCGGTTTTTTCGTCAATCACCGGAGCTATTGCGGACTTGCATATGTGAATTCTTCGAACAGCTATGCCTATTCCGTCACAACTCATGTCTGCGTGTCGGGCCACACGTTCGCTCACGAACTTGGCCACAACTTCGGCGCTTTGCACGACATCGCAAACAGCAGCAATACGCCGCCATACCTCTATGGCTATGGCTACATCCATCCCCAGGGTCTTTGGCGGACGATCCAATCTTATGCTGCACCCTGCGGCAACTGCCCGCGCATCGGCAATTTTTCCAATCCCAGTGTGAACCACAACGGGCATCCCACAGGGACCGTTACGCAGCACGACGTGGCTCGTGTCCATCGCGAGCGCGCGGCGGTCATCGCGGCTTTTCGGGCAACCTCGTCACCAAAGGCTGTCATGTCCACGCCGGCGCCGGGCTCGACGATCACGACCACTTCGGCGACCTTCAACTGGACTGCCGGTTCGGGCGTGGCGAGCTACTGGCTTTATGTCGGCAATGCAGGTGCGGGCTCGGCCAACATTTTCTCGGGCGGCGGCGCGCAGACCTCGCGTACGGTGACGGGCCTGCCGGTGTCGGGCACGCTGAACGTTCGGCTGATGTCCTATATCGGCTCGGCCTGGCAGTTCAACGACTACACCTACACGATGAGTGCAGGGGTGAAGGCCGTCATGACCTCGCCGACCCCCGGCTCGACGCTGACGGGGTCGTCGGCGACCTTCAGCTGGACGGCAGGATCGGGCGTGGCGAGCTACTGGCTGATGGTCGGTACCAACGGTGCGGGTTCGGCGAACATCTTGAGCCAGGGTGGCGCGCAGACCTCGCGGACCGTGAATGGGTTGCCGGCCTCGGGCACGCTGAACGTTCGGCTGATGTCCTATATCGGCAACGCATGGCAGTTCAACGACTACGCCTACACCATGACTGCCGCGGTCAAGGCGGTGATGACCTGGCCGACGCCCGGCTCGGTACTGACCAACCCCTGGGCCAGCTTCACCTGGACCTCGGCGCCCGGTTCTTCCGGCTACTGGCTGATGCTCGGCACCAATGGTGCGGGCTCCGCCAACATCCTGTCGACGGGCGTATCGGGCACGACGCGCAGCGTGACCGGCCTGCCGCAGGTCGGCACGCTCAACGTCCGGCTGATGACCTATGCCGGCGGCGGCTGGCAGTCCAACGACTACACATACACCATGGCCGTGCCGGCGATGATGTCGACACCCACCCCGGGTTCGACCCTGCCTGGCCCGGGCGTCATGTTCCAGTGGACCGGTCATGCCAGCATCGCCAGTTACTGGCTTTATGTCGGCACCGGCGGTGCGGGCTCATCGAACATCTTCTCCTCAAGCGTCACCAACACCTGGCGTTATGTGGGCGGCCTGCCGGCCAGCGGCACGGTCAATGTGCGGCTGACGAGCTGGGTCGGCGGCGCGTGGCGCTTCCGGGACTACACCTACACGGGTGGCGCCGGCGACATGGCGCTCGAGGCAGTGGGCGAGGACGCGTTCTCGTCGCTGATGCGGAGCATCTCGCTGGAATAGGCTATTCGTCGGAAAATAAAAGCAGAACAAGGCGCGGGAAACCGCGCCTTTTTTGTCTTTCGGCCATGGAATGTACTGGCCAAGGGTTCCCAGCCATGTCCCTCATCAAACTTCGCCACTCCTGCAGATCAGTATCCGATGTGTGTTCATGGCATTTCTGCTTACATGACGCTGCGGAAAGCTGTATGGCTGAAAGCTGCCGCAGCTGTAAGGCTGTGTCCCAATGGGCTTGGGGGAAAGCAAAATGCGGATCGATACACTTGTTTCGCGCGCGCGCGCGGTTGTTGCTGCTGCGATTATTGGTTTGTCGGCTTCGTCCTTTGCCGCGGCGGGCACCGATCTGTCGGCCGTCACGGTTGCGAAGTTGGTCGATCCCGACCGCATTGTGGCAATGCTTGCCGACGTCGACGGTGGCGGCATTCCGGTCATCGTGGAATTCGCACCGCCCGCGCTCCCCGACGCCGCGAGTTTTGCGAACGCCTCGGCCGCCGATGCCGCCCAGACGGCCACGATACACCAGCTTCAGGACCAGATTCTCGGCCGGGTCTTTGCGGTTCGGGGCGGGCTCGATCCGGCACTCGCGGCCAGCCTGAACCTGAAGCGCATGGACTTTTCGCCCTTGTTCGCGATCGTGGCGGATCGGAACATGCTGGCCCGGCTGGCCAGCGATCCGGCGGTCCTGCGCATCCACGAAGACGGAATGGATGCACCGCTGCTGAACATCGGCTCGCCGAATTCGCTGGAGCGCATCCAGATGCCGGCGGCGCATGCGGCCGGGGCGACGGGGGAGGACTGGCATGTCGCGATCCTGGATACCGGCGGCAGGCGCACCCACAAATTCCTGGACACGAGGATCGTCTCCGCTGCCTGCTACAGTTCCAACCGCTGCCCCGGCGGCGTTACCGAATCGATCGACATCGATTCCGCCAATGACTGCGATGCGGCGGGCACGATCAATGGTTGCGGCCACGGCACACATGTCGCGGGCACCGCCGCCGGGTTCAACAGTGCGCTGCTGGCCGGAGAGCCGGCCTTCGGCGTCGCCCGCGACGCCCGCATCATCTCGATCAATGTGTTCCATCAAAGCGGATCCGGTCTGCTGGCCTCCCACAGCAACCAGATCAAGGGGCTCGAGCGCGTCTACGCGCTGCGCAACACGCTCAAGATCGCGGCGGTCAACATGAGCCTGGGGGGTGGGAGCAATGCTGTCCACTGCGATACGGATGTACGCAAGCCGATCATCGATCAGTTGCGCGCCGCGGGGATTGCCACCGTAGCCGCTGCAGGCAATTCAAGTCGAAACGACCGGATCGGCGCGCCGGCCTGCATTTCGTCTGCGATCGCGGTGGCTTCGTCGACGAAGGCAGACGCCCGCTCGACCTTCTCCGACTGGGGCAATCTGATCGATCTCGTCGCCCCCGGCACCGACATCAACGCATCCGTCACCAACGGCAACAGTGACTCCTCTTTTGCCTTGTACAACGGCACGTCCATGGCGGCCCCGCATGTCGCCGGCGCTTTCGCCGCGCTGCGTTCCGCGGTGCCCGGCGCCACCGTGAGCCAGATCGAGAGCGCACTCAAGAACACCGGCACCAGCATCTCGTCGGCCAGCGTCACCAAGCCGCGCATCAACGTCAACAGCGCGTTGACTGCGCTGGGAGGAATCACCGTCGGCAAGGGCGAGATCTTCTCCCCCGTGCCCGGCTCGATGCTCACGGGGACGTCCGTTACATTCCAATGGGACGCCGGCGCTGGCGCGCAGGCCTTCCGGCTGCTGGTCGGCAGCTCGGTCGGCGGCGGCCAGTACCACTTCAGCACAACGCTCGACTCGGACACACGGTCGCATGAGGCTAACGGCCTGCCCGTCGGCGACGCGACGGTCTATGTGAGGCTTTCCACGCAGATCGCGGGCGTCTGGCAACACAACGACTACACGTTCATGGCGGATGACTCGCCGATGAAGGCGGATATCACCGCGCCGACGCCGGAGACGACCCTGCCTGGCTCCACCGTGACTTTCCAGTGGAACGCCGGTAGGCATGCCGAAGCCTATCATATGAATGTCGGGTCGTTCGTCGGTGGCAGCCAGTATCTCAACAGCGGTACCATTGCTCTGGGGACGCAGTCGAGAACCGTCACGGGCCTGCCGACCAACGGCTCGACTGTATACGTCCGCCTGTTCACGCAGCTTGAAGGCTCGTGGCAATACAACGACTACACCTACACGTCGGGAAGCGGCCCCGTTAAGGCGGTGTTGTCGTCGCCGGTGCCGGGCTCCACGCTGACCAGCACTTCGGCGACCTTCAACTGGACCGCCGGCTCCGGCGTGTCGAGCTACTGGCTTTATGTCGGCAGCAACGGTGCGGGCTCGGCCAACATCCTCTCGGCCGGCGGGACGCAGACCTCGCGCGCGGTGACCGGGCTTCCGGCTTCCGGCACGCTGAACGTCCGGCTGATGTCCTACATCAACAGCGCCTGGCAGTATAACGACTACACCTACACCATGAATGCTGCGTCGAAGGCGGTGATGTCGTCGCCGACGCCTGGTTCGACGCTGACATCTTCCTCGGC
>Ga0076930_100265_pt1 | contig 63287 bp, 64 predicted proteins | sample HotLakConsoUCCRE_FD_71149 | JGI IMG/M metagenome (GOLD analysis project Ga0076930, IMG submission 71149) | Hypersaline microbial mat communities from Hot Lake, Washington, USA - Hot Lake Consortium UCC-RE (version 3) (version 3) ...
GGTGCTCGGCACCAAGATCACGCACAGCTGATCCTATCATGTTGTTGCCGGCACGGGGCTTTTCGAACCCCGTGCCGTCATTGTTGGCAGTTTTGCCACGCTGTCGTTCGCCCGGTGAGACGTTTCACCCTTACGACCTTGCTGTCATGGATGCAGATTGGGCGCATGCCGCGAGCTGTCGCGAACTTCGAAATCCGCTCACGGGCCGAGCGTCGATACCGGTTTCCGGCAGGACATCTCAAGGGACGCTGCCCTCCCGAGGTGGCGGTGTCTCAGCCAGTCTACCACCTTGCGACCTGCGCCAGATGCCCTCGGTCATGAAGACGGACAGCCCATCAGCTACAACCCGAATGGCCAAGGGCCGGGAAAGTTTCCGACCGGGAGGATGTTGGAGACCAGCGCGGGTGCTGGCGTGTCCAGCCATGTGTAGAGGGTGACCCCGCCGGGTTCGAGTATCAAATCATTTGTCGTGTCCACACGGTAATCGAGATGCACGGCGTGGCAGGGGGCGGGCGCGATCTGGCACGTCACCTTGCCGATCTGGGCCGTCGCCGCGCGATGGACATGGCCGGAGATCATCCGCACCGCGCCGGGATGTTGCTCCAGCCGTTGCATCAGGGCTGCGCCATTGCGCAGATTGTCCGCATCCATCGCGCGGATCCCGGTATGCATCCACGGATGGTGCGTGGCGATCACCGCCGGGCGCGTGCCGATGCCGGAAAGAACCTGGTCGGCATAGGCAAGCCCTTGTTCCGACAGTGCCCCGTGGTGCGCTCCGTCCAGCAGAGTATCAAGGCCGATCAGGGTGAAGGCATCGAAATCCCTGCGCCACAGGATCGGGCCGCTTTCGGGCATCCAGTCTTCGCCGGCAAAGCTGGCGCGCATTGTCTCGCGATGGTCGTGATTGCCGGGAATGGCGAGCCAGGGCAGTTCGAGCCGCGCCATGATCGCGGTGAAGCGGTCATATTCCTCCACCATGCCGTGGTCGGTAAGGTCGCCGGTGATGATGGCACACTCAACGTCACCGAGCAGCGGCAGCCGCGCGTTGATGGTGGTGATCGCGGATTCAAGCGCGGCCGCGGTGTCGGACCGGCCATAGGCGAGCTCGCCCATCGGCAGGATGTGGGTGTCGGTAATCTGGATAAAAGAGGACATTCAGGCTGCTTTTACTTCTGCGGGCAAGGTGATAACGGCTTCAGGCGCAATGGCGATGCGGATGATGGCTCCGGGCCTTGGTGCGCTCGCGCCCGGATGAAACGCGTAGATTGTATCGGCTGTCACTCCGGACAGGGCGATGCGGTAATGGGTGCCGAGGAAGGTGACGGTCTCGACCTTGGCTTCAAGCGGCCCGTCGGGATCGAGGCGGACGTCTTCGGCGCGGACGAAGGCCTGCAGCCCGTCGGCCGCGGCCGCGAGCGCCAGCGTCCCGCCCTGAAGCTGAAGCCGGTCCTTTTCGATGCGGCCGGTGAGCGCCATGGCGTGGCCCACGAAACGGGCAACGAAAGGCGTTGCCGGATTGCGATAGAGCGCTTCAGGCGTTCCGATCTGGGCAACCTCGCCCTGGCTCATCACCGCGACACGGTCGGCAATGGCCATTGCCTCGTCCTGGTCATGGGTGACGAAGATGGCGGTGATGCCGAAGTTTCGCAGCAATTGCGCCAGTTCGTCACGCAACTGGTTCCGGAGCGCGGCATCGAGCGCGGACAGCGGTTCGTCGAGCAGCAGGATCCGCGGCCGCGGCGCGAATGCCCGGGCAAGGGCGACCCGCTGGCGCTGGCCGCCAGAAAGCGCGGTGACGGCACGGTCTGCATGGGGTTCGAGCCGGCACAGAGCGATCACCTCATCGACACGGGCGTCGATTTCGGCTTTCGGTAGTTTCTGCATTTTCAGCCCATAGCCGATATTGCGTCGCACCGACATGTTCGGAAACAGCGCGTAGGACTGGAACACCATGCCGACCTTGCGCCGTTCCACCGGCAGGGCTGCGACATCCTCGCCGTCGAAGCGGATTTCGGCGCCAGGTTCGGCTGTTTCCAGCCCGGCGATGATTCTCAGCAGCGTCGATTTTCCGCATCCCGAAGGGCCCAGCAGCGAGACGATCTCGCCCTGAGCGATCTCCAGATCTGTCGGAAGCAGCGCGCGGGTTCCGCCGGGAAAGGTCTTGGCGATGTTTTTGAGAACGAGTGTCATTGCATGATCCTTTGCGCGCGTGCGCTGGCCCACTGCATGGCCATGAGGAGTGGAACGATCATCACGAAGAAGACCAGCGTGTAGGCCGAGGCGATCTCAAGCCGCATAGATGCATAGGAATCGGCCAGGCCGACCGGCAGGGTCTTGGTCAGCGGCGTGTGCAGCATCCAGGTCAGGTTGAATTCGCCAATCGAAAGCGTCACCACCGTCAGCGCACCGGCCAGGATGCCGGGCAAGGCATTGGGCACGACGATGTCGATGAACCGGCGCGCCGGCGATGCGCCCAACGAGGCGGCGCCTTCCTCCAGCGTTTTCAGGTCGATCGCCGCCAGCACAGACAGAACCGACCGAACCATGAAGGGCAGGGTGTAGAGTACATGCCCGACGAGGATGAAGGTCCAGCTGACCCGGAACCCTTGCACGGTGCCGTAGAGCTGCAACAGCGCCAGCGCCAACGCCAGACCGGGTATGGCGAGCGGCAGCGAGATGAATTCCTCAAGAACGCGCGAGCCCCGGCCGGGGTTGCGCGCCAGCGCATAGGCCGCGGGAACGCCCAGCACCAGCGTCGCCACCAGGCAGGCCAGTGCCAGCCTGATCGACAGGAAGATGCTGTCGGAATAAAGTCTCCAGACCTCGCCGATCCAGACAAGCGTCAGGCCGGAGGAAATGCCCTGGAAATAGTTGACGGTCACGCCCGCCAGCACCGATTGCAGCGTTGGCACGAGGAGAAAGGCGCAGGCCGCAAGCGTGACCAGCAGCTGCAGCAGTTTTGCGGGGGATGTCAGCATCTCAGCCTCCTGCCGCCACGGTGCCGCCGGAGAACGAACGCGCAATCAGCAGCATCGTCCAGGTGACAAGGCCGAGCACGACGGATAGCGCGGAGGCCATGGCGAAATTGGCCGCCAGCGTGAACTCGGTGTAGATCACCATCGGCAGCACGTCGATGTCGGTGGCCAGCGTGAAGGCCGTGCCGAAGGCGCCCATGGCGGTGGCGAAGGCAATGGCGCCGGCCGCAACAAGCGCAGGCGCCAAGGCCGGCAACAGCACATCGAGAATGATGCGGTGCGGCGGCGCGCCGAGCGTCAGGGCGGCTTCTTCCAGCGCCGGGTCGATCTTTTCGGCTGCAGCCATGACCGTCAACAAGACGCGCGGGATCGAGAAATAGAGGTAGCCGAGGAACAGTCCGAACACCGAATAGGCAAACACCCAGTGACCGGGCAACAGCGCGTTGACCAGTCCCTGCCGGCCTCCGAGCAGGATGATCATGAAGCCGACCACCACACCCGGGAAGGCCAGCGGCAGAGTAAGGATCGACAGCAGGATGCCGCGTCCGGCGAAGCGGTTTCGCACCAGGAACAGTCCGGCGGTCGTGGATATGGCAAGGGCTGCAACCGTCACGGCCACCGACACCGCAACCGTCTGCAGCAGCGCCGAGAGATAGCGCGGCTTCTGCAGGATCTTCAGATAGATGCCCCAGCCCGCCTCGCTTTCGCCCGATCCCATGATCAGCCGTGCCAGCGGCAGGGCGAGAAACGCCATGGTGAAGATGGCAAGCGGCAAAAGACACAGCATCACGAACTGACGTAAGGTCATGGGTGGGGTCCTGTCTTGTTGAAAAGGGCGGAACGTCGCCGCTCCGCCCGGATCGTCATGGCTGTTTACTTGACTTCGGAGAGATAGCGCTCGCTGAAACCGGCCTGCGCCTTTTCCATTTCCGCGTAGTCGACGGCCTTGGCGCGTTCATAGTCGCTTGCCGGCAGGAACTTGGCGGCAACCTCGGCCGGGAGCTCGATCGGGCGTGCCGGCTGGAGATAGGCATTTGTCCAGATCGCCTGGCCTTCATCGGAGAGGATGAAATCCAGCACCTTCTTGCCGGCTACCGGGTTCGGCGCGTTGGCAACCAGGCTCATGACGTAAGGTACGCGGACCGAACCTTCGCATGGGAGAACGAACTCGAAATTGCCGGTCTCGTCATATTTGGCGCGATAGGCGTTGAAGTCATAGTCGAACAGGATCGGGATTTCGCCGGAAACGACGCGGGCGAACGACGTCTGCTTGGGCACGATCGGGCTGTTTTCGGCAAGTTCCTTGAAGAAGCTGATCGCCGGGTCGAAGTTCGTCAGATCGCCGCCATTGGCGAGATTGACCGCCACGGCGCCGGCATAGCCGACAAATGCGGAGGACGGGTCGAGATAGCCGACCATGCCCTTGTATTCCGGCTTGGTCAGATCGCCCCAGCACTGCGGAACAGGTGCGCCGCCAAGCGCATCGACGTTCACGAACAGGCCAAGCGTGCCGTAGTGGACGGCGAACCAGTTGCCTTCGGGATCCTTCAGGCCTTCGGGAATGTCGTCGAAGCCAGCCGGCTTGTAGGCCTCGACGAGACCTTCATTGCCGGCCTGGATGCCGGTGGTGACACCGAAATAGGCAACGTCGGCGATCGGGTTTGCCTTTTCCGCGACAAGCTGGGCGTAGGTCTGGCCCGAGTTCTTGTTGTCATGCGGCATTGTAACGCCGACCTTCTCCTCGATCGCCGTCAGCATCGATGCCCAATCGGCCCATTGCGGCGGGCAATTGTAGCAGATGGCGTTTTCCGCGGCGGCAGACATGGTCATGGCCGGCAAGGCAACGGTTGCGACCAGGGCCGCGAAGACTGTATGTTTCATGGGTTCATCCTTGGTTGAGTTTGATCTTGAGCGAGGGAACGGACGGCGGCCGGGTGGCACCCCGGTCGTCGTCATGGTTTTCCGGACGGGGTTTTGCCAAGGTGGCGCCGTCACGGAAATGGAAGGGCAGTGGCGGCAGCTGCCTGAGCGGCACACCCTGCAAGGCTGACAGAAGCGTTCGCGCCGCCTGGCGGCCGATCGCTTCGGGTTCGGTTTCGATGGTGGCAAGCGGCGCCTCCAGCAACCTGCCGATCTCGATCCCGTCGAATCCGACAACCGACAGATCCTGCGGAACCCGCCAGCCCAGCAGGCGCACCGCCTTCTGCACGGCGATGGCGAGAAAATCATTGGAGGCGAAGATCGCGGTCAGATCTCCATGTTCGTTCAGGATGGCTGCCAGCTTGTCGGGCGTGTTGGCGTCCGCTTCGCTCAGTTCGATCAGGACCGGATCGGCCAGGCCGTGCGCCCTGCACTCGGCCTGAAAGCCGGTATAGCGGTTGCGGGATCGGTCGGATGACGCAAAACGCAAGGCCAGGAACCCGGTGCGGCGGTGTCCATGGCCGGCAAACCGGCGGGCGACTTCGCGGGCGGCCGCGAAATTGTCGACATGGGCTGTGACGAATTCGTCGAGCGGATCATGAAACATCAGTGATACGGGGATCCCGCGCAGCTGCGCCTGGCGCAGCGGTTCGCTTCGGGCAGGCGCCGCCATGGTGACGATCAGCCCGTCGACATCCTTGGAAAGCAGGGTGGCAACGGCCTCATTGTCGACGGCGCCGTCATAGCTGGAACTGGAAATCAGCAGCTGGTAGCCGGACCCTGAGAGCTCGAGCTGGATGCCTTGAACGGCTTCGGCAAACACCGGATTGACCAGCGAGGGAACCAGGCAGCCGATCGTCATCGACCGGCTGCTTTGCAGGGCGCGGCCTGTGGCGCTGAAGGAAAAGCCCAGGTCGCGGGCAGCATTTTCAACCTTCTCGCGCACCTCGGCACTGGCGGGTCCGGAGTTGTTGAGAACCCGGCTCGCCGTCGCCACACCGCAGCCCGCCTGACGGGCGACGTCCTTGATGGTGATTTTGGCATTCGGGTTCATGGTAGCACCAGCGCTGTGGAAACGTTTCCACAGTTGCTAGCATCGTTTTGTTTCAGCCCTGTGACATGGTGGTGGACCGCAGTGGTGCCGGTGGTCCTTGACCAGCCCGGGTTCCGGCAGCAGATCTGGAGCAGGCATTCTGCGGCAATAACAGCGAGCGCTTGACGGACGCATCCGTGCGGATCAAGATTTCCCTTAGAAGCGCAGGAGGATGTCGCTTCGGGAGGAATTGCCGATGTCGTCGATCAAGCTCTTCAGGGGCGAGTTCGGACATGTTTCCGTGCTTGCAGTTTCCAGTGGCCTGGTCACTCACGCCCACACCGAAGCCCACATCATCATATGGCTGGAGGGTGCGTCGGGTGACATGATGATTGGAGACCAGGCTGTCACGCTCGGGCCGGGGCTCGCCGCGGTGGTCAATTCATTCGAGCCGCACAGCCACTCGATGTCCAGCGAGCTGGAACCGGGGCTGTTTCTGGCATTTTACATCGACCCCGACTGGGCGGGGCGGCGCTATGGCCTGACCACCGGCGCTTCCCTGTTTGGGCGGCCGACCATACGCATGGATGCATGGCGCAACCGTGCGGCCCAGCAGATTTTCGATTTGCTGTATGATGATTCCAATATCGACGACCTTGTGGCTTATGAAATCGAACGGTTGATCGACAGTCTGATCGATGCGGCGCGTCCGCAAGCCTCGCGGCTGAGTTCCTTGCGCGGTCAGTCCAGACTTCTGGATTACCGGGTTCGCAAGGCCATCGACCTGATGAAGCTCAACATTTGCGAACGGATCTGCTTTGACGAGCTGGCGCGCAATGTCGGGCTTTCGCGGGCGCATTTCTTCACCCTGTTCAAGGAGCAGACCCGACTGACACCGAATGTCTACTGGAACACCTTGCGCATGGAAGAGGCGCGGCGTCAGTTGCAGGGGTCGCAGGCTTCGCTCATTTCGGTCGCCTGCAATCTCGGTTTCACCACGCAAGGCAACTTCTCCCGCTTCTTCAGGGACCATGTCGGCGTTCCGCCGATGCAGTATCGCAGGGCGGCCGCTTCGCCCATGCACGGGCCTGCGGTTTTTCCGACTGAGAGATAAACTCCCAAGACGCATTGATAAGTCCCGACCTGCCGTCCGCCCTACACTTGGCGCCTGTTGAACTCGTGAGGACCTCTATCAATGACGACAGTAACCATTTCCAGCATCATCGACGCGCCCGTGGAAAAAGTCTGGGCCCGTATCCGCGATTTCAATGGGTTGCCGAACTGGCATCCGCGCATGGTTGAAAGCCACATCGAGGATGACAAGCCGGCCACGCAAACCGGTTGCGTGCGCAATTTCACCCTGGCCAGCGGCCCCAAGGTCCGCGAGAAGCTGACCGCCTTTTCCGACGAGGATTTCCTGGTTAGCTACTCCATCATCGAACACCCGGCGCCCATCAGCAATCACAGCTCGACGCTGCAACTGCGCCGCGTCACCGATGGCGACCGCACCTATGCGGAATGGACAGCGAGTTTTGAGGCTCCGGAGGGCGAGGCCGACAAGATCGCCAGCGGCATGGGCGCCAATGTGTTCCAGGGCGGCTTCAATGCGCTGCAGGAACATTTTACCGGCAAATCCTGATCAGGGACCAAAGGAGTGTCGCCATGTCGCTTGCTCTGACCACCTGCGCAACAGCCAGTGAAGCCTCGGCAGCGCTTGCGCAGGAGGGTGCGCGCTACCTCGGCGGCGGCACCCTGCTGGTGCGCGCGGTCAATGAGGGGGATATTTTCACCACAGGCTATGTCCGGACCACCGATCCCGCCTTGTCGGGAATCGAAGTCTTGCAGCAGAAGGTGAGGATCGGTGCGTCGACCACGATGGCCACGATAGCCCGGTGCAGCGAGCTTGCAGCGATCAGCCGCGCGGCGAAGGCCGTGGGCGGTCCGGCGATCCGCAACATGGCGACGCTTGGCGGCAATCTGTTCGCGCCTGCGCCGTATGGCGATTTCGCCGTGGCGCTTCAGGCGCTCGGCGCCATGGTTCACAGCACTGGCGGCGATAGGGAGATCGATGTTTTTCTCGCTCGCCGCGACGAGCTTGGCACGCATGGCGGACAAGGCGCCATCGTCACCGCCGTCAGTTTCGGAGTTCCGGCGGAGGGCCGCTTTCGATTTGTGAAAGTGTCGCGGGTCAAGCCAAAAGGCGTGTCAGTTCTCAGCATTGCCGCGGTGATCGATCGCGATGCGCAAGGACGGGTGACAGCGGCCCGAATTGCACTCGGCTGCATGGCTGACCGCCCGATGCGGGCCGTAGCTGCCGAAGAGGCCTTGATCGGAGCGCCATTGACAACAGCAGGCATCGCCGGGGCGGTTGCTGTGATCGGCGCAAATACCGATCCGATCACCGATCCGGTGGCCAGCGCCTGGTACCGCAGCGAGGTCCTGCCGGTGCATTTCAGCCGGCTGCTGCTCGGCTGAGCAGAGGAATTGCGAGTTACAATGTGCCGGATGCTGGAGGGCTGATGGCGGGAGGAGACGTGATGGCCAGAATTCCAGTGCAGTTTCGGCTTAACGGAGACGAGAGGGCAGAGTTCATCGAGAGCGGCACGACGCTGTTTCATGCATTGCGTGACACCATGGGCGACACATCGCCCAAGGGCGGCTGCCACCAGGGAACCTGCGGCGCCTGCTCTGTGATCGTCGATGGCGAATTGCGGCTGAGCTGCCTGACCCTTGCCGAGAGCTGCGGGGGCGCCACAATCGAGACAACTGCAGGACTTGGACGCGACGGGGTTTTACACCCCGTGCAACGCGCCATCCTTGACTGCTTTGCCACCCAGTGCGGCTTCTGCACGCCGGGCATGGTGATGGCGGCCAAGGCCTTGCTCGATCACACCCCCAACCCCAGCCGTGAAGATGTGGTCGAAGCCATCTCCGGCAATATCTGCCGCTGCACCGGGTACGAGCCGATCATCAATGCCGTGCTCGCCGCGGCCCGGTCAGATTCACGGAATGCGGGCTGAGGAGGTCGACAATGGAACTTCGGAAAAACTATTTCGCCGATGAACGCGACGACAATCTCAATGAAGTCGGCCAACCCCGGCCGCGCTCGGATGCGCCGGGCCATGTCACCGGCAAGACAAGCTATTTCGCCGACCGGACTTTTCCCGGCCTGCTGCATCTCAAGATGGTGCGCAGCCCGCATCATCACGCCAACATCCGTTCGATCGACATATCGGAGGCTGAAAAGCATCCCGGCGTCATACGGGTGATTACGGCCAGGGATGTTCCGCACAATCTCTATACCATCCTGATCCTGATACAGGTTGGTCCAGAGGACGAAACCGTTCTGGCTGACAAGAAGGTCAGCTGGAAAGGCGAGGCGGTGGTCGCCGTGGTTGCCACCAGCGAGCGCGCCGCGCAGGAAGCCGCCGCCAAGGTGAAGGTCGAGTACGAGGTGCTGCCGGCGGTCTTCGACGTGCTCGAAGCGTTGAAGCCCGACGCGCCGCAGGTCAACGAGCATCATCCTGGCAACTATTACCACTATGACAGCGGCGATCACCGCAAGGTCCGCTTTGGCGATGTGGACGCCGGTTTTGCCATGGCCGACCACATCCTGGAACAGACCTATGCCTCATCGCCCATCGAACAGGCGCCGACCGAGACAACCGGCTGTATCGTGGAGCCCGAAGGCAACGACCGCTTCACCTGCTACACCAACACCCAGGCGATGTTCTTCACCCTCGACAACACGTCGATCATCCTGCAGATGCCGGGTCACAAGCTGCACATGGTCGGCGGGACAGTCGGTGGCGGATTTGGCGGCAAGGTCGATGTCATCGTCGAGCCGATCGCAATCCTTGCGGCCAAGCTGACCGGCAGGCCGGTGTCGTTCATCTACAGCCGCGAAGAGGAAATGCAGATCTCCTCGCCACGTGCAGCCGAGACCATCATCCTCAAGGATGGCGTCATGAACGACGGACGGCTCGTGGCCCGGCAGGTCACCGGCTACACCGATGCCGGCGCCTATTCACGGCATTCGCCCTACGGCGCGCAGAAGGGGGCGGCGCATTACCCCGGCCCCTATACGGTTCCCAATGTGTGGATCGACACCTATTGCGTCTACACCAACCGGACGCCGTCGAGCGCCATGCGCGGCTTCGGCGTGACCATCGCCGATTTTGCGCTCGAGGTGCAGATGGACAAGCTGGCGCGGCTGATCGGCATGGACCCGCTCGAGTTCCGCTTCATCAATGCCTACCGCGACGGGGACATGAAGGCCCACCGGCAGCCCACGGAAGGCGCGGCTCTGATCGAGTGCATGCAGGAAGCCTCACGTGTGTCCGGATGGCTGGTGGCACAGAAATATCTCGACATGTCCTCACGCAGCAGGGAGGCTTGAAATGGCGATAAAACACGGCCGCGGCGTTGCGGCAATCAACTATCCGACCGGCATGAATCTGGGCGGCGACCCCAGCCAGGCGCTGGTTCACTCCACACCTACCGGCAACTTCATGGTGTCGTTGTCCAGCGTTGATCTCGGCCAGGGGCTCAAGCAGGTGATGGCGCAGATCTGCGCCGAGACCATTGGCGTGCCCACCGAACTGGTGACCATCGACACTGCCGACACCGACACGGGCCCCCATTGCATGGGCACGTTTGCCTCGCGCGGCACTCACCGGGTCGGCAATGCGGTGCTGCAGGCGGCCCAGGAGGCCCGCCAGGTGATGCTCGAGGTGGCGGCCGAGGAGCTTGAGGTCAATGCCTCCGATCTCGACACCGACGGCCAAGGCAACATTCACGTCAAGGGCGCGCCACAGAAGTCGATTTCGATCTTCGACACCGCGCTCGCGGCCCACTTCAAACAGGGCCGCTCGATTTCCGGCCGCGGCATGTTCCTGGTGCAGCGCTCCTATCCCGACACGGAGACCGGAGCGATGAAGCCCGCCACCTGCTACGCCCATGCCTGTGTGGTGGCCGATGTCGAGGTGGATGACGAGACCGGGGAGGTCACGGTGCAGTCGGTGAAAAACGTCTATGAGATCGGTCGGGCGCTGAACCCGAAGATGGTTGAGCAGCAACTGGTGGGCGGCTCCTGGATGGGCATCAGCCATGCGCTGTACGAGACCACCGAACCCTACTACCCGAACCGCGACCATGGCGGCACCGATTTCAACCAGTATCTGATGCCCGGACCCGGCGATCTGGCCGAGACCGAAACCTATGTGCTGGAACGGCCTTCGGCGGATGGACCCTACGGCGCCAAGGGCCCCGGCGAGATGTGCGCCAATCCGCAGATCCCGGCCGTCGCCAATGCGGTCTTTGATGCGGTCGGCGTCCGCATCGACACGATGCCGATCACCCCGGAGCGCATCCTTCGCGCCCTTAAGGCAAAAGCCGCTGCGGCCGAAGACGCGCGCGCGCCATGATGGACCACGCCAGCGACGGGATCGCGGTCTCGCCGGAAGCAGTGATGTCAGGCTTGGCCGCATTGGACTACCTGGCTGACGAAGGCCTCGCGACCGCGATTTTCCTGGCGATCCGGCTGGGCAAGCCGCTGTTGCTGGAAGGCGCGCCCGGCGTCGGCAAGACGCAGGCCGCCAAGGCGGTGGCCGAAGCCATGGGCTGCGATCTGGTGCGGCTGCAATGCTATGAGGGCATCGACGCCGCCCATGCGCTGTATGAATGGAACTACCAGCGGCAATTGCTGGCCATAAGGCAAGCCGGGGACGCGGATACCGACATCTATGGCGACCGCTTTCTGATCGCCCGGCCGCTGCTTCAGGTCTTGCAGGCGCCTGAACAGCGCGTGCTGCTGGTCGACGAGATTGATCGTTCAGACCATGAATTCGAGGCCCTGCTGCTCGAGTTTCTGTCCGACTTCCAGATTTCCATTCCGGAGCGTGGCACCATCCGGGCGGCGGCCCCGCCGCTGGTAGTCCTGACCTCGAACCGCACCCGCGAACTGGCCGAGGCGTTGCGCCGCCGCTGCGTCTATCACTGGATCGGTTATCCGGACGCCGAACGCGAGGCAGCGATCATCATGGCGCGCGCCGGCGACGTGGCGCGCAAAACCGCCCAGGCGGTCGCCAGGGCGGTGCAGACCATCCGGTTGCGACCGCTGGCCAAGCCTCCGGGAATCGCCGAAGCCATCGAATGGGCCAATGCGGCAACCATCATCGAGAAGGGCGGCAGCCCCTGGCCCGAAGCCTTTCGCCGTGCGATCGGCGTCCTGATCAAGGACGAGGAAGATGTCCATTTCATTGAACCTGAAATGCACAGAATCATCGAGGTGGCGATGTCATGACCACCTTTCCGACCTGCGACATGGCCTCGGTGCCCGAAGATTTGCCACGCGGCTCGGCCCCCCTGTTCGGATTCGCCCGGTTGTTGCGCCGGTTCGGCTTCGCCATCGCGCCGGAACAGGTCGTCTCCTTCATGCAGTCGGTCACCCTGCTCGGGCCACGCTCGATGGAAGATATTCGCCGCTCGGCGGTCGCCACCTTTGCGCCGGCGCCGGAGCGGCGGGTGGAGTTTGATGCGCTGTTCGAAAGCTGGTTCTGCGGTGATGCGCGAGTGGCAATCGAAGGCGATGACGAGAACGAGGAAGAGCCTCGCATCAAGGACGACAACGACACGGCTGAAGATCAGAGCGTTTCGGTCCGGGAAGAAACCGGCGGCGAACTGACCTCCGGGTCCGAACAATTCGGTGTCCGTGCCTTTTCAGATGATGGTGTACAGCTGGACCTGCTCCAACGCGCGATCGGCTCGGCGCTTCCCTGGCGCCGGTCCTTTCGCACTGTCAGGACCAGGACCGGCATGAACCTCGACATACGCGGTTCGATGCGAAAGATTCTGGCGGCTGATGGGGATATTCCCTCGCCGCGCCTGCGCCGTAGGCAGCGAGTGCCGCGCAGATTTCTGTTGCTGCTTGATGTTTCCGGGTCGATGAAGCTGCACACCGGGGACTATCTCAAGGTCGCCCATGCGGCTGTGCAGGGGACCGGGCGCGCCGAGGTGTTCTGTTTCGGAACCAGATTGACGCGGCTGACCTCCGCTTTGCGGATACGCAACCTCGACCAGGCGCTGGCCCGGGCAGGGGCGTTGGTCGAGGACTGGGACGGAGGCACCCGCATCGGACAGACGCTGCTCGCCTTCCAGTCGGTGCCGCGGTATTCGGCCTTCGCCCGCGGCGCCGTGGTGGTCATCCTGTCGGATGCTCTCGAGCGCGGCGAGCCGACAGAGATGGAAACCGCATTCCGCCGCTTCGCCGCTTCCGCCCATCGCCTGTCGCTGGCAACGCCGCTGGCCGGCGATCCGCGTTTCCGGCCCGACACCGAGGCGCTGCGCGCCATTCTTCCAATACTTGATGATCTGGTCGACGGATCGTCCATTGCCGGCCTGTCGAAGTTCCTGCTGTCGCTGGGATGCTCCCCGGCGCCACGGACAGCCAGGCTGCCGAGGGGGCTCTAGTTTTCAACATAGGTTTCGAGCAGGTACTGGGCTGTCATCGAATAATGAGACGACAAGGCCTCAATCGCGCGGGCTTGGTCGCGTTGGATCGCGGCTTGGGCAATTTCCCGGTGCTCGCTCATGGCATTTCGGCCACCGCCTTCCAGGACCAGGGACAGTCTGCGATAGCGGTCATTCTGATCGCGCAAGGTTGCACAAAATCCCAAGGTGAGCTTGGAACCGCATTCGGAAATCAACGCGTCGTGAAAATCGGAATGCCGGGTTTCCCATTGCTCGTTATAGAGGGTCTGATCCTCCGGGTTCTCTCGCGGCACGCGCTCGAGGACGTGCAGGCTGGCCAGGATGCGCCCCTCCCAGACCGCGTCTCCGGTTTCGATCGACCGCCTCAGGGCCCAGGATTCTTCCCGTATCCTCGTGTTGACAAGATCCTGCAGTTCAGGACCGCTCAGGGGCGCCACCCTGTAGCCCAGGTTGTGTTCGGCGGTGGCAAGGCCGGTCGCCACAAGCCGCGCAAGCGCCTCCCTCACCGGCGACACGCTCATGCCGCACAGCTCCTGAAGTTCCGAGGTCTTCAACGCCGTCCCGGGTTTGAGGCGACCCGAAACAATCGCATTGCGGATAATCTCCCATGCCTGGGTGCTTCTGCTGATCATCTAAATGTTGCCAAACTTTCGAAAGTGTTTACGATCGTGCATAATGATGCCATCAAGATGGTGTCTCGTGCAACCTAAACCTTTGGAGGAGGATCACCATGAAAGCTTTGTTGTCGCTGGCGGCTGCCAGCATGATGGCGCTATGTGCAACGTCGGCTATCTCTCAGGAAGTCACGATCAGGTTTCCGGTCGAATACTCGCTTGAAATAACACCCGGCGCTGCCAACAAGGAATTCAAGCAACTCGTTGAAGAGCGGTCCGGTGGCCGCATCGAAGTCAAGTTCTTCCCGAGCGGCAGCCTCTATCGCGGGCTGGATCTTGTGCAGGCCATCCTGCGCGGCGATGCGGAGATGACCACGCTGATTTCCGCTTACTGGAGTGCGCTGGCCCCCACGAGCGCAGTCTCCGAACTGCCCTATGCATTTCCGACCAAGCAATCCTTCTACAAGGCAATTGACGACGATTTCTTCACCCGCGTCTATGCCGAGATGGAGGAAAAGGGCGCAACCGTCATCGGCATTCTTCCGTTCGACTATCTCGTGCCCGGCACCCGTGAAACCGCGCTGATCAAGCCTGAAGACATGGATGGCCTGAAATTCCGCGGTCTGGGCAAGGTCAATCTTGCCATGCTTCAGAAGCTCAACGCCAAGCCGGTCTCCATCAATTTCGGCGAAATTTCGCCGGCGATCCAGCAGGGTGTTATCGACGGCCTGAATGTTCCGACCGACAGCTACACCGTCTACAAGTGGCACGAGAGCATCCGCCACGTGACCTACGCGCCCTACTACATGGCGTTTTATCCCTGGACCGTGAACACTGCCTGGTGGAACGGTCTGGACGCGGAACTTCGCGACATCATCCAGACGGCCGCCACGGAAGTTGCAGCAAAGCACCGCACCCGGTCCGAAGCCGCTTCCGATCAGGCGCTGGAAGACCTGCGTGCCGCAGGTGTTGCCGTGCACATGCAGACGGACGCCGAGCGGGACGTCTGGATGGAGGCCACGCGCCCGGTCTGGGGCGAATTCGAGGCTCAGATCGGCACTGATCTGATGAATGAACTCGAAACCTACAGCAAGTGATGTTGAACAAGGTCAGCATCATCCTGGCCCGTGCAGAGGACGGTCTTGCCGTCCTCTGCCTCGTGGGCGTCTTCCTCCTGGTCACCTACGACATGACTTCGCGCACGGTGTGGGGCGTTTCCCTGCCGTGGTCAGAGGAGTTTTCCCGCGTGCTGCTGATCATGATGGTGTATTTCAGTGCCATCGGACTGACACGGCGCGACGGCCATATCCGGGTGGAATTTGTTGTCGCTCTCTTTGGCGATCGCGCCCAGAGACTGCTGGCCCGGCTTGCCGATCTTCTGTGCCTGGCATTTTCCCTGGCCGCCACCTGGCTCGGCATCGTCTTCGTCAAGGAATCGATCCGGTTCAATCTGAGCTTTGCCCATTCCAATCTGCCGTTCCCCGTCTGGGTTGCCCAATTGATCGTGCCGGTGAGTTTTGCGCTGATCAGCCTGCGGCTGGTTTTGCGCCTGCTCGGCGCCAGGCAGACGATCCAGCGCGATATAGGGGCATAAGCATGTCCATTCTTCTCGTCTGCCTTATTCTCTCCCTGCTGATCATCGGAGTTCCGGTCGGCTTCGCCCTGTGGCTCTCCGGCCTCGTCTTCGTGATCGTCACCGGCGCTACATCGCTCACGCAGGTGGCGCAGTCGATCTATTCCGCACTCGACAGCTTCGTGCTTCTGGCCGTGCCGTTCTTCATCCTCGCCGGCAACATCATGCTGCGCTCCGGCTTCGCCACCCATCTCTTCGCCTTCATGCAAAGCCTGGTCGGCGGGGTTCCGGGTGGCGCCTCGATAGGGGCCACCGGCGCCTCTGCAATCTTCGGCGCGATGACAGGGTCATCGGTTGCATCCGCGGCGGCCCTGGGTCGCACGATGATCCCTACCATGGAAGCGCTGGGCTACCCGCGCCGCTACACCGCCGGCCTGATGGCGGCGGGGGGGACGCTCGGAATTCTCATTCCGCCGAGCGTTGCGATGGTGATCTTTGCCGAACTGTCGCAGCAATCGGTCAAGAGCCTGTTTCTCGCCGGTGTGGTGCCGGGCCTCATAGCGGCGTTCGCAATCGGCATTGTCGCCTTCAGCATCGCGTTCCGGCACGGCTACGGCGCACGCACCGAGGCATTCTCGCTGCGCACGGTATGGAAAACCTTTGTGAAGGCGGGCCCTGCACTCGGCATGCCGGCCATCGTTCTGGGAGGCATCTACCTCGGCTATACCACGCCGACCGAAGCCGCGGCGCTTTCGGTTGTCTATGGCCTGCTTGTCGGAATGGGCGTCTATCGATCAATCGGAGTCAGGGATCTGCCGCGGATTTTTCTCGAAAGCGCCCGTGGAACGGGATCGATCCTGTTCATCCTTTCGGGCGCCCTGTTTATCGGCATGCTCGCCACTCTGGTTGGCATTCCGCAGTCCATCGTGGAAGTCATCGAGGCCTACAACCTGTCCCCGATCGGCTTTCTGCTGCTGGCCAACGTGATGCTGATTGCGCTCGGCTGTTTTCTCGACGGCTTCACCCTGCTCACCGTCGTTGCACCGCTCTTGCTGCCGACGGTGGCCGCACTCGGCATTCATCCGATCCATTTCGCCATTGTGCTGGTGCTCAACATCGAAATCGCCGCGGTGACGCCGCCAATCGGGCTGAACCTGTTTGTCATCACCGGAATCTCGGGAACAACGATGAAGGATGTATCGATCGGTGTCGCCCCCTTTGTCCTCGCGCTCGTCTGCGTTCTGCTGCTTCTCACCTTCGTCCCCTATCTGTCCCTCCTTCTCCTCTAGGGAGCGGGTATCGTATCTAAAAAGGATATCGCAATGAAACTTGTCAGATTCGGCGTCGCCGGCCAGGAGCGTCCGGGCATTTTGCAGGACAACGGAACCGTTCGTGATCTTTCCGGCGTGGTCGAGGACTTCAGTGGCGCCGCGATCAGCTGCGACATCATCGAAAAGCTGAAGGCGATCAATCCTGAAAGCCTGCCCGAAGCGGACAAGGGCGTCCGGCTGGGGTCTCCCCTCGCCAGGATCGGCAACTTCATCTGTGTGGGACTGAACTACACGAACCATGCCAGGGAATCTAACCTGCCGATTCCCGCCGAACCGATCCTGTTCAACAAGGCGCCAAGCAGCCTGAGCGGTCCGTTCGATCCGGTGATCCGGCCTGACGGCGCCAACAAGCTCGACTGGGAAGTGGAACTGGCGGTGGTGATCGGCCGCCCGGCCTATCAGGTCTCACGGGCCGATGCGCTGAGCCATGTCGCCGGCTATGCGATCTGCAACGACATCTCTGAACGCAGCTGGCAGGCCGAAGGCACCGGCCAGTGGGTCAAGGGCAAGAGCGCACCGACATTCGGTCCGCTTGGTCCCTGGCTGGTGAGCGCGGACGAGGTTCCCGATCCGCAGGCGCTGGCTCTCCGGCTCGATCTCAACGGCAAGGTGATGCAGGACAGTTCGACGGCGGACATGATCTTCTCCGTCGACGAGATCATTGCCTTCACCTCGCGATTCATGAAGCTTGAGCCCGGCGATGTCATCACCACCGGCACTCCGGAAGGTGTCGGCATGGGCTGCAAGCCGCAGGTCTGGCTGCAGGCAGGTGATGAAATGCGGCTGACAATCACAGGTCTGGGTGAACAGCATCTGATCGTACAGGCCGGTTGAGACGACCCAAGGCAGGAGGGGATCATGGACATCATCGACAGTCATCATCACATCTGGAGGCAGGCTGATCTGAAATGGCTGCAGGGTCCGATGCAGCCCCGGATATTCGGGGACTATGAATCGGTCCGACGCGATTATCCGGTCGAAGAGTTTCTGGAGGATGTTTCCTCCAGCAATGTCAGGAAGTCGGTCTATGTGCAGGCAAACTGGCCCAATGATCGGTTTGAAGACGAAGTGCGCTGGGTGCAGGACCAGGCAGACAGGACCGGCTGGCCGCACGGTATAGTCGGCTATGCCGATGTGACGGTGCCGGATATCCGGCCGCAACTCGACCGTCTGCAGCCCTATCCGGCGATGCGCGGCATCCGGCAGCAGTTCCACTGGCATGAGAACCCGCTCTACCGTTTCGCCGCCAGCCCCTCGATGGCTGAAGATCCGGTTGTCCAGAACAACATCCGCAAACTTGCCGATTACGGCTGGACCTTCGACCTGCAACTGTTTGCGGGTCAGATGAAAGGGGCGGTGAGCCTTGTCAAAGCCTGCCCGGATGTCACCTTCATTCTCCAGCATGCAGGCATGCCCGAGGATCTTTCGGATGAGGGCTGGGCCAGCTGGCGAGACGGCATGGATGCGCTCGCCCGGATGCCAAATGTCACCAGCAAGCTGTCCGGCTTCGGCACCTTCGTTCACCGCGTTGATAAAGACCTGATCAGGCGGGTCATCTTCGAAACGGTCGACATGTTCGGCCCTGACAGATGCATGTTCGGCTCCAATTTCCCGATTGAGAAAATCTGGAGCTCCTACCAGGCCCTGCTCGAGGCCCATGTCGCGGCTGTCAGCGAACTGGGTGACGACGCCATGCAAGACATCTTCTATGCCACGGCCGCAAGGATTTACCGAATCTAGGTCGCCAGGCACGCCTGCGGACTCTTGCGGATGCAGGAGCAGCGGCAGCGACGAATGGAACGCTCCAGGACACCTGCTATGCTGCCAGGGTTTCGAATTGGTCAGCGATTGAGGGCACGGATTCCAGGCAAACCTCGCCCTGTTGCCTGCGCATCACAAGGTTCATTTCGATGCCATCGCATATGGTCGGGCACTTCTCGCCGACTTGAAGCCCGGCATAGAGTGGATCGGCGTTTGATGCGCCGATGGTTGTGCTCTATCCGGTAGTTGAGATGCTTGCTCTTGCAAAAGCGATTTGGTTTGAGTGATTGTCGCGACCTGTCCTATGAAAAGCTGCAGTTTTTCGACGGGCAGTCTGGCAAGCGGATCGGAGACACTCCCTGAACGGGCTTGCGGAACGCAAACCATCTCGACAGGAAGCCGATTTTTTGGCTTCACCCGGTCGGGATGGCATAGGTCGAAAGCGGCTCAAGGCAATCCTGAGCCTCAGACCGCAGTACGTTCGGGCGCCAGATGGTAGCAGGCGCCGACGACGTCGAAATCACTGCGCGACGCCCGATAGAAGAGCGTATCGGCGGGAAAGGGCCCGCTCGCCTGAATGCCTTCCCTGCAGGCTCGCTCGATATCCGGGATCAGCTTCTCCTTTTCTTCGCCCTCGCCGAAGAGGACGTTTTCACCCGCATGCGGATTGATGCCGCAGATGGCAATGCGCGGATGCCTGTTGCCCGCCCCCACGCGTCCTGCAGCACCGCAAGGGGTCATGATTTGTCGGCCATCACTGTCTGGCGTTGCGTTCCGAGGCCCTCGACGGACAGTTCGACCACATCTCCGGCGCTCAGGAAGCGGGGCGGGGTCAGGCCGAGGCCGACACCTTCGGGTGTCCCGGTTGCGATGATGTCGCCCGGCATCAGCCGCATGAAACCGGACATGTAGGATATGATCTCGGCAACGGAGAAGATCATGTCGGCTGTCGAACTGTTCTGAACGGTTTCGCCGTTGACAGAAAGTCCCAAGGCGAGTTTCTGCGGGTCGCCCACCTCTTCAGGCGTGACGAGCCATGGGCCAACTGGACCGAAACTGGGCGCGGATTTTCCCTTTATCCATTGTCCTCCGCGTTCGATCTGGAAAGCGCGTTCGCTGACATCGTTGATGGTGCAATAGCCGGCAACATGATCCAGTGCATCGTCTTGGCTCACATAGCTGCAAGGGCGGCCGATGATGACGCCGAGCTCCACTTCCCAATCTGTCTTGACGGAGCCGCGCGGAAGAACGATCGGATCATTGGGGCCGCAAATGCTGGATGTCGATTTGGAGAAAAGCACGGGCTCTTTCGGCTCGGGGTTGTTGGTCTCGCGGGCATGGCGCGCGTAATTCAGGCCCACCGCATAGAAGTTTCGGGCCGCACCGACGCAGGCGCCGATACGCGTGTCGGCGGGAACCACAGGCAATGAAGCCAGGTCGGTTTCCGCCAAGACCGCCAGTTGTTCGCAGGTCACGGTTTCGGGCGTGAAATCGGCAACAAGACCGGAAAGATCGCGCATGTTGCCTTCACTATCGAGACATCCGGGCTTTTCGCGGCCGATGGGACCGTGGCGGAGAAACTTCATTGTCGTTCCTTTCAAGAATATTCGTGTGATTTTGGCCGGCTAGGCGTCGCGCAGGATCATGTCGGCGGCCTTTTCCGCGATCATCACAACCGGCGAGGCTGTGTTGCCGGATACGATGCGCGGCATTATGGACGCATCGACAACGCGAAGGCCGGACACGCCGCGCACTCGCAATTGCGGGTCAACCACCGCAGTGTCATCGGTACCCATGCGGCAGGTGCCGACGGGATGGAAAATGGTGGTGCCGATATCGCCGGCAGCCCGCGCCAGAGCATCATCATCGGTAATGTGCGCGCCGGGAAGGTTCTCGCGCGGGGCATATTTTCTCAACGCCGGCATGGTCATCATATGGCGTGCCTGTCGCAGGGAGCGAAGAGCGACTTCCATGTCATGGCTTGCAGTGAGGTAGCGAGGCGAAATATCGGGATGGGCTGACGGTCCTGCGGGTGAAATATGCGTCGAGCCACGGCTGCGTGGACGCAGATTGCTCACCGAGACCGTGACGGCAGGATAGGGATGGAGCGGTTCCCCCAGCCGGTCCGTCGAGAGCGGCTGAATGTGGTATTCAAGATCGGGCGTTGCCACTTCGGGACTGCTTCTGGTGAAGATTCCAAGCTGGCTTGGCGCCATCGACAAGGGGCCGGAGCGGCTCCAGAGATAGCGCGCACCCATGCCGATCCTGCCGGACCAGGAATTGGCGATCTGGTTGAGCGTTCGGGCATTCTCGACGCGGAAAATCATGCGCAGCTGAAGATGGTCCTGAAGGTTCTCGCCGACCTCCGGCATGTTGCGATGGACATTGATCCCCGCATCTCTCAGACGCTCGCCCTGGCCGATGCCGGAGGCTTCCAGGAGCGCCGGAGAGTGGATTGCACCGGCCGCCAGGATAATCTCGGCTTTCGCCGTGGCATCGAACATCGCGCCGGCCCGGGCGATCCGAACTGCCTTTGCGCGGCCATTCTCGAATGTGATCCTTTGAGCATGGGCGTGGGTCAGGAGACGCAGATTGGCGCGCCTTAACGCCGGCCTGAGAAAGGCGCGTGCGGTGCTCCAGCGGCGACCGGCGTTCTGGTTGACCTCGAAATAACCCGCGCCTTCATTGTCGCCACTGTTGAAATCTTCTGTCGAGGGCACGCCCATTTCTTCGGCCGCGCGCTGAAAATCATCGAGCAGATCCCATTTCAATCGCTGGCGTGCAACTTTCCATTCACCGCCTGTTCCGTGCAATGTGCCGTCGCCGCCGGGCCGGTCCTGAGAGCGAATGAAATATGGCAGCACATCGTCCCAGCTCCAGCCGGCGTTGCCCATCCGTGCCCAGCCATCATAATCGGCGGCCTGGCCGCGCATGTAGATCATGCCGTTGATGGAACTGCATCCGCCCACAACCTTGCCGCGCGGATAGGCCAGTTGGCGCCCGTTCAAGCCTGCCTCCGTAGTGGTCTTCATCATCCAGTCGGTGCGCGGATTGCCCATGCAATAGAGATAGCCGACAGGAATGTGTATCCATGGATAGGTGTCCCTGCCTCCCGCCTCGATCAGCAAGACACGGGTGGCCGGGTTTTTGCTCAGCCGGTTGGCGAGAACGCATCCAGCCGTGCCCGCGCCAATGATGATGTAATCGTATTCGCCGTCTAGATTGCGTGCCATGTCGGGTATCCGGATGTGCCGTGTTCTTGTCGCAGGCTTCAGTAAATCGCGATTGCCGGAAACAGGATCAGCAGGCCGACGGCCAGGACCTGAAGGCAGATGAACGGAACGAGCGACCTGAAGATTTCGCCAAGGGTAATGTCCGGCGGGGTCACGCTCTTGAGATAAAACGCAGCGGGGCCGAAAGGTGGCGTCAGGAACGAGACCTGCATGTTCATGGCAAACAGAACGCCGAACCAGACCGGATCGTAGCCGAGTTGAAGGATGATCGGCACGAAAATCGGCATGGTCAGAAGCGCGATGCCGACCCAGTCCAGAAACATGCCCAGGATGAAGAGGATCAGCATCATGAACAGGATGATGACCGTGGGCGAATCCGAAATGCCGGTTATCAGTTGCGAGATAAACTTGATCCCGCCCATCAGATTGTAGACTCCGACCAGCGCGCTTGCGCCGATTCCTATCCACATGATCATGCCGACCGTGGCCAGCGTGTGCAGCGCCGCATCAAGCATCATGCCGAACGAGAACTCGCGGCGCAGGATGGTCGAGACGATCACGCCCGCAACGCCGATGGCCGAGGCTTCCGTGACCGAAGCAATGCCGCCATAGATCGAGCCGAGCACGGTAATCACCACCAGCAGCGGCAGAACCAGACCGCGCAGGAGCGGCAGATTATCCCGGAATGAAGCACGCTCCACCGGCGGAGCCGGTGCGGCATCAGGATCGAGATGGGAGCGGATGAGAATGTAGGCAATATAGAGTCCCGCAAGCATGAAGCCGGGCAGAAAGGCTGCGGTGAACAGATCGCCCACCGAGACATTGGCGGTCAGGCCGTAAATGATCAGGACAATGGATGGCGGCACCATGGTTCCGAGCGAGCCGCCCGCGCACACGACGCCGATGGCCAGGCGGCGGTTGTAGCCCAGGCGCAGCATCTGCGGCAGGGCGACGAGGCCGAGCAGCACGATCTCGCCGCCGATAATGCCGCTCATCGCGGCTAGGATGACGGCGACAAAGATCGTCTGGACCGCAACCCCGCCGCGCAGGCGGCCGCCGACAAGCTTCATGGCGTCAAACAGATCGCGCGCAATGCCGGAGCGGTCAAGGATGGCCGCCATCAGCACGAACATCGGCACAGACACAAAGACAAAGGATGACACGAAGCTGTACACGCGGCTGGTGATCAACGGCACGGAATTGGGGCCGAACCAGCCCACGGCAAAGATAAGCGCGACCAGCAATGTGACCATCGCCAGCGGGGTCCCGGTCAGCAGCAGCGCGACCAGCAGGCCGAACATCATCAATGTTCCCCAGCCGATGCCGAGCGCCTTGAAGTTCAATCCGAGATCGAGAAGGTCAAACATCATCATGCCTTTTGCGCGTTCTTGCGCTGCGTGCGTAATTGAAAGTCAGGATCAGGAACTGAACGCTCATGGTGACGAGCACAAACAGCAGGAACATCTTCAGGAGCGCTGGCGCTGGCGAATTCCATGCACTGCCGCTGGTCTCCAGAAAGAAGCTGCCATCGGGGCGGAACATCGCCTTTCTCACCGTCAGCCACGATGCCCACGCGAAAAACAGGCTGGCGCCCAGGCATGCGATGGAGATAACGACATCGAGCACATGGCGCACGGACTGCCCTACGAGTTCGTAAATCAGGACGACGCGGATATGCGTGTTGCGTGCAACGCAATAAAGTCCGCCGAAGATGAAGGTGACCGCGCTTAGGAATATGGTGGTTTCATGCGCCCATATCGTCGGTCGGTTGAACACATAGCGCAGGAAAACCTCCATCACGAGGATCGCCATGGCGACCAGGATGCAGACCGCGAAGGCGCGTGCGGAAACAATGATCACACGTCCGAGCCAGCCAGCTTGCGGCAAGGCTTCCATCTGAGGTGACCTAACTGGCGGCGTGTGCAGTACGGTCGGGTCATGGTCGGGTGGCAGGGACATGGCTGGCCAATCGTTTCAAGCTGAATGATGATCGGGAATAACCGGGAAGAACCGGGCGCTGTTGAAGCGCCCGGAGGTCTTGTGTCACTTCAGGAGACCCTGGGCCTCAAGATATTCTGTCAGAAGATCGTAGACCTTTTGCGCATTTTCGGAACGCGCAGCCACCTTTGACCACTGGTCCATCGCGATGGTGCGGAATTTCGCACGTTCCTCGGCGGACCAATTGTGAACGGTGATCGACGGATCGGCCTTGGCTTCGGCCACGGCTTTGAGATCGTTCATCGACAATTGGGCAACTGCATCCTGTGCAAAGTCACGCACGGAAACGGTCATGATCTCCTGCAGATCTTCCGGCATGGCGTTCCACTTATCCAGATTCATGGACACCTCGACCAGCGGCATGGAGTGGAAGCCCGGATAGACCGGATGCACGGCGACCTTGTGCAGGCCCTGCTGATGGTTGGTAGAGAACACCGTCGAGTCGGCGGCGTCAATGACGCCCTTGTCGAGCGACGTGTAGACTTCCGAGTAGGGCAGGTTGACCGGCACGGCGCCCGCAGCCGCGAACACTTCCTGGATCAGGCCTTCGGGTGCGCGAACTTTCAGGCCCTTGAGATCGGCAACGCCATCGAGCGGGCGGTCGGAGACAAAGCCTTCAAGACCCGTGGTCGTTGCGCCGACAAAATGCAGACCATAAGGCTCCTCGAGCTCATTCATCAGCTCATAGCCGCCGCCATAATTGATAAAGCGGAACATTTCGTCGGGTGATGACCATGCGCCGATCGGATTGGCGACGAGACCGAAGGCCGGGTCCTTGCCGGAAAAATAGCTGACATCGGTGATGTGGCCGTCAAGAATACCGGAGCCGACGGCTTCCTGGGTTTCGCTGTAGTCGACAACCGCGCCGACCGGCAGGAGCTCGATGACAATTCGCCCGCCGGACATCTTCTTGACGCGGTCTGTCCATTCCTTCTGAATGGCGAAGTTGGGGTTTCCTGCCGGGTCTACCGACTGAAACGTCAGTTCGAATTCCTGCCCAACGGCGCTTGTGCCACTGAGCAGAAGTGCTGCAAAAACAGCGCTTAGACATGTATGTTTCACGGATTCTTCCTCCCTAGTTCAAGCATGTTTTGGTGATCCCATGCCTTCGGACCATTTCGCCAGCACATCCGGGTGCTGTGTGTTCGGTTCATGCGGCGCCGCTCAAGCGGTTTTGCGCCGGGGCGTTGACGAGGTTGCGCAATGTTCCGTCGCGCAAGAACTGCATGGCTGTCTCGACCGACAGGCGGCGTGCATCCGCCACGCTCTCCGGGCTCGACCATGCCGCATGGGGTGTCAGGAACAGCCGTTCGCCAACAATCGGATCCTTGCCGTTGGCATAGGCAAGCGCGATGGCGTCTTCGGGCGCGGGCGGTTCGGCCGGCAGCACATCGATACCGGCACCGGCAATCGTGCCGTTGCGCAAGGCATCGAGCAACGCTTCGATGTCGATGATCGCGCCCCGCGCCGTATTGATCAGCAAGGCATGGGGCTGCATCTGCGCCAGCCGCTCTGCGTTGATCATCTTGTGGCTTTGAGGCGTCAAGGGGCAGTGCAGGCTGACGACATCGCTTTGTGCCAGGAGATCTTCTATGCGATCGCAGCGGTCCACGCCGACGGCGATTTCCGTGCCTCTGGAAACCAGCGGGTCATAGGCCAGGACGCGCATGCCGAATGCCTTTGCCCTCAGCGCGGTGGCAATGCCGATACGACCCAGACCAACGACACCGAAGGTCTTGCCGCGAAGCCGTGCCACCAAGGGAGCGCGGGCATGGTCGAACCCGACACTCGGGGATTCCATGAGGTTTCTGTGGTAGGAGCCGATTCCGCGGCGCATGGTCAGCATCAGCGCGATGGCATGGTCTGCGACCTCGCTGGTGCCGTAATCGGGGGTGTTGCACACCGGTATGCCGGCTTCGGCGGCAGCATCCAGATCAATATGGTCGAAGCCGACACCGGCGCGGACAATGATCCTGCACCGATCCAGCTGCGAGATCACTTCGCGCGTTACCGGCATCTCATGCCACACCACCATCGCATCGCAACTGGCCAGTACAGCGGCCGGAATGTTCTCCGGCGACCGTTCACGGTAGATGTCCCAGTCCACCTGTTCGCCGGAAGTCTGCCTCTCGATGTGTGCATCGTCAGGATATTGCGCATCAGGTGTCAGCAGGCGGAAACGGGACATAAGGGCCTCTCCAGAATTTACAGGCATCGATCAGTGACGATTGGTCATTCTAGAATTCTAGAATTTTAATCAGTTGTCAACACGGTATTTTTGTTGTTTGATAAGGCCGAAAAGTCAGTGGATTGGTGACAGGCGTTGTCATCACGGAGCTGATCTCGAAAGGCAAAGGGAGAGTGCCGTGTCGCTGACTCAGGAGGCTTGTGAACGGCTTCGCGATGCGATCGTGACGGGGAAGTTCGAGTTCGGCGAGCGGCTTTCCGAAGAACAGATCGCCCGCGCGCTCGGCATGAGCAAGGCGCCCGTGCGCGCGGCGTTCACTGACCTGCGGGATATGGGACTGGTCAGTATCGTGCCGCAGGCGGGGACATATGTATTCACGCCAACGCGCAAGGACGTTGAAGAGATGAGCCATTTCCGCGCCATGCTTGAGCGCGAAGCTCTCAAGAGTGCGCTGGCGCGCGATCCGGATGCTCTGGTGCAGGCGCTCTCGGCCGCGATCCTGCAGATGCAGCAAGCCATTGATAAACAGGAATTTGCTCTCTACAGCCGCGCCGACAGCGCCTATCACCGCGTGATCCTGCAGCATGCCGGCAACCGCTACCTGGAAAAGGCCTATGATCTGACAGCCACAGCGCTCGAGGCGCTTCGCGCGCGACTGCAGTCGGGTGAGGGTGACTTCTGGCAGCGCTCGTTTGCCGAGCACACGCAAATGCGTAACCTGATGGCGCAGCGCAAGTTCGATGAGGCGCATGCGCTGCTGAAGGAGCATATTCTGATCATCAACCGCTCTATCTCGCTGCCGTCCGAAAACACCAGCAAGCGAACGAAGAGCATCCGACGCTCGGATGAAGAATATGTGGCTCTGCTTTCGAGTGAAATGTAGGTCGCTCTCTAATCCATCCCGAGCGATTGAGCAGAAGCCACACCAGCGACCATAACTGCGACGCCCAAGGCGAGCGTTGTGAGGATGCCTCTGATGGGCGGGGCGGCAGTGTGCCTTTGTCTGATCAGGCCCGCAGGGCGCCAATCCTGCGCCCGGCGCACGATCCCGCCCAGATTTGTTTTGCCTCAGGTGAGTGAATACCTGCCGGGCTCGGCGCCGGCCCCTAGCCCTGCAAGTGCTCGAACAGGCGGGCGACGGCTTCGGCTCCCGGATCGGTGTGCCCTTCAAGCTGCTGCGCATTGATGTAGGAGGCCCGGCCGGCATTTGCCTTGACCAGCGTTGCGGTATGATCTGCGCCGGCGCGTGCAGCCTGGGCGGCCTTTGACAAGCCTTCATCCAGAGCGTCAAGAGCCGGGTGAAGCGCATCCACCATGGTCCGGTCGCCGAGGCTTGCGCCCCCGATCTCCTGCATACGGGCGAGCCCCGCCTTGAGCGCGCCGGTCATGGACAGACCGCTTGAGGCCGCGTCGCCTGCGGCTGCAAAGAAGATGGCCAGCAATACGCCAGAGGACCCGCCCATCGTCTGGCTGAGTTCCTGGCCTATGGCGCGATAGAGCTGGGTATGATCGGCCAGGGGAAGTGTGTCCATCGAGGCAATCAGGGCGCGGGCCGCCCCTGCAAGTGTCGAGCCCGTGTCCCCATCGCCTGTTTTTGCATCCAGGACATTCAGGTCCCGCTCCGCTTCAATCAGGACCTCGCAGCACCTGGTCAGGAATTCCCGCGTTTCCCTGTGGTCGGACGGAAGCGGCTTGATCGGCGTGAGGCCGTCCGGCAGATTGCGCACCGTCACCGGCAGGATTTCCGCAACCCCGGGCCATGCGGAAAGCGGCGTGGGGTCCGAAAGGGCTTCAATGTCCGCGGGTGTGGCCGGATAGACCGACACCGAGAAGCCGCGCATGTCCAGCGACGTCACCATTGCGGCCGGCCCGACAATCCACTTCAACTGCGCGGAAATCTCCGAATTCGCCAGCTCGTTGGCCAGAACGGCCATTTCGAGAACAGATGTGCCGCCGAGATTGTTGAGAAGCGCTACATGATTGCCATCGCCCAGATGCGTGGCCAGCTTGCCGCAGACGGCGTCCATCGCCTGTCTCGCATCCGTGTATTGAATCTGCTCGACACCGGCTTCCCCATGGATGCCGAGACCAAGTTCAGCCATGCCCTTCGGGATCCGCGCCTCCTTCGGCGAGCCTGGGACAGTGCAGGTGTCAAGCGACATGCCGATGGTCTTGGTCCCTGTGATCACGTGCTCGACGCGTCTGGTGATCTCATCAAGGCTGGCGCCCCGCTCGGCCAGTGCGCCGGCAATCTTGTGCACGAACAATGTTCCGGCAACGCCGCGCGCCTGGGGCAGGTCGGGGAGCGCCACGTCATCATCGACAACCACCATGCTGACATTGAGACCGAAGGCCTTGGCGCGCTCGGCTGCCAGTCCGAAGTTCAAGCGATCGCCGGTATAGTTCTTGACGATCAGCAGGCACCCGGCCGGCCCGGTGACGGCGAGGATTCCCGCGAGCACGGCGTCCACGGAAGGAGAGGCAAAGACGTCGCCGCAGACTGCCGCGGTCAACATTCCCGCGCCGACAAATCCTGCATGGGCGGGCTCGTGGCCCGAACCGCCACCCGAAACCAGAGCCACCTTCGACTTGTCCCAATCGTTGCGCAGCACAACCCGGATGTGCGGATAGCCGTCGAGGCGGGCGAGCCTGCCACCGGATGTCGCGACAATACCATCAACGGCATCGGTGACGATGCTTTCCTTCTGGTTCATAAACTGGGTCATTGAAGGGTCCTCCGGGTGTAGGGTCAGGCAAGTGTGAAAGCGTCTTCCGTTTGAAACCGCGCGGTACCGGCTAGGCGATCCGGTCGCCCTGCGCATCGAAGTAGAACGGCTTGTCAGGCCGTATCTTCAAAGTGTCGCCTTCGCTGAGCTGTGTGTGCGCATCCGTGACCGTGACCAGATCATGGTTCCTGAAATTGAGGTGCAGTCGTGTCTGGTCGCCCAGATGTTCCACGCGGGTCACCAGGCTGTCGTCGCCCGCGCCCTGAAGGATCTGTTCGGGCCTGAGGCCAATCTTGTCCGCCTTGGCCGGCGCGCCGTCAAACAGCGAGGCCGGCAGAATGTTGATCCTGGGCTGGCCGAGGCGGCTAGCCGCATAGATGCTGACAGGATTTTCATAGATCTCCCTCGGGCTGCCGAACTGGACCAGCTTGCCGCGATCTAGAACGCCGACATGGGTCGCCATCGTCATCGCCTCGATCTGGTCGTGCGTCACATAAAGCAGCGTCGCGCCGGACATGGACTGGATGCGCTTCAACTCGATGCGCAGATCGGCGCGCAGCTTGGCGTCGAGTGAACTCAGCGGCTCGTCCATCAGGTAGATGGAAGGCGTCCTGACCAGGGCCCGGCCAATGGAAACCCGCTGCATCTCGCCACCGGACAGGGCGGTCGCCTTGTTGTCGAGCTTGTGGGAAATCTGCAGGACTTCGGATACTTCCTTGATCTTTCGGGCAATCTCGTCAGCGGGTGTCTTGAGAAGCGGTGACTTGAGCGGAAAAGCCAGATTCTCACGCACGGTCAAATGCGGATAGAGGGAGTACTGCTGGAATACCATGGCCACATTGCGCTGCGCCGGCGTCAGTCCCGCCATCGATTGGCCACCGATCAAGATGTCTCCCGAGTCCGGATTGTCGAGACCCGATATCATCCGCAGGGTCGTCGTCTTGCCCGCGCCTGTCGGTCCGAGCAGCACGACGAAGGATCCGTCGGGGATGGTCATGCTGACGGAGTCGAGCGCGATGTCCGCACCGAAGCGCCTGGTTACGTTCTTCAGAACGACTTCAGCCATGTTGCAAGACCTCCTGATTGGCCTGCGACAGCATGGCTCTACCGGTCCCGACATCGAAGATTGATATTGTCCGGGAATCGAATTCCAGCCCTGCCGTTTCACCAACCCTTATCTGCAAGGCGGCACTCATGCGGGATTTGAGAGTGCCGTTCGGCGTTGCAATGGTGACGATCTGGGTTGTGCCGAGATATTCGGTTGCTAGGACTTCCCCCCTGTAGGCGCTGGAATCGGAAAATCGCACATGTTCCGGCCGGACGCCGAAAGCGAGCTTGCCTTTCGCCCCTTCCAGTGAAGATGGAATCTGGAAGTCGATCCCATTCATGTGGACGCTGTTCCGGTTGCTTTCCAATTCGCCTTCGAACTGCAGGAAGTTCATCGCCGGCGATCCCAGAAAACTGGCGACGAACATCGTCGACGGCCAGTCATAGATCTCCTGGGGCCGGCCGAACTGTTCGACGACGCCGTGATTCATTACCACGATCTTGTCGCCCATCTGCATCGCCTCGAGCTGGTCATGGGTCACGTAGACCGTTGTTGCGCCCATGCGATCATGAAGCGCGCGCAACTCCTCCGACATGCGTTCGCGAAATTCGGCATCGAGCGCGCCCAGCGGCTCATCCATGAAAAAGGCCTTGGGGTCGCGCACGATGGCGCGGCCAAGCGCCACCCGCTGGCGGTCACCGCCGGACAATCCGCCGACGGGGCGGTTGAGAATGTCCGCAATGCCAAGGATCTCGGCCACTTCCGCGACCTTCTTCCTGACCTGGGCTCTCGGCATGCCCTGGCTGATCAGCGGATAGGAAATGTTCTTGCCGACGTTCATGTGCGGATAGAGCGCGAACATCTGGAAGACGAAGGCGATGTCGCGCTGGCTGGCGGGCTTCATGCCCACTTCCTCGCCGTCGATGTAAATCTCGCCGCTGGTGGGCAGCTCCAGGCCCGCCATCATCCGCAATGTGGTGGTCTTGCCGCATCCGGAGGGGCCGAGAAGCATGAAGAACTCACCATCCTCCACGGTGAATGTCGAGGACTTGACCGCCGTGAAGGTTCCGAAGTCCTTGCGCACATTCTTGATCATGATCTGTGCCATGGCTTACTCCGGAAAATGGCTGACGATGATGAACATCACCGTTCCAATCAGCGTGATAATGAAGGAATAAGTGAACAGCGACAGCACGAAGGGCTGCATCAGCATGAACACACCCAGGGCAATCAGAACCGACGCCAGCATTTCCCATGAGCCGCGCTTGAAGCGCAGCAGGCCATTGATGAAGTTTGTCATTTGCGCACCGCGCCGAAGGTGATGCCGCGAAGCAGGTGCTTGCGCAGGAGGATGGTGAAGACCATTACGGGCACCAGGAAGATCGTTGCGCCGGCCGCCACGGCCGGCCAGTCCTGGCCGCCGACACCGATGATTGTGGGAATGAACGGCGGGGCCGTCTGTGCGGTGCCGGATGTCAGAAGCACGGCCAGGGCATATTCATTCCACGCGAAGATCAGGCAGAAGATCGCCGTCGAGGCGATGCCGGTCGCCGCTTGCGGCAGGACGACCTTGTAGAAGGCCTGAAACCGGGTGTAACCGTCAATCAGGGCGGCTTCTTCATATTCAATCGGGATCTCATCAATGAAGCCGTTGATCAGCCAGACCGACAGCGAAAGATTGATCGCGGTGTAGAGCAGAATCATGCCGGCATGGGTGTCGTTGAGCCCCAGGTTCCTGAACATCAGGAAGATCGGGATGGCGACCGCGATCGGCGGCATCATTCTGGTGGAAAGAATGAAGAAAAGCAGGTCGTCCTTCAGCGGAACCTTGAAGCGCGAGAAGGCATAAGCCGCAGCGGTTCCCAGCACGATGGCAAAGAATGTCGAGCCGAAGCCGATGATGACCGAATTGAAGAACCGCTCGGAATAACGCGACTGGCCGACAATCGTGTTGCCTTTCTCGCGGACCAGTTGCTCGTACCAGGGCAGGTCCTCGCGCGGCTGTTCAGCCAGTTCATTGCTCAACCTGGTCTGGGTGGTGAAGACATTCACATAGCCCTCGACCGTCGGTTCAAACAGGATCTTTGGCGGGTAGGCGATGGAATCGCTTGATGACTTGAAGCCCGTCGCGACGATCCAGAGCAGCGGCAGCATGGTGATCAGGGCGTAGCCGATCACCAGAATGCCGGCGAACCATTTCTGCCGCTGGGACGGTTCTGTGACGGAAAAGCTCATCTCTGTTTCACCTTGTTCAGCGCCTTCACATAGATGGATGCCAGTCCAAACACCGTGACGAACAGAATGACCGCATAGGCGGATGAGTAGCCGGTCCGCCATTTCTCGAAGGCTTCGCGCTTGAGATCGATTGACGTCAGTGTGGTGGTGTTGCCCGGTCCGCCTCCGGTCAATTGCACGACCAGATCGAACATCTTGAAGTTCTCGATGCCGCGGAATAGAACGGCCAGCATCAGGAAGGGCAGGATCATCGGGATCGTGATGGTCCAGAACTGCCGCCATTTGCTGGCGCGGTCACATTCGGCCGCCTCATAGATGCTGTTGGGAATGGACCTCAGCCCTGCCAGACAGATCAGCATGACAAAGGGTGTCCACATCCAGGTGTCGACAATCACGATGGCCCACGGTGCGAGAGAGACCTCGCCAATCATGGAGAAGCTCGACGGGTCGGCGCCCGTGACAAAGGACACGATGTAGTTGAACAGGCCGATTTGCGGCTGGTACAGAAAGGTCCAGAAATTGCCGACCACGGCCGGCGACAACATCATCGGGAAGACGATGATCGTGGTCCACAGATCGTTGCCGCGGAACTTCTTGTTGATCAGATAGGCCAGCGTGAAGCCGATGAGTACCTGGCAGACGATGGTCCAGATCAGGAAATGCGCGGTCGCCTGCATCGTCATCCAGACATCCGGATCGCCCAGTATGCGCTCATAGTTGCGCAACCCCACCCATTCGACTTCATTGTTCGGGCGGTTCACCCGGTAATTGGTGAAGCTCAGATAGATGGTCCATATGAGGGGGAAGATATTGATGGCCAGCAGGATGAAAATCGTCGGTGCGACAAAGATCCAGGCGATGGCCCTGTCGGAAAGCCCTCTTACCTTCCGGGCCATGACTGGAGGCGTAGCCCGGGCTGCTCGGTCTAGTACGGTATCTGCCATTGCTTTCACCTGGTTTCAAATGCAAGGCCGGAACATCGGAGTTCCGGCCTTGCCACCCAGTGGGAGGAGTACACGGGGTTAAGGCTTACTTCTTGCCTTCGTCTTCAAAGACTTCATCCCAGTCCTTGACGAGCCCGTCCAGCGCTTCCTGTGCCGTGCCATTGCCCGCAACAACGTAGTTGTGGATGCGCTCCTGCATCGGCAGCAGCAGGGATGCGTAGGATGGTTCGGCCCAGAAGTCCTTCACGATCGCCATGGAGTCGAGGAAAGTCTGGGCATAGGGCTGGCTGCTAGCGAATCCCGGATCCTCGACGACGGAACGCAAGGCCGATGCGCCACCCACATCCCACCATTTCTGCTGGACATCCTTCTGGGCAAACCACTTGATGTACTCGAGCGCCGCATCCTTGTTGTCGGAATTGGCAACGACCGAGATACCCTGGCCACCGAGCTGCGCAAACTGTCCCGCGGGGCCTGCCGGGTTGGCAAAATAGCCGGATTTGCCGCCACCGACATTCGGATCGGCCTCGACGCCGGGCCAGATGAACGCGAAGTTCATCTGCATCGCGACCTGGCCGGACTTGTAGGCGTCGATATTCTGGGACATGTAAGCATCGGACGCGCCCGGAGGCGTGCAGCAATCATAGAGCGCCTTGTAGTACTCAAGGCCTTCCACCGCGCCGGCGGAGTTCACAAAGCCTTCCAACTCGTAGGGCTGTTCCGGGTTGTCGTACTGGAAGCCATAATTGTAGAGCGCGTTGGTCACGCCCATGGTGATGCCTTCGGATCCGCGTTCGGTATAGATGGCCGCGCCGTAGATCGTCTTGCCGTCGATTTCACGTCCCTGGAAGAACTCGCCGATGTCCTTGAGTTCCGCAAGCGTGTTAGGCACATCGAGGTCGCGGCCGTATTTTTCCTTGAACTCGGCCTGCAGTTCCGGACGCGAGAACCAGTCCTTGCGGTAGGTCCAGCCGACAACGTCGGCATAGGCCGGAAGTGCATAGTAGTTCGGGGTGTTCTTCGGCCATTCCGCATAGCCGGTCACGGTTGCGGGCAGGAAATCGTCCATCTTGATGCCTTCCGCATCGAAGAAGTCGTTCAATTTGACGTATTGGCCGTTCTCCGCCGCGCCGCCGATCCACTGGCTGTCACCGATCAGCAGGTCGCAAAGCTTGCCGCCCGAGTTGAGCTCATTGAGCATGCGGTCGGCAAAATTGGGCCAGGGCACAAATTCAAAACTCATCGTGTGCCCAGACTGGGCCTCGAAGTCCTTGCTCATTTCCACAAGCGCGTTGGCCGGGTCCCAGGCTGCCCAGCAAAGCGTCAGATCCGCGGCTTGCGCCGATGTCGCTCCGGCAAGGCTCGCCCCACACAGCAGGCCGATGCCCGCGGCAGAGTTCATCATCCTGTTTTTCATGGCTGGTATTCCTCCCATTTAGACATCCCGCCGAAATGACGGGGTTTCTCTCCTGACAGGAAGCGTAATGAGGTGCGCACCTCATTGCAAGGGATTTTTGAGGTGCGCACCTCAAAAGTTGATTTCCTGCTCATTTTGTTGAACTAATCGGCGGAGGCGTTTCGCGGCGAAACGTTGGATCGGAAATTTTGAGGCAGATGAGACCCACAGCGAAAGATTTGGCGGTTGAAGCCGGGGTCAGCTTGGCCACCATTGACCGCGTGCTCAACGGTCGGCCGGGTGTGAAGCCGCGTACCGTACGCAGGGTCAATGAAGCCATCGAGAGGATCGGCTTTGTTCGCAACCCGGCCGCAGTCAATCTCGCAAGGAAGAAGAGCTACCAGTTTCGCTTTCTGCTGCCCGAACTTGGCGACCAGTTCCTGGAGGTTCTGGTCAGGCATATCGAGGAAGCAAGGAAACTCTTTGCCGATGAAATGGCGGATATCGCAGCCGTACGCCTGCCGGTCGAAGACCCCTACAAGCTTGCGGCATATCTGGCGAGCCTTGATGCACAATCGGTGCAAGGCATCGCCATCATGGCGCCGGAATCGCCCCAGGTTCGCGATGCGATCAATCGCCTGCTGGAGCGCGACATCGAAGTTGTCCAGTTTATTGCCGGTCAACCAAAGGCCGGCAGCAATGACTTCGTCGGCATCAACAACCACGCCGCCGGCGCCACTGCAGCTCAGCTGATCGGTCGTTTTTCAAAAAGCGAGAAGGGCAAGATCCTGATCGTTTCGGAAACCATGCAGGCGCGTGACAGCATCGAGCGCAGGCTGGGCTTTGACCAGGTCATCAACCGCGAATATCCCGGACTGTATATCCTGCCATCGGTCGAGACCCGCGGTGACGTATCACGGACAAGACGGATCTTCGAGAATGTCTTCGCGAACCATTCCGATATCACAGGGCTTTATGTGATGAGCGCCGAGGCCCGTGTCCCGGTCAGGGAAATATCCAGAATCGCAACAAGACCCCTGGTGAAGATTGTTCATGAACGAACCCCATTCACGGAGGCCGCCCTGCAGAACCGCGAAATCGACGCCGTGATTGCCCAGGACTCGGGGCACCTTGTCAGAAGCGCCATCAGGATTCTGAAGGCGCGTATAGATCAGCGCCTTCCCCTGGCTTCCCAGGAAAGGATTCGCATCGAAATTCTTCTCAAGGAGAACCTCTGAAACCTCGCGCTCTGAACGACCGGTTCGCTACGGACCGGATTGGTCGATTCATGCAACGACGGTTCTTGGGCTTGAGCAGGCTCATCCGTTGATTTCCGCGATCAGCTCCGCCGTGGTGATCTGTCTGCAATATCCCTTGATTGTCCGAAGAGAATTGTCATGGCGTTCCTGGGAATAGGTCAGGCATGCATCCGTGACATGGGTGACCAGGTAGCCCAGGTCGCACGCATCGCGGACCGCGCTTTCGACGCATTGATCCGTCACCAGGCCCGACATGACGAGTTGCTTGACGCCGAGATTGCGCAGGATGTAGTCGATGTGGGTGGAGACAAACACGGATGACGAACTCTTCGGCAGGACAATTTCGTCGCCCTGAGGCGCAATCGCATCCAGCACCTTGCCGTCCCATGAGCCCTTGGCGACATTGAAGCCGGTGATCTTGTAATCGAGACTGCGGTCGCGGCCGTCCTTGGTCAGGCTCTCGATGACCGTATACATGACTTCGATATTCCGATGGCGGAACGCCTCTTGAAGGCGCTGCATGTTGGGCAGGGTTTCGCGCTCGAACTTGTCGAAAAACCAGCCGTATTTTTCGTTGAACTCTTCCTGCGGCAAATCCTTGAATTCCCCGCCATCCCGGCGGGCGCAGAAATTCTGGACATCGATAAAGAGCAGTGCCGAGGCCGAAGGGTCCAGCGGCAGGTTACGATCGAGATGCATCGTTGTTTTCCATAAATCGAGAGAGAAGGTCGTGAATGCGGCCGCCCCATTCCCGGCAGCCGTCTTCAGTCAGGAGAAGGTCGTTGCGCACTTCAATCAGGCTGTGGGGAATTTCCCGCTTTTCGGCACAGACGGGAATGTACCAGTCGGTTTCATCATCGATCCTGTAGGGTTCGTTGTCGCCGATTGTTGTGTTGGGCCAAAGTTGGGCGCCAAGGCGAAGCAGATCGGCGCCCCGACTGGCTTGGTGCCGATACAGAAAGCCAATCTCCCACGGGCGCGACAAGCCGTTCAGGGACGGCGTGAAGCTGTGGATCGAATAGGTGTATCGCACGCTCTTTCGCGCAATCTGCTCTTTGCAGGCTGCCGCAAACGGCTCGAAGATTTCCGAGATGCGGGCGGTGCGATCCGGGCTTGTCTGGTCCCGGTTTCCGGGGATTTCAATGTTGTCGCTGACCGCAGGAATTGACTGGGTATTGTCCGGTGGCCTGTTGCAGTCAAACACCAGGCGGCTGTAGCGTTGCAGGATGAGCGTGCAGTCAAACCGGGACGCGAGATCGCGCGCCAGTTCTTCAGAGCCGATGTCATAGGCGATATGCATGGCGCGTTGTTCGTCGGTCAGTCCCAGGGTGCCCAGTTTCCTGGGTATGGCCTGGCCGGCATGCTCGCAGACCAGGAGGATCGGACTCGTCGACGTCGCGTTGACGATTTCAACCGGCTCGGGATCCGCCTGCCGGTTCAAAAGCGCTTCAGACGTCGACGATGTCAAAGATGAATGCAATTCCAACTCCACTTTTCGCCCCTTCACTCCTGATCCATCTTTGCAAAAACATTTTATCAATATCAAGACGGATTATCTGTTTGACAAGTTTTTTTCAAATTGCTTATCTCGTGGACGTGGGCTCGCAAAAGGGACATCGACTTGCAAATTCGTCACCTGATGGAGGATATGATCGAACAGTTGACGCCGGCAGAGCGCCAGCTGAAATCTGTTCTGATGGCTGATTATCCGTTTGCAGGCCTCGAGCCCATTCAGGAACTGTCCCGCAAGGCACGGATATCGGCGCCTTCCATCTCCCGCTTTGTCACCAAGCTTGGCTTTGCCGGCTTTCAGGAGTTTCAGCAGACGCTTGTGCGGGAACTTAAGCAGGGCAACCGATCTCCCATCGATCTTCGCGAAAACCAGACGGCGGAACAGGAAGCCTCTCTGTGGGCTTATCTTCAGCGCATCCAGGCACTGAATTCGGAATTGTCGGAACGGGTTTCGCCGGCCCAGTTTGACAGGGTCTGCAGGCTGCTGGGTGATCCAAAGCGACGGATCTACATGATCGGTGGAAGGATGAGCGACTCGATCGCCGGGTTCTTTGTCCGGCATCTCAGTCAGATCCGCAAGGATGTGTACCACATTCCTTCCGACCCCGAGATCTGGCCGGACTACATCCTGCGGCTTCGCCCAAAAGACATCGTGCTGGTCATCGACTTCCGGCGTTACCAGGCAAGCCTTGAACGGCTCTCGGTGCAGGTCCGCAGCTGCAAGGCCCAGACGATCGTCATTACGGATCAATGGATCAGCCCCTGTGCGAAAGGGGCGAGTGAACTGATTTCGGTCCCGATCGATTCAGGAACGCTGTGGGACAGCTATGTCCCTGCCTTCGCTCTTGTCGAAGCCTTGCTGATCCCGCTGGCGGAAATGGACTGGGATGCAACGAAGGCACGAATAGCCGAATGGGACAAGATGCGGGACGAACCGAAGGACGGAATTGGGGAGTGACACCATATGGATTCCAATAAAAGCAAAATGGTGTTTGTAGCCACTTCCGACCTGGCCGGTCTGGTGCGAGGCAAGTCGTTTCCGGTGTCAGAGTGGGCAAAGCGTAGCATGCGCGGCGTCGGCTGGACGCCGACCAATGTGCAGATCACCTGCTTCGACACGATCGCTGAGAGTCCCTTTGGCTCGCTGGGCGATCTGGCCCTGATCCCGGACGCCGCGACGCGGTTTCAAATGGGCGCTTCCGGCAATGAACTGGATATCGCCCTTGGAGACATAGAGAGCCTGGAGGGCGAGCCCTGGGATTTCTGCACCCGCTCGCTTGCCAAGCGGGCGTTGCGTGAATTGCATGAACTGTCAGGCGTTACCGTTCTGTCCGCGTTCGAGCACGAGTTCCAGGTGAAGGATGCGCCAGTTCGGGCTGGTGACTCCTTCGGCCTGAAAGGGTTTCGCGACGGGCAGGCCTGGGCGGAAGCGTTGATTGCGGAACTGGATCGGACCAGCTGCAAGCCGGACACCTTCATGAAGGAATATGGCCCGTCCCAGTATGAAATCACCAACAAGCCTGCGACCGGGATCGTTGCAGCTGACAATGCGGTCATCCTCCGTATTCTGACTGATGATGTCTTGCGCCGGTTCGGCGTTGCGTCGAGCTTCTCGCCGATCCTTGATCCCGACGGGGTCGGCAATGGCGTGCACATCCATTTCAGTTTCGTCGATGATCACGGCAAACCTCTGACCCATGATGCGTCAACGTCCCATGGGATGAGTGAACTGACCCGGCATTTCATCGGCGGCGTGCTGAAATATCTTGATCAGATCATGGCGCTGCTGGCGCCGTCTGAAATCAGCTATCTGCGGCTGACGCCACATCGCTGGAGTGCAGCATTCAACAATCTCGGATACCGCGACCGCGAAGCCTCGGTGCGCATATGTCCAGTGTCGGGCCGGGATAGTGAAGCTGTCGCCAGCCAATACAATTTCGAAGTCCGTGCGGTGGATGCGGCGGCCAGCCCCTATCTCGCTTACGCGGCGATTGTCTTTGCAGGCACCCAAGGCGTTCGCGACCGGATCGAGCCGCAAGCCCCGACCCAGGAAGATCTTTCCCTGCTCGCGCCGGAGGACCTGGCGAAACGCGGGTTCCGGCGCCTTCCGCAAACCCTGGTGGAAGCACTTGACGTCATGGATCGATCCAAGGCGGTCCGGACATGGTTCGGCGACGACTTCGTGAATGTGTATCTTGATCACAAAAAGGAAGAGCTTGCGCAGCTTGAGGGACTTGACTGGCAGGAAAAATGCAACCGCTACAAGGAAGTCTACTAGATGCTGGATATTCGGGGGGTCTCAAGGAGCTTCGGAGGCGTGAAGGCGGTTGATGGCGTCAGTTTCACGGTCGGCGCCAATGAAATTCATGGTCTGATCGGTCCCAACGGCGCCGGCAAGACGACCATGATCAATCTGATTTCAGGTCTCTTGAAACTGAGTGGCGGCGAAATCCTGCTGGAAGGCAGGCCGATCCAACATCTGTCGGCGCACGAGAAGGCCCGGATCGGGGTCGCGCGGACATTTCAGAATCTGCGCCTGTTCCCCAATCTGTCTGTCCGCCGCAACATCGAAGTTGCCGAAAGCCAGCACTCGGCCAAGACCGGTCATGGTCCGGACCTGATCGATGAGGCAATCGACTTGTTCGGGCTGCGCAAGGATCTGGACCAGTCGCCAAGCAGCCTTCCCTATGGACAAATGCGACGCTTGGAGATCGTGCGCGCGCTGGCCCTAAGGCCCAAGGTGCTGATGCTTGACGAGCCCGCCGCGGGCATGAACGCTGAAGAAACCGATCAGCTTTTTGAGAATCTCACCTGGCTCAGGGAGCGGCATCCCTGCGCGATTATTTTGATCGAACACGATCTGAAATTCATATTGTCCGCCTGCGAAAAGCTGACGGTGATGAATATGGGCAGACTCGTGGCCTCTGGCCTGCCCGGCGACGTGACCAAGAACCCAGAGGTCATTCATGCGTATCTAGGACAAGGCGCACAACGATAACAGGAGCAGACTCATGAAAACCAAATACAATTTGAAGAGTGCATTGCTGGCGACAACGGTCGGCCTGGTCGCCATGGCGACATCGGCCGGTGCCGAAGAAACCATCAAGATCGGGCTTCCGGTTCCGCTGACGGGCGATTACGCACCATACAATGAAGTCGACGGTGCGAAATGCATGGCAGAAATGATAAACCGCGACGGTGGCATCAACGGGCGCAAGTTCGAACTTCTGATCCAGGACACAGGGTCTGACACGCAGTCGGCGATTTCTCTCACGGAGAAATATGTAAGCCAGGGCGCCGTCGCCATCAGCACAATTCCGTTTTCCGACACCATGATCCCGGTTGCCCAGATTGCTGGCGCCAGTGGCGTGACTGTGATCCAGTCACAGAGCACGCAGGTCGAAATGCACAGCGGCGTGGTTGACAATTTCCTTACAAATGTCTCACCGGATCCCTACACGGCCGCAGCCGCGGCCAATTACGCGCTCAAGCAGGGCGTCAAGAATGTCGCGATCTTCACGTCCGACGATGGCGGCTCCTGGTCGGCCAAGACGCCTGAATGGTTTGCAGAGGTGATCGAAGCCAATGGCGGCAAGCTTCAGACAAAGCTCAACTACACTGCCGGCACGACGGACTGGAGCCCGCAGATCGCCGAACTCAAGGCCCTCGACCCCGCCCCGGATGCCGTCTACGTCTCCTGGGCAATGCCCGACATCGGTATCCTGATCCGACAGATGCGCTCGGCCGGCCTCGACGCCTGGGTTGTCGGGTCTGACGGATTTGACGACCCGTCGCTGGATGCCCTGGCTGCGGACGACCCGACAATTCTGGACAAGGTGTTCTTCGGCACTTTGGCGCCGGCAGTTCCCGGCAGCCGGATTGAAGCCTTCCAGAAGGAGTGCGCGGACATCGGAATGCCGGTCAGCGGACTGTTTCCTTCGCTCGGCGCGGACATGATCAAGATCATGGCTTACGGCATCGAAAAGGCCGGCGCTGACGATCCTGCGGCCATTCGTGAAGCAATCCGCAACGCCGACAGCATTCCCGTGATGTCGGTTGAATCGATTTCGTTCAAGGAGAACAATAGTTTCGCCTTGCGCGAGATCCCCGTTGTCGGGTTCAAGAATGGGGAGAGAATGGTGGTTTCGCAGGAGATTCCGGCCAACGCGCCGTCTTTCTAACAGGTCATCAGTTCAAAGCTTTCCGGGCCAGGCCCGGAAAGCCACTCTCGTGGTGAACCACTCTCGCAGTGAAGAAGACGCGGATGCTTGAAATCAATCAACTAAAGGTCTTCCACGGAATGATCGAAGCCGTTCACGGAATCGATGTTTCCGTGTCGGAAGGGCAATGTGTCTCGCTTCTGGGCCCAAACGGCGCAGGCAAGACATCCACGCTCTCGGCGATTACCGGCACTGCAAAGTCGACGGGATCGGTGAGGCTTCTGGGCGATGACATCACGCGGATCTCGATCGAGGATCGCTGCAGGAAAGGGATCGCCATCTCCCCCGAAGGGCGGCGGATTTTCGCCAATCTGTCGGTGCGCGACAACATGTTCATGGGCGGTGCGATGCGAACCGACCGGGCCGCACTGCTTTCGGAGATGGAGGAGTGGTTCGGACGGTTTCCAATTCTGGGAGAACGTGCCGAGCAGATGGCGGGCACTCTTTCGGGTGGCGAGCAGCAGATGCTTGCCATCGCCCGCGCGCTGCTTTCACGGCCGCGAATTTTGCTCCTGGATGAGCCGTCTCTGGGTCTCGCGCCGCAGATTGTCGCCAAGATCTTCGAGATCATTCGCGAGCTGAAGGCACGGGGAATGACCATCCTGCTTGTCGAGCAGAATGCCGCCGCGGCAATCGGTGTGTCCGACAGAGTCTACATTCTCAACAATGGTGCCATCTCCCGCCACGGCACGGCGGAAGAATTCGGGGATGGAAGCGATCTGATGGACGAGCTGACAGGAGTGCACAGCTGATGGACTACCTCATTCAGCAAAGCCTGAACGCGCTGAGCTTTGGCGCCGAATACGCGCTGATCGCGCTGGGGCTTGCAATCGTGTTCTCGATCATGGGCCTGGTCAATTTTGCCCATGGCGAAGTCATCGCCTTTGGCGGCTATTCCATGGTCATCATGGGGACGCTGCTGACAAACAATCCTCTCGTCCTGATGGTCGGAGTTGTTGCGGCCTGCGTGTTTGCCTCGGTCGCGCTCGAACGCGTGGCGTTCCGAACCGTTCGCGGGGCGGATCTGACGACCGGGCTGCTGACTGCCTTTGGTGTCAGCATCATCCTGCAGAACCTGTTCCTGCTGTTCGGATCGCCCCGTCCGATCGCCGCCACCCAGTTCATCTTTCTGGACCAGACAATTGCCATCGGGTCGATCCGGATCTCTTCCCTCCAGGTCTATGAGACGGTGACGACCATTCTCGCGATCCTTGCGTTGACGTTCTTCCTTCGCCGGACGACGCTGGGGATGGCGATGCGCGCTGCCGCACTCGATTTCGAGATGGTCCGGCTATGTGGGGTGCGCGCCAACCGGGTTGTCGCAGGCGCCTTTGCCATTTCCGGATTGCTCGCGGGCCTCGCCTGCATCTTCATCATGGCGCGGCGCGGCAGTGTGCAGCCGCATATGGGTTTCGATCCCGTGCTGGTGGCGTTTGTCGCCTGTGTGATTGGCGGTTTCGGGAGCCTGCCGGGAGCGGTGCTCGGCGGGTTTCTTCTCGGCATTACAGAAGTTGCGGTGCTGATTCTTCTGCCGCAAAGCGCAGGCGGCCTGGCTCATGCGGTGGTGTTCGCCCTTGTTGCGCTGGTTCTGATCTGGCGGCCGGACGGCATCCTTTCGCCCGCGCGCGAGAAGGGAGACAAGTTATGAAGTTTCTTGCTCTCAGCCGCGCCCAGCGTCAGGGACTGCTTGGCAGCGCGTTGCTCAGTCTGGTCATCCTGGCGATAGTGGGCGCCTACTATCTCTGGGGTGAAAGCTATCAGGCGCGCATGCTCTATGCCGTCTTCGTGAACCTTCTTGTGGTCGTTGGCCTCCAGGTTTTCACAGGCAACGCCAACATCACCAGTTTCTCCCATGCGGCATTCATGGGAATCGCTGCCTATGTGGCGGCCATCTGCGTCACGCCGATTGCGATGAAGGCCATCTCATTGCCCGACGCGCCATGGGGTCTGAACGCGTTCGAAATGTCCGCGGTGAGTTCTGCACTTCTGGCACTGTTGATCACCGGCCTGCTTGGGCTCGCAACCGGCCTGTTCATGGCGAGACTGACCGGCGTGGGCGTAACCATTGTCAGCATCGCCATCCTGGTGATCGTCCATTCCATCTTTCTCTACCGGACGGATATCTTCAAAGGAAATCAGGCGCTGTTTGGCATACCCAAGATATTCGACCTGCCTCAGATGACGGTGCTCGTGATCGTCGCGATTTTTCTCGCCCGGATATTCCGGGAAAGCGCGATCGGGCTGAAATTGCGCGCTTCGGCCGATGATGAGGTGGGCGCTCGCGCCATGGGGGTCGACGTCTTCAGGGTGCGACTTATCGCCTGGGTCATCGGGACGTTGTTCTTTGCCGCAGCCGGGGTTGCCTACGCGTTTTATCTCGGCACCATTTCAGCCAGACCGTTCTATTTCAACTTCGTGTTTCTCACCGTTTCCATGCTGATCCTTGGCGGCCTGCGCAGTGTAACCGGTGCTGTTTTCGGAACCCTGCTGATCTCGATCGGGATTGAACTGGTAAGGTGGCTTGAAACAGGCCCGAATATCGGTGGAATCAAGTTTCCCGAAATGCTGGGCTTGTCCGGACTGCTGCTTGGTGTTGTCATTGTCGCGGTCATGGCCTTCTTGCCGAACGGCATCATGGGCAACAGGGAAATTGAGGAATTGGTGAAACGCAAGCGCTGAGTGCCAAAGGAGTTACGAAAATGGGATGCAATCACACGATCCACAAGCATCATCATCATCTTGGCTGGGACAACTCGATTTCTCCCGTGCTGTCGGTGAAGCCGGGCGAAACCATCGCGATCGAAACCATTGATGCCTCGGGAGGGCAATTGCACGCCGGGGCCGGGCTGGATGATCTCAAGGCATTGGATTTTGGCAAGGTGAATCCGGTAACTGGACCGGTCTTTGTCGACGGAGCCGAGCCCGGCGATGCAATTGCCATCACTTTTCTCGACTTTCACGCGTCCGGGTGGGGGTGGACGGCGAATATTCCCGGCTTCGGCCTGCTGGCCGACCAGTTCACCGACCCTGCGCTGCATATCTGGAAGTACGATACCGGCTTGGCAAAGCCGGCCGGGTTCGGCAGTTTCGGCAAGGTGCCGTTGAAGCCGTTTGTCGGCACGATCGGCCTGGCCCCTGCAGAAGCGGGCCAGCACAGTGTCGTGCCGCCGCGGAATGTTGGCGGCAACATGGATATCCGCGACAATTGCAAGGGCACCACACTCTATCTTCCGGTGGAAGTGAGTGGAGCGCTGCTGTCGCTTGGAGATACGCATGCCGCGCAGGGAGATGGCGAGGTCTGCGGCACGGCGATCGAGAGCCCGATGAATGTCGAGATCAAGGTCGACCTGATCAAGCAGGCAAATCTGCCCTCGCCGAGACTCGAGACTTCCGGACCGGTGACGAGCCATATTGATCAAATGGGCTACCGGGTGACGACCGGCGTCGGTCCCGACCTGATGACGGCGTCACGGGAAGCCGTAAGCCGGATGATCGACTGGCTTTGCATGACGAACAACATGTCCGCCGTTGACGCCTATATGCTGTGTAGTGTCGCAGGCGACCTGCGCATCTCGGAAATTGTCGACATGCCCAACTGGATTGTCAGCTTCTACTTTCCGAAATCGGTTCTCGGGTAATCTTCCCAATGCTCCGCCGCCCCGCCCAGCGTGTGACTCAACCAGGCTCTGCCTGAGTCACACGCGGGAGGTTGAGCGGCCCGATTTGGATCGACCAAACGATTGCGACGGATCCTCTGCACCAGGTCTCAGCGCTTCATGTAGGAGCCGAATTTTACCCAGGTCCCGCCCCGGCGGGAGGAATCGACGCATGCCGTGACGAAAGCGACGCCGGCCAGTCCCTCTTCGATGCTGGGAAACAACACGCCGTCGGGAACCGGTTTCCCGTCCCGATGGGCGACAATCGCCTCAGCGGCTTCGGAATAGATGTTGGCGAACCCTTCGAGATAGCCTTCCGGATGACCGCCCGGAATACGGCTGACGCGCTGCCCGGCCGCGGTGGCGCCGGCGCCATTGCGGGTGAGAAGCTGCTTGGGTTGGCCGAGCGGCGTGTACCAGAGATAGTTGGGATCTTCCTGCGCCCATTCCAGCCCGCCTTTTTCGCCATAGATCCTGAGCTTGAGCGCATTCTCGTTGCCGGGCGCCACCTGGCTGCACCAGAGCATGCCCTTGGCGCCGCCCTCAAACCTCATCAGGACATGGCCATTGTCATCAAGCTGCCGCCCTTCGACGAAACTGTCCAGGTCGGCGCACAATTGATCGAGTTCCAGCCCGGAGACAAAACTCGCCAGGTTGAAGGCATGGGTGCCGATGTCGCCGGTCGAACCGCCGAGCCCGGAACGCGCGGGATCGGTGCGCCACCCGGCCTGCTTCTGTCCGGTCTCCTCGAGCTTTTCCGACAGCCAGTCCTGCGCATACTCGACCTGCACCAGCCGGATCGGCCCTAGCTCGCCGCTGGCGATCATGTCGCGCGCCTGACGGATCATCGGGTAACCGGTGTAATTGTGTGTGAGCACGAACAGCGCGCCCGATGCATCTGCCGCCTTGGCCAGCTTTCGCGCATCGGCGAGCGTCGATGTCAGCGGCTTGTCGCAGATCACATGGATGCCGCGCTTGAGGAATTCGCGCGCCACCGGAAAGTGCATATGGTTGGGCGTCACGATCGCCACCGCCTCGATGCCGTTCTTCAATCGCGCTTCCCGCTTGGCCATCTCGACATAGTCGCCATAGGCGCGGTCGGCAGCCACGCCGAGATCGGCGGCCGAGTCTCGTGATTTCTCCGGTGTCGAGGAGAATGCGCCGGCGACCAGTTCATAGCGGTCGTCGATGCGCGAAGCGATGCGGTGCACCCCGCCGATGAACGCGTCGCGCCCGCCGCCGACCATGCCGAGGCGGATGCGCCGTGACGCAGTGGTGTTGGAGCCTTCAATAGCCATAGTCGTTCTCCTGCTCAGGAAATGCCGAGCATGCGGCGGTTGGCGGCGTCGTCGGTGCCGCCATCGGCGAAATCGTCAAAGGCGCGCTCGGTGACGCGGATGATGTGGTCCGAGACAAATTGTGCGCCCTCGCGCGCCCCGTCCTCGGGGTGCTTCAGGCAGCATTCCCATTCGACCACGGCCCAGCTGTCGAAATCATTGGCCGCCATCTTCGAGAAGATCGCACCGAAATCCACCTGGCCATCGCCGAGCGAACGGAACCGTCCGGCCCGGTCCACCCAGGACTGATAGCCCGAATAGACGCCTTGCCGACCGGTCGGGTTGAACTCCGCGTCCTTGACGTGGAACATCTTGATCCGGTCCTTGTAGATGTCGATGTTGTCGATGTAGTCGAGGCACTGCAGCACGTAATGCGACGGATCGTAGAGCATGTTGCAGCGGGGGTGGTTGCCGACGCGTTCGAGGAACATCTCGAAGGTGACGCCGTCATGCAGGTCTTCGCCCGGATGGATTTCGTAACAGATGTCGACGCCGCAACCGTCGGCATGGTCGAGGATCGGGCGCCAACGCTTGGCTAGTTCGTCGAATGCGGTCTCTACCAGGCCCGCCGGTCGTTGCGGCCAGGGGTAAATGTAGGGCCAGGCCAGGGCGCCTGAAAACGCCGCCATGGCATTGATGCCCATGTTGCGCGACGCTGTCAGCGCCATCTGCACCTGGTTGACCGCCCACTCCTGTCGCGCCTTCGGATTGCCGCGCACTTCCGGCACAGCAAACCCGTCGAACGCCTCGTCGTATGCTGGATGCACAGCCACCAGTTGGCCTTGAAGATGAGCGGACAGTTCAGTCACCTCGATCCCGTTCCGCGCCGCGACGCCCTTGAATTCGTCGCAATAGTCCTTTGAGCCGGCAGCCTTGTTAAGGTCGATCAGACGACCGTCCCAGCTGGGAACCTGCACGCCCTTGTAGCCGCAGTCGGCGGCCCACTTGGTAATTGAGTCCCAGGAATTGAATGGCGCTTCGTCGCCGGCGAATTGCGCCAGGAACAGCGCTGGGCCCTTGATGGTTTTCATCGTTCTTCTCCTCCAGAATTCATTTCTTATGCCGCCTGGGGTCTGTCCATGGATCAATCCGGGTTGAGGGCTCCAGACGGTCGTTTCCGGCAATCAATACCGATTCGGCTTCAATGCCGTTTCGAATGTCCCCTAACCGTCATGATTCGTCACTGGACTCCAAGGGAATTGGTGATGTGTCTGTAGCCGTCCCGATATACCGCTTCCGGGGTTTCGGCAAAATCTCTCCAGACCTTGGTGGCCGCCGCGAGATCCGGAAGTCCCCTGCCGAAGCTCTCGATGGTCAGCCACCTGTCATACCCGATGGAATGGATCGCTGCATAGGTGTCTTGCCAGGGTATGTTGCCGCGCCCGGGCACGCCGCGATCGTTTTCGGAAATATGGATATGGGCGACGGACCCGGCATTTCGGATCAGCGCACCGATAGGATCGGTTTCCTCGATATTGGCGTGGAATGTGTCGTACATAGCACGAATATTCGGATGGCCGATATCGACCAGGTGGGCAGCCAGGCTGTCCATGGTGTTGACCAGGTAGCATTCGAAGCGGTTCAGTGCCTCCAGCGCCACCGTGATACCGAGATCCGATGCGTGGTCACCGATCAGGCGTTGCGACGATATTGAATGATCCAGTTCCTGTGCCGTTGGCCCCTCGCCGGTAAAATGACCCAGTGTCGAATGCAGCGGGCCGCAAATCAGGGTCGCGCCCAGGGCATGCGTCTTGTCCAGCGTCATGCGCATGTAGTCGACGCCTCTGGCGCGTTGCGACGCATCGCCGATCAGGTTCATGGATGGATCGCCCATGGCCGATACGGCTGTGCGGTCAAGCCCTATGTCGTCCAGCAGTCGGGCGAGATCCCGGTAATGCTGGGCGTCACCCTCGAATACGGGTACCTCCACACCGTCATATCCGGTGGCCTTTATGTCCCGCAGCAGCCCTTCGTGATCAGGGCCGACATGCGTGGTCCACAAGAACATATTCATCCCGATCTTCACGGAGCCCCCCGTTTCCCAACTCTGTTTCGGCCAATCTGGTAATACCAATGCTACGCCGGTGATAACGTCATCATGTTTGTAATCGGTACGCAAGCCCCAATATAGCTCGTACAAAGACTATATGTCGTTCGGGAACAGCTTTGGAGGCTTGATTAGATTTTGATTTGGGCTTAATTGGTCTAACCAGAATGAGCAATTGAAACTGGCAGTGGGGTGGTGGAGCGCCGCTGCAAGGGAGGATTACCATGCACCTGTCGACCCACAACTGGATGCGCGCCGAGCCACTCGAGGTCACGCTTCGTCGGATCAAGCAATTCGGCTATGAGAGCATCGAGATTTCGGGTGAACCAACACAGTACGACATCAAGGAAACCCGGGCCCTGCTCAAGGAGCACGGCATCCGCTGCTGGGGCGCGGTGACGCTCACGCTCGGCGAACGCAACCTGGCAGCCAAGGATGAGGGGCAGCGGGCCCGCACGGTGGATTACGTCAAGAGCGTGCTGACCATGGTCAGCGAGCTCGAAGGCGAGGTGATCACGCTGGTGCCAGCCACCGTCGGCAAGGTGCAGCCCGATGCGACCGAAGAGGAGGAATGGGGCTGGCTGGTGGAGGCGACAAAGGAATGCTTTGACCATTCCCAGAAGGTCGGTGTTAAAGTCGCCATCGAACCGCTCAATCGCTTCGAGACCTATATTTTCAACCGGGCCGCCCAGGCCCTGGCGCTTGCCGACGCGGTGCACCCCGATTGCGGCGTGTGCCTGGATGCATACCACCTCAATATGGAGGAATCGAATATATATGACGCCATCCGCCTTGCGGGGAAACGACTGTTCGACTTCCATGTCGCGGACAACAATCGTTTTGCAGCGGGCTTGGGCCACCTCGACTGGCCCAAGATTGTCGACACGCTCAAGGAGATCGGCTATGACGGCGCCTTGACCAACGAGTTCGTCGCGCCCGTCGACCGCACGCCTGCGGCGATTTATCCAGACATGGTGGAGCGCGAGCCGGTGGACATCTCGCCGGAACAGCTGAAGTTCATCCAGGACCATGGATCCAGTCTGCTGACCGAGAAATTCTATTCGGATCAGATGCGCATTACAGCGGAAACCATCCTGCCGCTGATCAAGTAATCCGAAAGAGGCGTTCCACCGGGGCGGACTGCTCCGCCGCCGGGGTGCGAGGGTCCCTGTCATGAAAATCAAATCCGTCCATGCGCGGTGGATCCAGATACCGATCGAGCAAGCGCGGCAGCACACAAGCGATTTCGGCACGTTGCGAACCTTCGACGCGGCCATCCTGCGCATAGAGACCGATGACGGCGTCGTCGGCTGGGGAGAGGGAAAGAATGCCGCCGGCAGCGCCGGCAATTACGCAACGCTGGTGCGTCTGCTCAACGAGGACTTCGGACCGCGCATCATCGGCCGGGATCCTGCCGATATCTCCTTCATCTGGGAGGATCTCTACAATGGGGTCCGGTCTGAGAAGGCCGCAGTCTCGGGGCACGCCATGCCCGAGATGGCCCGACGCGGTCTTACGGTTGCAGCCATAAGCGCGATCGACATCGCCTTGTGGGATATCCTGGGCAAGGCCGATGGAAAGCCGGTCTGGAAGCTTTTGGGTGGGCGCAAGGCCGACCGGATGCAGGCCTATGCCTCGGGCGGGTGGGCGAGCGCCGACAAGATCGGCGAACAATTGCAGTCCTATATCGATCAGGGCGGGTTCCGTTCCGTCAAGATGCGGGTGGGCGCAATGGATTCCTCACCGCATCGCTCCGCACAGCGCGTAAAGGCCGCCCGCGCGGCGCTAGGGCCTGAGATCGAATTGGCCGTGGACGCGCATGGGACCTACACGGTCGCCGGTGCCCGGCGATTCGCGCATCTGGTCGCGGACTGTGATCTGGCGTGGTTCGAAGAGCCGATCATCGCCGATGACAAGGCAGGCATTGCGGAGGTTCGCGCCTCGGTTTCGGTGCCGATCGCCACGGGCGAAAGCGAGGCCACCCGGTTTGCCTTTCGCGACCTTGCTGTCAGGCGTGCCGCGGACATTTTCCAGCCCGATCCTGCATTTTGCGGCGGGATCACTGAAGCCATGCGAATCGGTACACTTGCCTCCGCATTCAACCTGCGCCTGGCGCCGCATTTGTGGGCGGGAGCCCCGTGCTTCTTCGCCGGGCTGCATGTCTGCGCGGCGTCTCCGGCGAGCTTCATCGTCGAGTTTTCCCTTGGCGCCAATCCGATGATACATGATATCGTCAGAGAGACGGTCGAAGCCCGCGACGGCATGATCGAATTTCCCGAAAAGCCGGGCCTCGGCTTTACGATGAACGAAGCCATCCTGCAGGACTACGCAAGACCCATATGACCAGCACTGAAAGCGAATTCCTTCCCGGCCTTGTTGCCTATATCGTCGAAACAGCCACCGCAAACGGCGACAAGGCGCCTTCCGAGCGGGAACTCGCGGAACATTTTGCTGTCAGTCGTGGCCAGGTGCGGGAATCCCTGGCCATTCTTGAAGCCTTGCAGTTGATCGAACGGCGCGCCAAGTCCGGAATCTACCTCACCATGGATTCGGCCGGGCTGAGCTCCATGGTGTTGCTCGCCAGAGCCGGTGTGCAGCTCAACCCGCGCCAGATCTTTGAAGCTGTCGAACTGCGCAAGATTCACGAAATCAAGGCCGCGGAACTGGCCGCTCAGCGGGCGACCCCCGAAAACCTGGAGCGGTTGCGCGATATTCTGGATCGTTCGGAGAAACAGATCGATGCAGGCCTTGGCCTGCATCGCCTCGATGGCGAATTCCACCTTGAGATTGTCCGCGCCACCCAGAACGAAATGTTCTACAAGATCTGTTCGAGCTTCTATGCGGCGAGCGAACAGCGTCTGCCGTTCTATTTCGGCAAGACCGAACGCAACATAAAGTCGCACAGTGAACATCTGCAAATTTATGATGCACTGTCCCGTCGCGACAGCATCCTGGCGCAGGCATTGATGAATACTCATCTCGGCCGGGCCCAGAGCTATTGGACCGAAATTCTCGATGCCAATGGCGAGCGGTTGGCACAGACTGCAGAACTGCCGCCGGAGCATGTCTGATCGACATTTACCGCCTCGGATGGTCTGATGGCAGCCATGATATTCTCGACCCATTCGCTTCACCCCGATGTGACCGCCGACTTGCGCAGGCTTGGAAATCTGGTGATCGCCAGCGAGCCGTCGCCGACGGCAATCCTGCGTGAAAGCGCAGGTGCGTCGATCATCGTCGTGCGGGCACCGATACCGCCGGAGGTTTTCTTCCGCGAGAAGGGTCTGAGGGCCGCGGTCCGGCATGGGGCAGGACTGGACATGATCCCGCTTGATGCCGCCACCGAGGCCGGCGTTCTGGTGGCGAACGTGCCGGGCGTCAATGCGGTCACTGTGGCCGAGCACTGCATCTGGTCTTCGCTTGCCCTGTTGCGCCGCTATCCGTCCGTCAATGCTGACTTGAGGTCCGCCGGGTGGGCCGTCGCCCGGGCCCATTCGGATCATGGCCGTGAGTTGAGTGGACGAACTATCGGCATTGTTGGAATGGGCAATGTCGGCACGGCCCTGTTCCGGATTGCCCATGGCGGGTTCGGCATGAAGGTCCTTGCGGTGACAGGCCGGCCGGAGGCCCTGCCTGATGGCGCACGCGCCGCTGACCTGGCTTATGTGTTGTCGCACAGCGATGTTGTGGTTCTGGCTTGCCCGCTGACTGACGAGACGCGTGGGATGATTGGCGCCGCGCACCTGGCGCTGATGCAGCCCGGCGCGGTGCTGGTGAACGTCGCACGCGGACCGGTGATCCAGGAGCAGGCGCTTGTTGAAGCCCTTCAGACGGATATGATCGGCGGCGCGGTGCTGGATGTGTTCGACCAACAGCCCTTGCCGCACGATCATCCGTTCTTGTCGATGCGCAACGTTATCCTGACGCCGCACATGGCGGGCATCACAGAGGAGAGCATGCTGCGCATGGGTCAGGGCGTTGTGATGGAAACGCAGCGGGTTCTTTCAGGTGAGCAACCGCTCAACTTCTGCAACCCGACCGTATGGCAGAGATACATCGCCCGTTTTGGTGCATGAGGGTGAAGCCAAGGTGTGCCTTCGGAGCGGCTCTCGGGAGCACGTGTCTCCTTCGAACCGCTCCTGCCCCAGGAGGGGGACGGTGTTGACGCCCGGCGGGTGGCTCAGTCCAGATCCAGATTGCGCCCGTTTGACGGATCGAAGGACAGCACCTTCTCCGGTCTCCAGCCAAACCTGATCACCTCGTCGATCTGTACCCTTGTCTGCGCCGACACGGTGGCATGCAGATGCGTGCCATCGACATCCAGCGTCAGGATCTTGATGACGCCGTGGTTCTCAATGTCGAAAACACGGCCCGATGCCGGTGCGCTGTCGTCGAGCACCATGTTTTCGGGACGGATTCCGAACCTGATCCGCGCGCCTTCCGCTCCATGAATCCGGCTCACCGGAAGTGTGAATCCGCCCGCATCCAGAATGGCCGCACCGTTTTTCAGGGTGCCGTCAAGCAGGTTCATCGGCGGGGTGCCGACCGAACGCGCCACAAAAGTGTTGATCGGCCTGGCATAGATCTCCGAAGGGGTTCCGACCTGCACCAGCCGGCCCTTGTTGAGCACGCCTATCTTGTCGCCCATCGACATCGCCTCGACCTGGTCGTGGGTGACGAACACGAAGGTCGCGCCCAGTTCGCTGTGCAGCTTCTTGAGCTCCACGCGCAGTACGTCGCGCAGATTGGCGTCGAGTGCCGAGAGCGGCTCATCCATCAGGAACACCCGCGGCTTGCGCACGATCGCGCGGCCGATCGAGACTCGCTGCATCTCGCCGCCTGACAGGCGCTCGACCTTTCGGTCGAGCAGCCGGGTGATCTGCAGCGTCTCGGCGACGCGGTCGACCCTGTCCTTTATCTCGGCGGTTGTGAGGTTGTGCGTGCGGGATTTCAGCGGGAACTCCAGATTGCCCCGCACCGTCAGGCGCGGATAGAGCGAATATTGCTGCAACACCAGCGCCACGTCGCGCTCGGCAGCGTTCCAGTTCGTGGCATCCTGTCCGTCAATGATGATCTTGCCCGAATTGGGTTTTTCCAGCCCGGCGATCACTCTCAGCGTGGTTGTCTTGCCGGCCCCGGTCTGACCCAGCAGCACGAAGAACTCGCCGTCCTTGATGTCAAGATCCATATCCCGCAATGCGGTGTTTGCACCGAATTTCTTGGTAACGCCCTGCAATGCAATGTCGGCCATCAGTTTGCTCCCCGCAAATTGAGGCCAGTGGCCGTATCAAAGAAATGTGCTTGCGCGGGATCGAGACGGACCCAGACCCGCTGACCTTCACCCGAGACGAACCCGCTCTCGGTGCGGGCGCGAAGCACTGTATCGCCAAGCCCGACATCGACGATGTCATGGCTGCCCAGGGGTTCGATATTGGTTGTTTGCACTTCGATATAGCCTTCGGTCTGTTGGTGCTTGAGCAGCACCGCCTCTGGGCGGACGCCAAGTGTGAGATCAGCCGCCGTGCCACGCAGATTGGCCAGCGCGCCGTCCGGAAAATTGAAGCTTGCGCGGGCCCCGCTGAGGGTAACGGCGTTTCCATCGATGCGGACACCGTTGATGTTCATCACCGGGGAGCCGACGAACTTTGCCACGAATAGATTGGTCGGATGCAGATAGACCTCGTCCGGCGCGCCCACCTGCTGCAACACGCCGTCATGCAGGATGACAATGCGGTCGGCCAGGCTCATCGCCTCGATCTGGTCATGGGTGACATAGACCGAGGTCGAACCGCGGGCGACATGCAGGCGCTTGATTTCAGCGCGCATCTGCTCGCGCAACTTGGCGTCAAGCACGCCCAGCGGTTCGTCCATCAGCAGAGCCTGCGGGCGCCGCACCAGCGCGCGTGCGATTGCCACGCGCTGCATGTCGCCGCCCGACAGCGCGGAAGGCTTGCGGTTGAGATGCTCGGCGATCTGCAATATTTCCGCCACCGAATTGACCGCCTTGTCGCGCTCGGTTGCGTTCATGCGGACCGCACGAAGGGGAAAGGCGATATTTTCGCGTACCGTCATGTGCGGATAGAGCGAAAACGACTGGAACACGAAGGCGATATCGCGATCGGCGGCCTTGAGCTCCTGGACTTCCGCACCGTTGATCAGGATCTTTCCCGATGTGACGGATTCAAGCCCGGCAATGGCGCGGAGCGCGGTGGTCTTGCCGCCGCCCGACTGGCCAAGCATGACGACGAATTCCCCATCGGCAATGGTCAGGTTCAGGTTCTTCAGAACCTGCAGATGACCAAAGAATTTCTGCACGTTCTGAATGTCGATTTGCGCCATCAGAGGCTCCCTGTGGTCTTAGAGCCGTTGGTGTGGCCGCCGTCATTGATTTCCAGCACATCGAGGGACTCGTCGACGTAGCTTTTCTCCACCTCGGGATCGGGTTCGATCTTCGACGTGACCATGAAGGCAATGAGACCGAAAAGGGTCATTGTGACGCCATACTGGTGCAGAAATTCGCTCCATGGCTGGCACAGGGAAATGATGCCGAAGATCATCAGGCCCTGCGCCCCCGGGACCAGAAAACGCTGGTTGATACTGCGAAAACTCATTTGCGGATCGCTCCGAAGGACATGCCGCGCAGCAGATGGTTGCGCAGGAGGAAGGTGAAGATCGCGACCGGCAAGAGGAACAGCAGCGTCCCCGCGGCAATCACTGTCCAGTCGGGCAAGCCGGAGCCTACCTGGCTTGGGATGAAGGGCGGCGCGGTCTGGGCGCGGCGGTTGGTCATGATCAGTGCGAAGGCATACTCGTTCCAGGCCGTGATGAAACAGAACACGGCGGTGGCGGCGATGCCGGTGGCTGCCTCCGGAATGACGATCTTGAAAAAGGCCTGCATGCGCGTGTAGCCGTCGACCAGCGCCGCCTCTTCATACTCCTTCGGAATCTCGTCGATGAAGCCTTTCATCAGCCAGACTGCGAAGGACAGGTTGAAGGCGGTGTAAAGGATGATGAGGCCGAGATGCGTGTCGTTGAGGCCCACGGCGCGATACATCAGGAACATTGGAATCGCGACCACCACGGGGGGCAGCATGCGCGTCGACAGGATGAAGAAGAGCAGATCCTGCTCTCCCTTTACCTTGAAGCGCGAGAAGCCGTAGGCCGTGAATGTGCCCATTCCGACAGCGAGCACCGTCGAGGTGATGGCGACGATGAGCGAGTTGATGAAGCGGCTCGGGTAGCCTGACAGCTGAACTTCGCCGCGACCCGAACGCACCACCTTCTCGCCGCCGTCGAAGACGAGCCTTTCCCACCAGGGTGCTGCCTCGTATTCCTCCGGCGTCGGCGCAGCCCGCAGTTGCGAGCGCTTGGTGAAGAGCTTTACGAAAGGCGAGATTTCGGGGGTGAATATGACCGTGGGTGGAATCGTGGTCGCCAGATTGCGAGGCTTGAACGCGGTTGACGCGATCCAGTAGATCGGCGCCAGGAATATCATCGTGATGATCAGGACCGAGACGATCGCCAGTCGATTGGTGGTCCTTTCGCCACTGGTACGGACAGCGGCCATCTCAGCGTTCCTTCACTTTGTTCAGATATTTCACATAGATGTTGGTAATCGCCAGCACCATGATGAGAACGATGTAGGCAAGGGCGCAGGACATGCCGGTCTGCCACTCCTGGAAGGCCATCTTGTAGAGCCGGATCGAGATCACTTCGGTGGTCGGCTGGCTGGTCAGGATGTAGGCCAGGTCGAAGGTCTTGAACGCCTCCATGGTGCGGAAGATGATGGCGATCATCAGGATCGGCGCGACCAGGGGCAGGGTGATGCGGAAAAACGTGTAGAACGGGCCTGCCCGGTCAATCGCGGCTGCTTCATAGAGATGCTTCGGCACGGCGGAGAGGCCGGCGAGAGACAACAGCATCACGAAGGGAGACCACATCCAGATATCCGTCAAGGCCACCGCGTAGAGCGCCATGTCCGGATTGGACAGCCATTCGAAGGTGCCCAGGCCCAATGCGTAGTTGATGATGCCGAAAGAGGGGTCGTAGAGCAGCTTCCAGAACAGGCCGACGACTGCCATGGACAGCATCATCGGCAGCAGCAGAAGCGTGGTGATCAGCCCCTTGAGAGGAATGTCGCGGTTGAGCAGCAGCGCCACGCCGAAGCCAACGATCACCTGGCCGACGACTGACACGATCACGTATTTCGCGGTGATGGTGAAGTTGTTCCAGATGAAGGGGTCGCTCAGCAGGTCGCGGTAATTCTGCAGCCCGACAAAATTCGCTGGCGCGTTGGACGAGGCGCGGAAATCAGTGAACGAGTAACCCAGAGAGTAGAGCAATGGGAATATGTTGAACACTATCAGGAAAACAATGGTCGGGATGATGAACAGATTGCGGATCGACATATCGCTCATGCCGCGGGACGCAGCGCGCGATTTGGGATCCAGCGTCGTCAGGACTGCAGTGGCCACAGCCACCTCCTCTTCGAAATGCAGAGACAAAAACGGAGGGGGCGGGCGCGCCCCCTCCGGCAAGATCAGGATTACTGGACCCGGTTGTACTTCTTGAACGTGGCGTTCCAGTCGGCCGCAAGCGCGTCGAGCGCTTCCTTGGCCGTGCCTTCGCCGCCCGTGATGTACGGATAGACGCGCTGGTTCATCTGGATCAGCAGCTCCGCATATTCCGGCGTCGCCCAGAAGTCCTTCACCTTGAACATGGTCTCGTAGAAGGCCTTGTTGTAGGGCGTAGCATTCTGGAACTCTTCCGATTCGAGTACGGCGGCACTTGCAGTGTAGCCGCCAAGCTCGGCCCAGCGTTTCTGGACGTCGTCCTTGATGAACCATTCCAGGAACTTCATCGACTCTTCCTGGTTCTCCGAATAGGAGATCACGGAAATGCCCTGTCCGCCAAGTGCGGCGAACTGGTGGCCGTCCGGACCCGCCGGATTGGCGAAGAAGCCGGTCACCTTGGCATTCGGGTTCGACGCCTCGTTGGTGAGTGCCGGGAAAAACGCGAAATAGTTCATGCTCATCGCCGCCAGGTTTTCAGTGATGGCCTGGTTGTTCTCGACAAAGAACGTCTTGGCCCAGCCGGGAGGCGTGAAACCGTAGAGCTCACGGTACATCTCGAGCGCTTTTACGTTCTGCTCGGAATTGATGATGCCGTCGACTTCGTAGGTCTCGTAGTTCCCGAGCTCACCCCCGTAGGAGAAGATCGCGTTCTCGACGCCCATGACGAGACCGTCATAGGAATTGTCGGTATAGATGGCGATGCCGTAGCGACCTTGATCCGGACGGTGGAAAAACTCCGCGATGTCGCGCATCTGGGCCCATGTTGCCGGCGGCGCGAGGTCGTAGCCATACTTGGCCTTGAATGCCTCCATTTCCGCAGGGTCCTCGAACCAGTCCTTGCGATAGGACCAGCCGACCGCGTCGCCTTCCGCCGGGATCGCCCAATATTTGCCCGAGCTGGACGGATACTCGGCATAGTATTTCACCGTCGCCGGCGCCATCACTTCACCAAGATTGTGCTTGTTGAAAAATTCGGTGAGATCCACGTAGTGACCGGCTTCGGACGCTGCACCAAGCCACTGCGAATCTCCGACGACCATGTCGTAGGCTGATCCCCGGGCATTCAGCTCGGTGAAAGTCTTGGTCTGGAAGTCCGCCCACGGGGTGGTTTCCACAGTCACCTGGACGCCGGTCTCGGCTTCGTACTCGTTCACGAGTTCCTGAAGATAGTTGGCCGGGTCCCACTCGGCCCAGAATATGGTCAGTTCCTGTGCCAGCACCGAAGTGCTGCTGGCCATGGCCAGGGCAAGCCCTCCGGCAATGCCTAAAAGTCTGTTGCGCATTATGATCTCCTCCCATTGGTGCACATTCGGTTGTCAGTCGCCTGCAGGGCCGGATCAGGAATCGGTGGCGGTTTTGCCGTGAGTCCTGAGCGTTGCCGACGTATTTCACTCCTTTGTTGTTATTGGTGACCCTCCACTGTCACGGTTGGTCTGAAATTGGTATTACCAAACGCTGGTCTGGTCAAGCGCTTCCATTTTGCGCGGCGGATGTCTTTTTCGGTTAATCGTGATACAAAACGCTATATAATATAGGGAAATTGGTATTCATTCCCTGAGCTTAGTATTGTGCCTCTGCCTTCAGAAAACGGATAAAGCCATGTTTGGTAAGACCAGATCAAGTTTCGACTCCTGTGGCGGCCTGCATTCGGGCTTCGGCAACGGCAGTTCGGACGAGGGCGCATGCCGCCCATTTGGCGACGTCGGAAGACTGGGGGGCAGACAGTCCCCAGATGTCCTTGAGCACGGTGTAAACCTCAATGCCGAAGATCAGCGAGAGGGCCTGGGAAAGCCGGTCAAAGCTGTCTTTTGGCAAGGTGCCGCGCAGCGGCGCCAGCGCATCGCCGAGCAGGTCCATGCGGTGTCCGCGCGTGAACTGGGGCTCATCTCCCAATGCGCCGCCTTGCGCGCGGGCCCACTGGTCCAGCGACAATCGCAGCGCGGCTTTGAAGGTCGCCTCAAACTCGGCAATTCGCGGCAGGGATGTCTCGAACAGATCGAGCACGCGCTCCTCGGCATCCATCGACTTGCCCTTCCAGGTCAAGATCGGGCCAAGAGCCTCGTCCACCACGGCATGCACCAGCGCCACTTCGCTGGGAAAGTACCGGTAGGCCGTCGCGCGCGAGACTTCGGCCGCTTCTGCAACCTCGCTGACCGACGGGGTCAGTCCGGACTGCATCAGGCGACACGCTGTTTTCACCATAAGCTTGCGGGTGCGGGCACGGGGTCCGCGTTCAGGGGTGGCAGGGGGACGAGTTGACTTGATTGAGATATTCATACCATGATGATACTTGCGTCTCAAAAATTGACAACCGTTAATTTGCGGGGTGCCAGGCGGCAGGCTCGATCCGTGGGAGCGGGCGAGTTGCGGCCACGGGGAGGACACTTTGAACTATGTCTATGTGGTCGGCACTGCCGACACCAAGGGCGCTGAGCTCGCCTTTCTGGTTGACAGGATCACCACCGCGGGCCTGACCGTGCTGTGTGTTGATGTGGGAACGCGCGCGCCGTCGATCGAGGTCGATATTGCGGCTGCTGAGGTGGCGCGGCATCATCCAGATGGTGCGCACGCGGTGCTAGGCGGCGATGACCGGGGCGCCGCAGTCAGCGCGATGGCAACGGCATTTTCGCGATTCGTTGCCGGGCGTACCGATATCGCAGGCATGATCGGGATCGGCGGGGGCGGCGGAACCTCGATCGTCACCGCCGGTATGCGCGGCCTGCCCTATGGCCTGCCCAAGATCATGGTCTCGACGCTCGCCTCGGGCGACGTGGCGCCCTATGTCGGTATTTCCGACATCATCATGATGCCGTCGGTCACCGATTTCGCGGGGCTCAACCGGTTGAGCCGCCTGATCCTGCACAATGCTGCCCAGGCCATGTCGGGGATGGTACGCACGCCCTATCGTGAGGCCGGCAGTCAGAAGAGCCTTGGCCTGACAATGTTTGGTGTCACGACGCAAGGCGTGACCGAAACCATCAAGCATCTCAATGACAGCTATGATTGCATGGTCTTCCACGCCACGGGAGTCGGCGGACGGACCATGGAAAAACTCGTTGACGATGGGGTGCTTTCGGGCGTTCTCGACATCACCACCACCGAGGTCTGCGATCTGCTGATCGGTGGCGTGCTTCCGGCCACGTGCGAGCGGTTCGATGCTATTGCGCGCACCGGCGTGCCCTATGTCGGCTCGACAGGCGCACTCGACATGGTCAATTTCTGGGCGCCCGAAACGGTTCCCGCTGAATTTGCCGGGCGGCGGTTCTATCACCACAATTCGAACGTTACCCTGATGCGGACGACCCCGGATGAGTGCCGCCAGATCGGCAGCTGGATCGGCCGCAAGCTGAGCGCCTGCAATGGCCCGGTGAGGTTCCTGATTCCGGAGAAAGGGGTTTCCGCGCTTGATATCGAGAACGGGGAGTTCTTCGACCCGGAAGCCGATGAGGCGCTGTTTGGCGCCATCGAATCCGCATTCGAGCCATCCGCCAACCGGCGCGTCGAACGCCTGCCGCTGCACATCAATGATCCGGCCTTCGCCAAGGTGGTGGCCGACACCTTCCTGTCCATAATATGAAAGAACCGACCATGGCAGCCATTCCACGCAAGGACATTCTCAGCCGACTGACCACCATGGCTGCGGCCGGTGTTCCCATCATCGGTGGCGGCGCCGGTACGGGTCTGTCCGCCAAGGCCGAGGAGGCGGGCGGAATCGACCTGATCATCATCTACAATTCTGGGCGTTACCGCATGGCGGGCCGTGGCTCTGCTGCGGGACTGCTCGCCTACGGAAACGCCAACGAGATCGTCAAGGAAATGGCGGTGGAGGTTTTGCCCGTGGTCCGCAATACGCCGGTTCTGGCCGGGGTCAACGGCACCGATCCCTTCGTGCTGATGCCGCAATTCCTCGCTGAGCTCAAAGCCATGGGGTTTTCCGGCGTGCAGAACTTCCCGACCATAGGCCTTTTTGACGGAGCCATGCGCCAGAGCTTCGAGGAAACGGGGATGGGCTACGGCCTCGAGGTCGACATGATCGCTCAGGCGCATGATCTCGATCTGCTGACCACGCCCTATGTCTTTAACGCTGACGAAGCCGAGGCCATGACGAGAGCCGGGGCCGATATCATCGTCGCGCATATGGGCGTCACCACCGGCGGCAGCATCGGTGCGACCTCGGCCAAGAGCCTGGATGACTGCGTGGGCGAGATCGACGCGATCGCGGCGGCGGCGCGCGCGGTGCGCAGCGATATCCTTGTCCTGTGCCATGGCGGCCCAATCTCGATGCCCGATGACGCCACCTACATCCTGTCGCGCTGCAACGGTTGCCACGGCTTCTACGGCGCCAGTTCAGCGGAGCGGCTGCCTGCTGAAACCGCCATTCGTGACCAGATCAGAGCCTTCAAATCATTGCCCAAACTGAAAGGAACCGGAGCATGAGCGAGAGTTTTTTCGTCTATCCCGAAGCTGTCGACCGTTTTGCCTTCGACTGGGGGCACCTGACCGTCACCTGCGGCCCGTCGGTCAATGGCGCAGGGAAATTCTCGGCAGGTGTCGTGCATGTCCCGCCCGGCCAGGGACATTCCCGCCACAATCATCCCGGCGCCGAGGAAATCATCTATGTGCTGGAAGGCGCAGGTGAGCAGATGGTCGAGGACACGGAGGGAAACCCGGTGACCGAGCAGGTTCGTGCAGGCTGCACCATCTTCGTCCCTGAAAGCCGGTTCCATTCGACGCTCAACACGGGCGATACCCCGATGAAGCTGTTCGTCGTCTACAGCCCCGCCGGCCCGGAGGAATTGCTGCGCGACCTGCCTGATTTCCGTCTCATCCACGCGCCGCACGGCTGATTGCCAGGAGACCCCCATGATGCACGACATCGCGCCCCTGCACGCTGCCTCTGCAGATGACCTGCCCTACCGCTTCGAAGCCCTGGACGCTGCCATGGAGGCCGCGGGGCTCGATGCGCTGGTCGCCACCTCCAAGCACAATGTCCGCTACCTGCTCGGCGGCTACCAGTTCATCTTCTTCTCGGCCATGGACGCCATCGGCCAGAGCCGCTACCTGCCGGCCTTCGTCTACATCCGCGGCGACGCCGGCAAGACCGGCTATTTCGCCAACAAGATGGAGATCCACGAACACCGGGTCATGCCGTTCTGGGTGCCGGAGTTCCACCCCGATCACTGGGGGTCGGTCGACACCATGCAGGCGGTGGCCGAGCATCTGCAGAGATGCGGCATCGCCAGCGGGCGGATCGGCTTTGAAGCGGGCTTCATGCCCAAGGATGGCTTCGATGCAGTTGCGGGCGCCTTGCCGCAGGCGCAGTTCACTGATGCCAGCATGTTGCTGACCCGGCTGAGGATGATCAAGACGAAACCCGAACTCGATCTGCTGCGCGAGGCGACAGCACGGATCAGCGCGTCGATGCAGGCGACGATCAAGGCCGCGCGCCAGGGGACGTCGAAATTCGAGATCATCGAAAGGCTGCGCCAGGAGGAAACGGCGCGCGAGCTGGCCTTCGAATATTGCCTTCTGACGCTTGGCGACAGTCACATTCGCGCCGGGTCCGGCCAGACATGGAACAGAGGCGAGGTCATGTCGATCGATTCAGGCGGCAATCTGCATGGCTATATCGGCGATATCTGCCGCATGGGCGTGCTGGGAGAACCGGACACGGAGCTGAATGACATACTGGCCGAGGTTGAAGCGGTGCAGCAGGCGGCCTTCGCGCAGATCGTGCCCGGAAAGACCGGCGCCGAAATGATTGCAGCGGGCGAAGCCGAGTTGCGGCGCGGCCCCAATGCCGCGCACAATGATTTCTTCGCCCATGGCATGGGGCTGATCAGCCACGAGGCGCCATTCCTGATGACAAATCACCCGGTCGCCTATCAGGGCTCGGACGCAAACACGCCGTTCAGACCGGGCATGGTGCTGTCCGTGGAAACCACCATGCAGCATCCCACGCGCGGCTTCATCAAGCTTGAGGATACGGTGATCCTGACCGAGGACGGCCATGAAGTGTTCGGAGCCGACAATCGCGGATGGACTGTGAGCGAGCCGGACTGACCGCCCGGTAGAGCATTCGAAAGCAGAGCGCCGCGGCACAGTTCGGCCCTGTCCGACAACCGGCTGCGGGGTCGGGGACGTTCGGAGACGACCAACCAGGAGGAGATTCAATCATGAACGGCAAGAAAATTCTCATGCTCACGGGAGAGTTCAC